>Ga0206117_100085_pt1 | contig 172348 bp, 142 predicted proteins | sample 3A5Ametagenome_FD_177997 | JGI IMG/M metagenome (GOLD analysis project Ga0206117, IMG submission 177997) | Enriched microbial communities from leaf-cutter ant dump, University of Wisconsin, Madison, United States - 3A5A | ecosystem: Environmental > Terrestrial > Nest > Insects nest > Nest dump...
GCGGGGCGACCGGCGCCGGTGGCGCGGGCGGGGCCGGCGGTGGCGGCTCGGCCTGCACCACCGCGATGGTGGGCGCCGGCTGGGGCTGCACCGGGACTTCGGGCGGCGGCACATAGGCCGGCGGCGGCGGCACCGGGCGGGGCTGGGCGAGGATCTTCTTCACCGGCTCGGGCGGCGGCGGAGGGGGTGGAGGCGGTGGCGGCTTGATCTCCTCGATCAGGCGCACGTCCAGCGGGTCCTTGAACACCTTGACCACTTCGCGGGCGAGGCCGTTGAGTAGGGCGTAGGCGAGCACGACGTGGAACAGGACGACAAAGGCGATGCCGGTGAGGTGGCGGCGCGGGTCGCGTTGGCGGAGGGCGTAACTCATGGGGTTTCCTGCGTGTTCTGCGATGGCGGTGGAAATGCCACCGGTGGGCATCTGCGCCCACCTGCCTTTCAGCAGGCTTCGTGCCAATCCGGCTGTTGCGCGGCGCTGGTCTTGCAAACGCTTGTTGGAAAAGGGTTTTGCGCTGGTTGGGGCGGAAGGGCCGGCGAGCCTGGGTGATGGTGGGGAGTCAGGCGGGGGAGCAGGGCTGCTGCGCCAGAAGCAGCCCCGCCGGGGCGCGGGGGCGCCTCAGTGGCGCAGTTCGCTCAGCACCGCGTCCTTCACCGCGGCAAAGGCGGCGCTGCCGCGGGCGCGCGGGCGGGGCAGATCCACGTCGATCACCGTGCGGATGCGGCCTGGCCGCGGGTCCAGCACCACCACCCGGTCGGAGAGGTAAACGGCCTCTTCCACGTCGTGCGTCACCATGATGGTGGTGATGCGGTTCTGTTCCCAGATGCGCAGCAGCTCTTCCTGCAGGTAGGTGCGGGTGAGCGCGTCCAGTGCGCCCAGCGGCTCGTCCAGCAGCAGGATCTGCGGCCGCGCCACCAGCCCGCGGGCGATGGCGGCGCGCTGCGACATGCCGCCGGAGAGCTGGCTGGGAAAGGCCTTCTCGAAACCGCTCAGGCCGACCAGGCGGATGTGTTCCGCCACCGCGCGCTTCTTTTCCGCCTCCGGCAGGGCGATCGCATCCAGCCCCAGCAACACGTTCTGCTCCACCGTCAGCCAGGGGAAGAGGCGGTGCTCCTGGAACACGATGCCGCGGTCCAGCCCCGGCCCGTTCACCGGCTTGCCGGCCACCGCCAGCCGGCCGGCCGAGGGCGAATCCAGGCCGACGATGAGCCGCAGGATGGTGGATTTGCCGCAGCCGGAAGCGCCTACCAGGCAGACGAACTCCGCCGGCTTCACCTGCAGGTCGATGCCGCGCAGTACCTCCAGCGGCTGGCCATCCACCTGGAAGGTTTTGCCGACGCCATTGAGTTCGAGGATGAAGCTGCCTTGCCCCTCGGCCCGGGCGGTGCTGGAGCCGGGCCGCTGGCCGCGTTCATCTTCCGCGGCGAGGCCGGCGGCCTGCAGGTTGAAGTGGGGGCGCAGCGGAATGGGCTGGGCGGCGGGTGGCGGCGGCTGGGTGAGACTGGTCATGGGGTTTCCTTGCTTGATGCGCCGCAGTTTTGAAGGCGGCGCTGTCGTGTCGCCGGATGCGACGGTGGCCGTCGCATCCTCGCGCTGTGCTCAGCCGGTGGTGCCCACCAGCGTGCCGGCGGCGGCGGCGCTCTGGCCGCGACTGGCGCTTATGGGAGCGCCGGGCGCGGCATCGTTGGGGAAGAAGAAACGGCCCTCGGCAACCAGGTCGGCCAGCGGGCGGCGCGGCGTGAGGGTTTCGCGCTCGCGCAGCTGCGGCGGCAGCTCGGCCTCGTCGCCCAGCTGGCCGACGGCGATCAGGATTTCCAGCTTGTAGTCCTCCGGCACCTCGAACAGCGAGCGGGCGGCTTCCTTGTCGAAGCCGGCGATGGCGCGGGTATGCCAGCCGGCCAGGTTGGCCTGCAGCGCGAAGTGGGCCCAGGCGGCGCCGGCATCGAAGCTGTGGTTGCGCGCCGGGCTGGGATCGCTCTCGCCCGGGCGGACGAAGGTGGTGCGGGAGAGCAGCAGCACCAGCGCCGAAACCTTGGGCGCCCACAGGCGGTTGCTGTCGGAGAGCAGCGCCGAGAGTTCGGCCCACTGCGGCGAACCGTTCTTCACATAGATGAAGCGCCAGGGCTGGGAATTGCTGGCGGAAGGCGCCCAGCGCGCCGCTTCCAGCAGGCGGAACAGGGTGGCGTCGTCTATCGCCTCGCCGCTGAGGGCGCGCGGCGACCAGCGATTCACGAACAGCGGATCGGCGTCGCCGTGAGCCAGCCGCGCCGCGCCCGGCGTGCGCCGCGGCACGCTCGCCAGCCAGCGTTGCAGCGCCGGATCGCTGTAAGCGGCGTCGGAAATGAAGTGGTCCGAATCCGGGTAGAAGGTGACACGCACCGGCAGACCGAGCGCCTGCAGGCGGGCGAGATCGGCGCGGAACTGGCTCTCCGGCACCCGTTCGTCCCGGCCGCCGTGGAAAACCCACACCGGCGTGCGCTTGAGCGCGGCGAGGCCGTCATCGACCACCGTCTCCGGCAAGCGGCCGGCCACCACCACCAGCGCCGCGAAGCGCTCCGGATGACGGCTGGCGAAGTGCCACACCGCCGCCGAGCCGGCACTGAAGCCCGCCAGCACGATGCGCTGCTTGTCCACATTGGCCTCGGCGATCACCGCATCCAGCCGCGCCAGCAATTCGTCCTCCCAGTCCGCCCAGGCGGTTTCCTCCGGAATCTGCAAGGCAAGAAAGTGATAAGGCCGCTCCGCCGCTTGGGAAACATGCCGCCCCAGGCCATGGGCAAGCAGCTTCTCCGGATCACGGCCACGGTCGCGCGCGCCGTGCAGCAGTACCACCAGCGGGCTGGAAGGCGGATTGCCGCTGGCGACGGCACGCAGATAAGGCAACTCGCCGCGCGGCGAGGAATGCAGATGGCGTTGGAGGCTCATGGTTGTCCTGTGGGGAAGTGGGGGTGTTGGAATGGGGGAAGCGGGCTGCTCGGGCAAAGGGCGAGTCAGGTCCGCGCCCGGCCGGCAGGCTGACCGGCACGCGCTTCTGCCGAGGCAGGGGCAAGTCCTGTGCCTGCGGTAAGTGATTGTTTTTGTGAAGGCAGGAGAAGGAGAGGTGTTGCGTAGCGGGCAGCAGAGGCAACGCGGCTGCTGCTGTTGCAGCAGCAGATGCAGTCAGAGGCTGGCGTCAGGGGGGAATGCTTAATCAGTTCAAGCGTGCTGTCTGCTTTGACGCTTACGGTCTTGGAGGCGCCTGCCGGGGAAATAGATGAATGGAGATGAGGTTATTGATATTGGGTATATGTAAACATATAGTCCCCCCCCGCAGATGATTGAAATAGTGCTTGAGCCGGGCTCGCAGACGCGCCTCATCAAGATCTTAGCTATCTTCTCAGGGGAATTATGCTGAATATATATTTCTATAACGACCTCGCTGGCCTCAGCCGTGAAGAGTTATTCCTTTGGATTGCCGTAGATCAGACATTAGAACAACTGGGCGGTGAGGATGTGGTTGCAGCGATTGCTGTTCTTTCCGGACAGCCATTCCTTCCGACACGAGGGAAGTTTGCTGGAGCAACGAAGGGAACCTCAGTTGCGTCGGTCGTTTCCCGGCGTCTCATCAAACAGAGACTTCCGTTCGTCTTGCCTACGCTTACGGGGGCGACGCTGTCCACGCTGAGAATCACCTTCACTAGAAGCCTGGGTGCATTTGTCGGTCGTCTGGTTCCCGGTGTTGGATGGGCTGTTCTGGCTTACGATGTGCTGCAGATAATGCGGAAATCCATATCCCTGTACAACGCACGAGTCCGTCAGGAAGACAGGTTGTGGTGAATATAGAAGACGCCATTTGGCCCCGATTACTAAAGCTGATTGAGGAAATTCCCACAGTGGGAGCTTCATCTCTTATCGGCTCGAAGTCGCTTGAGAGGACTACTGATCTCGTCTCCGACCTCGGCCTTACCGGAGACGATGCGTTCGCCTTCATGGAGAGATATGCAGAGGAGTTCGGCGTAGATAGGGGGGACTACGATTCATCGAATTACTTCGAGCCGGAGAGTCTCTGGATTTTTCCTCGGTTAAGAAAGGGAAAGCCGAAACTTCCAATCACACTTGGAATGCTTGAGTCTGCCGCCCGCGATGGCGTCTGGAACACTGAGAGGCTTAGATTTCTTTCGTTGGTTCGCTCCGCAGATTAGCTTTCTGGCAGCCTGACGGCCTCCAATTGCTGTCGGGCTGTCTGTAGCCAAGCTCAGCGCATGAATTTTGAAGAGGAAACGTAATGAAAAAACGTCCATTGGGAGTGTGGCTAATCTGTGCGTATATCGCGTGGACGGCGGTCGGCTCACTCATAGGTATTGCATACGCCTTCCTTGCGGGCGATCCCGATGCTCAATGGGGGCGTGACTACTACAGCTCACTCAGCCTTTGGCAAATCATCTATTTCTCTTTTGGTTCCGTGCTGGCTCTCTCTGCGGCAGTTTCTCTTTTTATGATGCGAAAAATAGCCGCCCCACTTTTTATAGGGGTGCTTGTGCTTGGAATCCTGAATGCAGTCATTCAGGTAACAAGTGGATGGATTGCTGGGTACGCGGTAGAAGCGCTGGGGTGGAAAGGAGTGATCATGTCAATTCTTGTTGGCATGATTGTCATGTGTGCAGTCGTTTTCTATGTGCTGAGGTTGAAAAGTAGGGGGCTTCTTGTATGATTTGGCGGTATCTCCTTAATTAATTGAAATGGATATAGTATTATCGGATTTGTTTTTTGAATGGCTACGATTTTTCTTTTAAATAAATGAAAATGAAATAGAGGTTGTTTTCAGGGCTTGTTTTCTGTACGTGTTTTTTGCGGCGCTGCTTCTGCTGGTGTTGTCGAATCAGTTTCTGAAGACGAGATGCCTGAGAGTGTGGCTGGCTTCGCATGGTTTTGTCTTTGCTAGTTTTGGCCCTCCGCTACTTCAGGATTAGAAAAGTATGGGGAGAAATAAGGGGGCGACGAGGGTGGGCAGCGTCAGGGTGTCCGGCTCTAAATTGAATTCTTCAAACCCGGTAGTGGTCATGATTTTGAAAGTAGAGAAGGTGGAGTAAAGGAAATATATAAAAGGCAGTTTCTTGGCTTGACTCTATTGCTGAGGTCTTGGCTATGAATGTGGAGAGGCTTGCCCGGACTTATGAGTTTTCTGTGTGCACGGTGCTTCTCGGCTTTGTTGGGCTGTGTACGAGCTATTACCTTCTCCTGGCCGCGGTGCCTTTCCATTTGTACTTTTTTTCCCGAATGGGGCGGATCCTGGGAATAAACCGATTTGCCCTGATTGGACTGCTTTTGTTGATGCTTTGCCCTTTCATCAACACGCTCGGTCTGTTGCTGCTCAACAGAAAGGCTGCAAAGGTCCTGATTGCGGCGGGATGGGTGGTTGGTGTGATGGGGTTTAGGATCGAGCCTGTAAAAAAGGCTTAGCGATGGGGCTCGGAGTCCAGAAGCGCGGTGATAGCGCTTGATGATGGGCATTGCCAAAGATGGGAACGGCCCTGCGAGCCAAGCTCGCGGGGCCGTTATTACGTGAACATCCAGATCAGAAGCTGACCCTGAAGGTCGCTCCCACCTGACGTCTATCGCCCCAGCGCTTGGTTACCGCCGAATTGCCGGAGAAGGTGCTGGCGTCCACTGCGTATTCGACGTCGAACACGTTCTTGGCATACAGGCCGAGGTGCCAGGCGCCGGAGGCGGCGCCGATGCCGAGGCCGACGTCGGTGAGGTGGCGGGCGTCTTCCTCGCCGTAGTCGGACAGGTTCAGGGCGACGTTGTGGCGGGAGGCGTAGTTGTCGTGGACGTGGGCGTCGAAGACCAGGCCGTTGCCCAGCGGCTTGCGGTAGTCGGCGCCGAGGTTGAAGGAGTACTTGGGGGCGCCGGGCAGGGTGCGGCCGGAATAGTCGCACTGGGCCGGCGGGCTGGCGGTGAGGTCGCCGGGGCAAGGGGCGTCCTTGTAGCTGTCGTAGCGGGCGTGGTTGATGGCGCCGCCGAAGCGGATGGTGAGGGTGTTGGTGGCGGACCAGGCGCCGTCGATCTCCAGTCCGCGCAGCGTCACCTTCTTGGCGTTGCCGATGATGTTGCGGGTGCCGGTGGTGGTGTTGGCATCGGCCACGATCTGCTCGGTCTGGAAGTCGCGGATGTCGGTGGCGTAGAGGTTGACGTTCAGGATGAGCTTGCGGTTGAGCAGCGCGAGCTTGGCGCCCAGCTCCAGGTCCAGCGCGGTTTCCGGCTCGGTGACGTTGGGCGTGCCGTCGGAGGTGTTCCAGCTCACCGCGCCGGATTTCACGCCGCGGGCGAAGGAGGCGTAGAGCAGGGTGTCCTCGTTCAGCTTGTAGCTGGGGCTGAGCAGCAGCGAGGTGGCGGTGCTGCGGTCGTCGATGGAGCGCTCGGCGCCGTACTTGGCGCTAGCACCGGTCTGCGCGGCACGTATGGCCTTGGCGGCGGCGATCTGCGCGGCGGTGGCGCCGTTGGAGGCGCCCAGTGCATCCAGGTCGGCGCCCTGGCCGAGTTCGACGAATTCCCAGGTGTTCTTCTTGTATTCCCAGGTCTGGCGCAGGCCGGCGGTGAGCGTCGTCTTCTCGGTGAGGTGCCAGTTGAGCTGGCCGAAGGCGGCGAAGCTGGTGGTTTCCGGCTTCTTCTTCTGGATGGTGTAGACGTTGTTGAGCGAGGCACCCAGCAGTTCGCGGCCGGCGGCGCTGGTGTTCAGCGTGCTGTACTGGGCGTTGCTGGCGTAGAAGGCGCCGGCGTCCGCGCCATAGGGGGTGTGGGAGGAGAGGTCGAAGGCGTTGTACAGGGCGTAGAGGCCGACCTGGTAGTCGATGACTTCGCCGGGGTGGGAGCTGAGCCGGATCTCCTGGGAGAACTGTTGCTGGTCGGTGCGGGCGCCGCCGCCGCGGCGGATGTCGAAGCGGGTGGTGTCGAAGTCGTTGTCGGCGACGAACTTGTTGTCCTTGTAGGCGGTGATGGAGGTGAGGGTGTGGCTGGCCAGCTCCCAGTTCACCTCGGCGGAGATGCCGTTCTGATCGTCCTTGGACGGCGTCACGTAGTTGGCATCCACCTTGAATTTGTCGAGCAGCGGGCTGTAGTTGCCGAACCAGTCGCGGCCCAGGCGGGAGCTGAAGCTGATGGCGCGGGCGCTGCCGTCCAGGTAGGTGGCCGGGTCTTCCACCGGCGGGCTCATGTTGATGTTCTCCCGTGCCCGGCTGTGGTGAAGGATGATGCGCGCCGAGACGTCGGCGCTCGGCACCAGCAGGAACTGCAGCCGCGCGCCGGAGCGGTCGCGGTCGTACCAGGTGGAGTCGTTCTGGTTGGTGTTCTTGATGCTGCCTTCGCCTTTTTCGTCGAAGAAGGAGAAGCGGTAGGCGAGCACCTCGTCCACGATGGGGCCGGTGAGGGTGCCCTGGATGCGGCGCAGGTCGCGCTCGCCGACGGTGAGTTCCACCGTGTTGCTGGGGGTGAAGCTGGGTTTGCGGGTGCTGATGTTGAGCACGCCCAGCGTGGTGTTCTTGCCCAGCAGGGTGCCTTGCGGGCCGCGGGCGACTTCGATGTTCTCCAGGTCGGCGAAGTTGGTCCACGAGGCGCCGACATAGGGCTGGAAGACGTTGTCGATGATGACGCCGACCGCCGCCTCGTATTCCTCGCCATTGACGTTCTTGCCCACGCCGCGGATGGAGACGCTGGAGCGGCGGGAGTTGAGTTCGGCCGCCTGGACGTTGGTGGTGCGGCGAGCGAAGTCGGTGATGTTCACCGCATGGTCGCGCTCCAGCTCGCGGCCGGTGACGACCGAGACCGGAATCGGCACGTCCTGCAGGCGTTCCTCGCGGTTGCGGGCGCGGATGACGACGGTATCGAGCGCCTGCTCGCCATCGGCGTCGCTGGCGGCCGGCGCGGCCTGGGCGACCGTGGTGGTTTCGCTGCCGGCGACGGGCGTGGGGGCCTGGGCGCCTTGCTGCGCCAGCGCGGCGCCGGCCACCGTGCCGCCGAGCAGGGCGGCGGTGACGTGGCGGGTGAGTTCCTTCAGCAGGGGGTGGGGGAGGCCGGGGGGCTGTCGGTCTGCCATGGTGGTGAACATCCTTGTTGGGGGTAGGGAGCGGGTTTTGTGCGTGCGGGCCTGTTCTGGCTTTTGTGTTTTGGGGAAAACATGCGGAAACGCGGGCAGCAGAGGTCCTGGGCCTGCCGCTGAGGGCAGGCCCGGACGTGCCGTCTGGGGTTTTGGGAGAGCGCCGGCCGCAGCCGGCGCGGAGGCTCAGTGCATCGCCGCCCGTGCCACCGGGCGCCGCCTCACAGAACGATCTCGTTCGTGATCGGCGGGCGCTGGTGCACCTCGATCAGGCCGCGTTCGCGGGCGATGGCGAGGCTGGCGTAGATGGCCGCATCCGGACTGTTGGGGTTCTGCTGCGTCCGGCTGCCCTCGGGGGCGTAGCGGCTGTCCTCGTTGCCGGCGTAACAGTAGCTGCCGGGTTCGTGGCGGTCGAAGCCCAGCGCGCGGCGGAAGTTGCCGAGTACGCCCAGCGCCAGGATTTCCTCCCGGCTGGTGGGCTGCGGCGTGCGCAGCGGGCCGACGTAGAGCGCATCGGTGGGGCAGTGGGCCTCGCACAGGTAGCAGGTGTGGCATTCCGCCTGGCGGGCGATCACCGGCACGCCGTCGGCGCGCAGGTCGAAGGTGCCGGTGGGGCAGATCTCCTCGCACTTGCCGCAGCCGGTGCAGCGGTCCTCGAACACGTACTCGATCATGAGGCCCTCGCATGCAGGTGGGCGTTGCTGGAGACCGGCTTGCGCTTCACCCACACCTGGTCCAGTCCGCCGGTGATGACGTGGCTGTACTGTTTCTCGTCGATCACCGGGTAGTCGGCGCGGCGCTGCAGGCCACGGCTTTCCTTGCGCTCCAGCGCGCTGGCGAAGATCCAGCGCGCGGCGGCGATCATCGCCGCCGCCTCGCGGGCGCGCACCACCGAGCGGGCGTAGTCGGCGCCCTGCAGGCCGCTGTTGCCGGCCAGGCTGCCGCGGGCGTCCCGCCACAGGCCGTCCAGCTTCTCCAGCGAGGCGCTCATCACCTTGCCGTCGCGGCGGTAGAACCTGGCCACCGGCAGCACTTCCTCCTGCACGCCGGCGATCAGCGCGTTCACATCCAGGTCGGCGCGGGCCTGCTCGCTCGGCCGCAGCCCGGCGGTGCCGGCGTAGCTCACCTTGCGGGTGGCGGCGTCGGCGCCGTACTTGCGCGCGAACAGCGTGGCCGAATGGCCGGCCCAAGAGCCGGAGGCCAGCGCCCAGGCGGTGGCCGGGCCGGCGCCGGATTGGTTGGCGCCCACCAGCTTTTCCCGCGAGGTGGTGTCGCCGGCGGCGAACAGGCCGGGCACGGTGGTGGTGGCGCCGTCGCCCACTTCGATGCCGCCGGAGGCGCGTATGGTGCCTTCCAGGATGTGCTCCACCTCGTATTCCTGGGTGAAGGGGTCGATGTGCAGGTGGCGCTTGAAATACTGGAAGGTCATCGGCTGGCCGGCCTGGATGCGCTGGCGGCCGATGTCGTCGTACTTGTCCAGCTTGCAGTAGAGGTGGCCGGTCTGGATCTCGGCGATGGTGGTGCCCTTGCCGCGGCTCACCACCTGGCCGTGGGCGTCGGTGAGGGTGGCCGAGCCGTACACCGCCGTCTTGGAGCAGGCGCTGCCCTTGGGCACGATGCCGTACTGGCCGCTGAACTCCATGCCGGAGAGCTGGGCGCCGGCTTCCACCGCCAGCAGGTAGCCGTCGCCGGTGTTGTTGTTGCCACCGGCGATACCGGAGCGGAAGGCGGTACCGCCGGTGGCCAGCACCACCGCGCCGGCGCGCACCTGCCAGCGCTTGCCGGTGCGGCGGTTCCAGCCGGTGGCGCCAGCGGCGGCGCCGTCGGCCAGCAGCAGTTCCAGCGCCGGGCTGTGGTCGAGGATGGTCACCCCGTGCTGCTCCAGCTGTTTGCGCAGGAACAGCACCGCGTCGCCGGCGCGCAGGCCGCCCCAGCGCTCCTGGTTGCCGTCCTGGGTGCGGGGGAAGGCGTAGCCCCAGCGCGACATCAGATCCTGGTTGATGAAGCTCTGGTCATACACCTTGGCGATCCATTCGGTTTCGGCGAAGCCGAAGGCGATGGGCAGGCGGGAATTGACCATGCCTTCGCGGTGCTGCGGATCGTCCGGCTTGATGTAGTAGGCGCCGGTACCGGCCGCCGCCTGCGCGCCGGAGGTGCCGAGGTAGCCCTTTTCGGCCACCACCACGCGGGCGCCGGCACGGGCGGCGGCGAGGCCGGCCCAGGCACCGGCGGGGCCGCCACCGATGATGAGTACGTCGGCCACCAAGTTGAGGTCAAAACTCTCCTGTGCGGAGGGCGCGGGGAAATCCACGATGTTGCTGTTTGCCATCTGCTTGCTCCCATCGTTCTTGCGAACAGTTCGGTTGGAGGGGCGGGGCGTTGTTGTCTCTCCGCCGCGGCGGAAAGCCGGGGACAAAACGCATAAAGCCTGCCAGGGCGTGCCCCCGCGCCAGATGGCGAGATGAATGTTTATTTGAATCAGTATCTTGTGGCAGTTTCCCGATTCCCGGGATGACGCGCGCCGCTTCAATGCAAGACGCCTTGCTGCTGCTTCGGCAGCAGTTCCAGGGCTGGAGGTGTTGCTTATGGAGTAGCCGGCGAAAGAGCGGGAGGAGCGCGGTGCACTGGCAGCAGCCCGGGCGGTACCGGCCGGCTGCTGAATCCGCAGCAGCCGGGGCGCGAAACTGCTGCGCGCTCACCACCCCGGCCGGCCCGCCACGGGCAACTCCTTGATTCTGCGGGATGGCATGGTTCTGGCTGACCGGTGGGGAAACCGCGTCTGTCGAAGGGCCATCCCGGCGGCTTCCAGCGCGGCGCCGTTCTCTCCCTCCGATGATCGAACTGATACTTGATGATCGCTGCATCCGCTGCGACAAGTGCGTGCAGGTCTGCCCGAACGAAGTCTTCGAAGCCGTGCCCGGCGACCTGCCGGCGATAGGCCGCCAGGCCGAATGTCATACCTGTTTCCTGTGCGAGGTGTATTGCCCCACCGAGGCGCTCTACGTATCGCCTTATTCCACGCCGGAATCCGGCCTCTCCGCCGGCGAGCTGGAAGCGCGCGGCTTCATCGGCAGCTATGTGCGCACCATCGGCTGGGCGCCGGGCGCGCGCCGCGCCTGAACAGGGAAAACCACAGCATGAGTTTCTATCCGCAGCAGCAGGAGGTGGGCGGCGACAGCCACAACCTCCATCTCACCACCGACGTGCTCGTCATCGGCGGCAGCCTCACCGGTTGCTGGGCGGCGCTGGCCGCCCGCCGCGCCGGCGCCAGCGTGGTCCTGGCCGAGAAGGGCTATGTCGGCACCGCTGGCGTGGTCGCAGCCGCCACCGCCGGGGGGGCGCACACCGTGCCGGGCAAGGAAGAGCACAACCACAAGGTGCTCCATGGCCGCCGCGAGGCCGCCGCCGGGCTGGACGACCTCGGCCTTGCCCGCAAGGTGTATGACGAAACCTACCGCATCGGCCTGCGGCTGAAGGAGATGGGCTTCGAGCCCAATCCCGGCCGCCCCGGCGGCAATCCCTTCGGCGGCGAACCGCGGCTCACCAGTTTCAACGGCCCGTATTCGCTGCACTTCCTGCGCACCGCGCTGCTCAAGGCTGGCGTGCGCATCCTGGACCACAGTCCGGCGCTGGAACTGCTCGCCAGCGACGGCATCGTCACCGGCGCCGCCGGGGTGAACCGCCAGAGCGAGGAGAGCTGGGCGGTGCGTGCCGGCGCGGTGATCCTCGCCACCGGCGGCAACGCCTTCCGCTCCGGCGCCATGGGCACCAACGGCGTCACCGGCGACGGTCACCTGTTCGGCGTCGAGGCCGGCGCCCGGCTGGTGGCGGTGGAGTTCAGCGGCCACTACGGCATCGCCCCCACCGGCAGCCAGACCACCAAGGGCTTCTGGTACGGCAGCGCCACCTTCTACGACGGCGCCGGCCGCGAACTGCCGGAGAACGGCTGGGGCGCGGTGCCGGACGTGGCCCGCGCGGTGATGGAAACCGGCGCCGCCTACGCCACCATCAACCGCGGCAACGCGGAGATGCCGCGCTTCGCCCGCCGCACCGCCAACCTGTTCCAGTACTTCGACCGCGCCGGCATCGATCCCTTCAAGGACAAGTTCCCGCTCGCCCTGCTGTACGAAGGCCATGTGCGCGGCGTCGGCGGCCTGGTGGTGGATGGCGAGGGCGCCACCGACGTGCCCGGCCTCTATGCCGCTGGCGACGTCACCGACCGCACCCACATGACCGGCGCGCAGATGAGCGGCGCCGGCCCGGCGGTGGCCTGGTGCCTGGCGTCCGGCGAATGGGCGGGCGCCGCCGCCACTGCCTTCGCCGCCGGACCGGGCGCGGCGGTGCGTCGCCGGCCGGCGGTCGGCCTCGGCGGGTTGGGCCTGCGCGCGTCGGGCGCCGCCAGGCGGATAGAACAGGTACGCGAACTGCGCGCCGCGGTGCAGGCGGAAATCCTGCCCATCGAGAAGAACGTGTTCCGCAGCCTGGGCGGCATGCAGGCTTCGCTGCAGCGCCTGGACGGCCTGTGGGGCCAGCACCGCCACCGCCTGCTCGGCGGCAGCGTGCGCGAGGTGGTGGAAGCGCGCGAAACCGCCGCGCTGCTCGCCGGCGCCCGCTGGATCTACCGCGCCGCGCGGCAGCGCACCGAAACGCGCGGCCTGCACCGGCTGCAGGAACATCCGCAGACCGACCCGGCGCAGCGGGACCGCATCCTGGTCGAAGGGCTGGACGAGATCCGGGTGTCGCGGGAGCCGTTGCGGGCGGTGGAGGAGGAGGCGGTGCTGGCCTGAGGACCGCTTCCACACCCTGATGATGCTGGGGTGCCAGATGAACAAACGTTTCAGCCCGGGCACGGATTGCATCGGGCTTTCATCTGGAGTGGAACTGGCATGAATGAACCGCCGTCGGGCAGCAGTGTCGCTTGCTGCCCGGCGGTTTTCCCTTTGCTCAGGCGAGCATGTCTTTCGGCTGGATGTGCAGGTTGCCGGTGCCAAGGCACTGCTTTCCGAGCTAGAGGTGCTTTATCAGGCTCATGCGCTGATGAAGGATGCGTACCACCGCGATCGACGCATCCTGCGTGCGATAAATGATGACGTGCGAACCGATGAAATACAGCCTGTGGGTTTCGGGCAGTTCGGGGGCGCGGCTTCCTGTCGAGGGATTGCGGGCGATTCGCTGAAGGGCGCCGTTGAGCTTGTTCCGGTAGGCATGCAGCTGTTCCGGCCCCCAGGTCTCGCCGGTGTAGCGCAGGATGTCGATGAAATCCTGTTTCGCCCGCGGTGAAAGGACGATCCTGCGCGATGCTTCAGGGAAGGACATCCGGGTCCATCCGCTTGCCGCTGTGCAGGCTCTTGATGGCTGTCTCGGTGATGTCGTCCAAGACATCTGCGGTGTAGGGGATGCCCTCGCCACGGTCCAGCTGGGCATCGCCTTGCTGGATCGCGGCGTGCCAGGCCTGCACCCGGGACTCCTCGGCCTGCATGCGTCGGATCGCGTCGCGGATGACCTCGGTGGCGTTGCCATAGAAGCCGCTGGCGACCTTGCCCTTGATGAAATTCTCCATCTCCGGGGAGAGGTTGATATGCATGGTCATGGCGGAGCTCCTTGGCGCTTCAGATCCAGGAAGTATCCATAGTATGGATATGAGCGTCCAGTTGGCCGATCTGGACAGCTGCAAAAAAAAGCCACCGGCTTGCACGCCGATGGCTTCTGTCCCTGCCGAATAGGTGGGAGCGGTTTGTCTTTCCTCACTCCGCCGTCCAGTACCCCTCCAGCTTCAGCTCCTTCAGCGCAGCCTGCTGGTATTCCGGCTTGAACCAGCTGCGTATGGTCTTCTCGTCGGCGCCCTTGCGGATCAGTTTGTGTTTCACCGCGAACTTCACCAGCTCGTCGTAGGCGGCCACCGAGGTTTCGTCCACCAGGGGATTGAAGCGCGCCTTCAGCGAGCCTTCGTAGTCTTCCTTGACGTACTGGTAGCTCACGCTGCGTTCGGCGACGAAGCGCAGCAGGGTTTCGCGGTTCTGTTCTTCGGAGGCCCAGTGGGCTGTGCGCAGCAGCACCTTCACCACCCGGCGCACGGTGTCCGGGTGGGCCTTCTCGAATTTGCTGGAGACCAGCACGCCGCTCTGGCTGTTGTCGTTGGCGAAGTCGCGGGTGCCGTCGAGCACGCGCAGCTTGCCCTGGTCGCGCAGGATCAGCAGGTTCACCCCGCCGAACACCGCGTCCACCGCGCCGGCGTTGAAGGCCACCAGCGCTTCGGCACCCTGCAGGTTCACCAGCGTCACGTCCTTCTCCTGCAAGCCTTTGGATTCCAGCAGCTGGATCAGCGAGCGGTAGGGGTTGGTGCCTTTCTGCACGGTGATGCGCTTGCCCTTCAGGTCGGCGACCGTCTTGTAGGACGAGCCGGACTGCACCGCCAGGTAGTAGGTGCCGGAGCCGGTGGCGCGGCGGGTGGCGACGATGTGCGCCGGAATGCCGCCGGCCAGGCCGATGACATTGGGCACGCCGCCGTAGGTGCCGAAGTCGATGGAGCCCTGGGCCAGTGCCTCGTTCTGCGCCGGGCCGGTGCCGGCGAAGAATATCTGCTCGATCTTCGGCCCGTTCTTGCCGAACTCCTGCTCGAAGTAGCCCAGGTGCTCACCCAGCGCGACCAGGCCGACGCTGACCGGCTTGCCGCCGGTGGTGGTGACGTTGGTGCCGCCGACTTCGCCGAACACGATCTTGTCCGGCAGATCGCTGGCGGCGACGGCTGCGGCGGGAAGCAGGGCGGCGAGCAGGAGCAGCAGGCCGCGGCGGTAGAGGGAGCTGAGGCGTTTCATCGGGGATTTCCGTGGCTATGGGGATGGGGAAGTCCGTCGGGAAGACGGCGGGGAAAAAGGATGGAGAGGACTGAGGAAAGGGCGCGCGGCTGCCGTCGTTGTTCCGGGGCGGGCCAGCGGGGCGGAGCCCGCCGCTGGCTGGTCCGCGAGTCAGCTATCGCAGGCCCGCGGATCGCCAGCCGCGTTCAGCCGCGCGTGCGCCAGCGGAACAGGTAGTCCGGCAGGCCGCGCAGGCCCTTGTTCATGGCCACGCCGGTGGCGGCGATCAGGGTTACGCCCAGCAGCACGACGTCGGTGCGGAAGTGTTCCTGCGCGCCCATGACCACCGAGCCGATGCCGCCGGACATCACGCCGATCACGTACTCGGCGCCGATGGCGGCGAACCAGGAATAGATCAGCGACAGCTGCAGCGCGGTGACGATGGCTGGCGCGGACGACGGCAGGATCACCCAGCGCAGCATCTTCAGCCGGGAGAAGCCCAGTACCCGGCCCACTTCCAGCAATTGCGCCGGGGTGCTGCGCACGCCTTCGAAGGCGCCCATGACCACCGGCTTGGCGGCGGCGATGGCGACGAACACGATCTTGCACAGGTCGCCGGTGCCGAACCAGGCGGTGAGAAGCGGAATCCAGGCCAGGATGGCGACCTGCCGTACCGCGTGGAAGCTGGGCCCCATGATGCGGTCGAAGGCCTTGGACAGGCCCATGCCCACACCCAGCGCCAGGCCGATGCCGATGCCGATGCCGTAGCCCTGCAGCAGGCGAGCGAAGGTGGAGGCGATGCCCTCGGCCAGCGAATGGAACACCTGCGGGTCCAGCGCGGCATCGTAGAGCTGGCCGAAGGGCACCAGCACCAGCGGGCTCACCCATTCATGGGTGGTGGCCAGCCACCACAGCACCAGCAGCAGTGCCGGCGGTACCAGCCCGCGGAAGCGGCGGCTGTGCCACAGGCGCTGGAGGGCGGAGGCTGCGGCGGGATGGCTCATCGCGCACCTCCCTGGCGGGGTTGAACGACCGGCCTTTGCGGCGCGGATCGGTTGTCATGCGCGACGGGCGTGGCGCTGGTTTTCAGCCGCGTCGCTTCCTGGCCGGCGGCGGAGGAAAGCGAGGCTCCAGTCCGCAGGCCGGCCAGCAGCAAAGGAAAGGCGACGCCGCTCATTCCCGGCCCCGCCAGCGCAGCAGCCGGCTTTCCGCCCGGCGCAGGCCGTAGTCCAGGCTGAAGCCGATCAGCCCGATCAGGGCGACGCACACCAGCACCACGTCCAGCTGGAAGATCTGCCGGCTCCAGGTCATCAGGTAGCCGATGCCTTCGGCGGAGGCCATCACCTCCACCGCCACCAGCGCCACCCACACATGGGCCACGCCCTGGCGCACGCCGGTGGCGATGGCCGGCATCGCACCCGGCAGCACCACCCGGCGGTACAGCGTCCACCGGCTCAGCTTCATCACCCGCGCCACCTCCAGGTAGGCGGGCGGAATGTTGCGGATGCCGTCGGCGGTCACCAGCGCCAGCGGCACCACGCAGGCCTTGGTCATGATGAAGAGCTTCAGGCTGTCGTCTATGCCCAGCACCATCATCAGCAGCGGAATCAGGGCGATGGAGGGAATCTGCACCAGGATGCGGAAGCTCGGTCCTATCCAGCTCTCGAAGGCCGGCGAGGCGCCCAGCGCCACGCCCAGCGCCAGGCCGAGCACCAGCCCCAGCGCCGCGCCCTGCGCTACCCGCCACAGGCTGATGAAGAGGTGCTCCGAGATGTCGCCGCCATGCAGCAGGTCGAGGAAGCTGGCGAACACCGCGCCCGGGCTGGGCAGGATGTTGGACGGCAGCAGCTCGGTGCTGCTGGCGTACCACCACAGCAGCAATACCGAGAGCGGAAACAGCGCGTACTGGGCGGCCAGCGGCGCGCCATGCCGCAGCCGCGCCAGCACCGGCCCCCAGGCGAAGGGCGTCTGGACGGCGGCGGCGGGCAACTGCAGCGCCGCCTCGTTGCCGCCGGCCACCAGATGCATCGCCGGCGCCTCGTGCGCCTGCGCGGCCGCGCCGCCAGCGGCTTCCGCCGCCACCTTCCTGCCCAGCGCCGCGCTCATTGTCCGTACCCCGCCGGGCTGGCCGGCGGTGGCAGGGCGGCCGGGCGGGAGAGGGCAGGGGCGGTGCGGTTCATGATGGCTCCTTGTCGGTGGGCAGGGTGGCGCGGCGATCCGGCGCCGGCTTGTTCTGGAACCCGGTCAGCAAGAGCCATACCACTGGGGTGAAAAGCAGGGTTTCCCTTTCGCTACAAGGTTTTGGCGGCATTTTGCGCAAACCGCTCCGCCGCGGGCTGCTGCGGATTCAACAGCCGGCGGCGCCCGGCTGGTGGCCGCGCAGCAGCGCTGTTCCTGGCCGGGCGCTGTGCCGGCTTCAGGCCGCCTGCCGTGCAACCTGGCCGCTCACCTCCGCACCGGCGTCCGGCGCCAGCCGCAGGAAGCGCAGCGCCGCCAGCAGGCCGATCAGGCCGACGACGAGGAAGGCGTTGCGGAAGTCCGCCAGCAGCGGCGCGTCGGCGCCGTGCAGCGCCTGCGAGAGCTTCATCACCAGCGCCGCCACCGCCACGCCGAGAATCATGGACACCTGCTGCACCATGCTGGACAGCGTGGAGGCGGAACTGCGCTGGCGCGGCTCGGTGTCGGCGAAGGTGAGGGTGCTGAGGGCGGTGAGCTGCATGGAGCGCGTCAGCCCGGCGGCCACCAGCAGCGCGGCGGCGATCCAGCCCGGCGTGTCCGCCTGCAGCAGCCCGCAGGCGGCGACGGCGAGCGCGCCCAGCACGCCGTTGCCCACCAGCACCTGGCGGAAGCCGAAGCGGCGCAGCAGCGGCGTGGTCACCGTCTTCATGCCCAGGTTGCCGGCGAAGTAGGCCAGGATCATCAGCCCGGACTGCCAGGGATTCAGGCCGAAACCGATCTGGAACAGCAGTGGCAGCAGGAAGGGCGTGGCGCTGATGGCGATGCGGTAGAAGAAGCCGCCGCTCAGCGTGGACAGCGTGAAGGTGGGCGCGGCGAAGGCGGAGAGATCCAGCAGCGGCTCGTCGGCGCGGCGGAAGTGGCGCAGCGCCGCGGCGCCGAGCAGGCCGCCGATGGCGCAGCAGACTGCTGCCACGATCAGGTCCGCCCCGGCGCGGCCCACCGATTCCAGGCCGTGGAGCAGCAGCACCAGCGCACCGGCGGCGAGCACGAAGCCGCGGCCATCGAAGCGGCGGCGCGCCTCTTCCCGCAGGTTGGGGATGTAGCGCAGCACCAGCGCCAGCCCGATCGCGCCCAGTGGCAGGTTGATGAGAAAATTCCAGCGCCATGAAGCATAGGTGGTGATGAAGCCGCCCAGCGCCGGCCCGAACACCGGCGCGATCAACGCCGGCCAGGTGATCAGCGCGGTGGCCTGCAGCAGCCCCGCCTTGGAGGTGTTACGCAGCACCACCATGCGCCCCACCGGCGTCATCAGCGCCCCGCCCACGCCCTGCAGCGCACGGGCGGCGACGAAGGCCGGCAGGCTGTCCGCCATGCCACAGGCCAGCGAGGCCAGGCTGAAGATGAGGATGGCGGCGGCGAACACATTGCGGCTGCCATGGCGGTCCGCCAGCCAGCCACTGGCCGGAATGCAGGCCGCCACCGCCAGCATGTAGATGGTGACGCCCAGGCTGAGGTCCAGCGCCTGCACGCCGAAGGAGGCCGCCATCTGCGGCAGCGAGGTGTTGATGATGGCGCCGTCCAGCACCTGCATGAAGAAGGCGCCGGCAACGATCAGGGGAATGCGCCTGGGGAGTTCTTGGGAGCTCATTGGGTGGGGTTTTTATGGTTTGGGGGATGGGGGGGGTGAAGAGAGGGGGTAGCGGTGGCAGCCATCAAGACCGCGTGGGTTTCTCCTCTCTCCCCTTGCGGGGCGTAGGGGGAAAAAGCGAAGCACTGCTTCGCCCGCCGGAGCGCCCTGTGGCATGCAGGCCACAGGGCCGGGGCGCGGAGCGGGGGCCGGGGGAGAGGGGGCTGCGGCGCGTGGACGACCACAGGCGCTCTCGCAGGCGTTCCCCCTCTCCCCAACCCCAACCCCAGCGCCATCTGGATGGCGCTCTGCGCGGTGCCTCCTTTCGCCATGCCGGCCAGAAGGTGGCGCGCACAGTCACCTGCGGCACTCACTCCTCCGCCCTTGCCGCCGAATACAGTCCGGCGCGGCGCGTGGCGGGCAGGGTGGCGATCAGCAGGGCGCCGTAGGCCAGGGCGCAGCCGGCTACCAGCGCGCTCAGCGCCGCCCAGTGCGCAGCCTGGGCGATCAGGAAGGCGCCTACTGCCGGGCCGGTGCGGAAGATCAGGCCGTACAGCGCCACTACCCGGCCGCGCAATGCCGGCGCGCTCTGCAGTTGGCACAGCGACTGCATGGCGATGTTGCAGATGACGTGGAACAGGCCGGCGGCCACCATCGCCGGCAGCGCTACCTGCAGCGAGGTGGTGGCGGTGAAGGCCAGCAGCGAGGCGGCCAGGCCCAGGCCGGTGACGAGTACGCTGCGCGCCAGCGCCTGGCTGTTGCGGCCGCGCAGCATCAGCAGGGCGCCGAGCAGCGCGCCCAGGCCCTGGGCGCTCATCAGCATGGAGAGGATTTCCGGCCCGCCGCCGAAGACTTCGCCGGCGAAGGCGGGGAAGAGCTCGGAGAAGGGCCGCGCCAGCAGCGAGAAGGCCAGCGCCAGGAAGATCACCGCGGCGATCTCCGGTGTGCGCAGCACGTAGCGGAAGCCTTCCACCACGTCGCCGGCCAGTGCGGCGCCGCGCGCCAGCGGCGGGCGGTCCAGCCAGCGGCGCAGGCGCACGATCACACCCAGGATGGCGAGGAAGGACAGGGCGTTGAGCGCGAACACCAGCGCCACCGAGCCGAAATACATCGCCAGCCCGGCGGCGGCCGGTCCCACGCTGCGCGCCACCGCCACCGCGATGGAGTTGGCGGCGATGGCCTGCGACAGGCGCTCGCGCGGCGCCAGCAGGCCGTTGATCAGCATGCGCACCGGCTGGTTGAAGCCCTGCAGGGTGGATTCCACCACCGCGAACAGCAGCAGGCCGTGGATGGTGATGGCGCCGGTGGCGGTGGCCGCGCACAGCACCAGCGCCAGCAGCAGCGTCAGCGCCTGGGTGAGGCAGAACAGGCGGTAGGGGTTGCTGCGGTCGGCCACCGCGCCGGCCAGCGGCGCCACCCACAGCGCGGCGATCAGGTCCGCCATGGCGATGGTGCCCACCCAGGCCACCGAGTGGGTCAGCTCCCAGGTGAGCCAGCCGACGCCGGTTTTCTGCGCCCAGGAGCCGACGGAGGAAAGGCCGTGGCCGATGCTGAAGAGGACGAAGTTGCGCGTGGGCGGGTCGGCGGGTAGCGCCGGATCGCGGCGGGAGGGGCGGGCGCTCATCGGCATTTTCCGCTGAGCGGGTACGGGACGATGAACGTCGGCGCGGCTGTGTGGATGCCCCTGGCGCCCTGCTTTCCGGTTGCGATCACACGGGCCGCGACGGCTTTCGCATCGCCGCCGCCGGGAGTGCAGGGGCGATGCCGATGCCAGGACGCCGGGCGGCAGGCGAGGGAGGGTGCGCGTCGGCTGAACGCGGGCGTGGCGCCCGCATCCCGGTTGCGCGTCGGTGTGCGCGGCGCCATGCCGGCCAGGTTCACCGCGTCCGCCGCCGGCGGGAAGGCAGGCTCCGCCATCAGGGAGCCGCGCTCGGCCGCAGGGCCTCGCCGTGGTCCGGGCGGGGTGCTTCGGCCTCCGGGTCGCCGCCGGGGTCGCCGACCAGCGCGTCCTGCGGATCGCTGGGCGGGGCTTCTGCAAGCACGGTGGCCGGCTTGCCGCTAGCAGCCGGGCCGCCCGCCGCCGGAGCCTCGTCCGACAGGAAGCCGCCGGCCTGGCCGGACCACAGCCGGTGATAGGTGCCGCCGCGGGCGAGCAGCTCCGCATGGCTGCCGTCCTCGACGATGCGGCCGTCATCGAACACCAGGATGCGGTCCAGGTGGGCGATGGTGGACAGGCGGTGGGCGATCACGATCACCGTCTTGCCCTGCATCGCCTCGTCCAGCGTCTCCTGGATGGCCTTCTCGGTCACCGAGTCCAGCGCCGCGGTGGCCTCGTCCAGGATCAGCACCGGCGCGTTCTTCAGGATCACCCGGGCGATGGCGATGCGCTGGCGCTGGCCGCCGGAGAGCTTCACCCCGCGCTCGCCCACCATGGCGTGGTAGCCATCCTTCATCTGGGCGATGAACTCGTGCGCATGAGCCTTGCGCGCCGCGTCTTCCACCTCGGCGTCGCTGGCCTCCAGCCGGCCGTAGCGGATGTTGTCCAGCAGGCTGCGGTGGAACAGGCTGGGGTCCTGCGGAATCAGGCCGATCTGGGCGTGCAGGTCGTCCTGCGGCATCAGCCGGATGTCGTGGCCATCGACCAGGATGCGGCCCTGCTGCGGATCGTAGAGGCGCAGCAGCAGGCTGACGAAGCTGGACTTGCCGGAGCCGGAGAAGCCCACCAGGCCGACGCGCTGGCCGGCCGGAATGCGCAGGCTGAGATCGTCGAAGATGCGCTGGCCGGGCGTGTAGCCGAAGCCGATGCCGTGGAACTCGATCTCACCGCGGCGGATGACGGCCGCTTGCGCTTCCGGCAGGTCCACCAGTTCGTGCGGCCGGATCAGCGTGCGCACGCCGTTGCTCACATTGCCGATGAACTCGAAGAACTCCAGGAAGCGCCGGCTGAGGTTGCGCGCCTCGTTGATGATGAGCAGTGACAGGCTGGTGGCGAGCACGAACTCGGCCACGCCGATCAGCCCCTGGCTCCACAGGCTGAGCGCGTACCACAGCGTGCCGACCTTGAGCACCGCGGCGGCGGCGAACTGGAACCAGCGCACCCGCTCCGAATACCACATCGAGCGCCGCACTGCCTTCAGCTCGGTGGCGAGGTGCTGGTCCAGGTGCTGGCGCTCGAAGCCCAGGCGGGCGAACAGCCGGGCGGAGAAGAGGTTGGTCACCGAATCCACCAGCTTGCCGGTGGTCTCGCTGCGCGCGGCGGCGGCCTGCACCGCGTAGGGCTGGCAGCGCGTCGCCAGCCACCAGGACAGGGCGATGAAGGCCACCGCCCAGCCGAGCACGAACACCGCCAGCTGCAGGTGGGCGCCCAGCAGCAGCGCCACCGACACGCTGATGACGATGGCGACCGGCCAGAAGTCGAAGATGATGGCCCACATGATCTGGTTCACCGCCAGCGAAGTTTCGCCGATGCGGTGCGCCAGCGCGCCAGCGAAGTTGTCGCTGAGGTAGCGGTGGGAATGCTGCTGCAGGTAGGCGTAGAGCGCGCGGGTGACTGCCTGGCGCTGCAGCGGGCCGAAGTAGAACTGCAGCGTGCCGGCGGCGCGGCTCAGCACCACCTCGCCCAGCGCCAGGGCAACGAAGAACATCAACGGCAGTTGCAGCGCCTCCAGCCAGCCGGTGCCGGCGCCGCCCAGCGCGGTTACGCCGCGGATGATTTCCGAGATGGCGTAGGGCAGCAGGATGCCGCAGGTGGCATGGCCGCCTTCCAGCACCACCATGCCCAGGTACCACAGCGGCCGTTCGCGGGCGAAATACAGCACGAACTGCAGCGGCGAGGCGGGCAGGGCGGGCGCCTGCGGCGCGCGCTGCTCCACCGGCCTGGCCTGGGCGGGGCCGGCCGGTTCGGGCCGGGCGGGGTGCTCCGACGGCGAATGTGGCATCAGCGGGGGCGAACTGTTCTGGGCGGGAATGGAGCTGAGAGTCGGAAGGGACACGGAAGTGCGACCGGAAAAGTCGAAGCCGGCCTTTCAGCAATTAGCGGTCCACGGCGCCATGCCCGCGGGCACTGGGCTGGCGCCGGCCCGGCCGCGGCACGCATGTTGCGGGCGCAGCATTTCCTGTTGCGACTTGCTGCGCTTGCAGCAGCCGGCGTGGCGGAGGCGAACCGGGCGGGCGCGTGGCCAGCACGCTGCTTTCCGCGCGGATACGCGGACTTGCGGCCCGCGATGCGGGCGGAGCGCAACTGGGTGCGCTTCTTGCTGAATTCCGCCGAAAACAGCGGGCAAAGGCGTAGCCCGTCTGTGCCGAAAACGAAACGACAGGGGGCGCGAACCGGCACGGGGCGGGCATTTCAGCCGCAACCCGTTGGTCATATTCGTGAAACGATGGATTACAAGTCACTTAATCTTGGTTGGCCGCGCCCGGGCGGTGGACGATCCTTTTTGCGACGCAAAACGAAGGATCGACGATGAGCCAATCTGTGTATCAACTACGCGACGATGGGAAGCGGGAAGCGGCGCCGCTGCTCACCTTCTCTTCGCCGGAAGCGCATTCCCTCTCCATCCGGGCGCGCGCGCTGGTGTTCCACGATCCGCGCTCGGTCGGCCTGCTGGAAGAGGTGGGGCGGGTCGCGGCCAGCGAGGCCACCGTGCTGATCGTCGGCGAGACCGGCACCGGCAAGGAGCTGATCGCCCGCCACATCCACCAGCAGAGCGGTCGCAGCGGCCCCTTCGTGGCGGTGAACTGCGGCGCCTTCAGCGACAACCTGGTCGAGGCCGAGCTGTTCGGCCATGAGGCCGGCGCCTACACCGGCGCCTCCCAGGCCCGTGCCGGCTGGTTCGAGGCCGCCAACGGCGGCACCCTGTTCCTGGACGAGATCGGCGATCTGCCGCTGGCCATGCAGGTGAAGCTGCTGCGGGTGCTGCAGGAGCGCTGCGTGGTGCGCATAGGCGCGCGCAAGCCGATACCGATAGACGTGCGCCTGGTGGCGGCCACCAACGTCGATCTGGCGCGCGCGGTGCGCGCCGGCAACTTCCGCATGGACCTTTATTACCGCCTCAACGTCGCCTCGGTGCAGCTGCCGCCGCTGCGCGAGCGGCCGGGCGACATCATGCCGCTGGTATGGCATTTCGTGGACCGCTACCGGCGCAAGCTGGCGCTGCAGTCGGTGACGCTGAGTTCCGCCGCCGAATGCGCGCTGCTCAACTACGACTGGCCGGGCAACATCCGCGAGCTGGAGAACGTGGTGCATTACGCCCTCATCGTCTCCCGCGAAGGCAAGGTGGATGTCGGCGACCTGCGCCTGCCGCGCGGCGAGGCCAGCCTGCTGGCGGCGGCGCCGGGCAGCTGGAACGCCGAGCCGGTGGCCGAGGGGCCGCGCCTGGCCTGCGTCATCCGCCGCATGCTGGAGCAGGGCCACGAGCGGCTCTACGAGGCGGTGGAAGAGGAACTGGTGAAGACCGCTTTCGCCTTCTCCCGCGAGAACCAGGTGCAGACGGCCAAGCGCCTGGGCATCTCCCGCAACGTGCTGCGCGCCCAGCTGAAGCGCTTCGGCCTGCTGGGCGCCGGCTGGCAGGCGCCGGGCGAGGAAGCCGCCGGCGAGGAGGCCGCCGAGTCGTGAATGCACCGGATTTCCTGCGTCTGCCGGATGTGCAGGCGAGCGCGGACGAGCGCGCGCTGGCGATACAGCGCGTCGGCATCCGCGGCCTGCGCCATCCGCTGACGCTGCGCGGCGCCGACGGCGCGGTGGCGCACACCGTGGCCACGGTGGAGAGCACGGTGGCGCTGCCGGCAGCGGTGAAGGGCGCGCACATGTCGCGCTTCGTCGCCGTGCTGGAGGAGTCGCGCGCCACCGTGTTCGACAGCGCCGCCTTCGCCGCCCTGCATGCCCACATGCTGGCGCGGCTGGAGTCGGAGCACGGCCGCATCCAGTTCCGCTTTCCCTACTTCCTGCAGAAGCGCGCGCCGGTTTCCGGCATCGCCAGCCTGTTGGACATCGACGCCACGGTGGAAGTGGACGGCGCTCTCGGCGAGCCGCCGCGGAAGACCTTGAGCCTGGTGGTGCCGGTGACCAGCCTGTGCCCCTGTTCCAAGGAGATTTCCGCCTACGGCGCCCACAACCAGCGCTCCCACATCACCCTGACGGTGGCACCGCGTGCGCCGCTGACGCTGGAGGAACTGGCGCGGGTGGCGGAGGAAGAGGCCTCGTCCGAGCTGTACGGCCTGCTCAAGCGCGCCGACGAGAAGTGGGTGACCGAGCGGGCTTACGAGAATCCCAAGTTTGTCGAGGATCTGGTGCGGGATATCGCGCTGCGTTTGCGCGGTGACAGCCGGCTGGCGGCGTGGCGGGTGGAGTCGGAGAACTTCGAGTCCATCCATAACCATTCGGCGTATGCGCTGATTGAGAGCGAGGGGATTTGAGGGGGCTTTTTCGTCTTGCGGGGAAGAGGGCGGAATTGAATGGGTGCTTGGCGCCCTTGCGGGCGCCCCCTCTCCCCAACCTTCTCCCGCGAGGGGAGAGGGGGAAACCTGCGGAGACGGGTAGGCCAAATACATCCTTGCGGCCTGGACTCTTGCTGCTGGGCGTTACAGTCGCCGTGAAGGAATTCATGCACTGAACCAGGCCACCAATCCAGCGCGGGTTTTACTCTCTTCCCTGAGCAGAGCTGGGAGACGCCCTGGGGGAATTGGCTCGGCGCATGAGCCCGGAGCGCCCTGTGGCATGGAGGCCGCAGGGCCGGGGCGCGGCCTCGAAATCACCTCATGGTCCCTGACGGGCACTCCCCCTCTCCCCAACTTTCCCCCGCGAGGGGGGGAGCAAAACCCCTCACCGCGATACCGCCCTTGGCTTGCCAAGCACCGCACCTGAAACCCATCCTCCCTCAACCCCACCAGTCTCCCCAAACAACAAGAAAGCATGCTGAAACTCCTTTCCTACCTCCGGCCGTACTGGGTAGCGAGCCTGCTCGCGCCGCTGCTCATGGTCCTGGAAGTGTCCATGGACCTGATGCAGCCACGCCTGATGGCGAGCATCGTCGACCAGGGCGTGATGCAGGGCGATCTCGCCCATGTCGGCCAGAGCGGTCTGCTGATGCTGCTGTGCGCACTGCTCGGGCTGGTCGGCGGTGTGGGCTGCACGGTGTATTCCAGCAAGGCGGCGGTGGCCTTCTCCAGCGACCTGCGGCGCGACCTTTTCGCCGCCACCCAGGCCTTCAGCTTCGGCAACCTGGAGCGCATCGGCACCGCCTCGCTGATCACCCGGCTGGGCAGCGACGTCGCCCAGCTGCAGCAGTTCGTCATGATGCTGCTGCGCGTCTTCGTGCGCGCGCCGCTGCTGGTGCTGGGCAGTATGGCGATGGCGCTGAGCATCAGTCCCTCGCTGGCGCTCATCCTGCTCGCGGTGGTGCCGCCGCTGTTCGGCGTGCTCTACCTGCTGATCCGCTGGTCGGTGCCGTTGTTCGCACAGGTGCAGCAGAAGCTGGACGCGGTGAACCTGGTGCTGCGGGAGAACCTCGCCGGCATCCGGGTGGTGAAGGCCTTCGTCGGCGGCGAGCGCGAACGCAGGCGCTTCGACGCCGCCAATGCCGACTACGCCGGGGCGGCGATACGCGCCTGGCACATCGTCACCCTCAACGTGCCCCTGCTCACCTTCGCGCTCAACTGCGCCATCGTCGCCGTGCTGTGGTTCGGCGGCCTGCGGGTGGAGGCGGGCAGCCTGAGCGCCGGCGAGCTGGTGGCCTTCATCAACTACGCCACCATGATCCTGTCCTCGCTGACCTCCATCGGCATGCTGCTGATGAACTACTCCCGCGCCAGGGTGGCGGCGGAGCGGGTGAACGCGGTGTTCGCCGAGCGGCCGGAGATCGTCGCGCCGGAACAGCCGCAGCAGCCTGAGAGACACGGGGCGGGGGAGAGCGGCCTCGGCCTGGAAGTGGTCTTCGACCGGGTCACCTTCCGCTACCCCGGTGCGCTGCGGCCGGCGCTGGAAGGCCTGACGCTGACGGTGCCGGCCGGTGCCACCGTCGCCCTCTTCGGCAGCGTGGGCGCCGGCAAATCGGCGCTGCTGGGGCTGGTGCCACGCTTCTACGATGCGGAGGAGGGCGCGCTGCGGGTGGCCGGCATGGACCTGCGCCGGCTGGACCCGGCCTGGCTGCGCGGGCAGATCGGCTATGTGCAGCAGGAGACGGTGCTGTTCTCCGGCAGCGTGCGCGACAACATCCGCTACGCCAGCCCGGCGGCGGACGCCGCCGCGGTGGAGGCCGCCGCCCGCGCCGCCCAGGCCCACGACTTCATCCTGCGCCTGCCGCAGGGCTACGACACCGTGCTTGGCCAGCGTGGCGCCGACCTTTCCGGCGGCCAGCGCCAGCGCCTCGCCATCGCCCGCGCGCTGCTGCCGCGGCCGCCCATCCTCGTCCTGGACGACGCCACCAGCGCGGTGGACCTCGCCACCGAGGCGCGCATCCTCGGCGGCATCAAGGCGCTGCTGCCGCGGGCCACCTGCCTGATGGTGGCGCAGCGCGCCGCCGCCGCGCTGGCCGCCGACTTCGTCGTGGTGCTGGAGCAGGGCCGCATCCTCGCCCAGGGCAGCCATGCCGAACTGATGAGCACATCCGCCGCCTACCGCGAGATCCACCGCGGCCACGCCGCGCTTGAGAAGGTGTTCCATGATTAGGCCGCAACCGCTGCAGGGCATCGCCCCCCAGCCCGCCGCCGGCGCCGGCAGCGCCCGCGATACCGGCTCCACCCTGCGCCGGCTGTGGGGCGGCATCGGCGCCCAGCGCGGCGGCATGGTGCTGGCCTTCGTCCTCACCCTGGCCGGCACCGGCCTCGGCCTGCTCGGCCCCTGGCTCATCGGCCGGGTGGTGGATGCCAATGTGGTGCCGCGCACGGTGGATGGCCTAGCCGGCGCCTGCGTGCTGCTGCTGGCGGTCTACCTCGGCGCCACCGCGCTGACCTGGGTGCAGTCGCGGCTGATGATCGTCGTCTCCCAGCGCACGGTGACCGCCCTGCGCGGCCGCCTGTTCGCCACCCTGCAGGGCCTGCCGCTGGCCTTCTTCGCCCGCCGCAGCCACGGCGAGCTGATGAGCCGCGCCACCAACGACATCGAGCTGATCGCGCTGTTCCTCAACCAGGCGCTGCCGCAGCTGCTCACCAGCGTGGTGATGCTGCTCGGCTCGCTCGCCATCATGCTGTGGCTGGACCCGTGGCTGACCCTGCTGGCGCTGCTGGTGGTGCCGCTGGTGGCGCTGGCCACCCGCACGGTGGCACGCCGTACCCGGCGCCACTTCTCCGCCCAGCAGGCGAGCATGGGCGAGCTGAGCGGCTTCATGGAGGAAACCCTGTCCGGCCAGAAAGTGGTGCAGGCCTGCCGCCGCGAGGGCGAGGCGCTGCGCACCTTCACCGGCCTCAACGCCCAGGTGTGCGAGGCGGCCACCCGGGCGCAGATCATGGCCGGCACCATGGGGCCGACGATGAACGCGATGAACAACACCGCCTACGCGCTGATGGCGGCGGTGGGCGGCTGGCTGGCGCTGCGCGGCCACACCTCCATCGGCGTGGTCATCGCCTTCCTCAACTACTCGCGCCAGATCGAGCGGCCGATCAACGACTTCGCCAACCAGTTCAACCTCGCCCAGTCGGCGCTGGCCGGCGCCGAGCGGGTGCTGGACATCCTGGACGAGGCCGGCGAGCTCGGCGGCGGCGCGCGGCCGGCGGCGGTGCGCGGCGAGGTCGAGTTCCGCGCCGTGTCCTTCGGCTACCAGCCGGACAGGCCGGTGCTGCGCGGCATCGACTTCCATGCCGCGGCCGGCAGCAGCATCGCCCTGGTCGGGCCCACCGGCGCCGGCAAGAGCACCATCGTCAATCTGCTGATGCGCTTCTACGAGGCGGACGCCGGCGCCATCCTGGTGGATGGCCGCGACATCCGCGAACTGGACCGCGACGCCCTGCGCGCCCACTGCGGCATGGTGCTGCAGGAGCCGCAGCTGTTCTCCGTCAGCGTGCGCGAGAACATCCGCTTCGGCCGGCCGCAGGCGAGCGACGCCGAGGTGGAGGAGGTGGCCCGCCTGGTGCAGGCGGACGACTTCATCCGCGGCCTGCCGCAGGGCTACGACACCCCGGTGGCCGGCAACGGCGGCAACCTCAGCCAGGGCCAGCGCCAGCTGCTCACCATCGCCCGCGCGCTGCTGGCCGACCCCGCCATCCTCATCCTGGACGAAGCCACCAGCAGCATAGACAGCCGCAGCGAAGCCCAGCTGCAGGCGGCGATGAAGCTGCTGCTGCGCGGTCGCACCAGCTTCGTCATCGCCCACCGCCTGAGCACCATAGAAACGGCCGACCGCATCCTGGTGATTGCCGGCGGCCGCATCGAGGAAGCCGGCACCCATGCGGAATTGCTGCAGCGGCGGGGGGTGTATCACGGGCTGTACCGGAGTCAGTTCGGAGGGGTGGAGAAGGCGGCGGAAACCGCCTGAATCCAGAGCCCAGCGTCGGCCGGGCCGCGCGGTTTTTCTCCCCTCTTCCCTTGCGGGAGAGGGGGCGGGGAGAGGGGGAGCGGCGGTTGATCCAGCGTCAAGCCGCCCCTTGCGGGGCGCCCCCTCTCCCCGGCCCTCCCCCGCGAGGGGGGAGGGAGCAAGCGCTGCGGAGCCTGCTTCCCCGTACTCACTCCTGCTTGCCGCGAAACATTTCCTGCCCCAGCCGCAACACCCCAACCTCACCCCCACAGCCCCAAACCCAGCCCCTCTCGTCAAAAGGGTCTTTGGCACGCCCCTTGCGGAACCAGCGCTTTTCCCACCGCTGGAATCGCAAGAAGTGATCGAACTGATACTCGAGCCGCGCTGCGTGCGCTGCCTTGCTTGTGTGCGTGTCTGTCCCAACGACGTACTGGAGGCCGACGGCGATGGCCTGCCCTTCGTCGCCCGCCAGCAGGATTGCTGCAGCTGTTTCCTGTGCGAAGCCTACTGCGTGCCGGACGCCCTCTATGTGGCGCCGGAAGCCTATCCGCTGCCCGGCCTGGACGCCGCCCAGCTGCTGGCCGACGGCCGTATCGGCGCCTTCCGCCGCGCCCTCGGCTGGGACAGGCGCAAGCCGGGCGAGCTGGACGCCCGTGCCGGGGCCGCGCCGGCGATACAACGCGGCCACCCCGGCAGCCCGCAGGATCTGCATCGCAGCGAAAGCTACGCCAACGGCATCAACCGTCACTGAAGGGGCAGGCATGAGCGCATACACCGAAGTGACGGCGGACAGCGGCCGCCGCATCGCCGCCGGCGACTACGAGATCGATCACAAGGCGGACGTGCTGGTCATCGGCGGCAGCCTTGCCGGCGCCTGGGCGGCGCTGGCCGCGGCGCGCACCGGCGCCAGGGTGGTGCTGGCGGAGAAGGGCTGGATGGGCACCGCCGGCGTGGTCGCCGCCGCCAGCGTCGGCGGCTATTACGCGCTGCCGGACGACCCGGCCCAACGCGAGGGCGTGATCACCGTGCGGCACCAGGAATCCCGCGGGCTGGACGACCTCGGCTACGTCGAGCGGGTTTATGACCAGAGCTACCGCAGCTTCACCGAACTGCGCGAGGCCGGCTTCGCCAGCGCCCGCCTGGGCGCCTTTCCCGGCCCGGACAGCATGGCCTTCCTGCGCCGCCAGCTGCTGGCGGCAAAGGTGAAGATCCTGGACCACAGCCCGGCGCTGGAGCTGCTGCAGACCGCCGACGGCGCGGTGGCCGGCGCCGCCGGCATCCAGCGCAAGAGCGGCGAGGCCTGGCGGGTGCGTGCCGGCGCGGTGGTGCTGGCCACCGGCGGCAACGCTTTCCTCTCCGGCGCCCAGGGCACCAACGGCCTCACCGGCGACGGCTACCTGATGGGCGCCGAGGCCGGCGCCCGCCTGCAGGGCATGGAGTTCTCGGGCCACTATGGCCTCACCCCGGCGGAAGGCAGCTGCACCAAGGGCGGCATGTACTTCAGCGGGCACATCTACGACGACGCCGGCGAGCGGCTGGACCCGCTGCCCTCCTGGTTCGCGGTGCCCAACGTCGCCCGCACCCTGTTGTCCGGCGGCAAGGCCTGGGTGGTGCTGGACAAGGCGGCGCCGGAGCAGCACGACACCCACCGCCGCCAGAGCCCCAACTTCTACCAGTACTTCAGCCGCCGCGGCGTCGATCCCTTCCGCCAGCGCTGGCCGGTGAAGCTCACCTACGAAGGCACGGTGCGCGCCGCCGGCGGCCTGTTGGTGGACGACGGCTGCGCCACCGGCGTGCCCGGCCTGTACGCCGCCGGCGACGTCACCGACCGCTGCCGCCTCACCGGCGCCTTCCTCAGCGGCGCCGGCCCGGCGGTGGCCTGGTGCGTGGCCTCCGGCGAATGGGCGGGGCAGGGCGCCGCCGCCTTCGCCCGCGCGCTGGGCAAGGGCGCGCATGCGCGGCAGGCGAGGGGCGCGGGTACCTGCGGCCTGCGGCCCGGCGGCAAGGCCCCTGGCGCAGGCCCCAGCGGCCGTGAGGCCATCGCCCAGGTGCAGGAAGAAATCCTGCCGCTGGAGAAGAACTTCTTCCGCGACGGCAAGGAGATGAGCGCCTCGCTGGGTCGCCTGGATGCATTGTGGGCCGCCGCCAGCGAGAGCCTCTCCGGCGCTGGTCCGCGCGAACTGCTGAAGGCGCGCGAGGCGGCCGCGCTGGCGGCCTCGGCGCGCTGGATCTACCGCGCCGCGCTCGCCCGCACCGAGAGCCGCGGCCTGCACCGGCGCAGCGACTTCCCGCAGGAAGACCCGGCGCAGCGCCATCACCTGGTGTTGAGCGGTGTGGATGAGATCCGCATCGCACGCCGCGAGGCGCTGCCGGCCTGAGTGGGCCATCGGCTGGGCCGGCGGCGCCGGCCAGTCTCAGCCTTTACCCGTGAGGCGGTGCCCGCCGGCAGTGCCTGACCCATTCCCAGCAGCCCAGTTGCGCAGGCAGCAGCAGTTGCTGCCCGCGCCTCAGTATCTTCTCTTCAACATGCTGAAATAAAAGAAATTATTTCCTGGCACGGTTTCCGCTAAGAGCCTCCCCGCGTTCCCGTCTCTATGACCATCTGGATAGGGCGGCGCCTCACCCGGCGCGCACGCGGACTGAAAGCCCGCCGATGCCGCAGGCAGGAAAACCAATCAGACAAAGGATGTGTATGCAGAAGTTTGCGCTGACCGCGATTGCGGCATTTTGCAGCGCCATGATCCCGGCGGCCCACGCGCAGCAGGCGCCGCGGGTGGCCGAGGCCGGTGGCGAAGATTCCGCCCGGCTGGATGCGGTGGTGGTGCTGGGCTCCTCCCGGCAGGACCAGACCACGCTGAAGAGCTCGGCCCCGGTGGAAGTGATCAGCGCCCGCGAGCTGGAGGAAACCGGCGCGGTGACGCTGAACCAGGCCCTGAGCAAGCTGCACCCCTCGTTCAACTTCTCCCAGGGCCAGAACGCGGTGAAGGGCCAGGCCACCCGCTCCGCCTCGCTGCGCGGTGTCAGCCCGGCCTACACGCTGGTGCTGGTGAACGGCAAACGCCGCCACACCCAGGCGCTGCTGCAGGGCACCGACCCCTGGCCGGCGAACAACGTGGTGGATGTGAACACCATCCCCATCAGCGCCATCGCCCGCGTCGAAGTGCTGCGCGACGGCGCCGCCGCCCAGTACGGCTCCGACGCCATTGCCGGCGTCATCAACATCGTGCTGAACGATTCCGCCGAGGGCGGGGCGGTGAACGTGCGCTACGGCGGCTACACCGACGGCGGCGGCGAAACCCATGCGGTGAATGGCTGGAAGGGCTTCCAGCTCGGCCAGGATGCCGGCTTCGTCAACCTCAGCTTCGACTACCTCAAGAGCGGCCAGGTGGACCGCGCCGAGGACGACTGGCGCCAGCTCTTCCCCACCGGCGATTCCCGCAACCAGACCTATGACAAGGACTACGGCCACTGGGGCCAGGCCTCGCGGGAAAACTTCAGCTTCCTCGCCAACTCCGAGCTGAAGATCGGCGGCGGCACCGCCTACGCCTGGGTGAACTACGCCGACAAGCGCACCGGCAACTATGTGAACCCGGAGCGCCTGGTGCTGGGCACCGGCCGGCCCGGCGATGCCATCCGCAACAACACCTCCAACAACCTCGACATCTACCCCAACGGCTACCAGCCGCGGCGCAACTACTACTCCACCGACTGGGCCGGCGTGCTCGGCTACCGCTTCGGCGAGGAAGCCACCGGCAAGCTGGACATCGGCGTGAGCTGGGGCGAGAACGTCACCTGGATCAAGGGCCTGGACACCACCAACCCGAGCTGGGGCGCGGCCAGCCCGACCACCTTCGACATGGGCGGCTGGCGCTCCACCCAGACCAGCGTGACCGCGGATTACGTGCGCAGCATCAGCCCGAGCTGGGCCTCGGCGCCCATCCTGCTGAACGCCGGCCTGCTGACGCGGCGCGAAACCTGGGGCATCAACTCCTTCGGTGACGAAGCCTCCTACACCAACGGCGGTCTCTCCAACTCCACCAACGGCATCCCGGTGACTGCTTCGAGCTCCGCCGGCCTGATGCCGATCGACGGCGGTACGGTGGACCGCAACGTCAAGGGCGCCTACCTCGGCTTCGAAACGGACATCACCGAGAAATTCCAGATCGGCATCACCGGCCGCTACGAGGATTACTCCGACTTCGGCGATACGGTGAACGGCAAGGTTTCCGGCCGCTACGAGGAGAACAAGGCGCTGGCCTTCCGCGGCACCGTCAGCACCGGCTTCCACGCCCCCAGCCTGGGCCAGCTCGGCACCCAGACCACCGCCTTCACCAGCAACTGGACCAACACCGGCCTCGGCCTGGCCGAACCCGGCCGCACCCGCCAGTTCCGTCCGGACGATCCGCTGGCGGCGGTATTCGGCGCCAAGTCGCTGGACCCGGAAAAGTCCGACAGCGTCTCCCTCGGCTTCGTGCTGACGCCGGACTCCACCACCTCGCTGACGGTGGATGCCTACTACCTGAAGATCAAGGACCAGGTGATCATCACCGACGCCCTGAGCGGCGCCAGCGTCACCAATGCCTTCAACAGCATCGGTATGAACGGCTACACCCAGGCCAGCTACTACTTCAACGGCTGGGACACCACCACCAAGGGCATCGACTTCGTCGGTCGCAAGAAACTGCGCTTCGACGGCGCCGGCGTGCTGGACCTCAGCCTGGGCCTCAGCTTCCTGCGCACCAAGGCCAGCAACGTGAAGGACACGGTGTCGGTGAACGGCACCACGGTGCGGGTGGTGAACGCCTACCGCGTGCGCGACATCGAGGACGGCGTGCCCAAGAACAAGCTGGTGCTGGGCGGCCGCTACACCTATCGCGACTGGACGGTGGACACCACGGTGACGCGCTACGGCGAATACACCTACAACGCCGCCGCCGGCGCGGTGAACGGCAACCACGACCAGACCTTCTCGCCGGAATGGTATGTGGATCTGAACCTCGGCTACCGCATCACCAGCAACCTGCGGCTGGAGCTGGGTGCGCAGAACCTGTTCAACAAGTACCCGGACAAGTACGACACCACCAACCGCGCCAGCGGCATCAACCCGTACTCCTTCATCGCGCCGAACGGGGCGGCCGGGCGCTTTGTTTATGCGGGGGCGAACTTCATCTTCTGATGGATGGGGAGGGCGCTTGCAGGGCTGGCATGCGGTTGTTTCCTCCCCTCTCCCCTCGCGGGAGAGGGGCCGGGGGAGAGGGGGGAGGTCCGCGGGCCTGACACGCAGCCGCCCCTGGCGGGGCGTCCCCCTCTCCCCGGCCCTCCCCCGCGAGGGGGGAGGGAGCAGGGCCGCGCTTGCTGCTCGGGCACTGGGCGGCGGAACAGCGTCGAGGGCAACTCCAGCGCATTTTGTATGGCTGAACAGCATCAATGCCGAGGTCAATACACCTTGGCCAGGCAGAGAACCCGGTTTCCTCCCCTCTCCCCTCGCGGGAGAGGGGCCGGGGGAGAGGGGGGAGGTCCGCGGGCCTGACACGTAGCCGCCCCTGACGGGATGTCCCCCTCTCCCCAGCCCCTCGCGAGGGGGAGGGGGAAGGGCCGTGCTTGCTGCTCGGGCAATGGGCGGCGGAACAGTGTCGAGGGCAGCTCCAACGCATTTTGTATAGCTGAACAGCATCAATGCCGAGGTCAATACACCTTGGCCAAGCAGAGAACCCGGTTTTCTCCCCTCTCCCCTCGCGGGAGAGGGGCCGGGGGAGAGGGGGGAGGTCCGCGGGCCTGACACGCAGCCGCCCCTGACGGGGCGTCCCCTTCTCCCCAGCCCTCCCCCGCGTGGGGGGAGGGAGCAGGGCCGCGCTTGCTGCTCGGGCAATGGGCGGCGGAACAGCGTCGAGGTAGCTCATATGGATTGGCATAGCAGAACAGCATCAAGTCGAGGTCAGCAAGCCTTGATCAGGCAGAGAACCCGGTTTCCTCCCCTCTCCCCTCGCGGGAGAGGGGCCGGGGGCGAGGGGGGAGGTCCGCGGGCCTGACACGTAGCCGCCCCTGACGGGGCGCCCCCCTCTCCCCAGCCCTCCCCCACGAGGGGGGAGGGAGCAAACCAGTACCCACAACCCAAGCCGACCACCCACAACCCAAGCCCACCACCCGCAGCACAAGCAACCGTACCAAGGCCAAACCCCATGTCTGCAGATTTTCCGGCCGGCGCCTTGCGCCGGCCACCCCCGGACTTCCTCTCGCCGCGCCGCTGGCCGTATGCCCGGCTGGCGCTGTATGCGGCGCTGTTCTTCATCCTGGTGTGGCCGGTGCTGATGTTGGTGGTCGGCTCCTTCCGTTCCGCCGCGCCCGGCTTCGATGGCGCGTGGACGCTGGCCGCCTGGAGCGGCACCTTCGACAGCCCCGGCACCGGCCGGGCGATGGGCAACTCGCTGGTGCTGTCGCTGGTGAGCACGCTGGCCGCCACGCTGATCGCCGCCGGCCTGGCCTTCCTCTCCGAGCGCACCGACGTGCCGCTGCGGCGCGGCGTCACCCCCTGCCTGATGCTGATGTTCGCCACGCCGGCGCTGTTCTACGCCCTGGGCTACGCGATGCTGGGCAACGCCTACACCGGCTCGGCCAACAAACTGCTGCAGACCCTGTTCGGCACCGGCGCCGCCTGGTTCGACGTCGAGACCTGGACCGGGTTGATCACCGTGATGGTGCTGAAGAAGGCCTCCATCATCTATCTCTTCCTCATCGGCCCCTTTCGCGCGCTGGACCCCAGCCACCACGACGCTTCGCTGGTCTCCGGCGTCGGCCAGCTCGGCACCTTCTTCCGCATCGACCTGCCGACGCTGACGCCGGCCATCACCGGTGCCGTCCTGCTCGGCGTGGTGGCGGGCCTGCAGGCCTTCGACATGGTGCTGATCCTGGGCTGGCCGCAGGACATCGATGTCGTCGCCACCCGCATCATGAGTTTCATCAACGGCGCGGCGCCGCCGGACTATGCCCGCGCCAGCGTGCTCTCCATCGCCCTGTTGGCGGTGGTGGCGCTGTTGTGCATCCTGCAGTCGCGCCTGCTCGGCCGCCGCAGCTTCGTCACCGTGGCCGGCAAGAGCGGCGGCGGCCGCCGCATCCGCCTGGGGCGGGCGCGCTGGCCGCTGGCGGCGCTGGTGGGGCTCTACCTTTTCCTGGCGGCCATCCTGCCGATAGGTTCGGTGGTGTTTTCCTCCTTCCAGCCTTTCCCCGGCCTCTACGAAGGCTATTCGCTGCAGCACTACCGCAACATCCTGGCGCTGCCGCGGGTGGTGGATGCCATCCAGACCACCTTCGCGGTGGCGCTGCTGTCCGGCTTCGCGGCGATGGCGCTGGCGGTGTCGGTGGCCCTGCTGGCGCGCGCGTTGCCGCCGCGGCGGGCGGCGCTGCTGCGCTTCGTCAGCTTGATTCCGCTGGCCATGCCGGGCGTGGTGACCGCGCTGGCGGTGTCCTGGGCCGTAGTGAGCGTGCCGGGGCTGAAGCAGCTCTACGGTACCTTCTGGCTGGTCACGCTGGCGCTGGTGGTGGTGGTCACGCCCTTCGCCATCCAGGTGGCCAATGCCGCGGTGACGCAGCTGTCGCCGGAGCTGCAGGAGGCCGCCCGCATCGCCGGTGCCTCGCCTTTCCGCGCCGCCATCGACGTGGTGCTGCGGCTGATCGCGCCCAGCTTCCTCGCCGGCTGGTTCATGGCCGCCGTGATCGTCTCCGGCAACCTGGAGGTGCCGCTGCTGCTGCGCGCGCCGGGGCTGAACCCGATCTCCTCGGTGGTGTACAGCCTGTATTCCTCCGGCGATTTTTCCGCCGCCTCGGCGCTGCTGGTGATCCTGCTGCTGGCCAAGGCGGCCATCTGGGGCATTGCCTGGGCGGGTTACCGCGCCTGGGTGGCGGTGCGCGGCCAGCGCCGCCGCCGTCTGCTGGGTGCGCTCGCCGGGGACAGCGGCGTGCCGCCTTCCCGCCCGGCGGCGGCCTCCGCCTGAGGCCGTGCCGATGAACACCCCGATTCCCCACAGGAGCATCCGAGAAGTGACAGCAAGCAATGGCAGTGGCGTGAGCCTGCAGGGCCTGCGCAAGTATTTCGCCGCCGGCAAGCGGGTCACCACCGCGCCCAAGCGTGGCGCCATCGACGGCCTGGACCTGGAGATAGCCGACGGCGAGTTCTTCGTGCTGCTGGGCCCCAGCGGCTGCGGCAAGACGACCACGTTGCGTTGCATCGCCGGGCTGGAGGAGCCCTCCGCCGGCCGCATCGCGCTGGGCGGCGGCGTGGTCGCCGATCCGGCGGCGGGGTTGTTCGTGCCGCCGGAGAAGCGCGCCATCGGCATGGTGTTCCAGAGCTACGCGCTGTGGCCGCACATGAGCGTGTTCGACAACGTTGCCTATCCGCTGCGCCACCGGCGCAAGGGCTTGTCGCGCGAGCAGCTGGCGCGCGAGGTGGGCGCGGCGCTGGCGCTGGTCGGCCTGGACGGGCTTGAAGGCCGCGGGCCGGCGGAGCTTTCCGGCGGCCAGCAGCAGCGGGTGGCGCTGGCGCGGGCGGTGGTGGCGCGGCCCAGCCTGCTGCTGTTCGACGAGCCGCTGTCCAACCTGGATGCCCAGTTGCGCCAGCGCCTGCGGCAGGACTTGCGGCGGGTGCACGAGGAAGCCGGCGGCACCTCCATCTACGTCACCCACGACCAGGCGGAGGCGCTGGCCCTGGCCGACCGGGTGGCGGTGATGCGCCTGGGCCGGCTGGAGCAGCTGGGCACGCCCACCGAGATCTTCCTGTCGCCGGCCACCCGCTTCGTTGCCGAGTTCGTCGGCTTCGACAACCTGCTGCCCGGCCGGCTGACGGGGCGGGAGGGCGAGCGCGCTTCCTTCCTCCCCGACGGCTGGAGCCGTGAGGTGAGCGGCCGCGCGCCGGCCGCCCTGGCGGTGGGCCAGCGCGGCCTGCTCGCCTTCCGCAGCGCCAACCTGCGCCTGCACGCCGGTGCCGCGGGGGAGGGCGCGGCCAATGCCTTCGCCGCCCGTGCCGGCGCCATCGCCTACCTCGGCGAGCGCTTTCAGGCGGAGGTGGCGGTGGAAGGCCAGCGCCTGCTCGCCAGCCTGCCGCTGGCGGCCTGGGACGGCCGTGGCGATCTGCACCACCCGCCCGCCTGGCACGAGGCCCATGTGACGCTGGCGCCGGGCGACGCGGTGATCTTGCCGGCAGAGGAGGCGGGCACCGACTCCGCAACCACGGACACGGTGGCTGCCGGCGCGGCGGCGGAGGCGGTATGAGGCGCTTCTTCTCCTCCGGCCTGCCGCACGCGGACGCCGACCGCCGCCGCCTGCTGCGCGCCAGCCTTGCCGGCGCCGCCGGCTGGGCGCTGGCCGGCTGCGGCACGGGCAGCGATGGCGCGGGGCAGGGCGCTACGGCTTTCGCAGCCACCTTGTCCGGCAACGCCGCCACCCGCGACGAACTCGCCGGCCTGTACCGCGAGGCGCGGCAAGGCGGGCAGCACACGGCGGTGGTCTATGGCGCCGCGGTGGATGCCGAATGGGAGCCGCTGTGGCTGGCCTTCCAGGCGGACTTCCCCGGCCTGCGGGTGATCTACATGCACGTCTCGCCTACCCAGGTGATGTCGCGCATCGACGCCGAGCGCCAGGCCGGCAACCGCATGGGCGACCTGCTGATGCAGCCGGTGAACGTGCTGCCGCTGATCGCCCGCCGCGGCTACTTCGAACCCTGGCGCCCGGCCAGCGCCGAGGGGCTGGCCGATGAGTACCGCGACGAGGCGGACCGCGCCCACTACCCCTTCTCCAAGGTCTTCGGCCTTGCCTACAACACCCAGCAGGTGGAAGCGGACGCGCTGCCGCAGCACTTCGACGAAGTGCTGGCGCCGGCCTGGCAGGGCCGCTTCTCCTACATCAAGCCGGTGACCGCCGTCGGCACCACCGACGTCGCCTTCGCCACTTTGCTGCGCGACGGCGTGGTGGACCTGCCGCGGCTGCAGGCACTGCACCGCGCCGGCCTGTTCACCGGGCCGGATGCCGGCGTCACCTACGTCAGCCAGGGCCGGCTGGCGCTCAACCCCTGGGGCTACCTGGCGGTGGTGGTGCGGCAGCGGGCGCTGGGCGCGCCGGTGGCCATCCGCTTCGTGCCGGACTTCTCGGTGAACGTGCCCTTCGGCTTCGGCGTGGTCGGCGGTGCGCCGCACCCGGCGAGCGCCCGGCTGCTGAAGAGCTGGCTGTTCTCGCCGCGCGGCCAGGCGGCGGTGGCGCAGCAGGCCTACCAGCTCGGCACCATGCCGGACGCACCGCCGCCGCCCTTCTACCCGGACAACGCGGCCGAGCGCGAGCGCCTGCACCGCCGCCCGCCGCCGGATGCCCTGGTGGCCGACCTGGAAGCCCAGCGCGGCATGCTGCGCGACATCTTCTTCCGCCCCAAGCCGACCTGACCCCCCGCACCGAGGACTGTGCCCATGAGCACCATTTCAAGCCCATCGCACCCCGCCGCCCCGCGCGGCCTCATCGATCTCCACAGCCACTGGTTCTCGCCGCGCGCGGTGGAACTGCTGACCGCCCGTGGCGTGGCGCCGCGCTTCGTCAGCGGCGAGGATGGCCGCCGCCATCTGCACCGCGCCGGCCCCGGCACGCCGCACGGCCGCTCCGAAGCCTTTCCGGTGGGGCCGCAATGGTTCGACATCGACGCCCGGCTGGACCACCTGGACACCCACGGCATAGACCACCAGCTGCTGTCCTGGCCGACCACGCTGGGCGTGGATGCCGCGCTGCCGGCGGCGGAAACCCTGCCGCTGTGGGCCGCCTACAACGATGACCTCGCCGCGCTGGTGCGGCGGTACCCGCTGCGCTTCAGCGCGGTGGCGGCGCTGTCCAGCTCGGATGTGGCCTGGTCGGCGCGCGAGCTGGCGCGGGCGCATGCGGAACTGGGGCTGATAGGCGGCGTGCTGCCGGTCAACGGCTTCGCCAGCCTGGCCGGCGCCGAGCGCTTCCGGCCGGTGTTCGAGGTCGCCCAGCGCCAGCGCAGCCACATCTACCTGCACACCGGCTACGCCCACCCCTCGGTGCCCGGCCAGCCGCCGCTGCACCTGCACAGCGACAACGCCGACATCCGCGCGCTGCTGGACACCGGCTGGAGCTTCGCCGCCGCCGCCATCACCCTGGCCTTCAGCGACTTCCTCGACGCCTACCCCGACGTCACCGTGCAGATCGCCATGCTGGGCGGCGCCGGCACCATCGCCCTGGTGGCCGAACAGGTGGCGCTCAACGCCGAGCGCCTGGGCGTCGGAGCCGGCGTGGAAGACGTGCGCGCCCGCTTCCGCCGGCTGTGGTTCGACACCGGCGCCGCCGGCCGCGGCGCCGAGGCCATCGCGCTGGCGGCACGGGTGCTGGGCGAGGACCGCATCGTCTTCGGCACCGACTACGCCCCGGCGTCTAGCGTGCGGCCGGTGATAGACCAGATCCTGCAGGCGCCGCTGCAGCCCGCCCAGCGCGAGCGCATCTTCAGCGCCAACGCCCGCGCGCTGCTGGCCTCCCGCGGCGTGGCGCTGGCCGCGGCCTGAACACCTTCCCGACTTTCCATCCCCGGCCGGCGAGGCCGGATCTTCACCCGCGTTTCCACACCCATCCAACAGGAGAAACCATGGGCACTCCCCTCAACCAGGCCGCACTCGACCAGCTCTTCGTGCAGGCCCGCACCTACGGCAAATTCGAAGCCACCGCGGTGAGCGACGAAACCTTGCAGCAGCTCTACGACCTACTGAAATGGGGCCCGACCGCCTTCAACGCCCAGCCCGGCCGCTACGTCTTCGTACGCAGCGCCGAGGCCAAGGCCAGGCTGGAGCCGGCCCTGTCCGCCGGCAACAAGGAGAAGACCCTGGCTGCGCCGGTGACGGTCATCGTCGCCCAGGACAGCCGCTTCTTCGAGCATGTGGCCAACCCCAAGATCCGCGAACTGTTCGAGACCAACCCCGCGCTGGTCGATCCCACCGCCTTCCGCAACAGCTCGCTGCAGTCGGCCTACCTCATCGTCGCCGCCCGTGCCCTCGGCCTGGACGTGGGCCCGATGAGCGGCTTCAACGCAGACCTGCTCAACCAGACCTTCTTCCCGGACGGCCGCTACAAGGTCAACCTGATCGCGAACCTCGGCTATGGCGTCGCCGGCTCGCCGGCCCCGCGCGCGGAACGGCTGGGCTTCGAGCAGGTTGTCGAAGTGCTGTGAGCTGATGCCCCCGCCGGCTGCGGCCGGCAGGGTAGTGAATGCAATACCGCCAGCGGCAAGCGGCGCTGTTTTTCTCCCCTCTCCCCCTCGCGGGAGTGGGGCCGGGGAGAGGGGGAGGGCGCACGGACCTGAAACGTAGCGCCCCTGGCGGGGCGCCCCCTCTCCCCAGCCCTCCCCCGCGAGGGGGGAGGGAGTATTGCGCCTCTCGCAGCGGGTTCGACTGTCCGAACGGTACTGGCTCCAGATCAGGACAGACCGGCTCCCGGAGCTGGCCTGTCCTTTCAGCGGGCGCCGCGCTGTTTTTCGCCCCTCTCCCCTCGCGGGAGAGGGGCCGGGGGAGAGGGGGGAGAGGCGCGGACCTGAAACGTAGCCGCCCCTGGCGGGGTGCCCCCTCTCCCCGGCCCTCCCCCGAGAGGGGGGAGGGAGTCATTGCGCCTCTCGTCGGGGGTTCGACCGTCCGAACGGTATTGGCGCTCTATCAAGAAAGGCCGGCTCGGGAAGCCGTCTTTGTGCCGGGCCAGGTGTGCCGCACAACTCTCCTGGCCAGCGCCAGTAGGGGAAATGAACCGTGGCCCTGCTGACCGGCTACAGACAGCGGGGCAGTTCAAGCCTCCGCCGGCTCCTTGCCCGGAGTCGCCAGGATGAAGGCGATTTCCTTCGCCGGCAGCGCCGGCTGCGAGGGCAGGATGCGGTCGATGAAGGGCGTGGTGTCCAGCGCCGCCAGGGTGACGCGCTTGCGCCCCCAGCCTATGGTGGCACGCCAGCTGCCCAGGGTGCCGTCGGCAGCCAGGGCTTCCTCGTCCACTTCCACCGCCTGATCTCCGTAGGGGGCGACGTAGAGGGCATCCACCGGGCAATACACCTCGCAGATGTAGCAGGTCTGGCAGTCGTGCTGGCGGGCGATCACCGGCAGGCCGTTGTGGTCGTCGAAGACGTTGGTGGGGCAGACGCGGACGCACAGTCCGCATTCGGTGCAGCGGGTTGCGCTGACGAGTTCGATCATCGGGCGTTTCCTGGGAGTCTGGGATGGGCCTGGGTTGAAGCCCGGCGCAGGGTGGGAGGGCAGCGGTGGGCGAGGGCGGACAGACGCGGCACCGGCGCGGGCCGGCTGGTCACGCCGCCTTGCCTCTCGGCGCGTGAGGGGCGCCGGCTCATGCCGGCACCGGCTCGGTGCGCAGCGCGATGCGGTCCAGCCCGGAGACGATCAACCGGTGGCGCTGCGCCGGGTCCAGCTCGGGGTACTCGGCCAGGGTGTGGGAGGCGCGCGTTTCCTTGCGTCCCAGCGCGGCGTTGAAGATCCAGCGCGAAGCGGCCACCATCGCCGCCGCCTCGCGGGCGCGCAACGCTTCCTGCGGACTGCGGGTGTCCGGTACGCCACCGGCTTCCGGCCACAGCGCATCCACCGTGCCCAGCGCCTTGCGCAGGCCGGCTTCGCTGCGGAAGTAGTTGATCTCCAGCGGCAGCACCTGGGATTGCACCGCGGCGACCAGGCCGGCGCTGTCCACCGGCGCGCTGCCTTTCACCGGTCGTACGCCGGCGCCGCCGGCCGGGCGTAGCTTGCGTTCCCGCGGCGCTTCCAATGCGTGCAGCGCGGCGCCGCGGCCGGCCCAACTGCCGGAGCAGATCGCCCAGGAGGCGTTGTAGGCGCCGCCGCCGGAGAGGCCGCCGCACACCCGCTCGCGGGTGGCCGCGTCGCCGGCGGCATACAGGCCGGGCACGCTGGTGGCGCAGTCGTCGCCGGTGAGGCGCAGGCCGCCGGTGCCGCGCAGCGTGCCTTCGTAGCGCAGCGTGAGCGGGAAGGGCTGGGTGAAGGGGTCGATGCCGGCGCGCTCCAGCGGCAGGAAGAAGATGGCGTGCGCCCGCCGCAGGATGGCGCGCTTCTCCGGCGTGTCGGCCTTGTCCAGCACCGCGTACACCGGCCCTTGCAGCAGCGCCTTGGCGAGGAAGTCGCGCGAGCGCGGACCGCCGGCATGCAGCACCTTGCCGTGCTGGTCGTAGTAGCTCGCCCAGCCCAGCGTGCGGCCGCGGGTGTTGGTGCCGAAGGCGGCGCTGGGGGCGTAGGCGCGGCTGAACTCCATGCCGGAGAGCTCGGCGCCGGTCTCAGCCGCCATCAGCAGGCCCTCGCCGGTGAGCACGTTGCAGCCCAGGCCCTTGCTGAGGAAGGCACAGCCGCCGGTGGCGATGACCACCGCGCCGGCGCGCACTTCCCAGCGGCGGCCGTCCAGCCGGTTGAGGCCGCGGGCGCCGCCCACGCCGTGCTCGTCCACCAGCAGTTCCAGCGCCGGCGATTGGTCCAGGATGCGCACGCCGGCCCTGTGCACCGCCTTGCGCATCAGCTTCAGGTACTCCGGCCCCTGCAGGTGGTCGCGCAGCGGCACGCCGTGCTCGTCGCGGCGGAAGGGATAGCCCCAGGCCTCCACCAGCTGCAGGCTCTCGTACACCTGGTCCAGCACCCGGTGTATCCAGCGCGCCTCGGAGAGCTGGCCGCCGCCTTCCATGCGCTGCTGCACCGCCGCTTCGCGCAGCGCCGCGTCCGGCGGCAGGTAGAGCAGGTTGGTGCCGCCCGGCGCGGTGGCGCCGCTGGAGCCGAGGTAGCCCTTCTCCGCCAGCACCACCTTGGCCCCCGCATTGGCCGCATTCCATGCCGCCCACGCCCCGGCCGGCCCGCCGCCTATCACCAGCACGTCCGCCTGCAGGCGCAACTCCGCTTCGTCTTGCATCTCGCTTCTCTCTGTTGTCGTTTTCCGGCGCGCGGACCGCTGCGCGCCATATGGGGAAGCGCTGTGCTACGCAAAGGCTGTGCCGGTATGCCGGGCGTTTGCGGATGGGCGGGAGTGCCGGTGATGGCGGGAGATGAGTGGAGCCACTCGTGATTGCGCGGCGGTCGGGTGAGACGCGTCGGATGACTGGATAGGAGCAGGAGGTGCTGCGCTGGAGGCAGTTCAGCTTTTGACGATGGTTTTGTGCCGGACAGGTATCACTTCAGCCTGCACCGATCAGGAGGGCCCTTCTCAGATGTGAAAACTACTCCAGATGAATGTTGATGGGGATGTCCGTGGCTAGGCTCCGGCAGAGGCTTCAATGTATGATTTTCGGATATTTATTTTTCATTTTTATTGGCCTGCCAGTGTTTCGAAGGAAAACCGTGAACCCGAGCAATTCCGCCCCATCGACCGATCCAGATGATGTTCCGATGAATGAGTCCCGGGATACCCGGCTGACGGAGGTTTCGTTCGCTGAGCTCGCCAAGTTCGCGCGAGACGAGAAATACCCCAAGAGATGGAAGCGGCGTCACGAAGGCCGGTCGGTGTTTGCTGGTTTCAACATTTGGGCATTTCTATTTGGAGTTCAGTGGTTCTTCTTTCGCAAACTCTATGCAGCAGGTGTGGTTGCTTTGATGCTCGAATGCGTTCTACCCATTCTGCTCATTCGTTTCTTGGTATTAATTTTTTCATATAGCCCGCTGCTTCCCGTGCTGAGCCTCAGCTTCTTACTGCTTCCGCGCGTCTTCATCGGTATTTGGGCAAATATCGCGCTTTATAAGCGAGCGGTGTGCGTGATTCGTGATCTGAACAGGATGAATCTCGATAATGAGATACGTCTTCAGCAGATCGCAGCCCGCGGCGGGGTCAGCATAGGCGGCCTACTGATCGGACACCTGAGTTATTTCGTACTCTCGCACCTGTTGTTCTAGCGTGGAAATGCGCTTCTGCTCAGCAGCCTTCCTTCCGGCACAGGCAATAGATGAACTTCTGTACCGCCCCCAGTGGCGTGTGGTGCTCTTCGCGCTCCTGGCGCAGCAGGGTGAAGGGGGCGCCGAACTCGGCGTGCAGGGCGTCCGCGTTGTAGCGGACGACGGGCAGGCCGCTGCACTTCTCCGGACCGTCTTCGGCGAAGGTGGCGACGATCACGTGGCCGCCGGGTTTCACCGCGCGCAGGACGGCGCTGACGTAGCGTTCGCGTTCCTCCTGCGAGGTCAGGAAATGGAATACGGCGCGGTCGTGCCAGACGTCGTAAGCATGGCGGGGAGGGGGAGTTGAGTGATGTCGCCGGCCAGCCAGGAGATTGCGTCGGCACGTGTGCCCAGCCGGACCTTGGCGGCGGAGAGGGCGGCTTCGGACAGATCCAGTACGCTGAGCCTGGAATAGCTCTGGTCGAGCAGGTCATCCACCAGCGTCGAGGCGCCGCCGCCGACGTCGATGATGCTGGCGTTGGTGGCGACGCCGGAGCCCTGGATTAGGGCGAGGGATTGCTGGGCGTGCGCCTGGAACCAGCTCACACTGGTGGTTTCCTTGCGCGTGTAAACCTGTTCCCAGTGTTCCTTGAACTGCATGCGTGTTCCTGCTGGATCGAATCGGAGCGATGGTAAGCCCATTCCTTACGCTCGCCCGTAAAGTAAGGGTCTGTCGCCCGGAACGCCAGCTTGCCAGTAGCAATGGATCGCCGGGAGCGGGCGCTTTCCTTTCTTCTCCACTGACCCTCATGCAAAACCCGCTTTTCCCCACCGATGCCGCAGAGGCGCCGCCGCTGGTCGAGGCCGCGGCGGCCGATCCCGCTTTCAGGGAGCTTGCGGCCAGCCTGCCCGCCAAGCTGCGTTTCGGCACTTCTTCCTGGCATTACCCCGGCTGGACCGGCCTGGTGTGGAAGCGGGATTACCCGCGCGAAGCGCTGTCGCGGCACGGGCTGGCAGCGTATGCGCGGCATCCGCTGCTGCGTACGGTGGGCGTGGACCGGACCTTCTACCGGCCCTTGAGCGCGGCGCAGTTTGCCGGGATGGCGGCCCAGGTGCCGGAGGATTTCCGTTTCGTGGTCAAGGCGCCCAACCGGGTGACGGATGCGCTGCTGCGGGACGAGGGCGGGCGCGGCCGGCAGGCGAATCCGGATTTCCTCTCGGCCGAATGTGCGCTGCGGGATTTCGTCGAACCGGCGCTGGCTGGCCTGGGCGCCAAGCTGGGCGCGCTGGTGTTCCAGTTCAGCCCACTGCCCTCGCGTTGGCTGGCGGAAACCGGGGAGCTGGTGGATCGCCTGCATGCGATGCTGGCCGCGCTGCCGGATGTACGCGGCATTGCGCCGGACGGCGTGCTGGCGGTCGAGGTGCGCGATCCGCAATGGCTGACGCCGCGCTTTACCCAGGCTTTGAAGGAGGGCGGTGCGACCTACTGCATGGGGCTGCACGCGAAGATGCCGCCTATCGCCGAACAGTTGCCCATCCTGCGGGCCTTGTGGCCGGGGCCGCTGGTGTGCCGCTGGAACTTCAACCCGCGCCACGGCGCCTTCGGCTACGAGGAGGCGCGGCGCCTGTACCTGCCCTACAACCGGCTGGTGGATGAGGACCTGGACACCCGCAACGCGCTGGCGCGGGTGATTGCCGGCACGGTGGGCGCGGGGCAGAACGCCTTCGTCACGTTGAGCAACAAGTCCGAGGGTTGCGCGCCGCTGTCGGTGGCGGCGCTGGCGCGGGCGGTGTGCGAGCTGCGCGCGAAGTGAAGCAAGCCGCGGCGACGCTCAGCCCAGTGCCAGCATGGCGATCACGCCCAGCGCGAGCAGCGTCAGCATCGCCCCGGTAATCCGCTCCAGCCAGGGCAGTGCGTGGGTGAAGCGCCGCAGTACCGCGCGGTTGCCTATCGTTACCGCCACCAGCAGATCCCACAGCAGTACCACGCTGAACATCCAGCTGCCGTAGGCCAGCTTCCAGGCCGGGCTGCTGTGCGGTCCGCCGGCCAGCATGGCCGCGAGGCTGGCGTAGAACAGCGCGTTCTTCGGATTCAGGATGCCGCACAGAAAGCCGCTGGCGACGGCGCGTCGCCAGGATGACGCGCCGTCGCCATCTGCGTCCGCGACGGTGGCGACCGGCGCCAGCGCCTGTTTGCCGGCGTGGCGGATGAAGAGCTGGCCGAGGTAGAGCAGGTAGAGCGCGCCGACCAGCTGCAGCGCGATGAACACCGGGCTGCCCGGCCGCAGCGCGGCGAAGCCGGCAAAGGCGGCGGTGATGAACACGCCATTGGCCAGCGCGATGCCCAGGCAAGCCCCGCTGGCGACTCTCCAGCCGGCGCTGAGGGCGCTGCGGGCGATGAGGAAGAAATCCGGTCCGGGGGAAAGCAGCGCCAGGAAATGGGCTGCGGCGATGATGAGGAAGTGCTGCATGCGGCGCTCTCGCGGGTCGGAGATGGCGCCGGAGTGTGCGGTGGAGACCGCGGCCGCGTATTGAAGGAAATTGCGGAAGGAGGCTGCGGGGAAGGCTCCGCGCTAGGCGCGGTAGCTGCCGGGTGTGACGCCGGTGTGGGCCTTGAACATGCGCTGGAAATGGCTCTGGTCGGCGAAGCCCAGGTTGTGGGCGATGTCCGCCAGCGCCTTGCCGGCGCGCAGGCAGGCGCGTGCCTGGTTGATGCGCTGGTTCAGCTGCCAGGCGTGCGGCGTCAGCCCGGTGGCGGCGCGGAAGCCGCGGATGAGCTGGTAGCGGCTCATGCCGGCCAGGGCGGCGAGATTGCCCAGCGGCAGCGCATCCACCGCCTGTTCGCGCAGGGCGTCGAACACCGGTTGGAACTGTTCCCGCCGGGCGCCAGGCGGAGATGCAGCAACAAGCCTGTCCTCGCTCTCGCATACATGGTCGCCGATGAACTCCACCAGCGCGGCTTCCTTGTTGTGGATGCCGGCGTCCGAGAACAGCAGCTCGTTGAGTTGGCAGAAGCGGATGTAGGAGGCCGGCGTGCGCCGCAGCCGCACCGGTTCGTCGGCGAGTGGATCGAGCGGGCCGGGGGCGGCTTCCTGCCGTACAGCCTGCCACCAGTCGGCATCCACATGCAGCATCTGGTAGCTCCAGGCGCTGTCCGGCGCCGGGTTGCAGGCATGTACCCGGGTAGGCGGCACGAACACCAGGGTGCCGGGCAGCAGTTCTACCGGACCGCCTGCCGCGCCGGTGAAGATGCTGCGGCCCTGGTCCACCGCGCCTATGGAGAAGCTGGGGTGGCTGTGGGCGCGGTAGCAGGCGCGGCTGCCGCAGGCACGCCGGCTTTCCACCTGGGGCAGGGCGGGGTCGCGCCAGAATTCGGTGCAGTCGGCCATTGGGAAGATGCGGGGAGAAAGGGGCGTGCGGCATTCTAGGGAGCTGGCGCCGGGGTGGCGAGCGCAGGGCGTGGGACTTGCTCATGAGGGTGGGCAGCGCGGCGGCATCTCCGGCTGCCGGGGATCTCTCCCGGAGGGCATGGCGGGCTGGAAGCGTTGGGTGTGGCGGGGTATGACAAAGGCGTTGTCAGGCGCAGTGGTGGCGGAGCGGAAGACCTTGTCATGCGCCAAGCAGTCTTTCGCAAGCCCAAGATTTACAAAGGTTTTGTAAGAGTTACAAAACGCGGAAAGGCGCATGATTTCGTACCGCGCGGGGAAACCGCCATGTACCATTGCCCGGCCCTGCTGCCCTGGAGGCAAGTCGGCGATGCCATCGGCTTTCTCCGGTGGCATTTCTTTACCCAGTTGCGTTTTCACTCCCCGCTCGTTTGTCCGCTGTGGTCGAACCTGCGTTGGCAGGTCTGTTCTGGAGACTTTATGGATACCCCGAAAGGCGCAGCCCTGATTGACATCCTGTCGCGCCACCGCGATACCTTGCTGACGGATTGGCTCAACCAGCATCTCTCTATCGCGCTGCGCCGCGGCCTGACGACGGAAGCGGAAATGCGCGAGCAGTTCCGCAGCTTCCTCAACGTGTTCACCGATGCGCTGCAGCGCGGCGACATCCTGGATGCGAGCCGCCCCGAATGGGAGCCGGTGCGCGCCTTCCTCGCCGACATGTCCTCCCACCGCGCCCGCCAGGGCTTCACCCCGGTGGAGACCGCGACCTTCGTGTTTTCGCTGAAGCAGCCGCTGTACGCTCGCCTGCGTGCCGAGCTGGGCGACAACCCGGCGGTGCTGGCGGAGGTGAGCTGGAATGTGAACCTGCTGCTGGATGCGCTCGGCCTCTACACCACCGAAGTCTTCCAGCGCAGCCGCGAATCCATCATCGCCCGCCAGCAGGAAGAGCTGCTGGAGCTGTCCACTCCGGTGGTGCAGCTGTGGGAAGGTGTGCTCGCGCTGCCGCTGATCGGCACGCTGGATTCCGCCCGCACCCAGGTGGTGATGGAAAGCCTGCTGCAGAAGATCGTGGAAACCGGCGCCGGCATCGCCATCATCGACATCACCGGCGTGCCCACGGTGGACACCCTGGTGGCCCAGCATCTGCTGAAGACGGTGGCCGCCGCGCGGCTGATGGGCGCGGACTGCATCATCAGCGGCATCCGCCCGCAGATCGCGCAGACCATCGTGCACCTCGGTGTCGATCTCACCAACGTCACCACCAAATCCACACTGGCCGATGCCTTCATCGTCGCGCTGCAGCGCACCGGCTCCAGCATCTCGACACCGTCCGCCGCTGCGTAGGAGGGGAAGCGATGGAGCGTATTCCAATCCTGAGGATGGGAAACTGCCTGATCGTGGCCATCCAGGTGGACATGCACGACAGGCTGGCGATTGCGCTGCAGGACGATCTCACCGGGCGCATCGTCAAGGACAAGGCCAAGGGGGTGCTGATCGACATCTCCGCGCTGGACGTGGTCGATTCCTTCATCGGCCGCATGATCAGCAATACCGCGGCCATGGCCACGGTGCTGGACGCGGAAACGGTGGTGGTCGGCATGCAGCCCTCGGTGGCGATCACGCTGGTGGAACTGGGCCTGACGCTGAACGGTGTCAGCACGGCGCTCAATGTCGAGAAAGGCATGGCGCTGTTGCAGAAGCGCCGGCGCTGAGCACGCAAGGTGTCCATCCATGATGCACATAGGCGATGTGACAGAAACACTGGCCGCTGAAGTCGGCCTGCGCTCGGACGAGGAAATCGTCCGGCTGCGCCAGATCGTGCGCGATCACGCGATCGCGCAGGGTTTCTCGCTGGTGGATCAGACGAAGTTCGTCACCGCGGCGAGCGAGCTGGCGCGTAATACCTTGCAGTACGGTGGCGGTGGCGATGCCCGCCTGAGCAAGCTCACAAACGGGGTGAGGGTGGGCCTGCGGCTGTTGTTCGTGGACCAGGGGCCGGGCATCGCCGACATCGAGCGCGCCTTGCGCGACGGCTTCACCAGCGGCGGCGGCCTGGGCCTGGGGCTGGGGGGCGCGAAGCGCCTGTGCGACGAGTTCGCCATCCAGTCCGAGCCGGGCAAGGGCACCACGGTGTCCATCACCAAGTGGAAGCTGCGCTGAGGGGCGATGAATTGAGCGGTTTGCGCAGTACCCATCTCTCCTTCGACATCGCGGACGCCAGCAGCGTGGCCTTCGCCCGCCGCGGCGCGGGCGAGGCCGCGCAGTCCATCGGCCTGTCCGAAACCGATGCCGGCCGGCTGGCGCTGGTCGTCACCGAGGCGGCGACCAACATCCTCAAGCACGCCGGCCACGGCGAGCTGCTGGTGCGGGTGGATGCCGGCGGGCAGGCTGCCGGCGTGGAAGTCATCGCGCTGGATGCCGGCCCGGGTATCAACGATCTGTACCGCGCCTTCGACGACGGCCGTTCCACCGCCGGCACCGCCGGCACCGGGCTGGGGGCGATCAAACGTTTGTCCGACGAGCTTTCCATCTATAGCCAGCCTGGCCTGGGCACCGTGCTGCGGGCGGTGGTGCGCAGCAAGGGGCAGGGCGGCAGCCCGGTGCTGCCGGCCTACGGCATGGACATCGGCGGCATCTGCACGCCACTGCGCGGCGAGATGGTGAGCGGCGATGCCTGGAGCGTGGAGAGCGACCAGGACGGCCTCACCGTCACCGTCGCCGATGGCCTGGGCCACGGCCCGGAGGCGCGCGAGGCGGCGGTCGCCGCGCTGGAGGTGGCCTACCGCCGCGCCGGCCGTGCGCCGGCCACGCTGATGGAGCTGGCCCACGGCGCGCTGCGCTCCACCCGTGGCGCGGCGGTGGCCATCTGCCGGCTGGATCTGGTCCGCTCCAGCCTGTCGTTCTGCGGCACCGGCAACATCTCCGCGGTGGCCTTCGGCACCGGCCGGCCGCTGACGGCGGGAGAACGCCCGCCCTCCGGCCCGGAGGCGCGCGAGAGCTGGCAGCTGACTTCCCGCAACGGCATCGTCGGCCACGCCATGCGCGAAGCCCAGCAGTTCGACGTCGCCTGGCCGCGCAACGCGCTGCTCGTCCTGCACTCGGACGGCGTCGCCACCCGCTGGTCGCTGTCCGCCTATCCCGGCCTGCATCTGCAAGCGGCGGTCATCATTGCCGCTGTCATCTATCGGGATTTTTCCCGCCGCCGCGACGACGCCACCGTGGTGGTGGTCAAAGCAGCGCCCGGAGTAGAGTTCGCCCATGAGCACACAGATATTCCGGCTCAGGCTTGAGCGCGAGAAGGATGTGGTGTCGGCGCGCCGTGCCGCGCGCGACATCGCCGCCGGGCTGGGTTTTTCCACCCTGGACCAGACGCGCATCGCCAGTGCGGTATCCGAAATCGCCCGCAACGCCTTCATGTACGCCCACGGCGGCGAGGTGGCCTTCCGCTTCGACGGCGCCGGCAGGCCGCAGGCGCTGATGATAGAAGTGAGCGACCACGGCCCCGGCATCCGCGATCTGCAGGACGTGCTGGACGGCAGCTACCGCTCCACCACCGGCATGGGCCGCGGCATCGCCGGCACCCGCCGGCTGATGGACCGCTGCTTCATCGAATCCGCGCCGCAGCAGGGCACCCGGGTTTCGATGATGCGCTTCCTGCCGATGGAGGCGCCGCGCCTGTCCATCGCCGATCTCGACCGTCTCGCCCGCGGCCTCGGACAGCAGGCGATCGAAACCGCTGCCGCCGACGAGATGCAGCAGCAGAGCCGCGAGCTGCTCTCCACCCTGGCCGAACTGCGCGACCGCCAGGACGAACTGGCCCGCCTCACCCACGAACTGGAAGCGACCAACCGCGGCGTGGTGGCCCTGTACGCCGAGCTGGACGAGCGCGCCGACGAACTGCGCCGCGCCGACATGATGAAGACGCGCTTCCTCTCCAACATGAGCCACGAGCTGCGCACGCCGCTCAGCTCCATACGCGCGCTCTCCAACCTGCTGCTCAACCGCCTGGACGGCGACCTGAGCGGCGAGCAGGAACGCCAGGTGGTGCTGATCCGCCAGGCGGCGGAAAACCTGTCGGACATCGTCAACGACCTGCTCGACCTCGCCAAGATCGAAGCCGGCAAGACCGAGGTCTATCCCGCCCGCTTCGAGATCCCGGCGCTGTTCGCTGCCCTGCGCGCCATGCTGGTGCCGTTGCTGACCGATCCGGCGGTGAGCCTGCAGTTCAACGACGCCAGCGGCCTGCCGGCGCTGCACTCCGACGAGGCCAAGCTCACCCAGATCCTGCGCAACTTCGTCTCCAACGCGCTGAAGTTCACCGAGCGCGGCGAGATCCGCGTCGGCGCCCGGCTGGAGCCGGATGGCGAGAACATCACCTTCTTCGTCGCCGACACCGGCATCGGCATCTCCGTCGAGCACCAGCAGGTCATCTTCGAGGAGTTCGGCCAGGTGCAGAACCGCCTGCAGCAAAGGGTGAAGGGCACCGGCCTCGGCCTGCCGCTGTGCCGCAAGCTGGCGGCGCTGCTGGGGGGCTACGTCGGCGTCAGCAGCGAGCCGGGCATAGGCTCCACCTTCTACGCCACGCTGCCCATCCAGCTGAACGCCGACGATCCGGTCGAAGCCGCGGCGCCGGGAGCGCTGCAATGAACCCGCCCGCCCAGCAAAGCCCGCTCATCCTCAACGTCGACGACAACGAAGGTGCCCGCTACGCCAAGACGCGGGTGCTGAAGCATGCCGGCTTCTCGGTGATCGAAGCCGCCACCGGCTACGGCGCGCTGGACCAGATCCGCGAATATGCGCCGGCGCTGGTGCTGCTGGACGTGAAGCTGCCGGACATCAGCGGTATCGAGGTATGCGAGCAGATCAAGGGCGACCCGGCCACGGTCTCCACCCTGGTGCTGCAGACCTCCGCCGCCGCGGTGCAGACGTTGGACAAGGTGCGCGCGCTGGATGGCGGCGCCGACAGCTACCTCACCGAGCCGATAGAGCCGGCGGAACTGATCGCCAACGTGCGCGCACTGCTGCGCCTGCGCCAGGCGGAGGAGGCGCTGCGCGAGGCCGACCGCCGCAAGGACCAGTTCCTCGCCACCCTGGCCCATGAGCTGCGCAACCCGCTGGCGCCGATACGCAACGCGGTCGAGCTGATGGACCCGCGCTACCGCGCCGACGACAAGGTGCTGGCCGAGGCGCGGATGATCGTCGGCCGCCAGGTCGCCCACCTCAGCCGCCTGGTGGATGACCTGCTGGACGTCTCCCGCATCACCCACGGCAAGATCGTGCTGAAGCTGGAGGATGTGGACGTCGGCACCGTCATCGCCAACGCGGTCGAGGCCAGCCGCCCCTTCATCGACAAGAAACATCACATGCTGCATGTCGACGCGCCCGAGTCCGGCTGCAAGGTGCGCGGCGACAGCGTGCGGGTGGCGCAGATCATCGGCAACCTGCTGTCCAATGCCGCCAAGTACACCCCGGAAGGCGGCTACATCGAGCTGGGCGCCGCAGTGGAAGGCGACGAGGTCGTGCTGCGCGTTAAGGACAACGGTATCGGCATCGCGCCGGCCGAACTGCCGGAGGTGTTCAACCTCTTCATGCAGTCCAACGGCGCCATGCCGCACTCGGAGGATGGCCTGGGCATCGGTCTCTCCCTGGTCAAGACGCTGACCGAGCTGCACGGCGGCTCGGTGGAGGCGCACTCCGAAGGTCTGGGCAAGGGCGCTGAATTCGTCGTGCGGCTGTCGGCGGTGAAGAGCCTGCGCAGCGAGGCGCACGGCATGGTGGAGAAGCCGGCCGCCAGCGGCGTGCGCCGGGTACTGATCGCGGACGACAGCGTGGATGGCGCGGAGTCCATGTCCATCCTGCTGGAGACGCGCGGCCATGAAGTCTGCGTCACCTTCGACGGCCAGGCCGCCATCGAAGCCGCCCGCAGCTTCCATCCCGACGTCGCCATCCTGGACCTCGGCCTGCCCGGCGCGGATGGCTATGAGGTGGCTCGCAGCCTGCGCGCCAACCCGGAAACCGCTGGCGCCCTGCTGCTGGCGCTGACCGGCTACGGCCAGGAAAGCGACCGCGCCCGCACCCGCGAAGCCGGCTTCGACGGCCACTTCGTCAAGCCCGCGCTGTTCGAGGATGTGATGCGCGCCATCGACACCGAAGGCACGCCCGGCTTGCCGCGCAACCGTGGGACAGATACTGCGGTTGCGGGCTGAATAGCGAGGTGGCCAGTGGCGGCCAGTAGCCAGTGCTTCAGCGCATCGTCCCGGCGCAAGTCATCTGTATAAGGCAAGGCCCGGCAATGTATCGCCGGATGCCAGACGCCACCCGCGCAGCCCGGTCAGGGCTGCGCGTCTTTCCGGAGTGCGATCAGGCCAGCGCGCCGCTGTACAGGCGCTTGTCCACCGCGGCGCTGCGCTTCAGGCCGTGCAGCGCCTTGGCGGCGGCGAGTATGGCGAGGTCGATCAGCGGTTCCACCAGCACCACGCTCATGTAGGCGAGGCCGAAGCTGGCGACTTCGCTGAGGTTGTCGGCGGCCACGCCCTGGCCGTAGATGGCCCAGAAGGCGACCCAGGCGACGATGCCGCCCTGGTAGGCCACCGACAGCTTCAGCGCCTGCTTGTAGCCGATGTCCACATAGGCGGTGTTGGCCGGGATGATCTTCTTCGCCAGCGCGGCGGTGGCGAACAGCGGCACCAGCAGGGTGGTGACGTTGATGCCGTACTGCGGCAGATCGAAGGGGGCGAAGAACAGGCCCTGCACCAGCAGGCCGCCGGCCAGGCCGATGGCGGCGGGCGCCGGGCCGAACAGCAGCAGCAGGGTGGTGCCGAGGATGAGGTGGACTTCGGAGACGCCCACCGGGTGGTGCGGCAGCACTTCGAAGAAGCAGAACACCAGCGCGGTGGCCAGCAGGCTGCGCAGGGCCAGCGCGGCGAGGCCGTCGCGCTTGAGCATGTCCAGCGCGGTCTTGGCGGTGAGGCCCAGCGCGGCGGTGGCGGTGGCGTAGCTCAGCACCATCTTGGCGCCGTCGACGATTCCAGGTTCGATGTGCATCTGGGTTTTCTCCTTGCTGTTGTTTGCGGTTGCGGGGTGGTGCGATCAATGGCCTGCGGGCGCGGGAAGGCGCCGCAGGCGGGAAATGGGGGCCGCCAGCTGAGCGGCGGGATGGGGTTGGCGACCAGGCGTTTTTCCTTCGCTCAGGCGAGGCCGCAGGTTTGACGGAGTGGTGCCGCCAGCCTCGTCATGGCGAAGGAAAGCGCAGGGGCGCTTCATGCCGCGCTCCAGGCCGCCGCCCGCAGCAGCTCCGCCCGCCAGTCGGCCGCCAGCCGCGCGGCACGTTCCAGCCGCGGCCGGCTGTCGTCGAAGTCCACCACGGTGCAGCGGTCGGCATGGCGCGGGCGTGGCGGCAGCGGGTCGAAGCGGGCGTCGGTGAGCAGGCTGAGGGCGATGGGCTGGGCGGGGCAGGTCTTGCGGTAGCGGTTCAGCACGCTCTCCGCCAGTCGCAGCGCGGCCTGCGCCGGGCTGCCGCCGCCGCCGGCCAGCGGCGCGATCCAGCCTTCGTTGTGCGCCTGGGCCTTGCGCGGCGCTTGCAGCAGACGGGCGCCCTGGCCGTCGAAGGCGATCACCGCCAGGGTTTCGCGCTTGCGGTAGCTGGCCGCGCTCCACTCCAGCAGCAGGCCCTTGGCGAGCGCCAGCCGCTGGCCGCGCAGCATGGAGGCGGAGCAGTCCAGCAGGATGCAGTGCAGGCCGGAGCTGCCTTCCGCGCGGCGACGCCGGCGCAGGTGTTCGCGCGCCAGCGGCTGGCGGCCCTTGGCGGCGAGGGTGCGCGGCCAGTCGATGCGGCTGCCGGCGGGCAGGGCGCTGCGGCCCTTGCGGCGGGTGCTGGCTGCGCGTCCGGCCGGCTCCCTGCCGGGAGCGCTGCGCCCGGCCGGACGCGTCAGGCTTTTTTTGCATGGGGGTATCCCGGCGGGGCTGGCGGCTTGAGGGGTTTCAGCGCGGCGATGGCGACAGGCTGCGGCGGCAGGGCGCCCCAGTCGCCGTCGTTTTCCTTGCTGTTGTCCGTGTTCTGCGTGGTGGTCTGGCTCGTGGCGCCGGAGCCCGGGTTCTGTGCGGCATCCGTGTTGGCGAAGGGCTGGGCGGGGCTGTCCTGCGCATCGCCGCTGTCGGCATTCGTCTCCGGCGGCACGCTGCGCCGATGCGCCAGCACCAGTTCGGCGACGGCGGCGATGTCGGTGGCGGCGATTTCGCTGCGCCCTTGCAGTGCCGCATGGGCACGGGCCGCGCGCAGCATCACCAGGTCGGCGCGCACGCCTTCCACCGCGGCGGCATGGCAGCGCTCGGCGACTTCGGCGTGGGCGGCATCGGAGTAGGGGATGGCGGGCAGCGCGGCGCGGGCGGCGGTGATGCGGGCGGCGAGGGTGTGCTCGGCGGCCTGGTGGCGCTGGTGGAAAGCGATGGGGTCGGCGTCGAAGGCGAGGCGGGCGCGGACGATGGCCTGGCGTTCGGCCGGCGGCAGCTGCGCTTCCAGGCGCAGGAAGAGGCCGAAGCGGTCCAGCAGCTGCGGGCGCAGTTCGCCTTCCTCCGGGTTCATGGTGCCGACCAGGGAGATGCGCGCCGGATGGGCGTGGGAGACGCCGTCGCGCTCCACCCGGTTGATGCCGCTGGCGCAGACGTCCAGCAGCAGATCCACCAGCCCGTCCGGCAGCAGATTCACTTCGTCGATGTAGAGCACGCCCTCGTGCGCCTGGGCGAGCAGGCCGGGGCGGAAGCTCACCTTGCCGTTCTGCAGCGCGGCTTCCAGGTCCAGGCTGCCGGCCAGCTGTTCTTCGCTGGCGCCCAGCGGCAGGTTGATGAAGCGGCCGCCGGGCAGCAGCGCCGCCAGCGCGCGGGCGCTGGTGGACTTGGCGGTGCCGCGCGGGCCTTCGACCAGCACGCCGCCGATCAGCGGGTCGATGGCGGCGAGCACCAGCGCGGTCTGCAGCCCTTCCTGGCCGTGCAGCGCGGTGAAGGGGAAGGCGGGGGGCAGCGGCGGGCTGGCGGTGTTCATGGGCGGTGGCTCGCTGGGGTGTGGCAGGCGATGGCGGTGGACATGCGGGAGGGCGAGGCGGGGCTTGCAGCCGGGCCTCGCGGGGGGCTGCGCAAAGGGTGGGTATTGCCCGGTCGGCGGGGGCGATCCGCCTGCGCCCGAGGGGACGAAAACCGGTGCGTGCGACTGCCCTTCGACAGGCTCAGGGCGAACGGTGTTGAGCGGTGAGCCGCTGCCGGGGATGGTGTCAGGTGGACTTCATGGCCTGTGAAGCCCTGAGACGCGCCGCGCTCAAGGCCGGCGGCGGCAGAGAAGCCCTGAGGCTTGCCGCCCCCCAGGCCGGCGGAGGCAGCGCAGCCCTGAGGTCCGCCGCGCCCGAGGTCAGCGTAGGCCGGGGAGTCCAGGCGGCGAGCCGCCGGATGGAAGCTGCGCACGCTCATGCTTCCTCCAGCTTGCATTCCGCCGCGAGCAGGTGGCGTTCCACCCGTTCGCGGTAGTCGCCCGGCGCTTGCCACAGGCCGCGCTGCATGGCTTCCAGCAGGCGTTCGCAGATCTCGCGCAGGGCGTCGGGGTTGTGTTGCTGCAGGAAGGCGCGGGTATCGGCGTCTTCCAGGCAGGCGTCGGCGACGCGGGCGTACTGGTCGTCGCGCACGACGCGAGCGGTGGCGTCGTAGGCGTAGAGGTAGTCCACCGTGGCGGCGATTTCGAAGGCGCCCTTGTAGCCGTGGCGCTTCACGCCAGCCAGCCACTTGGGGTTGGTGACGCGGGCGCGCACCACCCGGCTGATCTCTTCTTCCAGCGTGCGCACCGCCGGCGCCTGCGGGTTGCTGTGGTCGCCGAACAGCACCGTGGGCTGGCGGCCGGCGAGGTGGCGCACGGCGGCGGTCATGCCGCCCTGGAACTGGTAGTAGTCGTCCGAATCCAGCAGGTCGTGCTCGCGGTTGTCCTGGTTGTGCATCACCAAGTCGATGCCGGCGAGGCGGTGGGCGAAGGTGTCGCGCGCCTCGCTGCCGTGGTCATCGGCGCCGTAGGCGTAGCCGCCCCAGTTGAGGTAGGCGGCGGCGAGGTCGGCGTCGCCTTCCCAGTTGCCGCTGTCGATGAGGCCTTGCAGGCCGGCGCCGTAGGCGCCCGGCTTGGCGCCGAACACCCGGTGGCCGGCACGGCGGCGGGCGTGCTCGGCGGGCAGTCCTTCGGCCTGCAGCGCGGCGGCTTCGGCGGCGATGCGGGCGCGGATGGGATTCACTTCCGCATCCTCGTCCAGCCCGGCCACCGCCTGCACCGCGGCGTCGAACAGGCGGATGACGTTGGCGAAGGCGTCGCGGAAGAAGCCGGAGACGCGCAGGGTGACGTCGATGCGCGGACGGTCCAGCAGCGACATCGGCAGGATCTCGAAATCCGCCACCCGGTGGCTGCCGTCCGCCCACTTGGGGCGCACGCCGATGAGGGCGAAGGCCTGGGCGATGTCGTCGCCGCCGGTGCGCATGGTGGCGGTGCCCCATACCGACAGGCCGATGGCGCGCGGGTAGTCGCCGTGTTCCTGAAGGTAGCGTTCGATCATGCGTTCGGCCGAGCGCAGGCCCAGCGTCCAGCTGGTCTGGGTGGGGATGGCGCGGGTATCGACCGAGTAGAAATTGCGGCCAGTGGGCAGTACGTCCGGGCGGCCGCGCGACGGCGCGCCGCTGGGGCCGGGCGGCACGAAGCGGCCGGCGAGGCCACGCAGCAGTTGCTGCAGCTCCTGCGGGCCGCAGGCGTCCAGGCGGGGGCGCAGGTCGCCGTTGATGCGGGCGAGCACGGTGGTGCTGCGGGGCCAGCGGGATGCGGCAGTGTCGTCGGCGTTGTGCGTTGGTCCGCTTGCGGACTCGTCCTGACTCCCCTCTCCCCTTGCGGGAGAGGGGCCGGGGGAGAGGGGGAGGGCGGCCGCGGCGCCCTTGCGGGCGCCCCCCTCTCCCCGGCCCTCCCCCGCGAGGGGGGAGGGAGAGAGTCCGGCGGGCTGCATCCGGGTGCCTGGTTCCAGGCCGTCAGCAAGCAGACCATGTTCCAGTGCGAGCTTGTCAGCAGGCAAACCGTGTTCTCGCGCGAGGCCGTCGGCAGGCAGGCCGTGCTCCAGTACCTGCAGCGCCAGCAGTTCGAGGCGCTCGCGGGTGTCGCCGGTGTTGCGCCACGGGCCCTCGCCGAGCGCGGCGAGCAGCGCGGGGCGGGCGCCCTGCCATGGCTGGCCCCAGTCTGCGTCCAGCGGGTCGAAGTTGTCGCCAAGGCCGAGGTCGGTGGCGAGTGCGCGGGTCAGGCCGTGGTTGCCGCCGCGGCCATCGCCCACCGGATGGCGGGCGAGCGCGAGCAGGGTGTCGCGGCGCAGGCGGTCTGCGGGCGAGCGGCCGAAGATGTGCAGGCCGTCGCGGATCTGGCTTTCCTTCAGCTCGCACAGGTAGGCGTCGGTGCGGTTGAGCAGGCGCTGTTCTTCCTCGGCGCTGCGCGGGGCTTCCAGGCCGAGGTCGCGGTGCAGGTCGTGGCGCAGGATGTGGGCGAGGATGCTGCGGCGCAGTTCCTCGGCGCGGCGGCCGTCCAGCATCAGCGCCTCGTAGTACTCGTCCACCTGGCGTTCGAGGTCACGGGTGGGGCCGTAGCTCTCGGCGCGGGTCAGCGGCGGCATCAGGTGGTCGATGATGACCGCCTGGGCGCGGCGCTTGGCCTGGGTGCCTTCGCCGGGGTCGTTGACGATGAAGGGGTAGAGGTGGGGCAGCGGGCCGAGGGCGATGTCCGGCCAGCATTCGCCGGACAGGGCGACGCTCTTGCCCGGCAGCCATTCGAGGTTGCCGTGCTTGCCGACGTGCACCAGCGCGTCGCAGCGCCAGACTTCGCGCAGCCAGCAGTAGAAAGCGAGGTAGTGGTGCGGCGGCACCAGGTCGGGGTCGTGGTAGTTGGCCAGCGGGTCCAGCGCATAGCCGCGCGCCGGCTGGATGCCGATGAAGACCTTGCCGCAGCGCAGGCCGGCGAGCATGAAGCGGCCCTGGCGCAGCATGGGGTCGGCCTCCGGCGCGCCCCAGCGGGTGAGGACGGCGTCGCGGCTGGCGGCGGGCAGGCGCTGGAAGAAGGCGCGGTAGTCCGCCATCGCCAGGCTCTGCCGCGCCGGGCGCAGCGCCCATTGTTCCGGGTCGTTGGTGATGCCTTCCTTCAGCCGCGCCATCAGCGCGTCGCCATCGGCCGGCAGTTCGCCCAGCACATAGCCTTCGTCGCGCAGGGCTTCGAGGATGGCGATGACCGAGGCCGGCGTATCCAGGCCGACGCCGTTGCCCAGCCGGCCTTCGCGGGTGGGGTAGTTGGCCAGCACCAGGGCGAGGCGCTTGTCCGCGTTCGGCAGGGCGCGCAGCCGGCACCAGCGCTGCGCCAGCTCGGCGACGAAGGCGACCCGCTCCGGGTGGGCGCGGTACTGCACCACGTCGCTCTGGGTCAGCGGGTTGTGGTGGTCCAGGCCCTTGAAGCTGATGGCGCGGGTGATGATGCGGCCATCCACTTCCGGCAGGGCGACGTGCATGGCGATGTCGCGCGGCGCCAGGCCCTGCGGGTCTTCCTGCCAGCCGGCTTCGTTGCCGCCGGAGAGGATGAGCTGCAGCACCGGCACGTCGCCGGCTAGCCCGGCGGCAGCGGCGGCCAGTTCGGCCTGCCAGCCGCCGCTGCCGGCGGCGCTGTCCAGCGTGGCCTGGGAGAAGGCGGTGGTGTTGAGGATGAGCGCCGCCCGGTGCTCGGCGCACAGGCGGCGCACCGTGGCGACGCCCACCGCGTCCTTCAGCGACAGCAGGGCCAGCGGCAGCGGGTTCATGCCGCGCGCCTGCAGCGCCTCGCACAGGTGGGCGAACACCGCGGTGTTCCCGGCCTGCAGGTGGGCGCGGTAGAACAGCAGCGGCACGCAGGGCGCGCCCGGCTGCCAGTCGGCCTGCCAGTTCTCCACGGTGGCGATTTCGTGGCGCGGGTGGAACAGCGCCACCGTGGGCAGCGGCCGCGGCGGCTCCACCTGCAGCGGCTGGCCGAAGAAGGTGGCGGCGAGGTAGCGGTGGAAGTTGCGCGCGTTGGCGGCGCCGCCTTCGCGCAGGTAGCGCCACAGCGTGCGCGCGACCTCGGCTTCCACCGTGCCTTTCTGCAGCAGGTTGTGGTCTTCGCTGGTGTCGCCGGAGAACATCGCCAGGGCGATGCCGCGCGCCCGGCACAGTTCGCCGATGCGCTCGGTGCCGTAGGGCCAGTAGCTTTCGCCGCCGAGGTGGTCGATGACGATGACGCGGGCGTGCTGCAGCACGTCGTCCAGGTAGAGATCCACCGAGGCCGGCTGGCGCAGGTGCAGCAGGTTGGCCAGGCGGAGCGTGGGCAGGCCGGCAGGCGTGCTTGCGTTTGCGTCGGCCTCCGCGCCGGCCTCCGCCGCCAGCTGCGACCAGGCGGCGGCGAGCAGGGCCAGCGTGGTGTCGGCCGCGCTGAGGATGACGATGTCGGCCGGCTGCTGCGCGATGCGGGTGATCACGCCGGCGTCGTCGACGAATCCGCCCGGCTGGGCGGCGAGCAGGTGCATCAGCCGGCCTGGGCGGGGGAGAGGGCGGCGCCTTCGAGCGCGCCGCGCAGTGCGTCGGCATCCAGCGCCTGGCCGATCAGCACCAGGTAGGTGGCCGGGGTTTCGTCGGCGCGCCAGCGGCGGTCGAAGTAGCTGTCGAAACGGCGGCCCACGCCATGCACCACCAGCCGCATCGGCTTATCGGCGAGGGCGACGAAGCCTTTCACCCGGAAGATGGTGTGCTGCTGCACCAGCGCCTGCAGGGTGGCCAGCAGGCGTTCGCGGTCTACCCGCGGCAGCTTGACGACCACCGAGTCGAACTCGTCATGGTCGTGGTCGTGCTCCTCGCCTTCCTCGTGGTCGTGGTGGCTTTCGCGCAGGTGGATGCTGTCTTCCGAGGCGGCGCCCAGGCCCAGCAGCAGGTCCAGTTCCACCTTGCCGTGGTCGCTGCTCACCAGCTTCACCTCCGGCGGCAGCTCCTCGCGCACCAGGGCTTCCACCGCGGCCAGGGCGGTGGCGTCGGCGAGGTCGGTCTTGGACAGCACCACCAGGTCGGCGGACAGCAGCTGGTCCTCGAACAGTTCGTGCAGCGGCGATTCATGGTCCAGGTTGGGATCGGCGCGGCGCTGGGCATCCACCGCTTCCGGGTTGGGCGCGAACTGGCCGGCGGCGGTGGCCGGCACGTCCACCACGGTGACCACCGCATCCACCGTGCAGGCGTTCTTGATCTCCGGCCAGTTGAAGGCTTGCACCAGCGGCTTGGGCAGGGCGAGGCCGGAGGTTTCGATGAGGATGTGGTCGATCTCGTCGCGGCGGGCGATCAGCTCGCGCATCACCGGGTAGAACTCCTCCTGCACGGTGCAGCACAGGCAGCCGTTGGCGAGTTCGTAGAGCTGGCCGCTGCGCTCCTGGCCGCCCTCCACGCCATCTTCCTCGCAGCCGATGCCGCAGCCGCGCAGGATTTCGCCGTCTATGCCCAGTTCGCCGAACTCGTTGACGATGACGGCGATGCGCCGGCCGCCGGCGTTGGCCAGGATGTGGCGCAGCAGCGTGGTTTTGCCGCTGCCGAGGAAGCCGGTGACGATGGTGGCGGGAATCTTGGCTTGGGTGGACATCGGGATCTCCGGAAAAAAGGGGGAAGGCGCTCAGCCCTCGTCGGGCGGCGGCGTGCGGGCGATGAAGCGGCCCTTGATGCCTTCCGGCCATTGCTTGTAGGGAACGACGCCGTCGGCGCTGGCCTGGTGGCCGGCGGCGAAGGCGATCAGGGTGTCGGCGGCCTGGCGCTCGGCCCTGGAGTCGCCGCCGGCTTCGGCGGCGGGGTCTCCACCCAGGTCGCCTATCACATAGGCGTATTTGCCCGGCGCGCGGACCAGCGCGGTGCAAGCGCGCTTGCACGCCATCAGGCAGTTGGTGCGGCGCAGGCGGAGGTGCCGCGCCGCCTCGCCGCGTTCGGCCAGGGCCTGCTCGACCGCTGCGGCGAAACGGCTGCCGCGCCGTGGCGCGTCCGGCGCCTGCGGGTCGTAGCCGCAGGTGGCGCAGATGGTGATGGTGGTGGGGCTCATGCGCTGTGTTCCGGCTCGGCGGTTTCCGTCCGCTGGCCACTGCTGTCCTGTTCGCCCGCCGGCCGGCAGCGCCAGGGCAGCACATAGGGCTGCTGTTCGTGCTCGCCGTGCATCGCCTGCACCTGGTAGACCCGCTGCAGGTTGGCCGGCGTGAGCACCTTGCGCGGCTCGCCGCAGGCCACCGCGCGGCCGTGCTGCATCAGCAGCACCCGGTCGCAGAAGCGGCTGGCGAGGGTGAGGTCGTGCAGCACCAGCACGATGCTGCGGCCGAGGTCGCATTCGGCGCGCAGCAGCTCCATCACGCTCAGCTGGTGGTAGGGGTCCAGGCTGGCGACCGGCTCGTCGGCCAGCAGCAGCGGCGCATCCACCGCCAGCGCGCGGGCGAGGCGGGCGCGGGCACGCTCGCCGCCGGAGAGCTGGTCCAGCCGGCGCTGCTGCAGCGGCCCCAGGCCCATGTGGGCGATGGCGGCGGCAACGGCGGCTTCGCCCGCTTCGTCGCCATGGCGTGACAAGCGCGGCCAGCGCGGGCGGTGGGGCAGGCGGCCGAGGGCGACGAAATCGCGCACCGTCAGCGGCCAGGCGGCATGGTCGCCCTGGGCGAGATAGGCCAGCCGGGTGGCGCGCCGGGCGGCGGTGAGCGCGGCCAGCGGCTGGCCATCGACCTCCGCCTCGCCGCCATGCGGCAGCAACTGCGCAACCGCCCGCAGCAGGCTGCTCTTGCCGGCGCCGTTGGGGCCGATGAGGCCGAACAGCTCGCCGCCGGCGACGCTGAGGGAAACGTCATCGACCAGCGTGGCGCCGCCCCGGACGACGCTGAGCGAGCGGATTTCCAGGCGGGCGCTCATGCCGGCCGCCCCCGCTCGCGCCACACCAGCAGGAAGAAGAAGGGCGCGCCTATCAGCGCGGTGACCACGCCCAGCATCAGCTCGTAGCCGCCGCTCACCAGCCGCAGCACCACGTCCGCCGCCAGCAGCAGCACCGCGCCGCCCAGCGCGCTGCTGGCGAGCAGGCGGGCGGGGTGGAAGCCGACCGCCCGCCGCAGCATGTGCGGCACCACCAGGCCGACGAAGCCGATGGCGCCGGTGACCGCCACGCTGGCGCCGACGCACAGCGCGCTGCCGACGATGATCTGCGCCCGCAGCCGGCGCAGGTTCACGCCCAGGCTGGCGGCTTCTTCCTCGCCCAGGGTGAGGGCGTCCAGCTCGCGGCCGCAGGCCAGCAGCAGCGCCATGCCGGCGGCGATGAAGGGCAGGCAGAGGCGGATGTCGGCGAAGCTGCGGTCGGCCAGCGAGCCCATCAGCCACAGCACGATGTCCTGCACGTCGGTGGGGTTGGGGGCGAGGTTGATCGCCAGCGAGGTGAGGGCGCCGGCCAACGCCGACAGGGCGACGCCGGCCAGGATCAGGGTGAGGTTGCCCGCCGCCCGCCGCGCCACCAGGTAGAGCGCCAGCGTGGCCAGCGCGGCGCAGCCCATGGCGGCGGTCGGCAGCAGCCATTCGTTGATCTGCGCCAGGCCGAAGTAGAGGCAGAGCACCGCGCCCAGGCTGGCGCTGGTGCTGACGCCCAGCAGGCCGGGTTCGGCCAGCGGATTGCGCAGCAGGCCTTGCAGCGCCGCGCCGGACAGCCCCAGCGAGGCGCCGACGAGCAGCGCCAGCAGCACCCGCGGCAGGCGGATCTCGGTGACGATGGCGTGCTGGCGGGCGAGGAGTTCGCTGCTGGCGTCGTCGCCGGGTAGCAGGGCAGCGGCGATCTCGCCCAGCGACAGCGGCACCGGGCCGATGGCGAGGGAGAGCAGGGCCAGCGCGAGCAGCGCCAGCAGCAGGCCGGCGTTGAGCGTGGTGGCGCTCAGCGGCTGCGTGCGCCTGCGTGCCGCGCTGCGGTTGGAGAGGGTGGGGTTGGTGGGGTTGGCGGAGAGACTCATCGCGGTCTCCATCGTGTCCGGGATGAACGGGGGAAGGCGCCGTGTGGCTGGGCGTGGACCGGCTTGCGACGGCGGTTTGTATCCTTCGCCAGCGACGGGCTGTTCATGGCGGTCGTCACCGCTGCGGAGCGCATGGCCAGGCTTGGCGAAAGCGTTGGAAGCTTGTCCTGGCTCATTTCGCTGCCTGCTCCTGCCGGCGCAGCCCGGCGGCGATCTCCTCCGCCGCTTCCACCAGCTGCCAGTTGCTGCAGCCCCAGTCGTTGTTCTCCATGCGGATCACCGGCCGGTCGGCGAGCAGGGCCTGCATCCGCGGATGGCGGGCGAAGCCGCCGCGGGCGTAGGCGCCGTCGTTCACCAGGTTGCTGGTGATGAAGAGCTGCGGCGGATTGGCGACCACCTCTTCCAGCGCCACCCGGCCCCAGCCCTTGCGGCCGCTGTCGCTGGCGTGGTTGCGCACGCCGGCGGCCTGGAACACCGCGTCCACATAGGTGTTGGCGCCAGCGGTGCCGCCGTTGGGGCGCAGGTAGAGCGCGCTGGGGCGGGCGCTGGCGGCCTGCACGCGGGCGATGCGCGCCTGCACGTCGGCCACCCGGGCCTGGGCGGCTTCGCCGCGGCCGATCTCGCCGCCTATCTTCAGCGTGCTGGCGTAGATGCCCTGCCAGTCGGTGGGGAAGGGCACGGTCACCACCCGGATGCCGTAGCGCTCGAACAGCGCCGCCTGGTGGCGGGCCTGCCAGCGGCGGGAGGCGAGCACCACGTCCGGCCGGGCGGCGATGACCTCTTCGGCGCTGCCGTCGTTGGCGGGAAAGCGGCGGGCGAGTCCGGCCTGGGAAGAGCGCCCGGCGTCCTGGCTCTTGCGCGAGACGGAGACGATCTGCGCCGGATCGGCGAGGCTGAGCAGCAGGGCGTCGGCGCAGAGGTTGGTGGACATCACCCGCGGCAGCGGGGCGCCGCCGGTGGCCGCCTGGGCGAGCGGGCAGGCCGGCAGCAGCGCGAGCATCGCCGCCAGCCGCAGTCGCCGGCCGCGAGCGGCGCGTGGGCGGGCGCGGGCCGTCGCCACGGTGGCGGAGCGGGCAGGGCAGCGCGGCCGAGTCATCAGAAGTCGATGCCGGCCTGGGCTTTCACGCCGGCCTTGAAGGCGTGCTTGCGGTCGGCGATCTCGCTGACGGTGTCGGCCAGCTCCACCAGCTCAGGCCTGGCCGCGCGGCCGGTGATGATCACCGTCTGCAGCGCAGGGCGTTGGCGGATGGCCTCGATCACCGTGGCGGTGTCCAGGTAGTTGTACTTGAGCATGTAGGTCAGCTCGTCCAGCACCACCAGGTTCACCTTGGGGTCTTGCAGCAGGCGGGTGGCGTGGGCCCAGGCTTCGTCGGCGGCACGCTTGTCGGCGTCCCAGTCCTGGGTGTTCCAGGTGAAGCCGGTGGCCATGGCGTGGTATTCCACCGCGGCGGCGGCGCTGCCCTGCTGCTGCAGGAAGATGACCTCGCCGGTGGCCTGGGTGCCCTTGATGAACTGCACCACGCCGGCGCGCTGGCCGTGGCCCAGCGCGCGGTACAGGGTGCCGAAGGCGGAGGTGGTCTTGCCCTTGCCGTTGCCGGTGATGAGCACGACGATGCCGCGCTCTTCCTGCGCGCGCTCGATGGCGGCATCCACCACCGCCTTCTTGCGCAGCATTCTCTCGTTATGGTTCTGCTTCTTTTCCTCGTCCATCGCTCGCGGCTCCGTGCGCCCCAAGGGGCGCCAGCGCGGAGTGCGGGTGGACTGCGCATGGCCGGCGCGCTGGCGCGCAGACGAACCAAGGCTGGAAACGGGAGGGCGCCCGAGGGCGCCGGGAGACCGGACCAGACAGCGACAACCCACACCCCGGGGTAATGATCTGTAGTCGAGTCGGGCCGGTCTTCTGGCTCGCCTTCATCCGGAATCCGCCTGCCTTCCCGGGCGAGGCCCAGTGGCGTGTGCAACTTGCGTTTCCGTCAGGCTTACAGCAGCGGGGGCTGCGCCGGACTCGCGGATGGTCTCCGCTGCACCGGACTTCCCGTTTCATTCCCGGCGCGGCAGCGCCCGGAACACCCTGATCGAACCGGCGAAGGATAGGCGAAAGCCGCAAGGGCTGGCAAACGTCGCGGCGCGGCTGCGGGGCGCGGAAAGCGCAGGCGCGGGGTTCAGGCAAGTTGCCGCAGCCAGCCCACGCCCTGCGTCAGCAGGTACAGCCCCAGGCCGATGCTGCCGCCCACCAGGGTGCCGTTGATGCGGATGTATTGCAGGTCCTTGCCGATGTTGAGTTCGATCTGGTGCGACATTTCGCGCACGTCCCAGCCCTTCACCGTGTCGCTGATGTGGCGGGTGAGGAAGTCGGCGAAGTCCGGCGCCATGCGCGCGGCGGCTTCCTCCAGGTGGTCGTTGAGCGAGGCGCGTAGCGCCGGGTCCTGCGCCAGCGCCTTGCCCAGCCACTCGCCGGCGGCTACGACGCCGGCGTGCAGGCTGGAGTCTTCCCGTGCGAGGTCGTCCCGCAGCCAGTCGCGCAGGCTGCCCCACAGCTCGGCGATGTAGCCGTTGAAGGCCGCGTCGTTCTTCAGGTAGTCCTTGATTGTTTCCGCCCGCCGCGCCATCTCCGGGTCCTGCTTCAGGCGGGCGATGAAGCGCGTCACCAGCCGGTCGAAGTGTTCCCGCAGCACATGGGCGTCGTTGCCGGCCATCTCGTCGAGCACGCTGCCGACGGCGTTGGCGATCAGCTCGGCGCCGTGCTCGCCCAACCACTCGGTGGGCAGCACCTTCTCCTTCAGCGGATGCTCCCGCTTCAGCCATTGCACGATCTGCTGGCTGATGAAGGCGCGGCTGTCCGGATGCGTCAGCAGCGCCATGAGGCGGGCGATGCCCTGGTCCAGCAGCGCCTGGTGGCGCCGGCCCTGCGTCAGTCCGTCGAGCAGGGTCGCCGCCGACTGGCTGAGATCCACCTTGTCCAGCAGCGCATGCACCGCGCGCTTGATGAAGTGCTGGATACGGCTGTCGTCGACCAGGGAAAGCAGCCCGCGCACCACCGCCAGCAGCTGCCGGCCCAGCGTCTGCGCGTTGGCTGGCGCCATCAGCCACAGCGCCAGCCGGCCGGCGGGGTCGTGGCGGCGGATGAGTTCGACGATGGAGCTGGTATCCAGGAATTTCTCCCGCACGAAGGCCGCCAGGTTGTCGCCGATGCGGTCCTTGTTGCGCGGGATGATGTTGGTGTGGGCGGAGACGAAGGGCAGCGGAATCCGCCGGAACAGCGCCGCCACCGCGAACCAGTCTGCCAGCGCGCCCACCATCGCCGCCTCCGCCATCGCCTTCAGCGCCTCGGTCCACCCATTGCGCGGCCCGAACAGCGCCGCCAGAAAAAGCGCGAACGCCGCCAGCAGCCACAGCAGGGCGCGGCGCTTGGAGTGCTGCAGCTCGATTTCCTTGTCCATGCGGTGAGGGCGGCGGCCGGCACCCGGCGGGCACGGCCGCGACGCGTCGTCGTTGGCATGGACGGACGATACTGCATGCGCTGGCGGGAGGTGTGCGGCGAAGGGCGTTCAGGAACGCGACCCGCCGCTGGCCGCCTCACACCGCGAAGCGCCAGATCAGCACCGTGCCGCTCACCACCAGCAGCCCGTTCAGCAGCATGAAGAGCTGCGCCCGGCTGATGCGCAGGTCGATGTGGTGGCCGGCATGGACGCCCAGCGCCATCGCCGGCATGAAGAGCAGCGCGGTCTTCAGCAGCGCGAGGTCCACCAGGCCGACCGACAGGCAGAGCAGGATACGCCAGGCGGTTGAGAGGGCGATGAGCAGGGCCTGGGTGGCGCGGAAGGCGTCGCGGCTTTCCAGTCGGCGTTCCAGGTAGGCGGCGTAGATGAAGCCGCCGCTGCCGAACAGGCCGCCGAGCACGCCGCCCAGCAGGCCGTTGCCGAGTGCCGTCAGGCGGCCGGAGCGGGGCTCGGCGGCAGTGTGTTTGCGCGCCAGCAGGCCCTTGGCGCCCTGCCAGATCACGAACAGGCCCAGGGCCAGCGCCATCCAGGTCAGCGGCAGGCGGGCGAGGAAGAGCACGCCGACGATCTGCCCCAGCAGCATGCCGGGAAAGAGGCGGCCGAATTCCCGCCAGGCCACCGACTTGCGCACCCGCCAGCCGCGCAGCGAAGAGCCGGCGAAGTCCAGCATCGCCAGCATCGGGATGACCTTGGCCACCGGCATCACCATCGCCAGCGGCGCGCTCGCCATCAGCGCGGAGCCGAAGCCGACCAGGGTGAGCACCGCGTAAGCGAGCACGACGGCGGCGAAGGCGAGCAGGAGCAGCGCCGGGTGCTCGGTGAAGGCGAAAAACGCAGTGGTATCAGTCATGGAGCGGAGGTCGGCGGAACAGGGAGTTCCATTCTCGGAAGCGGCTGGGTATAAGACAAATACCGATTTTTCCAACTATCCATGCCGAAACGGAATGCCTAGCCTCAAGCAGATACGCTACTTCCTCACAGTGGCCGACCTGGGTGGTTTCACCCCGGCGGCGGCGGCGCTCTTCGTTGCCCAGCCGGCCTTGAGCCGGCAGATCGCCCAGCTGGAAGAGGAGCTGGGCTTCGAGCTTTTCGAGCGCGAACCGCGCGGCGTGCGGCTCACGCCGGCGGGCGCGGTGTATCGGGACAGGGTGGGTTCGGTGCAGAACCTGCTGACCGCGGCGGCGGAAGAGGGCGGGCAACTGGCGCGCGGCGAGGCGGGTGTGCTGCGCCTGCTGCACTCCAGTTCGGTGCCCGCCCGCAGCCTGATGCCGGCGATAGAGCGCTTTCTGGCCGCCTGCCCCGGCGCCCGCATCGACCTCGACCGCATCGCCTCCGAAACCCAGATCAGCGAGGTGGCCGGCGGCCGGGCGGACCTCGGCATCATCCGGCTGCCGGTGCTCAGGCGCGATCCGGCGGTGCGTTTCCTGGAGCTGCCGGCCGAGCGGCTGTGGGTGGCGCTGGCGGAGGATCATGCGCTGGCGGAGCGCGAGACGCTGGCCGTCGCCGATCTGCGCGAGCAGCCCTTCGTCACCGCGGTCCACCTCGAACGCGGCGGCCTCGCCCGGCTGGTGACCGACCTCTGCCTCAGCCGCGGCTTCGTGCCGGTCACCGCCCGCATCGTCTCGCGCAAGACTTCCATGTTGGACCTGGTGGCCGCCGGCTACGGCATCGCGGTGGTGCCGGAGCGGATGACCACGCTCCATCCCAAGGGCATCCGCTACCTGCCGCTGCGCGACAAGGAGGCCCGCGGCCTCAGCGCGCTGGTGCTGCCGCAGCAGGCGACGCCGCTGGCGCAGGCCTTCGCGGCGGTGCTGCAGCGGGAACAGACCCCCAACGGAATGAGGGAGAAGGTAAATTGAACGAATCGAACGATTCGCCTAATATGGTCGATATGAACGATTGAGGTGAGGCATGCTTACATTTACCGCGAATGAGGCCAAGACCCGTTTTGGCGAACTGCTGGATCGGGTGCAACGGGAGCCGGTGCAGGTTGCCCGTCGTAACCGTGTCGTGGGCGTGATGGTGTCGCTGGAGGATTACGCTGCGATGCGCGCTTTCTATGCAGATCGCCTGCGCCGCACCATGGAGCAGACGGCTGGTGAAGCGGCTGCCAAGGGTCTGACTGAGGGTGGCTTGGAACAGCTACTGGCCGATGAAAGCTAGGCGGGCCGTCGTCGATAGCAATGTACTCATCAGCGCTGCGCTATCGCCGAACTCGGTACCGGCACGGATCACATTCTGGCTACTCGAACATGGTCACCTGCTGTTTTGCGACGAGACTTTCAGCGAACTGGAGACCCGGTTGTGGCGGCCGAAATTCGACAGCTATCTCAGCCTGGAAAGCCGCCGCCTGTTGCTGCACGACCTGAGTGCGATCGGCGAATGGATAGCCCTTCCGGAAGGCGCAAGGCAATCGTTCAGCCGTGATCCCGATGATGACAAATTCATTCATCTTGCCTTGGCGGGCAAAGCGGAATGCTTGATCAGCGGTGACCGTGATCTCCTTGATCTTGTACCGCCCGAGGGGCTGAAAATCCTTTCCCCGGCCGAAGCGCTGGCCTTGATGGAGGCTGGCTGGTAGCTGGTTTTGCGGCTTCAGTCCTTACGTCAGAACAAGGCCTTGCCCATTCGCGCCGTGACTGCTCCCGGTCCGAACTCGCCCTCCACCTCGGATTGATGGTCCGCCGCCCAGGCCACCGCGCGTTCGGCGTTGGCGATGCGGCGGTCCAGCAGGTGGCCGTCGGAGGAGAGCAGTTCGGCGGCGTCGCCGAAGGCCTTGGCCATGTTGTTCAGGGTCTGCACGCCGGCGTCGCGGTTCTTGGCGAGGGCGCTGTCGAAGGCGGCTTCGTCGAAGGTGAGCTGGCCGTCGGCGGTAAAGGTGACGCCCATGTCGGTGAGGCCGAGGGCGTAGCCGCCATGGCCGGCGCCGTGGAAGATGGAGCCGACCTCGCGGCGCAGCGAGAAGCGGGCGACTTCGCCGGCCTGGTTGTCGTCCAGCAGGGCGCCGTCCTCGAAGTAGGGGTCGAACTCGCTGTCCCAGGCGTTGTAGCGGGTGATGAAGTCCTGCAGCGCGGCCTTGATGTCGCCGTCGCTGCTGCTGGCGTCTAGCTTGCCCAGGCCGTCGCTGGCATCGCCCAGCTCGGCCATGCGGGCGCGCAGCTGGGTGAGCACCTCGGCTTCGTCGCCGATCGCCTCGACGCGGGCGTTGTAGCGCTTCATGAAGGCGCTGTTGCTGGCTTCCAGCTGCGATAGCACCGAGTTGAGCTGGGAGGAGGCGTTGCCCATGAGGCCGCCGACACCGCTGATGCCGCTGGTTGCGCTGTTCGTGCCGGCGCCGGAGATCAGCGAGGTCTGGGCGTTGAGCAGCGTGGTCATGAAGTCGGTGGTGCTGCCGGAACTGCGACTGCTGCTCGATCCGTTGGTGAGCGTGGCGAGCGCGTTGAGGCGGAAGGCGGCGAGGTCGAGGTCCATGGCGGGCTCCGGGAAAAGGTTGAGGCTTGCTCCAGTCTAGCAGCCGCCCGCCGGCGTGGCCGTGGCAAAGGCCATGGCCGCGCCCCGGCGTGCCCGGCTTCAGCGCGCCGCGTTCGCCAGCGTGTTCCGTGGCGCGGCGCCGGCCTTCTTCAGCCGCGCCTTGCGCTTCTTCCACCAGATATAGACGCCGGTGACCGACAGCATGGCCACCACCAGGCCCATCACCGAAATCAGGATGCGCCCCGGCAGGCCGAGGATGCGGCCGGAGTGCAGCGGGAACTGCGCCTGCACGAAGAGATCGGCGGCGGTGCCGGTCCAGGGCTCGCGGGTGCCCAGCAGGCTGCCGTCCACGCCGTCGAAGTAGAGGGTGCGGTGGCCGACGCCGCCGGCGCCGTGGCCTTCCTCCGGGTGGAAGAAGGCGACGCCGTAGATGCCGAATTCCGGCGAGTAGAACATGCTGCCCGGCGGTGCATCCCAGCCGCGGCGCCGGGCTTCGGCGCGGGCTTTGTCTACCGCTTCGCGGTAGCTGTAGGTTTCGGCGATGGGGCGGTTCATCGGCCGCGGCTCGCGCAGTTCGAAGGGCGAGGGCGTGGCGTCGGACACCAGCGTCATCGCCGGGAAAAAGACCTCGCGGTAGAGGTTGAGCGAGAACGCGGTGAAGGCGACGATGAAGAGCAGGCCCCAGGTCCACAGGCTGCCGGCGCGGTGGAGGTCGAAGTTGATCTGGTAGGGGCCGCCGCGCCAGCGCACCTTCCAGGCGGGCTTCCAGCGCTGCCACCAGCTGCGCCGGACGGAGGCCGCGGTGGTGGTGGAGGCTTGGTCTTCCGCCAGCTGATCCTCCGCCGCCAGCGCCTCCGCCCTCGCCGCCGCGCGGGCGCGCCGGCGGGCGGGCAGGGTGAGATAGACGCCGGTGAAACAGTCCACCGTCCAGATCAGCGCGACCACGCCCAGCAGCCACAGGCCCCAGCGGTCGTTGCCGGCGATCTCCGGGATGTGCAGGCTGAAGTGCAGCTTGTAGAGGAAGGAAACGAAGTTCTCCCGGGTGATGGGCCATACCGCGCCCCATTCGCGCTGGCCCAGTTCCTCGCCGCTGGCCGGGTCGACGAAGATCTGGTTGTAGCCGGGCTCATAGAGGCGGTCGGTGGCGGGATCGACCCGCGCTTCCACCCAGAAGGAATACGTGTGGCCGGGCTCGGCCGCCAGCGGCAGCGAGGTGACCCGCACCTGCGGATGGCGGGCTTCCACCTCCGGCACCAGTTCCAGCGGATCGCGCGCCGGGCCGGCGGCCCGGGCGTCGTTCAGATGCGGGTTGAGCCACTCGTCCAGTTCGTGATCCCAGGAGATCACCGCGCCGGTGAGGCCGGTGACGAACAGGAAGACGGCGATGAAGAGGCCGGCCCAGCGGTGCAGGGCGACGAACAGGCTGCGCATGACGGTGGCTCCTTCCCTCAGTACTTCCAGTTCAGCGACACGGTGGCGTTGCGCGGCGCGCCGTAGTAGCCCTGGTCGGCCCAGTAGCGGCTGGTGAGGTACTTCTCGTTGGTGAGGTTGTTGAGGTTGGCGGCGACGAAGAGCTTGTCGCTGATGTCGTAGCGCGCCATCAGGTTCACCAGGGTGTAGGCGGACTGGCTGATCTTGAGCGGTTGGCCGTTGAGGGTGGTGGAATTGCTGGTGCGCGAGCGCCAGTTGAGGTTGGCGCCGAGCTTGAGCTTGTCCACACCGGGCACCCGCCAGGTGGTGCTGACGCGGAAGATCTGCCGCGGGGTGAACAGGCGGGCGGATTCGCCTTCGTCGTCCTTGATGGCGAGCTTGGTGTAGCCGGCGCTCATCTGCAGGCGCTCGGTGAGCTCGCCGCTCAACTCCAGTTCCACGCCTTGGGAGCGCACCTTGGTGCCTTCGTACACCGCGATGGTGCCGAGATTGGTGATGTAGCTGGCGAGGTTGTCCTGCTTGCTGCGAAAGGCGCTGACCGAGCCGTAGAGCCGTTTCTGCAGCAGCTCGAACTTGAGGCCGCCTTCGATGTTGCTGCCGGTCACCGGGTCCAGCCGGCGCAGCTGGGCGTCCAGCTCGCTCTGCGGGTTGAAGATCTCGGTGTAGCTGGCGTAGGCGGACACCGCCTCGTTGATGTCGTAGACGGCGCCGGCATAGGGCGTGAGCACGTCTTCCTTGCGATCCCGATCCACGCCGTAGTTGCTGCCGGTGGAGCGGAAGTGGGTGGCGTTCACGCCGAGGATGAGCTTGAAGGGATCGGCCAGGTTGAGCCGGGTTGCGGCATACAGGCTGCGCTGGCGGTCGGCGTATTCGCCGCCGCCGCCGTCGGTGACGAAGGCCGGCTCGGCGATGTTGCCGTCCCAGCCCTGCAGCGGCGGCACCGCGCTGCTGGCGCCGCTGAGGGTGGTGGCGTCCGCCTCCGACAGCGACCAGCTGGCGCCGAGGATGAGCTCATGCCGGCGGCCGCCCAGTTCGAAAGGGCCGCTGGCGCGCACGTCCACCGAATCCTGGATGTTGCCGGTCTTGTACTTCGAGGGGCTGCTGACGAGGCCGTTGCCGCTGCTGTCCGGCACGCCGCCGACGTAATGCAGCTTGCCGCGCCAGTCGATGTCCTTGTGGGTATAGACGGCCTTGGCTTCCCAATCGTTGTCGAAGCGGTGCACCGCCTCGATGAAGGTGACCTGGGTGGTGGTGTCCAGGTAGGTCCAGTCCGCTGCCGAGCTGGTGGAGCGGCTGTAGCTCAGCAGCCGGCCGGTGTCGTCGTACAGCGGCAGGCCGCCCCACAGCTCGCCCTCGCTGCGGTTGGCCTGGTAGGTGTGGCCCAGGCTGATGGTGGTGCGCTCGCCGAGGTCGGCCTCCAGCACGCCGTAGAACAGGTTCTTGTTCTGGCTGTAGCGGTCGAGGTAGGAATCCTTGTCCTCCAGCGCGGCCACCAGCCGGCCGCGCAGGCTGCCGCTGGCGTTGAGCGGGCCGGCGACGTCGGCGTCGATGCGCTTGGCGTTCCAGGAGCCGTAGCTCAGGCTGGCGGCGGCCTGGAATTCGCTGGTGGGCCGCTTGCGCACGAGGTTCACCGTGGCCGAGGGGTTGCCGGTGTTGGAGAGCAGGCCGTTGGCGCCGCGTATGACTTCCACCCGGTCGTAGAGGGCGGTGTCGATGTCGCCGCCCACCAGCCCCATGGTGAAGGGCACACCCACGCCGTCTTCCTGGAAGGTGGTGATGTTGAAGCCGCGGGCGGTGTAGTAGCTGCGGTCTGTCTCCACCTTCTCGACGACCACGCCGGGCGTGGCGTCCAGCGTGTCGTTGATGCTGTTGAGCTTGAAGTCGTCCATCTGGGCGCGGGTGATCACGCTGATGGATTGCGGCGTTTCCCGGGGGCTCAGCGCCAGCCCGGTGGCGCCGCGGCTGCTGCGCACGGTGTAGGAACCGGTGGCTTCGGAGGGCGCGTCATCTTGCAGCGTGGCGGTCACGCCCACCGCCGGCAGCACCGTGGGGCCGGAGGATTGCGGGGCGAGCCGCACGATCACCGCGTTGCCGTCGCGGGCGGCGGAAAGGCCGCTGCCGGCGAGCAGGCGCTCCAGCGCCTCGCGCGGCGTCATCGTGCCGGACACCGCCGGCGCACTGCGCCCGGCCACCAGCGCCGGCGACACGATGAGCTCCAGCCGCGTCTGCCGCGCCCATTCGTTCAGCGCCTGGGCCAGCGGCTGGGCGGCGAGTTCAATGCGGACGGCGGTACCGGTCCAGTCGTTGCCGGCCTGGGCGAAGGCGGACGGGGAGAGGGTGGCGGCACCCAGCGACAGGGCGAGGGTGAGAGCGAGAACCAGCTGTTTGGGCTGGGCGGGGTGGCGGCTGCCAGGGCGATTGAAGGACATCTACTGCGGCTCCGTGAAGAAAGGAATGGGAATCCTTCTCAAGTCGACGCGTGATGCGCGGGAAACCCTAGGTTGGTTTTTCGGAGGTGGAGAAATTTTTCTGGGTGGAGGAGAGGCGGTGCGGGAGTGGCTGGTGGAATGCAGGCCCTAGGGCTGGAGCGCAGAGGAGAATGGGCAGGGCGCTTGAACGATTGCTGACGCCCTGGCGGGCGTCCCCTCTCCCCAACCGCTCTCCCGCGAGGGGAGAGGGGCGCAGCGGCATCTGCGCGGGAGTGACTTTCCTGAACCGTACTAGGCTTGGTTTGCCCGTCCACCGGCCTAAGGTTTCGCCGACATATCGTCCGCCGGCTTACCGTGCCGCCGATCTACCGCGCCGCCGGCGTTCCTTTCACCCCATCCGCCCCACCTGCCGCAACGATTTCCATTCCCTCGCCACCCTGCCGCATGCGCACAGGCAGTACCTGCGGCAGCACGCGGACGAAGTTGTCCAGGCGGTTGGGGTCGAAGGTGCCGGTTAGGCGCAGTGCTGCCACCGCCGGGTCCTGCACCGTCAGCCGGGTGTCGCCGTAGCGGGCGAACTCCGCCAGGGCCTGTTCCAGCGGGGTGTCGTTGAAGCTCACCCGGCTGTCGCGCCAGGGGGCGATGCCGGCCGGCGCGACCGCCGCCACCGGGCCGGGCGTGCCGTCGGCGCTGGCCACCAGTTGCTGGCCGGCCACCAGGTCCACCGGGTCGCCGCCGAACAGACTGGCCAGCAGATCCGGCAGCGCGCTGTGCTGGCGCACACGCACATGGCCTTCCTCCACCGCTACCCGTACGCCGTCGGCGCCGGCGATTTCCGGTGTGTAGCGCACCGAGAAGCGGGTGCCGACCACGGTGACGCGCACCGGGCCGGCGACCACGTCGAAGGGGCGGTCCGGGTTGGCGGAGACCTCGAACATCGCCTGGCCGCCGGCGAGGTGAAGCTCGCGCCGGCCGGGGTAGAAGCTGATCTCGGTCCGGGTCGCGGTATCCAGGTGGAGCTGGCTGCCATCCGGCAGGGCGATGCTGCGCTGTTCGCCGCGCATGCTGATGTATTGCTGCTCGAACTGCGGCTGCTGATGCTGCCAGGCGAGCAGGGCGGCGCTGACGCCGGCGATGGCGAGCGCCGTTACCGCCGCGCGCGGCATCAGGCCGGCAAGGCTGGCGAACCAGGCGCGGCGGGGTGGGGCTGGCCGTGCAGTCGCGGCCCTGGCCCGGGCGGGGCCGGCCGGGTTGGCGGCAGCCTGCCCTGTGGCGGACGCGGTTTCCGGCAGCGCATCCCGCAGCGCCTGCACCGCGGCGGCGGGCAGGCTGTCCAGCGCGCTCCAGTCCTCCTCCCAGTGGGCGAAGGCGGCGGTGTGGGCCGGGTCGGCGGCCAGCCAGTGCTGGAAGGCGGCTTCTTCGGCGGCCTCCAGGCCGGCACCGCGGCGGACGAACCAGTCCAGCGCGGCTTCGTCCGCCTCTTCGGCGCTGCTGGCAGGATGGAAATCGGTAGGTGAGTTGCTCATGACTCTGCTCGGCCTCTCACCAGGGTAGACGCGCGAGCGGGTGAAAACCCGATGTGGATACAGGCGACGCTGGCCGCGGGCCGACGAGCTTCGCGGACATGCCGCGCTGGCTGGCAGGCGTCCGCGCTGGTGGAGAGCCGGATGCCGCGGCGGTGCCCGGCATCGAAAGCCACAGCGGACGCTTGTCGTGGGTGAAACCGGCCGGCGCTCATTTCCGCCCCTCCGGCCCGGCGTCGCCTTCCAGCGCGCTGCGGCAGCGGCGGCAGGCCAGCATGGCGTTCTTCACATGCTGCTCCACCATCTTGCGCGACACGCCCATGCGCTCGGCCACTTCCGCATGGGACAGGCCCTCGAACTTGTGCAGCACGAAGGCTTCGCGGCAGCGCGGCGGCAGCTGCTCTATGGTCGCCAGGATGGCATTCACGCCTTGCGCGGACATGGCCGAAGTCTCCGGTTCCCAGGCGGGCGGGGCGGCTACCGCGTCCACCGCCCCGGCGGCTTCCTCCTCGTCGGCCACCACGCCATCGTTGCGCACCAGCGCGCGGCGATGGCTATCCACCACCAGATTGCGCGCCACCCGGTAGAGCAGCGCCCGCGGATCGGCGATCGCCTCGCCGGAACGCTGCATCGCCAGCACCCGTGCGTAGCTCTCCTGCACCAGGTCGTCCGCCGCGTTGCGGTCATTCACCTTGCGCGACAGAAAGGCCAGCAGCTCCCGGTAATAACGCTCAAACACCGCGGCCCCGCTTTGCCTTCGGGCAGGCGCAGGTTCGCGCCACGGGGCGGGTAGCCGGCGGTATCAGGCAAACGGCAGGAAGCGCATGGACAGTGGCCATGGCGGCGAGGGGCGGGGCGGTTGAGGGAGCTGGAGCATCCCTCAATCAATGCGGGAATGCAAATCGTTTTTATTTAGGCGATGGCGTGGCAAGCGGGCGTTGCGGGCCTTTCCATGCTCCCGGGCCGGATGGGCAGAAACGAGGAAACAGGCGCCGCTGCGGCGGGTTCGCGCTTATGGATGGGTGTTACTGATTGTTATACTCCGCCGCCTTTTTCCAAGCCGATGCTGCCCAGCCCCATGTCCTGCAAGAAACTCATCCGCACCTTTTTCCTGCTCCTGACCTGCGCCCTGACCACCGCCTGCATGAAGGACGAACCTTCGCAGGCGCTGTTCGAGAGCTACTTCCGCAGCACGGTGAACGACTACCACCTGTACCAGAGCAGCTACGAGATCGTCGCGCTGGAGCGGGTGAATGGCTGGAAGCAGAACGAGGACTACGAGATCCAGGGCAATGCGGTGCTGAAGTCGAAGTTCGGCTACCTGGAGCTGGTCGATCAGCTGGCCGACCAGATCATCGAAGAGAGCAAGACGGACGCTTCGGTCGGCATGGGCATCGGCCTGGCCGGCATGCTGCGGCAGATGACCGGCGATAACGAGAAGTTCATCCAGTTCTGGAACGAGGAGTCGCAGAAGAACGCGATTCCGCCCGGGCTGGTAGCCAAGCAGAAGGAGATGGAGGCGGGGCAGTTCGCCGGCATCGTGCAGCGGGCAGACCAGATCCTGCTCGAGGAGTACGGCCAGATCATCGACCGCAACCTGCGCAAGGGCGACGAGCTGCGCCGCTCCTACACGCTGACTTTCAAGAAAACGGAAAAGGGCTGGATGGGTTTCAGTTCGCGCTGAGGCGGGGATGCCGGCGCAGGCCGGCAGCGCTTGCGGCTGGCCGCCAGCCGGGCGCAGGCATCAGGCGATCCTCACGCCGAAGCCGCTCGTTGCCTTGGTGCTGGCATCCACCCAGTCGAAGGTGATGCCGACGTCGCCTTCGAGCAGCTTGCCCACGGTGAAGGTCGTGTTGCTGCCGACGAAGTGGTCCACGCCGCTGAGCACGATCACGCCCGTCGGCGAGTCGCCCAGGCTGCGCAAGACCTCCACCGTCTTCTCGTTGCGCTTTTTCATGCCTCGGGGGCCGACGGCGTAGTTGCCCGTATAGACGCACATGTCATCCGCGCAACTCACCTGGATGCCTCGCCTCTGCGCCTGATACACCAGCATGGAGAGGCGCAGCACGCCCTCGGCCTTCCAGCCTTCACTGTCCAGCCCCCGCGCCGCATCCTCGTTGTATGCGCCGCCGTGAGTGGCGATGTTGTCCACGTTGCCTTGCTGATTGGGAGGCACCTCGATCAGCAGGTGGCGGGCGCCGTCGCATTGCAGCAGCTTGAGCACCAGCATCCGGCCCCAGTGGTTGTCGTGATGCTCGCCGATGCCGACGACGCCGGTCGCCATCTTCACCGGGGCTTCCCGGAAGCTGATCTTGCCCATCGCTGGCTCCTGCGCAGAGGGAATGTCTCCAACATAGAAGAGGGCGATAGCCGTGGCAAAACCGGGTGGCTGCGGCGCGATGGATGGTCTGGCCGCGTCAGGGAGGGCACAGCTTCGAGCGCCGCCGCTGCCCGCTTTCAGCAGGTGGATGGCGTGCTTCCCGCGCCGTTCGGAGGCCGTTCTAGGCGGCGAGCGCCCGCTCCACCGCCAGCAGCGTACGGCGGCGTATCCAGCCGCTGGCGAGGCGGATGGCGAACCAGTAGGGCGTGAACAAGGCCTTGGCGCGCAGATCGGGGCAATGGACGAAGGTCTCGGTGCGCAGGATGTGTTGCCCCGAAGCCGCCGGCAGCACCTGGTAGCGCAGCACCAGCCTGGCGGCGCCGGCCTCGGCGTAACGGGCGAAATCCTCCGAGTCCCGCAGGTTGGCGAGGGCATAGTCCAGCCGCCAGAAGCGGCCGGCGAGACCGAAGTTGATCTCGGTTTCGCTGCGCGACAGCGGGGTGAAGCTGTGCAGGCCAAAGGCGGGGGCGCTGTCCGGCGCCTTGTTGCCGAGGCGGCGCAGCAGCTTGGCGGGCGCTTCCCGGATCTGCATCAGCCGGTCGATGACCGGATCGGCACGGAAATCGATGGAAGCGACGGCCTGGATGATGGCTTCCGCAGGGGCGGCGATGGGGGCGGAATCGTGCCGCTCGTGGAAGCTGAAGGACGGCAGGTAGGGCGTGGAAGGCACGGCAGGGTCCGCGGAACGGGGCGGGCGGACCATGAGCCAGTTCGCGGTGGATTGCAAGCCGGAGGCGCGGCGGCCTCCGCTTGCAGCGGATTTGCCTCAGGAGGCCGCCGGGCACTGCAGATAGGTTTTCACCACTTCCGGCCACGTCTGCGCGGCGTTGAAGGAGGGGGCCAGCACGTCCTTGCCCGGTTGCATCATGGCGCCCATGCCGTGATTGATCATGTAGGCGGGATGGTAGGTGGGCGCGCCCATGGCGATGACTTCGCTGCAATAACGGCCGCGGGTGGCGTCGTTGCCCAGGGTGCTCTGGAGCTGTGCCTTGAGGGCTTCCGATTTCTCGGGTGGCAGGCCACCGAAGAGCATCATCGGCAGCACCTGGACCGCCTGGTGCGCGGAGGTGTCGGTGACGCGGGCAGCGTCGAAGCGGCCATAGGCGCCGGCCAGCGCGAACAGGAAGATGGCGGGCTCCCAGGCATCGGCGACGGCGCAGCTGGCCAGGCTCTGGTAGAGCTGGGGCGGGGTCATCTGGGTGTTCAGCGCGGATTTCTCCAGGCAGGGCACAGGCGACTGCGGCGGCGTTTCGGCCAGGGCCTGCGGGGCGTGGAGGGCAAGGAGAGTGAGGGTTGCGGCCGCCGGAACGAGGCGGCGAGCGAGGGACGGCATGGGTAAGCGCTCCGGCTTGGGAAATGACGAACGGGCCGGCAGTCTAGCTCATTCGTATAGTCGGATGGCTTGATCGGTGGCCGGTGCTTGACGCCTGATCCCTTGCACGGCAGGCCAGTGGGCGAGCCCGCGGCGAAGTGCTGCCTTGCTGTTCCGCCTATGCCGCGGTGCAGGCCATCGTCCGGGAGGCGTGGCGGCGCGGCCGAGCCGGCCGGCGGCGGTTTTCCCTGCGGCCGGTTCTTCCCCCCAGGCCGGCAATCACCCCTCCGCCTGCAGCGCCCGCCGCTGTTCCGCCGCCTCCGGTGGGGTCCATTGGTAGAGCCAGGTTTCGCTGATGCGGCGGCCGCCGGCGGTGAGGTGCAGGCGCAGGTTCACCGGCGCGGTGCTGCCTTCGGCCGGACGCAGGTCGAACATGGCGCGGTAGCCGGAGATGGCGGCGAGCGGGCGGGCGGAGGTGATCTCCAGCTTGCCGCTGGAGGCTTCGATCACCGCTTCCACCTTCACGTCGCTGGCGATGCGGGGCAGCTCGCCGCCGGCGAAGTCCACCGCGAAGCGCCAGGAGAAGTAGCGCCGTGGCTGGCCGATGACGCCGCCCATGCCGGTGCGGGTGGCCACCACCCGGGCGAGCGGCGGTTGCGCCGGCGTGCGGCTGCCCCAGTGCAGGCGGTAGGCGTAGAGCAGTTCCTTGCCGGGCAGCACCGGCTCGGCCGGGTTCCAGAAGGCGACGATGTTGTCCAGGGTCTCGTCCGGCGTCGGGATCTCCACCAGCTGTACCGCGCCGCGGCCCCAGTCGCCGCGCGGTTCCACCCACAGGTCGGGGCGGCGTTCGTAGAACACGCCGTCGTCCTGGTAGTTGGCGAAGTCGCGGTCGCGCTGCAGCAGGCCGAAGCCGCGCGGGCTGGCGTCCTGGTAGGTGTTGAAGCGCAACTGTGCCGGGTTGGCGAGCGGGCGCCAGATCCATTCGCCGCTGCCGGTGTGCAGGGCGAGGCCGTCGGAGTCGTGGATCTCCGGCCGCCAGTCGTTGGCCATGCGCCTGTCGTTCTCGCCGGTCTGGTACATGCTGGTGAGCGGGGCGATGCCCAGGCGCTCTATGGCCTTGCGCGGGTAGAGGGCGGCATCCACCTCCATGGTCAGCACCGCCGCCGGGTGGAGCTCGAAGCGGTAGGCGCCGGTGATGCTGGGCGAGTCGAGCAGGGCATGGACCACCAGGCGGTCGGCGTTCTTCGCCGGGCGCTCGAACCAGAACGAGGTGAAGCGGGGGAATTCCTCCGCCCGCGGCAGGCCGCAATCCACCGCCAGGCCGCGGGCGGAGAGGCCGTACTGCATCTCCTGGCCGACGGCGCGGAAGTAGCTGGCGCCGAGGAAGGCGGCGACGTCGCGTTCCGGGTCGGTGTGGAAGTGCAGGCGGAAGCCGGCGAAGCCGAGGTCGGCCGGCAGGGCACCGCCATCCAGCCCGCTGCGGCCATAGTCGAACATGCCAGGGTCGTAGGCCAGCTCGCGGGCGCGGCCGTCGGCCACTTCGTAGAGCCGCACCGGCTCGCGGTAGAAGAGGCCGAGGTGGAAGAAGCGCAGCTGCAGGTGGCGGCCTCTGTCGTTTCCTTCCTCGCCCCACAGGGCGTGGTCCGGGCGGAAGCGGATGGCCTGGTACTGGTCCCAGTCCAGCGCTGCCACCGGTGCCGGCAGGTTCTGCGGCGGCGCCTGCCAGGGCTGGCCGGCGAGGTGGCGGGCCTGGCCCTTGAGCCAGGAGTAGTCGAAGGGACGCGGCTCGCGGCCGGGCACGGTGGGGGCGGCGGCGCGCGCTTCAGCCCGCAGGAGCAGCGTGCTCGCGGCCAGCGCCGTGCTGCCGAGAAGGAATTGGCGTTTCTGCATCGGCTTGGACTCCAGGCCAGGAGAGGAAATAGGGCGGCCGGGCGGTGGCGGCCAGCCAGGCGGGATGCGCGGCCGGCGAGGACCAGACGGTGAAGTGCAGCCGGGAAAGCGCGTCGGCGTCGTCCAGCAGGGCGAGGCGGCGGGCTTCGCCCAGGCCGGCGGGGCCGTCCGCCGCCGCTTCGCGGGCGAGCGCGGCGCTGCGTTCGGCCTGCCGCGGCGTGGGCGCGCGGCGGCCGGCGGTGCAGCAGAGCAGCGCATTCACCGCCGGATCGACAACCGCGTCGACGAAGCCGGGCAGTTCCGGCGTGGCCGCGGCGACCACGGCGGTGGCGCGCAGCGCCGGCGGCGGCTGGCGCTCTTCCGGGATGACGAACAGCCCGCCCGCGCGCAGGCCGCGGCCCAGGCCGACGCGGCTGGTGAACACCGAAATGGGGATGGACAGCATGATGGCCCCCACCACCGGCGCCAGCCACCACAGGAAGCTCGGGTCCAGCCAGTAGACGAAGCCGGCCCAGGCCACGCCCAGCAGGGTGTGGCCGCCGTGGCGGCGCAGGGCGTCGCCCCAACTGGTCTCGCTGTCGTCGCGCGGTGGCGATTTCCAGCTGGTGCGCACGCCCAGCAGCGCGGCGGCGACGAACTGGGCGTGGAACAGCATGCGGATGGGGGCCAGCAGGGCCGAGAGCAGCAGCTCCAGCAGCATGCCGGCCGCCAGCTTCGGGCCGCCGCCGAAGCCGCGCGCGCCCTTGGCCAGCCGCAGCAGCACCGCCAGGAGCTTGGGCAGGAAGAGCAGGGTGGCGGTGGCGCCGAACAGGGAAATGGCCCACTCCGGCCGCCACTGCGGCCACAGCGGGAAGAGCTGGTTGGGTTCGACGAAGTATTGCGGCTCGGAGAGCACATGCTGCGCCAGCAGCGCGGTGGACAGCAGCAGGAAGACGAACCACAGCAGCGAGGAGAGGTAGGCCATGACGCCGGTGACGAACACCGCCCGGTGCGCCGGATGCAGGCCGCGGGCGAGGAAGAGCCGCGCGTTCATCAGGTTGCCGTGGCACCAGCGGCGGTCGCGGCTGAGTTCATCCACCAGGTTGGGCGGCATCTCCTCGTAGCTGCCGTCCAGGTCGTAGGCCAGCCACACGCCCCAGCCGGCGCGCCGCATCAGCGCCGCCTCGACGAAGTCGTGCGACAGGATCTCGCCCGACAGCGCGCCGCGCCCCGGCAGCCGGCCAAGCGCGCAGTAACGGGTGAAGGGCGCTACCCGGATGATGGCGTTGTGGCCCCAGTAGTGGGATTCGCCCAGCTGCCAGAAATGCAGGCCGGCGGTGAACAGCGGCCCGTACACCCGGGTGGCGAACTGCTGCATGCGGGCGTAGAAGGTGTCGCGGCCGGCGGCGCAGGGCGCGGTCTGGATGATGCCGGCGGCCGGGTTGGCCTCCATCAGCTGCACCAGGCGGGTGAGGCAGTCGCCGGTCATCACGCTGTCGGCGTCCAGCACCACCATGTAGCGGTAGTTGCGCCCCCAGCGGCGGCAGAAGTCGGCGACGTTGCCGCTCTTGCGCTTGATGCGGTGCTTGCGCCAGCGGTAGAACACCCGCCCGGCCCAGCCGCGGTCGCGGCACAGGCTGCGCCAGGCATGCAGCTCGGCGACGCGGGTGTCGGCCTGGTTGCTGTCGCTGAGGATGTAGAAATCGAAATGGTCCAGCGTGCCGCGGGCGGCCACCGACTCGATGGTGGCGCGCAGGCCGGCGAACACCCGGGCAACGTCCTCGTTGCAGATCGGCATGATCACCGCGGTGCGGGCGTCGCCCAGCGGGAAGTCCGCCGTCGCGGTGCGCGAGATGGCCTGGCGGTCGCCGCCGCGCAGCTGCACCAGGAAGCCGCAGGCGGCGGTCCAGAAGCCGGCCGAGATCCAGAAGAACAGCACCGCGTACAGCACCAGCGCGGCGATCTCCAGCGGCCGGGTGCCGTGGTAGGGCAGCACCGCCGTCATCAGGCTGGTGGCGACATAGGTCTGGCCCAGCGTGAGGGCCAGCAGCACCAGCCGGCGCAGGCCGCCGCGGCCGCGGTCCGGGTGCTCCGGCCGGGCCGGCACGGCTTCCGCGTCCGCGCTGGGGGCGCCGGTGGCGGCGGGCGGCAGGTCCGCGTCTGCCTCCGACAGCCAGGCGTGGGGCGCCATCGGGCTGCGGTTGAGCGGCGGGGCGCAGGCGAGGCGGGCGACGGATTCGGTGCTGCCATAGCCCAGCGCCAGCCGCCGGGCGAGGGAATGGCCGGCGGGGCTGCTCGGGCCGGGCGGGATTGCCGGGCGCGGTGGGCTGCCGGCCAACCCGCGATGGGCCAGCCCGGAATGGGCCAGCCCCTGATGCACCGCCGCGAATGCCGCCTCGCCATCGCCAGCCGCGTCCGCCGACAGCAAGGCGGCGCGTTCCGTCTCGTCCAGCGGCAGGCGGGCGAGGTAGGCGGCGGTGGAGCGGGAGGGCGGGGCGGGCGTGTTCATTCGGGCGGCAGCACATAGCTCCAGGTTTCGGAGCGGGGGCGGTCGGCGGCGTGCTCGTCCGGGTCGAACAGCTGCAGCCGCAGTTCCACCGGTTTGGCGGCGTCGGCCCGGCGCAGGCGCAGCGTGGTGCGCCAGCCTTCCAGCGCCGGGTTGGCGGCCAGCCGGGTTTCCAGCAGCTCGGCGTTGTCGCCCACCGACACCACCGCCCGCACCGGCCGGTCCGCCGGCAGCCTGGCGTAGCCGGGGTCGGCGAAATCCACCCGCAGCCACAGCTCGTTGTCGGCGCCCTGGCGGTCGTGGCCGACGCGGGTCTGCACCACCCAGGCCTTGAGCGGATGCGGCGCCCCGGCGGTGCGCCAAGACAGGCGGTAGCCGAAGTCGTAGGGCTTGCCCGGCGCCGGCGCCTGCTCCGGCACCCAGTAGGCGACGATGTTGTTGTTGAACTCGTCCGGCGTGGGAATCTGCACCAGCTCCACCTTGCCTGGCCCCCAGGCGCCGGTGGGTTCCACCCAGGCGCTGGGCCTGAGTTCGCGGCGGGCGTCTATGTCCTGGTAGCTGGCGAAGTCGCGGTCGCGCTGCATCAGGCCGAAGCCTTGCGGGTCGGTGAGGCCGAAGGCGGTGATGAGCAGCCGGCGCGGGTTGGACAGCGGCCGCCATATCCATTCGCCATTGGCGGCCAGCACCGACAGGCCGTCGGCGTCGTGCACCTCCGGGCGGTAGTCCTCGCCGCGCGCCGGCCGGTTCTCGCCGGCGAAGTGCATGCTGGCCAGTGGCGCCAGGCCCAGCTTGCCGGCCTGGGCGCGCGGGTAGAGCCGCGCCCGCACCTCCTGCACGCTGCCGTGCTTGTCCGGCTGCAGCACGAAGCGGTAGGCGCCGGCGTAGCGGGGCGAATCCAGCAGGGCGTAGATCACCAGCTCGCGGGCGCCGGCCGCCGGCCGCTCCAGCCAGAACTCGACGAAGCGGGGGAATTCCTCGCCGCTGGGCAGGCCGGTATCCACCGCCAGCGCGCGCGCCCAGGTGCCGTACTGTTCCGCGTCGCCGGGCGAGCGGAACAGGCTGGCGCCGTGGAAGGCCAGGGCCTCCTTGCGCTGGCTGCCCTGCTTGCTGCGCTTGCCGCCGAGCACCCGCAGGCCGGTGAAGCCCAGGCCCTGGGCGTTCCCCAGCCTAGCGGCATCCACCGGCCCGCCGCCGTAGTCGAAATCCTCCGGGTCGAAGCGCAGTTCGCGCACGCCGTCGGCATCGATCTCGTTGATCTTCACCGGCGCGGCGTAATTCAGCCCCGGCGGAAAGAAGGCGACCTCGAAGGCGCTGCCGGCGCTCGCCCACAGCGCGCGCTCCGGCTTGTGGCGGATGCGGCGGTAGTCCTCGTAGCTCAACTGGCGCAGCTCCGCCGGCAGGGTATCGGCCGGTGCCTTGTAGGCGGATTCGGCCAGCTGGCGGGCGCGTTGGGCGACGTCGTTGAAGCCGAAGGCGGCGAGGGCTGGCGCGGCTTGCGGGCCAGTGCTCAGCAGCAGGAGGAAGAGGGCCAGGCGGATGCCGGCTGCGGCTCCAAGGCGGTGCGGGGAGCGGGCTTGGACCGATATGCCCTCGACCCCAGTGCGGCGCGCGAGTGCCGGCTTGCGGAAATGCGGGCCTGATTGATCGGTGCGCTGCAGGCGGCGCCGGATGGAAGATGCCGCGCCAGCCGGCGACAGGCCGGCGGCGCGGCAGCGGGCCACGACCGGGGCGATGGGGGGAAGCATGGCCCGGAGAACTCAGTGCTTGCCGTGCTGGGCGGGAGTCTGCCCGCCGCTGCTGTGCTTGTCCGTCTCGCGCTCGTCTTCGTCGGCTTCGTCTTCCAGTTCCAGGTCCAGCGGCTTGCCGTGATCCAGTGCCAGGTCGACCTCGGTTTCCACCGGTGCATCCCGGCCGGCGGCGGCGCGCTCGCCGGTGCCGGCGGCATCGGTGTCGCCGTCCAGGCCGGCATCGCCGACGTCGGCGCCGGCATTGCGCGAGTCGTCGGCGCCCGGGTCGCCGGTGGGGCCGCTGTCCAGCCCCAGGTTCTGGCCGCTGGCCTCACCGGCGAGGCCGGGGCCGCCGACGATGTCGCTGCCGCTATCGGAAGAATCGCTGGGGCCGAGGGCGCGGGTGCCGTGGCCCTTGCCGGTTTCCGGTCTGCGCTCCAGCGGGGGATTCAGTGTCGTTGCCATGGCCGTCTCCTGTTTCGTTCGCTTGCCTGCATGCGGAGCAGGCCGCGTTCCCGGGGCGCCGCCGGGGCCGGCGCGGAGCGGGTGGAGAGGCGTGGTGTAAATGTTGCGGCGCGGCTGTAGGTTTTGCCGGCGGGGCAGGGCTGGAGGAGCTGGGGCGAGAGACGGCCTCGACCTTGACTCCTCCAACCGCTCTCAAGCCCGCGCCCGCATCCTCGCCGGCTGGTTCAGCGCCAGCAGATCTTCCGCCTGCCGCAGCGCTTCGGCGATGCCTTCATCCGCGGAGAAGCCGGTCGGCGCCCAGACGGCGCGGTGCAGCTGGCGGTCCAGCGGCGCCCAGCGCTCGATGTCGGTGGCGCGGTAGACGGTGACGCTGGGCCGGTGCAGGGCGGCGCAGAGCTGGGCGATGTCCTTGTCGTCGCTGAGCACCAGGCGGGCTTCGCTCAGTTGCGCGGCGAGTGCGCCCGGCGGCAGCGGCAGCTCGGCGTTGCGCACCGGCGTCCGCAAGGCTTGCTGCAGGGCGTAGGCGGCGTCGCTGCCGCTGGCGGTGAGCACCAGCGGCAGGCCGGTGGCGGCGTGCAGGGCGTCGGCCACCGCGGCGAAGGCCTCCGGCGGCCAGCGGTTGATGGGCGCGCTGGCGTTCGGATGCAGGCAGATGTAGCCGCCGGGGGGTAGATCGTCCGCATGGCCGCTGTCGGCCAGGGCCTGCATGTCTTCCGCCAGCAGCGGGAATTCCAGCCGCTCGCCCTGGCGCGGGGCACCGAGGAAGTCGGTGAGCGCCAGCAGGCGGTGCACCTCGCTGCCCTGTGCCGGCCAGGGCAGGAAGGCGCCGGGGGGCTCCACCGGCAGGATTTCGTCCGGCGCGCAGAAGCCGGCATTGCCGCCGGCATCGAACAGGGCGACCACCGGATTGGCGAGCGGGCCGTCGTCCTGCATCTGGATGGCGAGGTCGAAGCGGCAGGACTGCAGCTCGGTGAGAAAGCCGGGTATGGCCGGGATGTCCGGCGTCTGTTCCGGCAGGCCGGGGAAGCCGGGGAAGGCGATGAAGTCGTCCAGGTAGCCGGGGTAGCGGCGGGCGAAGTCGCGCGCCCAGGGCAGGCCGACCAGGGTGATGCGCGCTTCCGGGCAGCTCGCCCGCAGCGCCCTCAGGGCCGGCACGGCGCACAGCATGTCGCCCAGGGGCAGGGCACGGAAGACCAGCAGATTGCGCGGGCATCGGTACTGCAACAGGGCGGTGTTCATGGGGGGGACTCCACGATGGCGATGCTCATGCGCTAGCAATCGGGGGGCCGGGCGCGCTGATTGCTCCACCGCCCCACGGGAAGGCGCCACGCCGCGGTGGGCGCCGGTTTCCCCGGTTTTCCCGGTATCGACACAAGACATACGAATGGAGGAACAAGAAGATGGCGTCGAACGAACAGGTAGCGACCTGGCTGGAACTGGCGAGTGCGGCGGCGCAGGGTGCGCAGGCGGCACGCGTGGTGAAGATCCATCCGGTCGGCGGCCATGGCGGCGAGTGCGTGGCCCTGTCGCTCAACGAGCGTCTGCTGCATGACGGCGATGGTCGCATCACGGTGTTCCGCGGCACCGAGGCGGCAGCCCATTTCCTGGGTTTCGGCGGTGTGCCCGCTTACCTGGCCGGTGCGCCGGTGCCGGTGGGCGTGAGCTGCGGCGATGCCGCGCGCTGCCTGCACCTGAAGCGGGGCAGGCGGCTGACCTCCTGCTGCCTGGCCCGCCAGGTGGAGGAAGTCTGATGAGCCGGAACGGGCGTTTCTTACATCGCCGTGTAGTCCTTGCACGTTGCATTGCCGCCGCCGGCACCGGTCGCAGCCGCCGCTTCGGCGGGCTGGCGCGGTTGCGCGCGGCGCTGGTGCTGTCGCTCTCGGTTTCGCTGGCGGCGCCCCTGCCGCTGGCAGCGGCGCAGGGTGCCGGCATGGAACGCGGCAGCGCCAGCGAAGGCGGCCCGTCGATGCGCGCCGATCTGCAATACCTCACCCGCGCCGAAACCCTGCTGGGCAGCCGGGTGAAAAACGCTGCCGGCGAAAACCTCGGCAAGGTGGAGGAGCTGGTGGTGGATACCACCCACCAGGTCGCCCACTACGCGGTGCTCAGCTTCGGCGGCGTGCTGGGGCTGGGCGACAAGCTTTACGCTTACCCGGTACGCATGCTGCGGCCCACCTCCACCGTGGGCGAGCTGACGCTGGAGGTGGAGCGCGAGCGCCTGCAGCAGGCGCCCGGCTTCGCCCCCGAGCGTTGGCCGGAATGGGGTACCAGCGCCTACCTGCGCAATGTGGACCGCTACTTCGGCTCCGCCGAGGCCACCCAGGCCGGCCCCACGCTGCGGCTGGTGCGCGCCCGCGAGCTGGTCGGCAGCGAGGTGGTGGATGGCGAGGGCAGGGCGGCGGCCAGGGTGGCTGACCTGGTGGTCGGCCTGGGCAATGGCCGGGTTGCCTGCGCGGTGCTGGAGGTACAGCCTGCCGAAGGCGGGCCGGTGCTGGTGCCGGTAACGCTGTCATCCCTGGTCTTTCCCCACGGCGGCAATGCCGCCGTGCTGCGGGCGCCGCTGGGCGAGGAGGCGATGCGCCATGCTTTCGCGCGCGACAAGTGGCCCAACTTCAACGACGAACGCTACCAGCGCGAGCTGGACGCCTATCTGCGCGACAGCGAGGTGAAGAATGCACGCCCTTGAAGCCGCGGCCTTCGCCGCCGAGGATTCCGCGCAGGACTTCGCCGGTGCCTTGCTCGCCGGCCTGCACGCCCAGCCCAAGCGGGTGCCGTGCAAATTCCTCTACGACGCCCAGGGCTCGGCCCTGTTCGAGCGCATCTGCGAGCTGCCGGAGTACTACCCCACCCGCACCGAGATGGCGCTGCTCAAGGCGCATGCCGCCGAGTTCGCCCGCTACATGGGGCCGGACGTGGAGCTGGTGGAATTCGGCGCCGGCTCCGGCCGCAAGGCCAGCATGCTGCTGGATGTGCTGGAGGAACCACGGTTGTACATGCCGATAGACATCTCGCCGGATTCGGTGGCCGCGGCCGCCGGCACCGTGTGGCACGCCTTCCCGCACATGAAAGTGATTCCGCTGGAGGCGGACTACACCGCTCCGCTGGACCTCGGCCCGCAGCGCGGCCGGCGCCGGGTCGGCTTCTTTCCCGGCTCTACCATAGGCAACTTTCCGCCGGACGAGGCGCTCGCCTTCCTGCGCCGGCTGGCGGCGCTGCTGCGCGGTGGCGGCCTGCTCATCGGTGTCGACCTGGTCAAAGATCCTGCCGTGCTGCATGCCGCCTACAACGACGCCGCCGGCGTCACCGCCGCCTTCAACCGCAACCTGCTGGCACGCGCCAACCGCGAGCTGGAGGCGGATTTCCTGCTCGACCGCTTCGCCCACTACGCTTTCTACCAGCCGGTGGCGCGACGGGTGGAAATGCACCTGGTCTCGCTGGTGCAGCAGCAGGTGCACGTCTGTGGCCAGGCCGTCGCCTTCGCCGCCGGCGAAACCCTGCACACCGAGGATTCCTACAAGTATTCGGTGATCGGCTTCCATTCGCTCGCCGCCCAGGCTGGCTTCCTGCCAAGGGCGACGCGGGTGGACCCGGAGCACCGCTTCAGCCTGCACTGGCTGGAGGTGCCCGAGTAAGCCCGCCACCCGCGAACGACAAGGAGAGCCCCATGTTGCCCACCACCCGGCAGCGGCTACCGCTGCACACCGCCTCCCGCCGAGGCCCGGCCGGCAGAGCGCAATGACCGCCAGGCTGCTGGACGACGCCCCCGGCGGCCAGCCCGGCCGCCTGAGCAGTCACGACATCTACCTGTTCCGCGAAGGCTCGCACACCCGGCTGTACGAGAAGATGGGCTGCCACCTGGATGAAGGCGGCGAGGGCGCCCGCTTCGCCCTGTGGGCACCCAATGCCCGCGCCGTATCGGTGGTGGGCGAGTTCAACGACTGGCGCGACGATGCCGCGCCGCTCGACCCGCGGCCGGACGACTCCGGCCTGTGGGAAGGCCGGGTGGCCGGCGTGCGCGCCGGCGCGCTGTACAAGTACCGCATCGTCTGCGCCAACGGCGAAGTCGCCTACAAGGCCGACCCCTACGCCGCTTACGCCGAAGCGCCGCCGCAGACCGCTTCCCGCGCCTGGCGCTTCGACTACGCCTGGGGCGATGGCGAATGGATGCGCAGCCGCGGCCGCCGCCAGGCGCTGGACACGCCGATGAGCATCTACGAGGTGCATCTCGGCTCCTGGCTGCGCCCCGAGGGCGGCGCCTTGCCCGGTTACCGCGAGATCGCGCCTCGACTGGCGGAATACGTGTCCGGCATGGGCTTCACCCATGTCGAATTCCTGCCGCTGGCCGAGCACCCCTTCTACGGCTCCTGGGGCTACCAGTGCACCGGCTACTTCGCGCCCACCGCGCGCTACGGCACGCCGGAGGACTTCATGTTCCTGGTGGACAGCCTGCACCGCGCCGGCGTCGGCGTGATCATGGACTGGGTGCCCTCCCACTTCCCCAGCGATGCCCACGGCCTCGCCGAGTTCGATGGCACCCATCTCTACGAGCACGCCGACCCGCGCCAGGGCTACCACCCGGAATGGCACTCCAGCATCTTCAACTACGGCCGCCACGAGGTCTGCGCCTTCCTGCTCTCCAGCGCCCTGTGCTGGCTGGACCGCTACCACGTCGACGCCCTGCGGGTGGATGCGGTGGCCTCCATGCTCTACCTGGACTACGGCCGCAAGCAGGGTGAATGGATACCCAACCGCTACGGCGGCAAGGAGAACCTGGAGGCGGTCGCCTTCCTGCGCCGGCTCAACGAATCGGTGTATCGCGAGTTCCCGGACGTGCACACCATCGCCGAGGAATCCACCGCCTGGCCCATGGTGTCGCGGCCGGTGCATCTCGGCGGCCTGGGCTTCGGCATGAAGTGGAACATGGGCTGGATGCACGACAGCCTGGACTACTTCAAGCACGACCCGATACACCGCAAGTTCCACCACGGCCGCATCACCTTCTCCATCTGGTACGCCTTCCAGGAAAACTTCGTGCTGCCGCTGTCGCATGACGAGGTGGTGTATGGCAAAGGCTCGCTGATCGCCCGCATGCCAGGCGACGACTGGCAGCGCTTCGCCGGCCTGCGCTGCCTGTTCGCCTACATGTGGGCGCATCCGGGCAAGAAGCTGCTGTTCATGGGCGGCGAGTTCGCCCAGCAGGCCGAGTGGAGCCACGAGGGCGAGCTGGACTGGGGCGCGCTGCAGGACCCGCGCCGCGCCGCGCTGCGCCTGCTGGTGGGCGACCTCAACCACCTCTACCGCGAACATGCCGCGCTGCATGCGCAGGACTTCGACGCCGGCGGCTTCCGCTGGGTGGACAGCGAGAACGGCGACGACAGCGTCATCGCCTTCCTGCGCCGCGCGGCGGATGGCCGCGCGGTGCTGGTGGTGTGCAACTTCACCCCGGTGGTGCGCAGCAACTACCTGGTGGGCGTGCCGCACGGCGGCTACTGGCGCGAGGAACTGAACACCGATGCCGGCCAGTACGGCGGCAGCGACGCTGGCAACTTCGGCGGCGTGGAGGCGGCGCCGGCGCCCTGCCACGGCCTGCCCTGGTCGCTGCCGCTGACGCTGCCGCCGCTGGCGGTTCTCTACCTGGTGCCGGAGGGCGAGCATGGAAGCACGCAAGGATGAGCTGCCGGACGAGGGGAGGGTGCGCGCCGTCGTCGAGGCGGTGACGCCGCAGGTGGATGGCGGCCGCTTCCCGGCCAAGCGCAGCGTGGGCGAGGAACTGACGGTGGAGGCGGACTGCTTCGCCGACGGCCATGACGCGGTGGTCGCCATGCTGTGCTGGCGGCGGGAAGGCGAGGGCGCCGACGCCTTCCCCGACGTCGCCGGCCTGGGCGCGGCAGGCACCGGGCGCTGGCATGCGGTGCCGATGCGCCCGCTGGGCAACGACCGCTGGCGCGCCAGCATCCGCCTGCCGGAAACAGGCCGCTGGTGGTACACCGTGTCCGCCTGGGTGGACGGCTTCCAGTCCTGGCGCAACGAGTTGATCCGCCGCACCGACGCCGAAGACATCCGCATCGCCGCCCTGGTCGGCGCCGAGCTGGCCGAAGCCGCCGCGGTGCGCGCCGGCGGCGACGACGGCCAGCGCCTCGCCGCCTGGGCGCGCCGCCTGCGCGACAGCAGCGCCATCGCCGACATCGACACACTCAAGGCCCTGGCGCTGGACGCCGGTCATGCCGAACTCGCCGCCCGCCATCCCGACCGCCGCTTCGCCGCCACTCACGCGCCGCTGGCGCTGGACGTGGACCGTGCCCGCGCCCGCTGCGGCGCCTGGTACGAATTCTTTCCGCGCTCGCTGAGCACGCCGGTGCACGGCACCCTGGCGGACTGCATCGCCCACCTGCCGCGGGTGGCGGCCATGGGCTTCGACATCGTCTATCTGCCGCCCATACACCCGGTGGGCCGCGAGCGCCGCAAAGGCCCGAACAACGCGCTGACGGCCGGCGCCGACGACGTCGGCAGCCCCTGGGCGATAGGTGCGCGCGAAGGCGGCCACCTCGCCATCCATCCCCAGCTCGGCGGCGCCGAAGACCTGCGCCGGCTCATCGCCGCCGCCCACGGCCACGGCATGGAAGTGGCGCTGGACGTGGCCCTGCAGTGCGCGCCCGACCACCCCTGGGTGGCCGAGCACCCGGCGTGGTTCCGCCGCCGGCCGGACGGCAGCGTGCAGTACGCCGAGAACCCGCCGAAGAAATACCAGGACATCTACCCCTTCGACTTCGAGAGCGAGGACTGGCGCGCCATGTGGCAGGCGCTGGCCGGCATCTTCCGCCACTGGATCGCCGAGGGCGTGCGCGTGTTCCGGGTGGACAACCCGCACACCAAGTCCTTCGCCTTCTGGGAATGGGCCCTCTCCGCCATCCGCCGCGACCATCCGGACACCGTCTTCCTCGCCGAGGCCTTCACCCGGCCGCGGGTCATGCACCGGCTGGCCAAGCTGGGCTTCAACCAGTCCTACACCTACTTCACCTGGCGCAACACCCGGCCGGAGCTCACCGCCTACTTCCAGGAGCTGGCCCACGGCCCCGGCTACGACTACTTCCGCCCCAACGTCTGGCCCAACACGCCGGACATCCTGCCGGAATACCTGCAGACCGGCGGCCGCGGCGCCTTCGCCGTGCGCCTCATCCTCGCCGCCACGCTGGCCGCCACCTACGGCATCTACGGCCCGGCCTTCGAGCTGATGGAGCAGCGCCCGCGCGAACCGGGCAGCGAGGAATACCTGGATTCCGAGAAGTACCAGCTGCGCGACTGGGCGGCGGTGCGCGCCGAGCGCGGCAGCGACGGCCTGAGCGAGCTGATCGCCCGGGTGAACCGCATCCGCCGGGCCAACCCGGCGCTGCACGGCAACGCCTCGCTGCAGTTCCTGCCCATCGACAACGAGCAGATGCTGGCCTACGCCAAGCATGCGCCGGTGGCAGGCGAGGGGGGAGAGGAAGGCCATGACGCCGACGGCGAAGGCGACAACCTCATCGTCGTCGTCGTCAACCTCGACCCCTACCACGTCCATGACGGCTGGCTGGAGCTGGACCTGCCGGCGCTGGGCATGGAGGCGGACGCCTCCTACCAGATGCACGACCTGCTCACCGGTGCCCGCTACCTGTGGAGCGGCCCGCGCAACTTCGTCCGCCTCGACCCTGGCCGCCTGCCGGCCCACATCTTCCGCGTACGCCGCAAGCTGCGCAGCGAGCGCGATTTCGACTACTTCTTCTGAGGGCCGCGTGCCATGGACAGCCAAGCGGGTGGAGAGCGAAACGCAGGCAACAGGGACGACGACTACTGGTACAAGGACGCGGTGCTGTACGAGCTGCACGTCAAGGCCTTCTTCGACAGCAACGACGACGGCATCGGCGACTTCCCCGGCCTCACCCGCAAGCTGGACTACATCCGCGACCTCGGGGTGGATACCCTGTGGCTGCTGCCCTTCTACCCCTCGCCGCTGAAGGACGACGGCTACGACGTTGCCGACTACCACGGCGTGCTGCCGGCCTACGGCACCCGCAACGACTTCCGCAACTTCGTGCGCGAAGCCCACCGCCGCGGCCTGCGGGTGATCACCGAGCTGGTGGTGAACCACACCTCCGACCAGCACCCCTGGTTCCAGGCCGCCCGCCGCGCGCCGCGCGGTTCATCCAAGCGCGACTACTACGTCTGGAGCGACGACCCCAACCGCTACGCCGGCACCCGCATCATCTTCACCGACACCGAAACCTCCAACTGGGCCTGGGACCCGGTGGCGAATTCCTACTACTGGCACCGTTTCTTCAGCCACCAGCCCGACCTCAACTACGAGAACCCGCGGGTGCTCAAGGCGGTGCTGCGCACCATGCGCTTCTGGCTGGACATGGGGGTGGACGGCTTCCGCCTGGACGCGGTGCCCTACCTGCGCGAGCGCGAAGGCACCAACAACGAGAACCTGGCGGAAACCCACGCCACCATCCGCGAGATCCGCCGCGTCATCGACGAACACTACCGCGGCCGGGTGCTGCTGGCCGAAGCCAACCAGTGGCCGGAGGACGTGCGCGAATACTTCGGCGGCAACGAGCGCGGCGAGGGCGACGAATGCCATATGGCCTACCACTTCCCGCTGATGCCGCGGCTGTTCATGGCGCTGGCGCAGGAAGACCGCTTCCCGGTCATCGACATCATGCGGCAGACGCCGGACATCCCGGACAACTGCCAGTGGGCCATCTTCCTGCGCAACCACGACGAACTCACGCTGGAAATGGTCACCGACCGCGAGCGCGACTACATGTGGCAGTTCTTCGCCAACGACCCGCGCATGCGCATCAACGTCGGCATCCGCCGCCGGCTGGCGCCGCTGCTGGAGAACAGCCGCGCCCGCATCGAGCTGATGAGCTTCCTGCTGCTCACCATGCCCGGCTCGCCCACGCTCTACTACGGCGACGAACTGGGCATGGGCGACAACGTTTTCCTCGGCGACCGCAACGGCGTGCGCACCCCCATGCAATGGACCTCGGACCGCAATGCCGGCTTTTCCCGCGCCGATCCGCAGCAGCTCTACCTGCCGCCAGTCATGGACCCCATCTACGGCTACCAGGCCATCAACGTCGAAGCCCAGGCGCGCAACCCGCACTCGCTGCTCAACTTCAACCGCCGCCTCATCTCCACCCGCAAGCAGTACCGCGCCTTCGGCCGCGGCAGCCTCGGCTTCCTGGAACCGGGCAACCGCAAGGTGCTGGCCTACCTGCGCGAATACGGCGACCCCGGCCCGGACGGCTGCGGCGGCGAGCGCCTGCTGTGCGTCGCCAACCTGTCGCGCACGCCGCAGGCGGTGGAGCTGGACCTCGCCCGCCACGAGGGCAGGGTGCCGGTGGAGATCTCCGGCCGCACGCCCTTCCCGCCGATAGGCCGGCTGCCCTATCTGCTGACGTTGCCCGGCTACGGCTTCTATGCCTTCGAACTCTCCTGCCAGGCGCCGCCACCGGAATGGCACGAGGAACGCCTGCCGCAGACCGACCTGCCGGTGCTGGTGCTCACCGACGGCTGGCGCACCTTCCTGCGCATCGTCGAGAGCGCCGCCAACCGCTCCCGCCAGGCCATCGCCAGCCGCAGCCGCGCGCTGCTGCAGGACCAGGTGCTGCTGCCCTACCTGCAGACGCGGCGCTGGTTCGCCGCCAAGGGCGAAGCCGCCACCCGGGTGGAGGTGCTGGAGGAGCAGGAATGGCGCAGCAACGGCAGCAGCTGGCTGCTCACCGTGCTCAAGGTCAGCTTCGCCGCCGCCGAGCCGCAGCACTACTTCCTGCCGCTGGCGGTGGCCTGGGAGGAGCACGGCGAATACCCGGCCGACCGCGTCGGCGCGCTGGCGCTGGCGCGGGTGCGGGAGAAGGCGCGCGTCGGCCTGATCTACGACGGCTTCGCCGATCCACTGTTCTGCCGCGCCCTGCTGGGGGCGATGGCGGCGGGCGAAACCCTGCCGCTGGGCGGCGGCAGCGTGCGCTTCGGCGCCGCCGCGCGGGAACTGCTGAACGCCGCCGCCGGCGAGGAAGTGCGCCTGCCGGCGCTGGAGCAGACCAACACCGGCGTGTTCTTCGGCAAGCGCCTCTACCTCAAGGGCTACCGCCGGCTGCAGCAGGGCGTGAATCCGGAGCTGGAAATGGGCTACTTCCTCGCCCGCGCCGGCTTCCCCCACATCGCCCCGGTGGCCGGCTCGGCCGAATACCTGGATGCCGGCGGCGCCAGCGCGGCGCTGGCCATGGCCCAGGTGTACGTCGAGAACCAGGGCAATGCCTGGGACTACACCCTGGACCACCTCGGCCGCCTGTTCTCACCCGACATGTGGCCGGGCAGCGGCGAGGAGCGCGACGCCGAAGGGTTGAACCGCGTCTACCTGCTGCAGATCGCGGTGCTGGGCCGGCGCATCGGCGAGCTGCACGCGGCGCTGGCTTCCGACTCCGCCGATGCCGCCTTCCAGCCGGAGCCGGTGACCACCGGCGAAACCGAAGCCTGGCGCGCGGCGGTGGCGGCCGACCTCGGCCGCACGCTGGACCTGCTCGAAGCCCGCCGGCCGCAGCTGGAGGGCAGCGCGGCGGACGATGCCGGGCGGGTGCTGGCGATGCGCGCCGACCTCGGCGCCCGGCTGGCGACGCTGGACCTCGCCGCCGCCGGCATGGTCAAGACCCGCTACCACGCCGACCTCCACCTCGGCCAGCTGCTGCTGGTGCAGAACGAGTTCGTCATCGTCGACTTCGAGGGCGAGCCGGCGCGGCCGATGGCGCTGCGGCGGGAGAAGCACTCGCCGCTGCGCGACCTCGCCGGCATGCTGCGCTCCTTCGACTATGCCGCCCGCAGCGCCGAAGCCCGCGCGGTGCAGACCCAGCCGGAGCGCGCCGCCGAATTCGCCCGCGAACTCGCCAGCTGGCAGGCGCAGACCACCGGCGTGCTGGTCGCCGCTTACCACGAAGTCGCCCAGCCAGCTTCCTATGGCGGTCCGGACTTCCTGGTGCTCTTCATGCTGGAGAAGCTGCTTTACGAGCTGCGCTACGAACTGGAGAACCGGCCGGACTGGGTGCGCATACCGCTCGCCGCGCTGGCCGACCTGGCGGTGGGCGAGGGCGGCTGAAAATCCGCCTGCCAGGGCTCGCCGGCGAAGCGCTCGACGAGGAAATCCAGCAGCGCGCGCACCGCCGGCGGCAGGTGGCGGCGCGAGGGGTAGATGGCATACACGGTGAGCGCCTCCGGCGGCCATTCCGGCAACACCACCTCCAACTGGCCGGCGCGCACCAGCGGCCCGACCAGGTAGGTGGGTTGCAGCGCGATGCCGGCGCCAGCCAGCGCGGCGGAGGTCAGCACCGTGGCATCGTTGGCGGTGAGCCGCACCGGCACCGCCACCGTTTGCGTGCTGCCGTCGGCCGCCTGGAAGCGCCACTGGTCGCGGCCGAAATTGGTGTAGCCCAGGCAACGATGGCCGGGCAGCTCGTCCGGATGGCCGGGCCGGCCGGCGGCATCCAGGTAGGCCGGCGCCGCCACCAGCACCGAGGCGCACTCCGCCAGCGGCCGTGCGATGAGGCCGGCATCCGGCTCATGGCTGATGCGGATGGCGAGGTCGATACGGGCCGATACCAGGTTCAGCGCGCCATCGCTCACGTCCAGATGCACCTTCAACTGCGGATGGCGGCCGAGGAATTCCCCCAGCGCCGGCGCCAGCTGGGCATAGCCGAAGGAAACGCTGGAGGTCATCCGCAGCTGGCCGCGGAGCTGGCCGTCGGTGGAGGCGGTGTCTTCCTCCACCTCCTGCACGATGGCCAGCACCTGCTGGCAGCGCCGCAGGCACTGCTCGCCGGCATCCGTCAGCGTCACGCTGCGGGTGGTCCGCTGCAGCAGGCGGGCGCCCAGCCACTGCTCCATCTCGGCGACGTAGCGCGTCACCATCGCCCGCGACATGTCCAGGCGATTGGCGGTGCTGGTGAAGCTGCCGCTGCGCGCGACTTCGGCGAACACCCGCATGGCGGTCAGGCGGTCCATGATCTGCTCGATTGGAGAAACAAATAAGCCCATTCTGATGGGTTTATTGGCGCTGTTTCAATACCTAAAGTGGCGACATCGTTTCATCCCATCCAAGAGGAGTCGCCATGAAAATGCTACACGCCCTGTTTGCCGCCGGCCTCGCGCTGGCCGCCACCACCGCCGCCGCCGGCGAAGCGCTGGCCTTGAAGGTCTACAACGCGGATGCGCAGAGCTTCAGCGTCAACTCGGTGCTGATCTCCGGCCCCACCGAAGCGGTGGTGGTGGATGCCGGCTTCACCCGCGCCGACGCCTACCGCATCGCCGCCAACGTGCTCGACAGCGGCAAGAAGCTCACCACCGTGCTCATCAGCAACGCCGACCCGGATTACTACTTCGGCGCCGAGGTGCTCAAGCAGCTGTTCCCGGATGCACGGGTGGTGACCACCCCGGCGGTGCGCAGCCGCATCCAGGCCAAGATGCAGGCCAAGCTCGGCTTCTGGGGGCCGAAGATGGGCGCGAACGCGCCGCAGTCGCCGGTGCTGCCGGACCTGCTGCAAGGCAACACGGTGACGGTGGACGGCGAAGCCCTGGAAGTGCGCGGCACCACCGGTCTGCTGGCGCACCGCCCCTATGTGTGGGTGCCGGCGCTGCGCGCCGTCGTCGGCAACGTGGCGGTGTTCGGCAACATGCACGTGTGGACCGCCGATACCAAGACGGCGGAAGAGCGCGCCGCCTGGATCGCCCAGCTGGACGAGATGGCCGCGCTGAAGCCGGCGGTGGTGGTGCCCGGCCACATGAAGGCCGGCACGCCGATCGACGCCGCCAACCTGAGCTTCACCCGCGACTACCTGAAGCGCTTCGACGCCGCGGTGCAGGAATCCGCCGGCAGCGCCCAGCTCATGCAGGCCATGCAGTCCGCCTACCCGCAGCTCGGCACCAGCCTGTCGCTGGAGATAGGCGCCAAGGTGGTCAAGGGCGAAATGCCCTGGTAAGCCCTGCTCCGGCAACTGCGCGCCAGGCGCAGGAAAGCCGCCGAGCCGGCAAGTGCCCGGCCCTGGGGCGAACCCGTGCCTGCAAAACGCCTACCCATCCAGGTGGGCGTTTTGTTTTCGGCGCAGGCTTTCCCGCCTTTCGGCGCGCGCCGGGCTGGCCGACGAAACGTTTGCCGGGCGCGCGGCCTCGAACCTTCAGTTGCCGGTGGATGTCCCGCGCACCGGTCTGTCTCGCAAGCCCGCGTCCGTGGTCGGCAACCATGCGGCGTGGAACAGGAGATCACACCATGAGCGCATCGCCTGCCCACATCGCCATCTCCACCAGCAAGGATTTCAGCGCCAACGCCGGGCAGGTGTTCGACGCCTGGCTGGACCCGAGCAAGGTGGCGGACTGGTTCGCGCCCGGCCTGGGGCCGATGTGCCGCATCGAGATCGACGCCCGCGTCGGCAGCGGCTTCCACTTCGACCAGGAGCGCGCTGGCGGCATCGCCCGCCATCAAGGCGAGTACCTCAAGTTGCAGCGTCCGCGCCGCTTGGCCTTCACCTGGCAGGCGGAGGGCGGCGAAGGCTACAGCCTGGTGCAGATCGACATCCAGCAACTGCCGGATGGCGGCTGCCACCTCGAACTCATCCACACCGTGGACGCCGCCTGGGCCGACTACGCAGACCGTACCCGCCAGGGCTGGGCCAACATGCTGGACGGCATGGAGCGCGGCCTGTCGCGCGAGGCGGAGCAGGGCGGGGCGGCGCGCAAACTGGTCATCACCCAGGCTTTTGCCGCCACGGCCGAGGTGCTCTATGCCGCCTGGACCGATCCGGTGGTGGCCGGCGGCTGGCTGTTCACCGGCGCCGGCAGCGAGCAGGCACGGCATCTGCTCGATGTCCGCCCCGGTGGCCGCTGGCAGATCATCGACCGCCGCGATGGCACCGACTACACCGCCTGCGGCGAATACCTCGCGGTGGAACCAGCGCATCGGCTGGTCTTCACCTTCGCCATGCCGCAGTTCTCGCCCGACAGCGACCAGCTCACCGTGGAATTCGAGCCGGCCGGCGACGGCTGCATGCTGCGCTTGACCCAGGAAGGCGCCGGCATGGACGCCGAACTCGCCAGCCTGCCCGCCGGCGCCCCCAGCGGCAGCGAAACCGGCTGGCGGGAAATGTTCGATCGCCTCGCCACCCTGCTGATCCGCAGCAGCGGCCGCGCCGAACAGCCGGATACCGCCACCCTGCATTTCGAGCGCCTGCTGCCGGCCACGCCGGAACAGCTGTGGGCCTGGCTCACCGACAGCGGCAAACGCGCCCTGTGGCTGGCCGCCGGCGACATGCCAACAGGCATAGGCGACGCCTTCGAGCTGCATTTCGACAACACCCGCCTGTCACCGCGCCGCGCGCCCATCCCCGAACGCTTCCGCCGCCACGACAAGGTCTGCACCACCACCCACCGCATCACCTGCTGGGAGCCGCCCCATCGCCTCGGCCTGACCTGGGGCGGCGAGGGCGAAGAAGCCTCGGCGGTGCACTTCGACCTGTCACCCGCCGGCGGACAGACCCGCCTCAGCCTGACCCACAACCGCCTGGTGGATGGCGCCGAACGCATGGACATCGCCAGTGGCTGGCACACCCACCTCGCCATCCTCGCCGACAAACTCGCCGGCCGAACCCCGCCGCCGTTCTGGCTGCTGTTCGAAGGGCTGGAGACGGACTATGCGAAGCGGCTGAAGGCCGCCGACCTGGATGTGGGGGGGTGAGCACCGGGGCTGCAATCCGGGGCTCGTCCATCCCTGCGGCGGGCCGGCAGCACCAGGCCCGCCGCTGAAGGCGGCGGCCGCTGCCACAAGCCGGAACACTTCCGCCACATCTTGGCAAAGATTCTCCACGCTTGATGAGTACGCTTCCGGTTCTTGATTTGCGCCGCGCCCTGGTGTGCAGCGCTTTCTCCCATGAACCGGCATCGCGCTTCGCCTTCCGCGCCCCTCCCAGCGCAGCCGCTGCCCACTATCGGACGCGTATGAGCTCCACCATCGAACAAAGCCTGAGTCAGGCCGGCCTCAGGGCGACCCCGCGGCGGCTTGAAGTGATGCGGGTGCTGGAGGCCAGCGGCGAGCAGCACATGACGGCGGACGACGTCTATCTCGGGCTGGCGCAGAAGGGCGTGCGGCTGGGCGTCAGCACCGTCTACCGGGTGCTCGCCGAGCTGGAGGCCAGTGGCATCGTCAAGCGCAGCCAGTTCGGCCAGCCCAAGGCGCGCTTCAAGCTGTCGGACGGCACAGCCCACTTCCACATGGTGGCGCCGGGCGACGGCGAGATCCGCGCCTTCGACGACTCGGAACTGTCCAGGCGCCTGCAGGAACTGGCCGCCGAACTGGGCTACGAGCTGCTCGACATGGAGGTCACCCTCTATGTCGAACCGCGCCGTGAAACGGACGCCACCCGCAGCCGCCGCGACGCCACCGAAGCGCTCGGCAAGCGCCTGGGCCCCATCTGAGCCCAGCCTGTACGATGCCGGCCGATGCTCGGAAAAACGGGGAGGCCGCAGTGGCAATCGAATTGAACAAGGACGCGCGCCGCGAGGCCATCGCGTCGATAGAACGCTATTTCCGCGAAAACATGGACGAGCCCATCGGCAACATCGCCGCCGGCGGCCTCCTCGGCTTCTTCCTGGAAGAGATAGGCCCCGCGATCTACAACCAGGCGGTGGCCGACGTGCAGGAGCGTCTGCAGGCGCGGGTTATGGAACTGGACATCGAAGTCCATGAAGAGGAGTTCCAGTACTGGCGGAAGCTGGAGCGGGGCGGGAAGGGGAAGAGGTGAGTGTGTGTGGGGCCACCGCCCGGGTGGATGGAGTTCTTCATCGCAGGGTGTTAGACGACATCCGACTCACAGCGGAGGTTTGCTTAGCGTCCGGTGAGGGCTGGAAGCCGCCAGTCACTTGACCACCGCTAAACGGCTCCTGTGATCAGTAGCGGACGGTCGAGAGCGTCGTCGCCGAGATTCGATGCAGCCGACGTAGTCACTCATAAAAACCGAAATCGAGAAGGCGCATCTTTGCCCCGTCGTTCCTCGTGAGCTGCGGGACAAGAGAAAAGAATCTTGGGAGCATCGTAGTCTCCCGGTTACCTTATTTACACAACAAATGTGTTGTGTAAGAATGAGCCATGCCTAGTACTTCCCTTGTTTCTACAGAGCGCCAAGCGCGAGATCTTGAGGCCGAAATCCATCAGATTTCTCAGGCTCTGTCGTCCGAACAGACGCTCAAGTCGATCATTGACGGACTGCCAGAGCTGGCCATCGAGGGCATCCGACGTTCGCTGATCACAGAGAGGCGGGAGCTGTCTAAAAAGCTAGAGGCCTTTAGGAAAGCTCAGGACGGCGACGTCGAGTTGATGAAACAGCAGGTGGGAAACAACTTGGGTGATCTTTTGATCGTCGCCCGATTGGCGCAGAACTGGAAGCAAAAAGACTTGGCCAGGAAACTGGGCATGCAGGAGCAGGCCATCCAACGGTGGGAGTCCGACCGTTACCGCAACATCAACCTTGCCAACTACATGAAGGTGGCACGGGCGCTTTCGGTCTCGTTTTCGGCCGAATTTCACTCCGCCCAAATGGCAAAGTGGGTCGTACCTCCCGAGCTGAATCCGGCTGAGGCTCAGAAGGTTTTGAAGCATGCTCGCAAGCACGGTTGGCTGGATGGACTTGAATCAGACGAAGAGGTCGGAAGAAAGCGCCTCATTCGATATGTGACCGAGCACGTGAACCGCTATGGAGCCCCATCGCTCCTGCGGACGGGCATTAACGTCAAGGATCATTCCGAGGACTGGGTACTGTTGTCCTGGAGGGCGCAGGTCACAGGGCGAGCAGAGCGCATTATCGAAGGCGAGCGACTGTCTTATCGCCCTTTGGATGTGTCTTGGTTGAAGCAGTTGGCCAAGCTCAGCGCGAATGCTGATGGCCCGTTGCAGGCGCAGGCATTGCTGAGGGAACACGGCATTGTGCTTATCATCGAGAGGAATATTCCAGGGATGGAGGTCGATGGTGCAGCCTTCCTCGTGGAGGACATTCCAGTCATTGGCCTGACTCTGAGGCGCGACACCTTGGACAACTTCTGGTTCACGCTGATGCACGAGGTTGCCCATGTCATCCTGCACTACAGAACAGGACTCGCATCTGGTTTTTTCGATGACGTCGAACACGTCGAAGTCGATGAATTTGAACAAGAGGCCAACAAATTTGCCTCTGACCTTCTAATACCAGAAGAGCTTTGGTCCCGTTCTACAGCTCGCATCGCCAAGGGCTCCGCGCCCATAGAGAGTCTGGCCAAACAGATTGGCATTGCGCCCGCTATCCTGTATGGCCGAATTCGGTTCGAACGGAAGAATTACGCCATTTTTTCCGACAAAATTGGGCGCGGCGCGGTCCGCAAGCTTTTCCTACCTGAGGTCTCTGATGATTAGTCGAAAGAGAGTTATCTACGTCCCTGCACTTCGGATGAAGAAGGGGGAGCTGGAGGGGCTGCGGCTGCTGCAAGATGATGTTGCTGATTGCATTGCGCCTTTGCTCATTGTCCCCCCGGCCAAAGAGCGAAATACTGGCAGCCAAGAGGCACTGTTCCCTGCCGGAAATGGTGTTCCTGACGTTGGTGGTGTCCTCCTCAAGTACTGGCTGCATCGTCCGGTGTTCGTGGATGCCAGAGTGCTTTTCAAGGAGTGCGATGCACAAGAGGCGGTGAACTGGCTTCCGGACATCTACAACCGGGCCCGCAGGCTGGGCGTGTTCGCCATTCCTGTTGCAAGCCTCGATATGCTGGAAAAACTGGGTACAGCGGCATTCAAGGACTCGATCCCAACTGCCCCTGGTTTGAAGTTTGGTCTGCGCATCCAGTCGGGTGAGATGGCTGATTCGTCCCTTGATGGCAGGGTCCGGCGTGTGCTGGCAAGCTTGGATGTGCGTGCATCCGAGTGTGCTGTTTTTGCTGATTTTTCGGATGCAGACCTTTCTGTTCCGTCGTTCGTCGCACCGGTTATTCGTGGCGTGTTGGAGCAGCTTCAGGCCCTCGCTCCGTGGCTGTTAATTGTCTTTCTCGGCACTCACTACCCGGAAACGAACCCGGCGAAAGAGGCAGGTCAAACCGTCATTCATCCTCGCAACGAGTGGCATGCATGGAGCGAGGCAGTCAGATTCGATCCGTCAACTGCGCAACATATGGTCTTCGGTGACTTTGCTGCAGACAGCGCCAGGATTGAGTTCGGCGGAAAAGGGGGCCGCCCTATTCCGCACTGCCGGTACACGGCCGGGGCAAACTGGCTCGTTGTTCGAGGGGAAGACAAAGGGTCTACTTACGAGGTCATGAAGGGTGTCTTTGAGCGAATCGTAGCCAACAGCGAATTCTCCGGTCCGACTTTTTCTCAAGCCGATGCCTACATATTCGATGTTGCGCGCAACAATGCGCCTAGCGCCGGCAACGCCACGATTTGGCGTCAGGTGAACACGACGCATCACATTACCCGAGTGGTAGCAGATATCGCTACGGTACGTAAGATTCCGATCGCCAAGTTGCCTAGTATGCCGGCGGGGGCACAGCAGACTTTGCTGATTCTCTGAGACATCGGCCTACAAGAGCCTAGGATTCGGCGACCTTGCTAATTGGTCGTTTTCGGTTGACCGCTGCCCAGCATCTAGCAGACCTTTGCGGCCGACACTGCGGTCGGCAGCTCTCGCTGCTGAGCACGGCTTCGCCTTCTGAATTTCCGCTTTGGCCGGAAGCTGTTTTTCTGCTTCTTTCCTTGTCTGTGCGGGATGAATAGCTGCTCTGTCTTGCCGGAGAAACGCCGAGTTGCTCCGGATGGCTTTATTGGCCCTAAAGGTATCCAAGCAAGAGGGTTTGTGAGGCTTCCATAGTCTGTACCGCAACTCCTGCCATTCCCGGGGCTCCTTGGAAAACCGGCTGCCATTAAGGGGGATGCTCACCAGTTGGATACCTGCAAGCGGATGCCGGAAGGCAAGGGTTTCCATGTCTCCCTTGGTTCGGAGAACAACAGGGCAGGATTTCGTTGATTTCATCATTGGGCTGAATCGATTCAGGTGGCTTGGTTGCTGGCTTGGCAATCCCAGAAGAATAGTTTGGCAGGCATGGCGCTGGGTTGCCTGGTGTAAGGGCAGAGGAAGCGACTCTCGCGCGCAAGTGTCCAAACAAATGGCCCCGGCGTCCTTGTTCAGGACGCCGGGGCCATTTCCTTTGCTGCCGCGAATTTCAGCGCAGTGTCAGAACCGATGCCCCAGCACCAGCTGGAAAGTCTCCAGCCCGGGATTGGGCAGGTCTATGCCTGCGTTGGAGTAGTGGGTGACGCGGGCGCCCAGCCAGGTTTCGCCGGTGCCGCCGCGGCGGCCGCCCCAGGCGACGCCGAGGCCGATGTATTCGCCGAACTGGAAGCGGGTGGAGAAGTCCTTGGAGCCGAGGTTGTTGCGCGACAGTACGTTGAGGCCTATGCCCAGCTCGACGTAGGGGCGCAGGGTTTCGATGGGGGCCTCGAAGCGGAAATTGGCGAAGGCGCCGCCTTGCCACATGTCGTCGCCGTCATGGTGGTGCAGGTTCAGCTGTACTTCCGGCGAGCCGGTGATGCGCCAGCCGCCGGGGTTGCTTGTAAACCAGGGCGACATCGTCCATTGCAGGCCGTAGCTGTCCACGTTGTTGCGGGTGCCGCCGAGCAGGGCGAAGCTTTGCTGGGCGAAACAGGCGGGGGCGATGCCTGCCAGCGCGCCAGTGAGGGCGATGGTGGCGGCGAGGCGGGTGCCGCGGCGTGTGCTGGGGCGTGTGCTGCGATGAGGATGAGCGGAGGCAGCATTCTTCATGATGTTTTGTCCTTGTTTTTCACCGCGGTGCGGCGACGCGCTGACCGAGCAAATCCCATGCCCGGTGGGCTTTTCGGTATTACCCGCCCGCGCCGGGCAGGCGTCGCGGTTTTCCACGCCCATTTATTCCTCCTGGCTGTAATTCCTACCGCTGCCTGTGCTGCCGCCTGTTTTTGCCGATGCGTGCTGGGCGGGAACGGGCATTGCACCGCGAGCTTATGCAGGGACCGATGCCGGTTGCTGCCGCATGGAGGCTACTGGATGGTGGGAGAGGCGATGGATCTGCTCGCTCACGCAGGCGTGCCGCTTGAGGATCAGATGCTGACCTGGCGCGAGATGGCCGGTAAGCCGATCAGCAAGCTGGACGACGACGCGTTTACCCGGGTGCGGGTGATCCTGATGAACGCGCTGGAGCTGGATGCGATGCGGCTGCAGGATTTCGGCGCCCGCAGCGAGGCGGAGCTGCGCCTGTCGCTGGCTTGCGTGCGCCGCATCGAGCAGCACCAGGCTACCGCGGTGAGCTGGATGCTGTCCGCCGACCACTCCGCGCTGGAGGCTACCGTGGCCTGCGAGCAGGTGGCGGTGGAGCTGACCGCCGCCATCGCCCAGCACGAGCCCGATCCCTATCTCGCCCAGGTGTACCGCTTCGGCCTGCTGGAAAACCTGGACCGTCTCTACCGCTACGCCGCGCTGCTGGACCGGCTGGAGGGGAAGGACGCGAACAACATCCTGCAGGGCTACACCGACATCGTGCCCGGCCGCCCCACCGCCGAAACCCACCGCGCGCCGCGCGACGATCTGCGCCGCGCCAGCGCGCCGGGCGCGCGCCTGGTGTCGCGGCTGCACATGATCCTGGTGGCCGCCGCGGCGCACCGGGCGCGGGATTACTACATGACGGTGGGTCCGGCCTTCGCCGATCCGGTGGCGCGCGAGCTGTATGCCGAGATTGCTTCCTGTGGCGAGCAGCACGCCACCCAGTACGGCGCGCTGCTGGCGCCCGGCCAGAGCTTTCTGGAGAGCTGGCTGCTGCACGAGGCGGCGGAGGTGTATGCCTATCTCAGCTGTGCCCGGTCGGAGAGCAATCCGCGCATCCGCGCCATCTGGGAGCGTTTCTGCGATTACGAGCTGGGCCAGCTCCAGCATGTGGGCGGACTGATGCGCCGCCATGAGCATCGCGACCCGGCCGAGGTGCTGGCCCACGGCCTGCCGGCGCCGCTGGAGTTCCGTAGTCAGCGCGATTTCGTGCGCGAGGTGCTGGGCGAGGAAGTGCATCTGCGGGCCCGCGAGTGCGGATTCATAGACCACGGCGCGGAGAGCGCGGAGTCGCTGGATTACCGCCGCCGGGTGAATGCCCACGGCTCGCCTTCCACCCAGGTCGCGCTGTCCTACCACTGGACGGCCGGCACCGAACTCAACCGCCCGCGGCCGCCTTCCTGAGGCGCGCGGCGCCGCCCCGTTTCACCGTTCGCCGCCGCGCGCGGCCCGCCGAGGATTTGCGATGAATCCAGCCGATATCACCGTTTCCCGCCTTGCCCGCCGGCGTGCCCGTGCCGGGGGCGCCGGTTTCAACCGCACCGGTGCGCAGACCTCGCCGCTGGCGCTGCGCAGCATGCAGTCCTACGCCGACGAGCAGGCCGCGCTGCCGCTGCCGGCCGATGGCGCCGCCAGGGGCATCGCCGCGGTGCGTCTGGCCCATGCCCGCGAGGCCGGCGAGGTTGGCTCGGTGCCCATGCCGGGCGCCATCACCGCCGCCTTCACCGTGGTCGCCGCCCATCTGGAGGGCGATGCGCCGGAACTGCTGGTGGACAAGCTGGGCGAGCGCCTGGCCTGGGCGCGCAGCAGCGTGCGCCTCTACCAGGCCCTGATGGACAAGATGGCCGCGCTGGCTGCCACCGCCCCGGCACAGCCGTTGCAGGCGGCGGAGCTGCGGCCGCTGCGCGACGAGGCGCTGGAGCACATGCACATCGCCGCCTCGGCGCTGGATTCGCTGGGCGCGGATTCTTCCGCGCTCACTCCCAGTGCCGCCATCTCGGCCCTGGTCACCAACGGCGTCATGCAGGTGCTTACCGATCCGCGAACCACGCTGCATCAGTGCCTGGAGGCCATTCTCACCGTCGAGCTGGCGGACGAGAGCAGCTGGGAGTTGCTGATGCGGCTGGCCGAAACGGCCGGGCAGGAGGAATTGCTGCGCCACTTCCACCGCGCTTTCCGCCATGACCACGCCCATGTGCAGAAGCTGAAGCACTGGCGCGATCTGCTGGTGCTGGGCGCGCCGGGCCACTGAAACCGCCGCCGGGTTTTCCACCCGGCATTTCGCGCTCCGCCGGGGCGCATCGACAAGCAGGAGGACAACATCATGGAAGAGATCCGCTTCCCCCCGGACCCCGCCGACCCGGTGCAGAACAATGACCAGCCCGATGCCAGTGGCGGCGACGTCAAGATCTACTCCAGCGACCGCGGCCACCAGCTCGGCCCGCAACCCGGAGCGGATGACGACGATCACGCCGACGAACACCACGCCGGCCGCCTGGCGGCAATGAATGCCCGCTGCCACGAGCAGTTCGCCGAGCGGCCGTGGACGGTGCTGGGCGTCGCCGCCCTGGCCGCCGGCGCGGTGGGCGCGGTCGCCGGCTACTGCTGCGGCAAGCGCCACGACAACTGGTTCTGACTTCCGCCGGCGGTGCGAGGCCCGCGTTGCCGCAAGGCGCAGGCCGTGCACCGTCGGCCTCCCTGAATCCGGCTCCAGGCCCAGCAATGAATGAAGGAAGACCCCGATGAGCGGAAACGAATCCGGCAAGAGCCTGCCGCCCCAGCATCAGGATGAACAGCCCGGCCACGTCGCGCCGATGACGCCACAGCCCTGCGACGAAATGCGCGGCTACACCGGCACCGGCAAGCTCAAGGGCAAGGCCGCCATCGTCACCGGCGGCGACAGCGGCATCGGCCGTGCGGTGGCCATCGCCTTCGCCAAGGAAGGCGCCGACGTGGTCGTGGTGTACCTGGACGAGCACGAGGACGCCGCCCACACCCAGCGCAAGGTGGAGGCGGAGGGCGTGCGCTGCCTGCTGCTGGCCGGCGACATCGGCGACGAAGGCTTCGCCGCCCGGGTGGTGGTCGAGGCCACCCAGGCCTTCGGCCGGCTGGACGTGGTGGTGAACAACGCCGCCGAACAGCACCCGCAGGACAGCCTGGCGGCGGTGAGCCGGGAGCAGGTGGAAAAGACCTTCCGCACCAACGTCTTCTCCATGTTCGACCTGTGCCGCCACGCGCTGCCGCAGCTCAAGGACGGCAGCTGCATCATCAACACCACCTCGGTCACCGCCTACCGTGGCAGCTCCCACCTGCTGGATTACTCCGCCACCAAGGGCGCCATCGTCGCCTTCACCCGCTCGCTGGCGCAGGCGCTGGCGGAGAAGGGCATACGGGTGAACGCGGTGGCGCCGGGACCGATCTGGACGCCGCTGATCCCATCCACCTTCGAAGCGGACGAGGTGGAGAAATTCGGCGCCAGCCAGCCGCTTGGGCGGCCCGGCCAGCCAGATGAAGTCGCGCCCAGCTACGTCTTCCTCGCCAGCACGGATTCCAGCTACATGACCGGGCAGGTGCTGCACCCGAATGGCGGGGAAGTGGTGAATGGCTGAGGGGGCGCGGGATTGGAGCGGGCAGGGCGTTGCCTGAAGGTCTGCGCCACCGGGTTTGGGGGCGCCTGGATCGTTGGGCGCGGGACTTGTCAGTCCGCCAGGGGGGAGTGCGCTGCCTGGTCCGATGTGCAGGCTTCAGGCCAAGGCGGTTTTGCCTGCCGCTGAGGGGCGAGCTTGCGGCGAACCTTCTCTGACGCTGTTCGAAGACTCATTGGAGAACGGATGGTGCAGCCTGCCGGTCCGGCGGCCCGGCGGCTCAAAGGCTCAAAGGCTCAAAGGCTCAAAGGCTCAAAGGCTCAAAGGCTCAAAGGCTCAGTGCGGCATTGGCGGGCCGTGCAGCAGCGCCGGCAGCACCACCCGCTCGGCGCAATACCAGCCCTCGTCCGCATGCGCGAACACCAGCTTCTGCGCCGGCGCCAGCGTCTGCTCGCCAACCTGGGTCACCAGCGCGCCAGCGGCTTCCAGTGCCGCGCTGCGCAGGCGCATGGAGGCTGCCTCGGGCAAGGTCCCGGTGGCGGCTTCGCAATTGGCCACCGTACCGGCAGGCAGATCGAGCAGGGCGTCCAGTTCGTCCTGGGTGCGCTCCAGCAGGCGGCGCAGGAAGTGGATGCCGTCCGGGGCCAGACGGTGATGAGAGCGGCACAGCTCCAGCGTGATCGCCCGCATCAGGCCATCCGGGTCGCGGTACTGCACGCCGCCGCCGGCGCCATTCTCATAGCCGTTCTTCAGCCACAGCTCGTTCAGGCCACCGATGTGTTCCTTGTGCATGAGTGCCTCCAGACGCGAACAATCCCCGCCCCCGGCAGCAATCACCGTTCCGCGGCAGACACCGCGAAACGCATGCCAGGGGCCTGAAGCGGGCGCCGTGCCGAGGCTGATTTCCCGGCCGGCCACCCGGCGCGCGAGGTGCCATCTCCAGGTTGATTCCCGCTGTCGCCGGATTCAGCCCGCCGCGCCCGCTGTTTCCGACCCCTTCCGCGAGTAGGGATTCCCGAGTCACAGCAACACCAGCCACATCAATGGCAGCAGCACCTACCGCCCAGTAAAACCGCCCAGGCCGCAGCCCAACTCCCTCTCCCCTCGCGGGAGAGGGCCGGGGAGAGGGGGCGCCCCGCAGGGGCGATGCCTTTCCCCCATTTGCCCCCCACCCCTGCGCAGTGCAACAATCCAGCCTTCACTTTCAGATGCATGCATCAGTGCATGCATCCATGCGTGTAAGAGAGGAATCCCTCCCATGACTCAGCCCAGCCCCATCACCAGCGCCGCCCCCTCCGCGCACCATTACCTGCGCCAGCGCATCCTCACCGGCGATCTGCCGGGTGGCCAGATGCTGAGCGAAGTGCAGATCGCCCAGGAGCTGGGCATCAGCCGCACGCCGGTGCATGAGGCTTTCCTGCGGCTGGAGTCGGAAGACCTGCTGACGCTGTCGCCGAAGAAGGGCGCCATCGTGGCGCCGATGACGCCCACCGAGGTCGCCGACGTATTGGAGATGCGGCAGATGCTGGAGGTGGATTCCGCCGCCAAGATCATCGCCCAGGGCAAGGCGGCGGCCCTGCTGCCCTTGCTGCGGGAGATCCTGGCCGTGCAGGCCGACCACCTCGCCGCCGGCGAAAAGGCCGCCTTCGCCGAAACCGACGACCGCTTCCACGAGGCGGTGATCCTGGGCACCGGCAACCGGCTGAAGGAGCGCATGTGGCGGCAGATTTCGCTGCGCCAGCAGCGGCTGCGCTACCAGTTCCTCATCGTCAAACCGGAAGACCTGCCCGGCGCCTATGCGGACCACCTTGGTCTGGCGGACGCGCTGGAGCAGGGCGATGCCGTGGCCTACGCCAGCCTGCTGGCGGCGCACATAGAGCGCTACCGGGGCGCGGTCTGATGGCCCCACCGGCCATCGCAGGCACAGGCGGCGGGGAAGTCGCCATTTCCGCCCGGCGCGGCACCGGCGAGGCCCGCGGGGTGGGCTCCGCGCCGGCAGAGCCGTGTGGCCAAGCCGGGCAGGGCGCCTGCATATCCGCACGGAAACCCGCTGCAAAAAGCCGGCTCGCGCCCTGGCAGGTCGTCTTCCTCGCGGTGTTCGCCTGCTCCTGGGGCGGCAACCATTTCTCGCCCTTGCTGCTGCTCTACAAGGAGCACCAGCATTACTCGACCACCGTGGTGAACGCCTTTCTCGGCGTCTACGTGTTCGGCATCTTCCCGGCGCTGCTGCTGGCCGGCGGCCTGTCGGACCGCCACGGCCGCAAGCCCTTGCTGCGCTTTGGCTGCATCACCGGCCTGCTGGGCAGCTTCTGCCTCGCCTTCAGCGCCTTCGGGCCGGGCTGGATCTATGTCGGCCGCCTGTTTTCCGGCATGACGGTGGGCGTGGCGATGGCGGTGGGCAGCAGCTGGCTGAAGGAGCTGTCCGCGCCGCCCCACGACCCGAGCGCCGACGACACCGCTGGCGCGCGGCGTGCGTCGCTTGCCTTTCTCGCCGGTTCGGCGCTGGGGGCGATGGTGGCGGGCATGATCGCCCAGCTCACGCCCTGGGGCGAAACGCTGCCCTTCGTCCTGCATTTCCTGTTGCTGGCGCCGCTCTATTTCATGCTGGGGCGGGTGCCCGAAACCAGCCTCAGCGGCGGCATGCCGGGGCCTTTCCTGCGCCAGTTCGCGGTGCCTTCGGCGGCGCACCGGCGCTTCAGCCGGGTGGTGATGCTGGCCGCGCCCTGGGCCTTCGTCGCCGGCAGCGTGGCCTATGGCTACATGCCGGTGCTGCTGGCCGGCGCCAGCGGCCACTGGGGGCTGGCCTACGCCACCTTGCTGACGGTGGTGACGCTGGGCTGCGCCTCCCTCGCCCAGCCGTTGGCGCGCAGGCTGGATACGCCGGACAGCGCGCGCGGCGTGATGGTGGGCGTGTTCATCATCGCCGCCGGGCTGGTGCTGGCCTGGGCCGCGGTGCAGGCGGGCTCGCTGCCGATGGGGCTGGCGACCAGCGTGGTGCTGGGCGCCGGCCTGGGCATCTGCCTGCTCTCCGGCCTGCTGGAGGTGCAGCGCATCGCCAACCCGCGCGACCTCGCCGGCCTCACCGGTGTTTTCTACTGCGTGACATACAGCGGCTTCCTGGCGCCGCTGGTGCTGTCCTGGATCGCCTCCTTCGTCGCGGTGGGCTGGGTGCTGGTGGCGGTCGCCACCCTGGCGCTGCTCACCGCCTTCTATCTGCGGGTGCAGTACCGCAAGCACCTGCCCGTGAGCTGAATCCGTGACCGAGAATTCCGTATCGCCGGACGCACTGCCGGCTCTGTCCGCCTGCCGTTCTTCGCCGTGGGAGGCCGGGCGATGAGCGCGCCTTCCTCCCTGCTCACCCCCGGCCGCCTGGGGCTGGCCGCCGCGCTGGTCACGGTGGCGATCTGGACCACCTGGATCACCACCTCGCGAATGGTGATGGAAGGCAGCGCCGCGCTGGACCCGGCCTTGCTCGCCTTCCTGCGCTTCGGCACCGCCACGCTGCTGCTGGCGCCGCTGTGGTGGCGCTTCCGGGCGATTCCGCGCAAGGCGCCGCCGCTGGCGCTGCTCGGCCTGCTGTGCGCCGGCCTGCCGTACCAGTTCATGGTGCTGCAGGGCCTGCACCATGCGCCGGCGGCGGAGGCGGGGCCGATGCTGGCCGGCAGCCTGCCGCTGTTCATCGCGCTGCTGTCGGCGCTGGTGCTGCGCGAGCGCCTGGGGCGTGGGCGCATCCTCGGCGTCGGGCTGATCACCGTCGGCGTGCTGTGCATCCTCGGCCAGGGCCTGGGCGACCTCATCGCCGGCACCTGGCGCGGCCACCTGCTGCTGCTGGGCGCCTCCTGCTCCTGGGCCATCTACACCCTGGCCTATCGCTACAGCGGCCTCAACGGCCTGCAGGCCACCGCCTTCGTCGGCCTGTGGTCCACCCTGCTGTTGCTGCCGCTGGCCGGCGCCCAGGTGGCGGCCGCCTGGCAGGCGACGCCGGCCACGGTGCTGCTGCAGCAGACGCTGGTGCAGGGCGTGATGTCCGGCGTCGTCGCGCTGCTGACCTACACAGTGGCGCTGAAGCACCTCGGTCCGGCGCGGACCACCGCAGTGACCGCGCTGACGCCGGTGTTCGTCACGCTGGCGGCGGTGTTGCTGCTGGGCGAAGGGCTGCATCTGCCCGGCGTGATCGGCTGCGCGCTGGTGGTGACCGGCGTGCTGGTGACCAGCGGCCTGCGCCTGCGCGGCCTGATCGGCGCCCGGCCGCCGGCCTGAGGCGGTCGTTGGGAGGAGAGGCCGTGGCGCCTTGCCTCCGGCTGGCCCTGGGTCCTGGCGCAGGATTCCGTCCAGCCCGCGGAACGCGGTTTGCAGATTTCTCCCACGAAGGCGACGGCATCCGGCCGCGCCGTTTTTCTTCTTCCGGGGGACACTCCAATGGTTCGATCCGCGCTCTCTGCCGAACTCATGGCCTGCATCCAGGCCTGCCGCCACTGCCAGCTCATCTGCCTGAGCATGGCCACCGGCCATTGCCTGGAGAAGGGCGGCCGCCATGTGGAACCGGAGCATCTGCGCACCATGCTGGTCTGCGCCCGGATCTGCGGCACCGCCGCGGATGTGATGACCACCGGCTCCACGCTCCACCGCCAGATGTGCGAGGTGTGCGCCGACACCTGTGACGCCTGCATTGCCAGCTGCCGCGACCTGGATGAGATGGAAGAGTGCATAGAGGCGTGCGAGCGCTGCAAGGACAGCTGCGAGGCGATGACTTCGGTGTGAGGGGGGCCTGGCGTCTCCGGTCTTGAGCCTCTGGGCGTCGAGCCACCTGGCTAGCGGGTCTCAAGGCACTGAATCTCCTGGCATTGAGCCTCCAGGTATTGAGTTGCCTGATATTCAATTACCCGATCTTGAGCCGCCCGGTACCGAGCCACCCGCCAAGCGAACAGGCGGGCTTTTCTCCCCTCTCCCCTCGCGGGACAGGGGCCGGGGGAGAGGGGGCCGCAGCGCTCGATGAGCCGCCAGCGCCCCTCGCGGCGCGCCCTCTCCCCAACCCGCCCGCGAGGGGGAGCGGGTGAGCCAGTCCTCAACCCACCCGAGACCGCCTACAGATCCGGATTCCTGTCCTCCCCCGTCCCGATATCCAGCCGTCCGTCCGGTGCCCGGCTGGCGGCGGGGGCGTCTTCCTCGTCCGGGGCCAGCGCACGCATGCGCTCGCCCAGTTCGGCGAGGTCCAGCGGGCTTTTGCGGGCCAGGGGGAAGATCACCTTTTCCACCTGATCCATGTGCTGGCCCATGCGCCCGGCGAGCGTGTCGAAGGCGTCGCGGTAGCAGCCATCGTGGTCTTCGCCGCTATCCACGCCGTGGTCCACTTCCACCAGACCTTCGGCCTTTTCCAGCAACTTGCAGTTCACTTCGTGCTCCGCCCTGGCGAGGTCCACCGCCGGGTCGGCGCTGACGTCCGCCAGGGCCGGATAGAACAGCTCGCTTTCCAGACGGCAGTAATGGTTCAGGCGCTGACGCAGTTCCGGCAGGGTTTCGCGCAGGGCGAAATCGCCGCGGGGCGGGGCGCTGGGCGCCACGCCGATGGCAACCGTATCGGCTTTCTCGCGCGCGGCGGCGAACAGCGAACGCAGGGCGCGGTGCTGGGCCTGGAGAACCTCCAGGGCATCGGGGCTGCGGCTTTGCTTCATGGTCGTCTCCTTGCCGGCTGAGGCCGGTTGAACGCGAATCACGGCCGGTGCGGCCGCCCGGCGGTAACGCAAGAGCCATGCCGTCGCCGTGGCCGGGCGTTTTCTGCCCGGTCGTCATGCGGGAGCGGGTAGGAATTACATCGCGCGGTAAGAATTTCGCGTCCTTGCGGAGTCCGGAAAGGTGGTTTTCCGGCGGGGCTGAGGAAGTGGCGGCGCCTGCGGCAGCCGTCCGTCGGCAGGTGGCGAGGCGAGGGTGGAGCAAAAGGCGGGCAGGAGAGGCCGTGCCGCCGTGGCTTTGCTCCGGCGGATGCGGTGTGGGGCTGCGTGGGGGCAGGAAGGCTGGAAGGCGGTGCGTCTGCGGCCGGGTAATCCCCCGGCCGCAGACGCAAGCCGGAAGCGATGTGGAATGCCGCTTGCTCAGTCTGCGCAAGCGGTTTCGCGCCGCGACTATCCCTCTGTCAAGACTTGCGAGGTCTAGCCATGGAAACCCGGACCATAGAAGCGACGACAACGATCGAAAGCTCCCCGCTGAGCAACGGCATCCACTGGAGCGCCATCTTCGCCGGCCTGGCTGTCGGGCTGGGCGTGCATCTGCTGCTGATGCTGGCCGGCATCGCCGCCGGTTTCGCCGTCTACGGCGCCGGCGCGCGGCCGGATGGCGGCAGCGTGTCCATCGCGGCGGCGGTATGGAACACCTTGAGCATGCTGATTTCCGCCTTCGTCGGCGGTTATGTGGCGGCGCGCAGCTCCGGCCTGCGCCGCAGTTCGGACGGCATGCTGCACGGCGTGGTGTCCTGGGGCGCGACCATGCTGTTCTTCGCCGTCATTACCGGTTCGCTGACCGGCAATGCGGTCACCGGCATGTTCGGCATGGCGTCCAACACCTCCACCGCCGCGGTGGCGCAGGCGGACGAATCCACCATGAGCGAGCTGTTCGCCAGCCTGTCGCGGGGCGATCGCGCCAGCGCGGTGAGCCTGCTGCGCAACCGCCTGGGCCTGAGCGAAGAGCAGGCCGGCCGTGCCGCTGACCAGGCGATGGCGATGATGAACCGCGCCAGCGCGGGCACCCAGCCGGCCACGGTGAACGACGCCGCGCAGACCGCCTCCATCGCCAGCACCTGGCTCAGCGTCGCCATCCTGCTGTCGCTGATGGCCAGCGCCGCCGGCGGCACCACTGGCGCCCGCGGCGCCCGCATGCGGGCCATGCCGGGCCGCTACGGCGAACGCCGGGTGGTGCGCACCCGCAACGTGAGTCGCGTTCCCACCGCCACCTGAGCTGCCGGGCACTGGCTGCGCCCGCGCGCATGAACGAGGAGACCCCGCCATGACAGCAAGCACTTCGCCCCCTTCCGGCATGGCTGGCCTCGGCCCGGCGCAGCCCGGCGAGGAGCAGGCCACCTCCATCGGCGGCGAAACCGGCCGGGCTGGCGCGGGCGACGCCTTCCAGGGTTCGGCGGCCTTGCCCGGAGGCGAGGCGGTGGGGGGCGAGCGGGCCATGCTGCCGCCCGGCCGGGGCGATGGCGACGTCATCGCGGTGGACCGACTGCAGGGCGAGGTGGTGAGCGGTGCCGGCGGTGTCCGCCTGGGGTGGGTGCGGCATGTGCTGGCCGACCTCAGCGGCGGCCGCATTGCCTTCCTGGTGCTGGAGCTGGAGGGGCGCGGCGGCGAATGGCTATGCGCCGTGCCCTGGCCGGCCTTCCGGCGCAAGGAGGGCGGCCTGCTGCTGCCCCACAGCGCCGAAGAACTGCGGCAGGCGCCCGTTTTTCCGCCCGCGCGCTGGCCTTCCTTCGCCGATCCGGACTGGCTGGAGCGGCTCTATTTCTTCTTCGACTGCATGCCCTACTGGGTGGCCGACCGCCGCTGAATCTCCTCCGCCGGCATGCCGTCCGGGTGCCGGGAACGCGGATTGCTGAAGGGATAAGGCAAGGCAGCAGCGGCGGGCACTTCCGCCGCCTGCCACGGGCGGGGGAGCCAGCATGGCGAGGGTGATCTGGAAAGGCGCGGTGAGTTTCGGACTGGTGCACATCCCGGTCTCCCTGCTGCCGGCCACCAATCGCGGCGGCGTGGATTTCGACTGGCTGGACCGCCGCAGCATGGACCCGGTCGGCTACAAGCGCATCAACAAGGCCACCGGCAAGGAAATCGCCAGCGAGAACATCGTGCGCGGCGTGCAGTACGAGAAGCACCGCTACGTGGTGCTGGAAGACGAAGAGATACGCGCCGCCTACCCGGAAGCCACGCAGACGGTGGACATCGTTTCCTTCGTCGATAGCCGCGACATCCCGCCGATGTTCATCGATACCCCTTACTACCTCGCACCCGAGCGCCGCGGCGAGAAGGTGTATGCGCTGCTGCGCGAAGCCCTGCACAAGACCGGCCGCGCCGGGCTCGCCAAGGTGGTGCTGCACAGCCGCCAGCGGCTGGCGGTACTGCTGCCGGTGGGGCCGGCGCTGGTGCTCAACACCCTGCGCTGGGCGGCGGAAGTGCGCGGCATCGAGGAGATCGGCCTCAAGGCCGAAACCCTGGATGCCAGCGTCGCCAGGAAGGAGCTGGAGATGGCCACCCGGCTGATCGAAGGCATGAGCGAGGACTGGGCGCCGGAGCAGTACAGCGACAGTTTCGAGGCCCGGATCATGGAACTGGTCGAGCGCAAGGTCAGCGCCGGCAAGCTGGAAACGGTGGAAAGCGGCCGGGCGGAGAAGGAGGGCGGTGGCGGTGCCGACGTCATCGATCTCGCCGAACTGCTCAAGCGCAGCCTGGCCGGCAAGGGCAAGCCGGCCGCCAGGATCGCGGCACCGGCCAGGGAAGGCGAAGCCCGCGGCCGCCGCAGCCCACGCAGAAAGGCCGGCTGATCACCAGACCGGCCTCACAGACCCGACAGGGAGAGACCTCCAACCCCAACACAGAGAGCACGCAGAGGCTACAGCCGAGAGCCCCGACAGAGAGACCCAGGCACAGGCGGCGCGCGCATGGGCAGAAGCCAGCGCGTGGCGCGGACAAGGACACGGAGGCCCGCGATAGCCGGGCAGCAGGGAGAAGGGCATGGAGGAACTGGGAAGAGGAGACGCGATGGGGGACGCGGCGGGACGCAAGGCCGGGACAGGCGAAGCCGGCGGCGAGCCGGCCCTCGCCGAATACGAGCGCAAGCGGGATTTCACCGCCACAACGGAACCCGGCGGCCGCCAGCGCGGGCAGGGCGTCAGCCGTGGCAGGCACGCGGCCGCCAGCAGCCTGCGCTTCGTCGTGCAGAAGCACGATGCCAGCCATCTGCATTACGACTTCCGCCTCGAAATAGACGGCACGCTGAAGAGCTGGGCGGTACCCAAGGGCCCCAGCCTGGACCCCGGCGTGAAGCGGCTGGCGGTGCAGGTCGAGGACCATCCGCTGGAGTACGCCGGCTTCGAAGGCCACATTCCCGAAGGCCACTATGGCGGCGGCGACGTCATCGTCTGGGACCAGGGCGCCTGGGAGCCGGCCGAGGCCGATCCCGCCGCCGCCTACCGCGCCGGCAAGCTCAAGTTCCATCTGCTGGGGGAGAAACTCTCCGGCGGCTGGACGCTGGTGCGCACCCGCTACGGCGAAGCCGCCAAGGACAAGGCGCAGTGGCTGCTGATCAAGGAAGCGGACGCCGCCGCCCGCGGCGAGTCGGACTACGACATCCTGCAGGACCGGCCGGAGAGCGTGCTGACGCAGGCGCTGCTGCCGAGCGAGCAGGAAGAAAAGGCGGCGCTGGCGAAGAAAACCGCCGCCAGGGCGGAAAGCAGCGGCGCCGCGAAGAAAGTCGCCAAGGCCGGTGCCGCTGCGGCGAAGCCGAAAGCCACCGCGGTGGAAGCGAAAGCCGCCGCGCCCGTCGAGGACAAACCTTTGCGCCGCGGCCGCCCGGCCGGCCTGCCGGCGTGGATCGCGCCGCAGCTCGCCGTCGCGGTGGATGCGCCGCCGCCCGGCCAGTGGCGCTACGAACTCAAGTTCGACGGCTACCGCCTGCTCGCCCGGCTGGAGAACGGCAAGGCCCGCCTGCTGACCCGCAACGGCCACGACTGGAGCGCCAGGCTGGGCCCGCTCAAGAGCGCGGTCGAAGCCCTGGGGCTCGCCAACGCCTGGCTGGACGGCGAGATCGTGGTGCCGGACGAACGCGGCGTGCCCGACTTCCAGGCCCTGCAGAACGCCCTGGAAGAAGGCCGCAACGGCGACATCCGCTACTACCTCTTCGACCTGCTGCACCTGGAAGGCGAAGACCTGCGCAGCCTGCCGCTGGACAACCGCCGCGCCCGCCTGCGCCGGCTGCTGGGGCCGGAAGGGCATGCGCGCATCTACTACTCCGAAGACTTCGCCGTGCCGGTGGAGGACATCCTCGCCGGCGCCTGCGAGCTGCACATGGAAGGCGTGATCGGCAAGCGCGTCGGCAGCCATTACCGCTCTGCCCGCAGCACCGACTGGATCAAGCTGAAGTGCAGGCTGCGGCAGGAGTTCGTCATCGTCGGCTACACCGCGCCGCAGGGCGGCCGCCAGGGGTTCGGTGCGCTGCTGCTGGGCGTGCATGACGAAGAGGGCGTGCTGCGTTACGCCGGCCGCGTCGGCACTGGCTTCACCGGCGAAAGCCTGAACGCCCTGTACGCCCGCCTGCAGCCGCTGCTGCGCGAAGAGCCGGCGGTGGAAGGCGCGCCGGACAGCGGCGTGCGCAGCGGAGCGCGCAGCCGCGGCGTCAGCTGGCTGGCGCCGGAACTGCTGTGCGAAGTGGAGTTCGCCGCCTGGACACGCGAAGGCGTGGTGCGGCAGGGCGTATTCCACGGCCTGCGGGAGGACAAGCCGGCCACCGCCATCCGGCGCGAACCGCGGCTGGCCGCGGCCTCGCTGGCGACCCAAGCGGGAGACAGGAAGATGGAACAGAAAGCAGCCAAGGGCAGGGCGGGCCGCAGCCCCACCGCCAAAGGCGCAGGCAAGCGGGCGGTGAAATCCTCGCCGCTGGTGTCGCCGGACGACGCGCCCGACGAGCCTCCGCCCGCGGGCAGCCACGGCGCCCGGCCGGCCTCGCGCGGCGTGGCGCGGGGCAGCGCGAACGCTGCAGGCAAGGCGGCCAAGGCCACCAGGGCACAGGCCGGGAAGGCTGAAAAGGCCGCGAGCAAAGCCGGGAAACCGGCCGGCGCCGCTGCTGCGGAGCCGGCCAGGCCACCGCGCGGCAAGGCCGCCCGCCACAGCCCGGACCTCGTCGCCGACATCGGCATCAGCCACGCCTCCCGCGTCATCGACGAAGCCAGCGGCTACACCAAGGGCGAGCTGGCCGCCTTCTACTGCCGCATCGCCGATCACCTGCTGCCCCAGCTCAAGGGCCGGCCGCTGTCGCTGCTGCGCGCGCCCACCGGCGTCGCCGGCGAGCAGTTCTTCCAGCGCCATGCCGAGAAGACGAGCATGCCCGGCATGCGTCTGCTGCCGGCCGAGCTGGACCCTGGCCACGACCGCCTGATGCAGGCCGACGACCTGGCGGCGGTGGTGGGCGCGGTGCAGATGGGCACGGTGGAATTCCACACCTGGAACGCCGCATCCGCCCGCATCGAACGGCCGGACCGCATGGTGTTCGACCTCGACCCCGACCCGGCGCTGCCCTGGTCCCGCATGGTCGAAGCCACCCGGCTGGTGCTCACCCTGCTGGACGAACTCGGCCTGGACGCCTTCCTCAAGACCAGCGGCGGCAAGGGCATGCATGTGGTGGTGCCGCTGGCGCGCCGCCACGGTTGGGATGAGGTCAAGGCCTTCGCCCGCGCGGTGTCGCTGCACCTGGCGCGCACGCTGCCGCAGCGCTTCGCCGACCGCATGGGGCCGAAAAACCGGGTGGGCAAAATCTTCGTCGACCACCTGCGCAACCAGCGCGGCGCCAGCACCGTCAGTGCCTACTCGGTGCGCGCCCGGCCCGGCCTGGGCGTGTCGGTGCCCATCGCCCGCGAGGAACTGGAGCGCATAGACGGCGCCGCCGCATGGACGGTGCACACCGTCGAAGCCCGCCTCGCCCGGCTCAAGCACGATCCCTGGGAAGGCTACGCCTGCCGCCAGACGCTCAGCCGCGCCATGGCCCGCCGGCTGGGGCTGAAGCCGGAAGAACACGGGGAAGGCGAGGACGCCTGAGCGCTCCTCGCCCCCGCTGGCCGCGAGGCTGATCTCCGCACTGGCCGCGGCCGCGATCCGCGCAGCCGCCGTCTGATAAGCCCTTGGATATAGGCTTTCCGCCCCGCCGGGTGGCGCCTCCGCGAGCCGCCGCGGCGCGCGCGACTATCACATCGTCCGGCCTCCCGCCAGACACCGATGTCCGCCTGCGCGGACAAGCTCGCTGGCCGCAAACCCGCATGCTGCCTAGACTCTCGCTCCATCGCTGAGCAAACGGGAAAGGGAGTCCATGCAGAACAGCAATGCCGGCGCCCCGGTGTTCCGGGCCGTGTCACAAGCCTTCGTTGATGGCCTGCGCCGCGCCGTACGCGTTTCGGCCGAGAACGAGGAGGGCGAGCGGGTGCCGCTCACCCAGGGAGAACTGGCCAGCCGTGCCGACGTCAGCCGCTCCACGCTGGCCAAATACCTGGCCTCCGACCAGAACGGCGACACCCCGGCCAACCCCAACCTGGACATCGTCTGCCGCCTGGCCGCCACCCTGGGCGTGCCGCCGGCCTTCCTGCTGATGCGCCAGCAGGACTGGGCGGCGCTGGCGGTGGCGGCGATCACCTTCGTGCAGGCTTCCGCCCAGCCGCGCTTCATCGACCTGGCGCAGGAGCTGCTCGGCGCCGCCAGCCTCAGCCCGGTGGCCGGCGCTGAAGCCGGCGAGCGCATGGGCCGGTTGTTCGGCTTGCTCAGCGCCGACCCCGGCCGCCTCACCCGCGAACTCGCCGCCTTCGAGCACGAAGTGCAGTCCGGCATCGCCGCCACCTGCGCGCTGCCGCCCTTCGGCGAAATGAACAAGGTTCACATCCCCGCCCTGCTGGCGCTGTGCGCCGTCATCGGCAGCACCAGCCATCACCATCCGGAGAACTAGACCGTGGATAGCACCCTGAAAGAGCAGTTTCTCGCCAAGCCGGACAACCTCACCGCGCTGCTGAACGTGGCCGAAGTGGCCGACCTCGACATCCTGGTCGACTACCTCACCGACAAGGGCGCCGGCCGCATCTCGCTGGACGACGAAACCTGCGCCCGCTTCGTGCGCGCCAAGGAGCAAGGCGAATACAGCGGGCTGGATCGCGGCCTCATCAGCTACGAAATCCGCCGCTTCGGCGGCAACACCCTGAGCAATCTCTACCGCGATGCCCGCAACGCCATCAGCTTCGGCTCGGTGCTGGACCGCCTGCTGCCGGATGCGCGCGGCACCGTCGGCTACGACGAAATCGTCAAGGACGTGGCGGCCCACCTCAAGGTGCCGCACAACAAGGACAGCGACGTGCTGGTGCTGGAAGACGGCATCCTGCGCAAGATCCTGCGCGACTCCTTCGAGAAGATGTCGGACGAGGAACGCCGCGCGCTGCTGGAAGAACTGAACGTGGCCGATCTCTCCCTGCTGAAGCCGGCCACCACCGCCGCGCTGCTGGCGGCGGGCAAGTACGCCGGCTTCGCCACATACAAGCTGGCCGCCATCGTCGCCAACGCGGTGGCCAAGGCGCTGCTGGGCCGCGGCCTGTCCTTCGGCGCCACCGGCATGCTGATGCGCTCCATCAAGATCATGCTCGGCCCTATCGGCTGGGCGCTCACCGGCCTGTGGGCGGCGGCGGACATGGCCAGCCCGGCCTACCGCGTCACCGTGCCCTGCGTGATCCAGGTCGCCTACATGCGGCAGAAGGCGCTGGCCCAGGCCTACACCGCTACCTGCGGCGGCTGCGGTGCCGCCAACGAGCTGTCGGCGCGCTTCTGCGGCGATTGCGGCCAGCCGCTGGCGCAGGGCTGAGAGCGGGCGGTGGGGCAGGGTTGGCGTGCTCGACAGGCGCCGACTCCCGCCCGCTTCCAGCGCCGCCCGAGCGCAGCGGCCGTTGCGTGTCTGCCCGACGCCAGCGCGGCAGGTGGCCGAGGCGTGGCGGCCTGTCCCGCCGAACCTCGCCGCGGCGCCTCTTTCATCCTCCGCCCGGTTTCCGCCGGACGGAAATCCATCCGGCGACAGCCATCCAGGGAGCACACGGAATGAGCATGATTCCCTCACCCATGCAGTACCTCGCCACCAACCTCGTCGCCTTCGTCGCCGGCATGGTGTTCGTCGCCGGCATCAATGCCTACGGCAAGCGCATGAAGGCCAGCGGCGAGCGGGCGGCGCGCGCCGAAGCGCAAACGGAGGGGCAGGCGGGTTAGGGCGGATTGGGGCGGGAGAGGCTTTGCGCCGGTTTCCCTGGCCTGTCGAGGCGCATCGTGGAAGCATGGCGGTCGCGGGGAATGCGCCCCGCGCTTCGCATCGCGACCCCATCCGCATCCAGGGAGAAGAAGAAAGATGAGAGAGCAGGAATGCCGATCCGGCGCCGCGATCGAGCGAGCGTTCTCCGCGGCCCTTGCCTTGCTGAACCGGGTGGCGAAAGCTGCCGGGCCAGTCGATGCCATGCCGGGTGTCTTCCGCCGTGCCTGGAAGGTGTGCAATGCCGGCTCCATGTTTCGGGCGAGCGATGTCTGCCTGGACGTCAGCCGGGGAAGGGCGGGGTGGGCAGGGCAGCGCTTGCGTGCTGCCGCGCTCATCGCAATCACCGCCCTGACTGGCACCGCCGCGGCTGAAGAGTCGCCGCCGCCGCTCCCCGCCCTCAACATCGACATCGCCCAGACCTCGCTCTCCGGCCTGTCCTCCGGCGGCTTTCTCGCGGTGCAGTTCCAGGTCGCCCACGCCGACATCGTGCACGGTGTCGGCATCATCGCCGGCGGTCCGTATTACTGCGCGCAGGGCCAACTGCGGCGGGCGCTCCAGGACTGCATGTGCGCCGATCCGGGAAAATGCGAGCTGGATGCGCAGAGCGCCGACGTGCCGGCCGCGGTCGCCTACATCAAGAAAACCGCCGCCGCCGGCCTGATCGCCGACCCGGCGCCACTGGCCCGCCAGCGGGTGGTGTTGCTCTCCGGCGCCGCCGACACCGTGGTGCCCCCCGCCATCGCCGACCGCCAGCTCGGCGAGTTCTACCGCGCACTCGGCCTGCCGGCGGAAAACCTGCTGCGCCCGGCGTTGCCGCCGGCCACCGCCCATCAACTGCCGACGCTGGACGCCGGCACCGACTGCGGCAAGCAGGCGCCGCCCTACATCGGCCGCTGCGGCTTCGACAGCGCCGCCGCCATCCTGCAAGGCATCTACGGCGAACTGCGCCCGCCCGCCACGGAGAAGCCCGCCAACTGGATCGCCTTCGACCAGCGCCCCTACGACCCCCGCCGCCAGCGCGGCGTCTTCGGCATCAGCGGCGTGCATTTCTTCCCTTCCGGGCTGGACGACAGCGGCTGGCTCTACCTCCCCGACACCTGCCGCGCCGGCGAACCCTGCCGCCTGCACATCGCCCTGCACGGCTGCCGCCAGGGCCAGAACTACGAACTCAAGAATGAGGACGGCGGCACCCAGGGCCGCTTCGGCACCCTCTACGCAAAATCCACCGGCCTCGCCCGCTGGGCGGAAACCAACCACATCGTGCTGCTCTTCCCCCAGGCGAAATCGATATCGCCCGTCCCATACTTCTACGCCGCCAACCCGCTGGGCTGCTGGGATTGGTGGGGCTACAGCGGCGCGGGTTATGCGACCCGGAATGGCGTGCAGATCCAGGCGTTGAAGGCGATGGTGGATGGGCTGGGGGCGGGCAAGGCAAACCAGCGCCACTAAAAACGGTTCCACCGTCATACAGAAACACGAAGGCCGATCGATGTGGGAGATTCGCTTTGACTACGGCTTAACCCGTATGAGCTAATCTCGGCCTTCATATTTCACCTGGGAAGTCCGTCGTGATTAGTTGGAGAAAACAACGGTTGAATGTTGACAGGGTGCCAACCGGACGTCTGCTGCTTGTTCTTGCGCTCATGCTGGTTTCCTCCATCTCCCACGCCACCAAGCCTCTCTTCGATACCGTCGAGTACAAGGGGGAGAGGATGGACGTCCGGCAGCAGGGAAGGGGCTGGCTCGAATTGCCCTGGACCCAGAAATTGCAGGAAATTCGCGTGCAGGAAGCGGGGTGCTCCGCCTTGGGAGGTCCGAGAGGGCGATACCGGTTGGAGAACGAACAGCTCTGGTTGATTGGCCTGTTCACCTGCGGAGAGGAAGTGCCGCTGGACGTTGTCTATGGAGATGCAAGTCCAATAAAGGCAAGCTGGGTGACGGGCGAACTGATTGGTGAGCGGGGAAAGCTGTTGTGTCACCAGCGATATGCCCCAGGGATCACAGAGTTCACTGCCGTCCTTCACTTCCAGGAGGGGCAATTGAAGCAGATGGTGGAGAGCAGCAATGCGGAAAATCCCGCCGTTCCCAGCTTCAGCGACCTCAGGAAAATCTACGACGATTATGCGAAGGAAACGGGTTTTTATGTTTCGGATGAAGAGTTGAAGAAGCTGTTTCCAGGTCCGTCGCTTTGCTGGTCTCCCGAGCAGTTGGAGCGTATTCGCGGCCAGGCCAAGCCTTGATTCCCTTTCTGATTCTTGTGCGCAGAACCGGCGGGTGATCTTCCACGAAGCGTTGATGATGCAAGGGGATGGAGACGACTCAGCGCTCCGGCCCCTTGGTGTTGGCGCTTCTTTCCCCGACGCCATCCTCTCGCGCCCACCCGCCCATGTAAGTCCTTTCTCCCGCCGGCGCCGACTCCACGCCCGGCAGCCCCGCGCGATGCACTTGCAGCGGCGGGTGGTCGTGCAGGGCCGCTTGCAGCGCGGCCACCACGTCGGCGCGCAGCGCGGTCCAGGCCGGGCCGCCGGCGGTGGCGTGGCGCTGGTTGAGTTCCAGTTCCACGCCGATGTAGTGCTCGGCCGGGTAGCGGCGGCGCAGCCAGGTGCAGAAGCCGTCGGGGAGGTTGGTGTAAAGGGGGCGGTGCAGGCAACTCCAGTTGCCACTGGACATAGTGCATTATCTGATATGTGGCGCTGATCTCAGGCACCTCTTATGAGCTGCGTTTTTGTGCTGGCTGAAATAAGAAGAGATTAATCCCGGGATGGATAGTGTTTATCATGATTTCGATTTTCAGGTAAAAGTAAAATTAGATTGATTGCTTATCTCATCGAGAAAAATGAATATGGGAAACTCCGGATTCAAACCCTTTGTTTTGGGCGCTCCACGTAGTGGTTTTGCTCTACTGTCAAGCGTTGTTATTCATTTCATTCCCTATGCGCACCGTAGCGAGGATTTACGACTGGATATTCTAAGGGCCTTGTTAAAAGGACTTGGTGATCATGTGTCAAAGGCGATCGTCGAGTGTTTTGGAAAGCATGGCGTTACTGATGATCTACTATTCAATCCGAATTTTCGCTATCTCGCCGGAGGCCCAAAGTGGATACCTCGAGATAGACCCGATGTCGCCTGTTTCAGGAAATATATTGGTTTGAAGGGGAAAGGTGATTTTACCCTGGTGACCTCTCATCCAAGAGAGGTTCTGAATCTTGATGAGGTCGTTCATTCTCATACTGATCCGGGCCTGTGGTTGAATCATCAAGGGTATGGTGACTACACGAAATATGCGTCAGTGAGAAATCCCGCAGATATTCTTAATTCTTCAGTTTTTTCTCTTAATGCATTGGCTAGCGAATATATCCAGAAGTTTGTTCCGCCTGAAATGGATAACGATGAAATTCGTCAGGAGCTGGCTTTATATAAGTTTACTGATCTGGATTTCTTTGAGGGACTGGTCAAGTTCCTGGCCGGATATTTTGAAGAGTTCATGGAGGTTAATGATCGCTACATACTGATGCGCTGGGAGGACCTCATCAGTGATCCGGTGAGGACGATATCAAGGCTTGCCGAAGAGAGCGGGGTGTCGATTTCAAGGAGATTTGCTGAAGATATTTGGCGAAAGTTGGATCATGTCAACCTGACCCAGGCACATCAGCATAATTTCCGTGTAGGGCATGGAATCGTTGGAGGGTGGAAAAATTGGATAACCAATCATCATTTGGAGATGGTCAGGTCGTATGGCTTCGAGAGGCATATGATCAAGCTCGGTTATGGTGCGATCGAGCTGCTGGATGAGTCTCGCTATACGCCATTTCAAAAGAAGGTTAGTGAGTACATAGACTCTGGAAAGGTGTATAGGAATTTCTTTGACGAAGATTTGTTTACCTTTGCCTTTAATAAATCGAATCTAGACTCCAGAAAATTTCCCTTCAAGCGCTATCAGTGGCGGGAGAATACGCAGGTTGAGCGATCCATCTTTGTTGACGAGGCTCTCCAGAATGATGTGTGGGATTGTGCTGAGCGCGCATGTGGGGAGTTGAATGCCCTGATTGAGGATTACCTGGAGTCGTCGAAAGGGTTGGAGAGCAGGAGGCTGAAATCGGTGCTTCGGCGCTTGAAACGTGAGCATAAATGCACATTAGGGAAAAGGTCTGACGTCGAGTATGAGGCAGTATTTCAAGCTGCACATGCAATGCTATCAGGCGAAAGTGCCCAAGATGGAGTCTGGCAGAGGTTAAGGGGGCTGCTTACACGTAACTCTTCATTATCGACTGATACGCAGCAGCCTAGTGTTCGAACAGTCGCTCCTCCCCGATTGGTCTCCTCTGAAACTACATATAACGTCGTTGAATACAACGGCCAGTATTACGCATTACCACATGCATTAGGCCCGACTGACTTGGAAAGCCAGAAAGTGGAAGGTCTTCCGGGGGTGCTCATTACGACATCCTTGAGAGAGGCCCTGGTTCACGCCGGTGGAGGAGACCCAGAGATACAGGAAAAAAAGGATAGCCGGCAAGACGAAGTTCTATTTAACCGACAGCTTTCTTTCTTTACACCAACACTCCAAGGGGGGCTTGATGCATTGGCCCCGTTCGCGGGGCGCAGGGTGGTTTTTTGTATCTGGAATGAGTTTGCGAGAGAACTTGTAGCGGAGGCCGGGGAGGGTGCCGAGTTTGCTGTATTAAGGGATAGGGAAGGTGCCGAGTCAAGTGTTCTTGACATCATTGAGAGTTTGGATTTCGATGATGTACTTCTCCTTAATGAGTTCAATGCAGAGAGATTATCTTCCTTGATGATGGATTATCTTGATGCAAAATATATCAATATTTTGGCGCCAGAAACCGAGAGATATTGCAAGAATAGACCTTTGTTTCTTGTTTCCATTCCAAAAGGTGGGACGCATCTTCTTTATCGGTTGGCAGGGGCTATGGGGTATGGAGCCGCTGTTGTGCATAAGGGAAATCCTGCCGCGGGTAATTGGTATTGTCTTGAGTATTCCAATTCTCATACCGTAGCGCGTGATTTCTTCATTGATTCGGTAAGGCGGCAGCCTTTTGGAAATCGACATCATCCTTTCTTACGTACGCCGGTATTGTTTATCTACCGTAATCCGCTTGATGTGCTTGTTTCTGAAGCAAACTACTACCACAAGGATGGCTCCACTCTGTTTTCGCCTTATTTAAGCGGATTGTCTTTCGAGCAGCGATTGATGCGCTTGATCGACGACAGGTACTTGCTGGGAAGCATACGTGAGCGGATCAATAATTTCGTGCCTTGGTTTGAGTGTGAGAACGTTATTCCTGTCTCGTTTGAAGAGTTGATCGGAGATGATGGTGGAGGAAGCAATAATGTACGTAATGATCTCATCTGGTCCCTTCAATTGAAGCTGCATGTTCCTGGCGTGCCGGAAGAGCTGGGCGCCTCGATCTTTGATGAGTCAAGCCCGACCTTTCACGAAGGGAGAATCGGATCTTCGCGACAAAAGATGACTGCAGATGCGCTTGATCGGTTTTTTGCGCTCGAACAGGATTTCATGATGTTAACTGGGTATTCATCCGGAGATGTCTCGCGGAGCCAGAACCTTTGGGATAGGGTCCATGCCATGCCAATTCGCAGGGATGAGTTCCGGCGTCGCCACTTGAGGACCAGTGCTGAGGATTTTCGTGATGTGCCATTTAGTGTCGAGTGGGACTTCTTGAGACACAACATTATTCGATATGCGGGAGTGTACTTTGCGGTAGCAATCGAGGAGGGGGCTGTCGATTTGGTGAAACTACAATCTGAGAGGCTCTTGGACCGGTTGCTGTCGTCGCCGGATCTCGATGAGCTTAAGGAGCTCATCCGGAATAGATCGGAATAAGCCGTGCAATAGCTGCTTATGTCGCTGTTTGCCTGGACCTAGGGGCATTAGCTACCGGAGAGAGGGGAAGAGTTTTCAGTAAATTGGGGATGCTAGTGAGTTGCGATGTGCCTGAAATACCCCTCCCTTGTTTTGTTGTTGAACTTTAATTCGGGCGTTTTTTCGGGCCATCCTCCCGCGCCTGCCTGCCCATGTAGGACCGTTCTCCCGCCGGCGCCGATTCCGCGCCCGGCAGCCCCGCGCGATGCACCTGCAGCGTCGGGTGGTCGTGCAGGGCCGCTTGCAGCGCGGCCACCACGTCGGCGCGCAGCGCGGTCCAGGCCGGGCCGCCGGTGGTGGCGTGGCGCTGGTTGAGTTCCAGTTCCACGCCGATGTAGTGCTCGGCCGGGTAGCGGCGGCGCAGCCAGGTGCAGAAGCCGTCGGAGCGGCCGGTGTAGGGGTAGTTGCGGCGCAGGCGCAGCCGGGGGGCGCGGGCGTGCAGGGCGGCGAGCCAGCGCTGGCACAGGGCGACTTCGCCGGGGCGGGCGGGGTCGTAGAGGAAGCCTGCGTCGGCGTTGCGCAGCCGGCCGTCCATGATGGGGGTGAAGCTGTGGCTGGAGAGGTGCACCACGGTAGCGCCGTGGCCGATGGCGGTGGCGATGAGCTTTTCCACTTCGTCACGGTAGGGTTGGTAGTGCTCGGCGTGGATGTGGGCGCGCAGTTCGTGCGGCAGCGGCCGGGTGATTTCCGAGTAGCGCCTGGGGTGGCCGGGTGAGCGGTTGAGGTCCACCAGCAGCCGGCTGGTGGTGGCGGCGACCAGCGGGGCATCCAGCGCGGCGGCCATTTCCTGGGCGAGCACGAGGGCGCCGGGGTCGTGGCCGCGGTGGCTGTCCAGCAGCGGGGCATAGCCGGCGAAGTGTTCCTGGTACTCCGGCGGAATGTGCTTGCCGCCGTGTTCGCAGGTGACGAGGACGAAAAGGCCGCCGGTGGGCGCGGCGGGTGCGGCGGTGGCGCCGTGGCTTTTCAGTGGTGGGCGCCGTATTGGCGGTTGTCTTGCAGGCATGCGCTCAACTCCCGGTAGACGTCGCGCAGGCGGCCGGGGGCGTCGTCCAGCGCGATGGCGAGGCGGCGGGCCAGCGGCCCGTGCTCCTGGATGAACTGCAGCGGTGCGTGGGCCTCGGCGGGCAGCAATCCCGTGGATTCGAAGCGGGCGAGCAGGGCGGACCACAGCTCGCCGGCGCTGCACGGCCCGGCGCCGCAATCCAGCAGTTCGAGGTAGCGGGCGTCGTCGATCTCGGCGCGTTCGGCGTCGCGTATGCAGCGGTCGAAGAGGGCGACCAGGGCCGGGGTGTCCAGCCCGGCTTCGGCCTGGGCGCAGGCGCCGTCGTAGAGGTGGCGCACCAGGGCGACGGTGGCGGCGGCGATGGCGAGGTCGGCGCGCGGGCATTCCTGGGTGTCCAGCACGCGGATTTCGATGGCGCTGCGTTCGAAGCGGGGCGCGGCGCCGCGCACGTTCAGCCATTCGTGGCGCAGCGCGCCGGCGTCGCCCTTGCAGGGCACGGCGCCGTATTCCGCCACTTCCCGGTACATCGGCGCCAGCACCTGGGCGCGGTATTCCGCTTCGGAGTGACTGGGTTCGGGGATGCAGTCGCCCATGGAGGAGGGCACTTCGTGCTGGTGCTTGCGATACACCGCCAGGCGGTAGTCCATGCAGCCGGCGGGGCGGCTGTCGGCCCAGGGTGAGCTGGCGGCCAGCGCCGGCAGGATGGGCAGGGCGAGGCGGATGGCGGCGTGCAGGCGGGCGAATTCCTCGTCGCCGGCGAAGGGCAGGTTGAGGTGCATGCTTTGCAGGTTGCCCCAGCCGTGGCGGCGGCAGTTGAAGATGCGGTCGTAGCAGCTGTAGAGGGCGGCGCGGTCCCAGGTCCACAGCCGGGTTTCGGTGGTGGGGTCCATCCACGGGTGCATGCCGCCGGGCAGCAGCCGTGCGCCCATGCCGGCGAGCAGTTCGTTGGCGGCGCGCACTTCGGCATGGAAGGCATCCGCCAGCCCTTCCAGGCGGGCGACCGGCGCCGGGTTCTTGATCTCGATGACATGCAGCGCCAGTTCGTTGGACCAGGCCATGGCGCCGCGCGGCGCGTCCGCGGCCGGGTGGCCGGCGGCGGCGCACAGCAGGCGGTCGGCGATGGGCTTCACGTCCAGGTGCGTCTGGTCGACGATCATGTATTCCAACTCCACCCCGTAGCCGGCGAAGGCCGGGAGAGGGTGGGGAAGGGGGTGGGGATGGGGATGGGAAAGCGTTTGGCTGGTGGCCGTGGCCGGCGGGCTTTTCCGGGCGCTCATGCTTCGCCTCCGTCGCGGCGGCGTTCCAGCCGGCGCAGGAAGACCCCCATGACTTCGCGGTAGAGGGCGTCCTTCAGGATGCCGTCTTCGTTGCCCGCGTCCACATTGGGGTTGTCGTTGATCTCGATGATGCAGTAGCGGTTGCCGGACTGCTTGATGTCCACGCCGTAGAAGCCGTCGCCGATGAGGTTGGCGGCGCGCAGGGCGATGTCCACCACTTCCTCCGGCGCCTCGCCCACCGCCAGCGCCTCGGTGGCGCCTTCGCGCGGGCCGCCGTCGGCCTTGTGGTCGATGATCTGCCAGTGGCCTTCGGCCATGTAGTACTTGCAGACGAAGATGACGCGGCGGTCCAGCACGCCCACCCGCCAGTCGAAATCGGTGGGCAGCCATTCCTGGGCGACCACCAGGTCGGATTTCTCCAGCAGCAGGTCCACCTGGGCGCGCAGTTCCTGCTCGGTTTCCACCTTGTCCACGCCGGAGGAGAAGGAGCTGTCCGGCTGCTTGAGCACGCAGGGCAGGGCGAGCATGGGCACCACCTGGTCGATGTTGCCGCGGTGGATCAGCAGGGTGCGCGGCGCCGGCAGGTTGTGGTGGGCCAGCAGTTCGGCCAGGTAGACCTTGTTGTTGCACTTGAGGATGGAGTCCGGGTCGTCGATCACCACCAGCCCTTCGCCTTCGGCGCGGCGGGCGAAGCGGTAGGTGTAGTGATGGACGAAGGTGGTGTCGCGGATGAAGAGGGCGTCGAACTCCGGCAGGCGGCCGAAATCCGCCGGGGTGATGAACTCCGGCCGCATGCCCAGGGCGTTGGCCGCGCTGGCGAACTTGTCCAGCGCGGCCGGGTTGGAGGGCTGCTCGCCGCCATCCGGGTTGTGCAGGATGGCGAGCGCGTAGTGGCGCGGCGGGCGGCCGTCGTTCAGCCGGCTGCGGGTGGAGAAGTGGCTGGCGGCAGCTTCGTAGAGGAAGTTGCGGTGGGTGTCGGAGAGTTCGTTGATGCCCACCAGCCGCACGTTGCGGGTGTGCCAGTGGCCGCCGGCGCGCTCGAAGCGCACCCGCAGCAGCGGCGCCTGCAGCAGCGCGAACAGCTGCTGGGCGAGCACGTTGTAGCGCTGGGCGAGGTTGCGGCCGAAGTACACGCTGAGCTCGAAGCGGTCCGCCTTCAGTGGCGCCAGCGTCTGCTCCACCAGCTGCGACAGCCTTGCGGTGAGCACCTGCACCAGGTTCTGCGACTGCAGGTCTTCTATGGTGCCGGCGCGCGGCCAGGGCTTGTGGCCGCGGGCCTCGGCCAGCAGCGAGACGTAGTAGCCCAGGCTCTGGTAGCGGTAGGAGCGGCACAGGTTGAACACCCGCGCCGCCCGGTCTTCGCCGTAGGCGGGGTCGGTGAGGTAGCGCCGGGCGGGGACCACGGTGATGCCGGCCCCGCCCGCCGGCCAGTCTCCGGCGTCGTCCACAACGATCAAGGTGCTCATGGGCTGTCTCCGATGTTGTTGTGCTGCCGGCGCGGTGCGATCACCAGCAGGTTGGCGTCGTGGGTGACGATGCCGAGCAGCACCGCGTTGAACACGCGGTCCATGCGTATCCAGTAGTCGCGGGTGCCGCCGTAAGGATGGGGGCCGTAGGGGTCGGCCACCAGCAGCTTGCGCGCCGGCCTGTCGTAGCCGGCGATGACGACGAAGTGGCCGGCGGGCTTGCCGCGCACGTCGTCGGGGATGTCGGTGGGGCCGTACTCGCGCGCGGTGCGGTAGAGGAAAGTGGAGCTGAGGCCGGTGATGATGGGCCAGCCGCGCCGCAGCAGGCCGCGCACCAGCGGCGGCGAAAGGTCGCTGAAGCGCAGCCTGCCGCCCAGGCGCAGGAATTCCAGGTAGCCCTCGGTGGCATGCAGCAGGCGCGGATCGGTCTTGAACTCGCGCTGCGCGCGCAGGCGTTCGGCGATGTCCATGCGCTGGCGGAACCAGGTGGGGTCGAACACGGTGACGTTGTAGGTGTAGATGGTGGCGGCGTAGCCGCGGGCCAGCGCGTCGCAGGCGAGAAAGACGGCGAAGGTGCCGCCATGGGCCAGCGTGCGGGTGCGGCCTATCACCTCTTCCAGCGGCGCTTCCTCGCCCCAGTAGCGGTAGAGGGACTGCAGGCAGGTGGGGCCGCAGGTGGTCTCCGTGGGCTGGGGCATCATGTTCAGCGGCAGGTGCAGGGAACTGGGCAGCATGGCGGGTCCCCCTTTCTCAATGGCGCGTGGGCGGCGGAATCTCCACGTTCAGGGGTTCTTCCACCGCGGGTTCGGGTTCCGGCTCGGGATCGCGCATCGGGTCGCGGTTGGGAACATGGTCCGGCACCGGGTCGGGCGCGGGGTTGGGCACCGGCTCCGGCCGGTGTGCGCGCAGCGTGGATGGCGTGAGCGGGGCGTGGCGGAAAGGCAGGAGCTGCGGGGGAGAGAGGGGCTCTGTCGTTTCCGGCTTCGTCTCCAGCTTCATGTCGGCCTCCATGAATTCGTCGTGGCAGGTGATGGCGCAATTGGCGTGCCCCGGCACCGGTGGCGCGGGGGAAGCCGTTTGGGTGCGGTGGAAAGCTCTTGGCGGCCATGGGGCTTGCAGCCCTTCCAATGCAGGATAGACCTGCCCGGCGCGCTTCTCTCCCGAGGCGACGGCCCGGCCTTTGCGCCGGCTTGCCGGTTGGCGGCGAGGAAAAGCGCAACGCCCCCGCCGGCCCTGGCTCTTCCAATGGAGGCGGCTGGGGCTGGCGGGGGCGTTCCGTTTTGCCGCCGAGTGCGCGGCTCCGTGTCTGGGCTATATGGCGCCCATCAGCAGCAGGATGAGCAGCACGATGAGGACCAGCCCGATCAGGCCGCTGGGGCGGTAACCCCAGCCGGTGCTGTGCGGCCAGGTGGGCAGGGCGCCGATCAGCAGCAGGATCAGGATGACGAGCAGGATGGTGGATACGGCCATGGTGTGTCCCTCCTTGTTGTGCCGGCAAAGGCGCAGCTTTCATGCCCGGAGGAAGGGAGGCCCGGCGCGGGTGTGCCGCCTGTAATAGTTACCGGCGGGATGGCGTTTTTTCAGGGAATCGAGGGGTTTCACGCCGCGCATGGCCGTCAAAGCGCCAACTCCACTGGCTGAACCGGGTTGGTGAGGCGAAAAAGCGCGGGGCGGGCGTGGGTGAAGTGGCCGTTCGCCGGGCACCGGCCAGGAAAAACAGCGGAAAGCGTGCGCCGATGGCGCAGAACGCGGCCCGGCATGAACGGAAGCGCGGATTCGGCCGCCAGACGGGGTGAAACCGGCGCAGTGGCGGGGGCGTGGCAGGGGCACAGGGCGCGGGGAAGGACCGGGGGCACGCCGATTGCTGCCGCGAGGGCGTGATGGCCGCTTCCCCAAAGGCCGCTCCCAAGGGCTGCTCCCCCAAGGGTTGCTCCCCTAACCCAGGAGGTTCCCCATGCTTTACTACGCCGCCGTTTTCCTCGTCATCGCCATCGTCGCCGCCCTGTTCGGTTTCGGCGGCATCGCCGCCGGCGCCGCCGGCATCGCGAAGATCCTGTTCTACATCTTCCTGGTGGTCTTCGTGGTGTCCCTGGTGCTCGGTGTTCTCCAACGCTAGCCCGGGAGGCCGATGAGGATGAACAGCATGTCCCCCCGCATTTCCCTGGGCGCCGCCGCGGCCAGCCTCGCCGGCTTCCACGGTGCCGGCGCGCTGCCACCGCTGCGCGGGCTGCCCCATGGCGAGGTTCCGCCGGCCACGCCCGCGCGCCTGCTGGTTGCCCTGTTCGCCGTCTGCAGCCTGGCGCTCACCGGCTGCGGCGACAAGATACAGACGGAGGAAGGCCCCACCTCGGTCACCGAAACCGCGCGCCGCGCGCCGGAGCCGATGAACGACGAGGTGCTGAAGGCGCGGGTGAATGCTGCGCTGGGCGCCGACAGTCGGGTGCAGGCCAGCGCCATCAGCGTCACCGTCGCCCGCGGCCAGGTCACCCTGGACGGCTCGGTGCCGGCCGACCAGATCACCCGGGCGGATGCCATCGCCCGCGAAGTCACCGGCGTGGAGGAGGTGATCAACGCCCTCCGGCCGGTGATGCCCGCATCGTGAGGCGCGCCGTGGCACGCGCCGCCAATCGCGCCACCGCCCGCTGGAGCCGGCGCGAGCACCGCGATGCCGCCGGCCAGCGCGCTGCTGATAGCGCTGGCAATACGCCCGCCAGCCAAGCCGCGGATGCGGCCGGCCACCCCAGTCACTCCAAGCTTTCCAACCACCGGAGGAACCCGGCGATGATGAACAGACGATCCATGCTAGGTGCCGCCGCGGCGGCCCTTGCGCTGCCGCTGCTGGCGGCCTGCGCACCGACGGCCACCCGCCAGTCGACCGGCGAATATGTAGACGACGCCACCATCACCGCCCGGGTGAAAGCCAGGCTGGTGGATGATCCGGTGGTGAAGGCGCGCCAGGTGAAGGTAGAGACCTATCGCGGCGTGGTGCAACTCAGCGGCTTCGTCGCCACCGCGGCGGAATCGCGCCAGGCGGTCGAGCTGGCGCGCGGCGTACCGGGGGTGCAGTCGGTCAAGAATGACATTCTCATCAAGCCCGCGCCCTGAGCCGGCCGGGCTTGCTCTCTTGCGATGGTGGCAGTGGGGTCTGCTGCCCGTTTTCTGCGCCCTGCTGGCCGCCTGTGCGAGCGGCCCCGCCGGCACGCTGCCGGAGGTTGGCGGCAAGCCGCGGCTGGGCGAGCTGAGGGTGGAGGATGAGCGCGGCCCGCTGAACGCCCGCCGCTCCGAGGCCGCCTTGCGTCGCCTCGGCCGCGACGCCAGCGAGCAGAACCTGCTGGCCCATCACCTCGCCCAGGTGGAAGGGGTGGTCAGCACGCCGCTGGTGCTGGGCAACGACGCCCACCTGCTGGTGGATGGCCCGAAGACGCAGGACGCCATGTTCCACGCCATCGCCCAGGCGCAGCACTACATCGACCTCGAAACCTACATCCTCGAAGCCGACGGCGCCGGCGAGCGCCTCGCCGAACTGCTGGAGGAGCGCCGCGCCCGGGGCGTGGAAGTGCGGGTGCTGTACGACAGCGTCGGCTCCATCGCCACCCCGGCCGCCTATTTCGAACGCCTGCGTGCCGTCGGCGTGGCGGTGTGCGAGTTCAACCCGGTGAATCCGCTGCGGCTGGCGCGGGACACCCAGCTCAACATCAACAACCGCGACCACCGCAAGATCCTGGTAGTGGACCGTCAGGTGGCCTTCACCGGCGGCATCAACATCAGCGCGGTCTACAGCTCCGGCTCCTTCGGCCGCAAGGTGAAGACGCCGGACCCGAAATCCGGCTGGCGCGACACCCACGTCATCGTCCGCGGCCCGGTGGTGTCCCAGCTGCAGAACCTGTTCGACGACGGCTGGCAGGGCCAGCGCTGCCAGCCGGAGATGCCGCCGCGCGAGGCTGTGCGGGACAAACCGCCCGGCCGCGCCGGCGCGATGGCGATGCGGGTGGTGGCCGCCGACCCGGCCAGCCAGCGCAGCGAGCTGTATGTCGCCCTGCTGTCCGCCATCGAGCATGCCAACAAGCGGGTCTGGCTCACCTACGGCTATTTCGTGCCGGATGAACGCACGCTGGAATTGCTGATCGCCGCCTCCCGGCGCGGGGTGGACGTGCGCCTGGCGCTGCCCGGCTTCAGCGATTTCTGGGCGCCTTTCCACGCTGGCCGCTCCCACTACGACACCCTGCTGGAGGCCGGCATACGGGTGTTCGAGCGCCGCGATGCGCTGCTGCACGCCAAGACGGCGGTCATCGACGGCGTGTGGTCCAGCGTCGGCTCCACCAACCTGGACTGGCGCAGCTTCGTGCACAACTACGAGGCCGACGTGCTGGTGCTGGACGCCGCCTTCGCCCGCGAGATGGAGGCGCTGTTCGCCCGCGACGAGGCCGCCTCCCACGAGATCCTGGCGCAGGAATGGAAGCGCCGCGACGTCGGCACCCGCTTCCTGGAGTGGCTGGCCCGGCGCTGGGAATACTTCCTGTGAAGGCGCGGGGCTGGCAGGCGCCGGGCCTGATGGGGGCAGGGCGGCGGCCTCGTCTCCGCGGGCTTCCGGCAGGCGTCCGGCGAGCTGGCCGTCCGTGCTTCCATGCAAGCGCGGGCGAGGCCGGCGGCCAGGGCTGCGGCAAGCGCGGCCTGCCTCCATCCGCACATCCCGGGGTCGCCCATGCCTTGGCTGAAAGTCTTCCATTTCGCCGCGCTCATCGTCTGGTGCGGCCTGCTGCTCTACCTGCCGGTGCTGGTGCGCGCCGCCTGGGCGCCGGGCGACGCCGACGACGACCGCCTGCATGCCCGGCTGGCGCGGCTGCTCTTCATCGGTCTGGCCACGCCCGCCGCCTTGCTCGCCATCGCCTCCGGCACGCTGCTGTTCTTGCGCGAGGACGTGGTCGAACTGTGGCTGGTGGCCAAGCTCACCGCGGTGGCCGGCATGGTGTGCTGCCACGCCGGCTGCGGCGCGCTGATCCTCAAGGTGGAGCGCGATCCGCCGCCGCCTGTGGGGCTGCGCCGGTGGGCGGGCGCCTGCGGCCTGGGCGCGCTGGCCTTCATCGGGCTGACGCTGTGGCTGGTGCTGGCCAAGCCCTTCCAGTGAGGCGGGCCGCCCCGCGTTCAGCCGCCGCGGCCGCCATCTGCCTCGGCCGCTTCGGCCGCCTCTGCGCCCGGCGGCACATGCGGCTCCACCGGGCGGCTGCGGTGATGCACGCCCACCGCATGCTCATAGACCAGCCGGCCGCCGAGGTAGCCGGCCAGGCCGATCAGCAGCGCGGTGAGCAGCGAGAGCCAGGGCCCGGCCAGCGCCATGCCGTCCTCGGCGCGCAGGCGCAGCAGCCAGTTGAGGGTGGCGGCGGACAGCATCATCACCGCGATCAGCGCATGGCACCAGGCGGTGATCTTCTCGCGGATGCGCGGCACCGTGAGCAGGTCCACCAGCCCGATGGCGCTCGCCAGCCAGCCGCCGCCCGCGCCCACGCCGGCCAGCCACAGGCCGGCGCGCGCCCAGAAGGGATCGGCGCTGAGCCACCAGCCGAGATCCACCGCCACCAGCCCGATCAGCGCCGCGACCGGGAAGTGGATCAGCATCGGATGCAGCGGATGGCCGCCGATGGCGGCGCGGCTGCGTATCGGTTCCGGCACTTCGTCCGGCAGCGGCGGGGCGACGGGCAGGTCGGGCAGGTGGGGGCGGGGCATCCGGGTCTCCGGCAGTGGGTGGGCGGTGCAGTGCTCGAAAGCGGCGCGCCTGGCCGGCCTTGCGGTGGAGCTGCACTGCGCCGCGCCGACGGGCGCTGGGCAAACGGTCTGGCCAAGGTCCGGCGCTGCAGGGCCGCCATCGCTTCCGCGACCTTCGGCGCCCCCGGCAGGCCGGAGCGGCTGACTCGCCAGCAGGGCGCTTCGGCGCATTCACGATGCGTTGGCTTCGGCCCTGACCGCGAAGCCGCTCACCCTGCCATCCGCCGCGTGGATCGCCGCATTGGCCACCGCATTGGCAAGCCGCTCCGTAGCGCCTGCGGGCTGCTTGCCGCCGCCTGCGTGCTGGCCGGCTGCGCCGGGCCGTACTCCGCCTTGCAACCGGCGGGCCCGGCGGCGCGGGAGGCGGCGCAGCTGTGGTGGGGCATGCTGACGGTGGGCGTGATCGTGCTGATCGGCGTGGTCGGCCTGTGGCTGCATGCGCTGCGCCGGCCCTCGGCCATGGTCCGGCCGGCGGAGGCGAAGCGCATCACCCTGCTGTGGCTGGTGGGCGGCGGGCTGCTGCTGCCGGGCTTCGCCATCATCGCGCTGCTGGCCTTCGGCATTCCCGCCGGCCAGCGCATGCTGCCCTTGCCGCTGGCCAGCGGCGAGGCGCCGCTGCGCATCGAGATCATCGGCCACCAGTGGTGGTGGGAGGTGCATTACCCGGAGACCGGCGTGGTGCTGGCGGACGAGCTGCACCTGCCGGCCGGCCAGCCGGTGGACGTGGTGGTGCGCAGCGCGGACGTCATCCACTCGTTCTGGATTCCGCGCCTGGCCGGCAAGATCGACATGGTGCCGGGGCGCAGCAACCTGATCCGCCTGCAGGCGGACGAGGCGGGCGAGTACCGCGGCCAGTGCGCCGAATACTGCGGCGTCAGCCATGCCTTCATGGTGCTGCGGGTGGTGGCCCACGAACCGGCGGCCTACGCCGTCTGGCAGCAGGAGCGTGGCGGATGAGCGACGAGGCCGGGTGCCGCCCGGATACGCCGGATGCGGAGGGCGACGGCCGCAAGGGGGAGGCGCCGGTGTCCGCGGGCGGGCAGGGCGCGGCGACACCGCGGGGCGGGCGCAGGCCAGCGGAACCGGAATCCCGGCCTGGGGTGGAGCATGGCGCCGGGCAGGACACGCTGGCCGCCGCCGAAGCCGCCGCCGGCGATCCCGACCCCGCCCGCCTGCACGACGATTTCAACGCCGTCTGGGGCAATCCGCGCGGCTGGCGCTCGGTGACCATCGTCAACCACACCGCCATCGGCCTGCGCTTCATGCTCACCGGGCTGGGCTTCTTCCTGTTCGGCGGCCTGCTGGCGATGCTGATCCGCACCCAGCTGGCGCTGCCCGGCCACACCATCATGACGCCGGAGGTGTATGCCCAGGTCTTCACCATGCACGGCACGGTGATGATGTTCCTGTTCGCGGTGCCGATGATGGAAGGGCTGGCGGTATACCTGCTGCCCAAGATGCTGGGCGCGCGCGACCTGGTGTTCCCGCGGCTGTCGGCGCTGGGCTACTGGTGCTACCTGTTCGGCGGGCTGATCCTGTGCGCCAGCCTCTTCCTCGGCATCGCGCCGGACGCCGGCTGGTTCATGTACACCCCGCTGGCCAGCGCCACCTACACGCCGGGGCCGAACTCGGATTTCTGGCTCATCGGCATCACCTTCGTCGAGATCTCGGCGGTGTCGGCGGGCGTCGAGCTGGCGGTGTCCATCCTGCGTGCCCGCGCGCCCGGCATGTCGCTGGACAGGATGCCGCTGTACGCCTGGTACATCCTGACCATGGCGATGATGATCATCATCGGCTTCCCGCCGCTGATCCTCGGCAGCATCCTGCTGGAGCTGGAGCGCGCCGCCGGCATGCCCTTCTTCGATCCCGGCCGCGGCGGCGACCCCATCCTGTGGCAGCACCTGTTCTGGCTGTTCGGCCATCCGGAGGTGTACATCATCTTCCTGCCGGCGGCCGGCATCGTGTCCACCCTGCTGCCGGTGTTCGCCCGCCGGCCCCTCGTGGGCTACGCCTGGGTAGTGGTGGCGGTGCTCACCACCGGCTTCATCAGCTTCGGCCTGTGGGTGCACCACATGTTCACCGTCGGCATCCCGATGCTGGCGCAGGCCTTCTTCTCCGCCGCCAGCATGCTGGTGGCCATCCCCACCGCTATCCAGGTGTTCTCCTGGATCGCCACCCTGTGGCTGGGGCGGCCGGTGTTCCACCTGCCCATGCTGTGGCTCACCGGCTTCCTCATCGTCTTCGTCGCCGGCGGCCTCACCGGGGTGATGCTGGCGCTGGTGCCCTTCGACTGGCAGGTGCATGACACCCATTTCGTCGTCGCCCACATGCACTACGTGCTGGTGGGCGGCATGTTCTTCCCGCTGATCGCCGGGCTGTACTACTGGCTGCCGCATTTCTCCGGCCGCATGCCTTCGCCGGCGCTGGGGCGCTGGGGCTTCTGGCTGGTGTTCGGCGGCTTCAACCTCAACTTCCTGGTGATGCACTGGACCGGGCTGCTGGGCATGCCGCGGCGGGTGAACACCTACGAGGCCGGGCTGGGCTGGGATCTGCCCAACCTCGTTTCCTCCATCGGCGGCTTCATCATGGCGGCCGGCGTGGTCACCGTGCTGGCGGACATCCTGCTGCACTTCCGCTTCGGCCGGCCGGCGCCGGACAACCCGTGGCGGGCGGACACGCTGGAGTGGGCCACCGCGCTGCCACCCAATCCCTACAACTTCATCAGCCTGCCGCGGGTGGAGGGCCGCCACCCGCTGTGGGAGCAGCCCGGCATCGGCCGCGAGCTGGCCGCCGGCCGTGGCAGCCTGGCGGTGATAGACCACGGCCGGCGCGAAACCTGGGGCACCGACCCCTTCAGCGGCGAGGTGAGGGAGATCATCCACCTGCCGGGCAACAGCGCGCTGCCCTTCTTCGCCGCGCTGGCGCTGGCGGTGGTGTGCATCGCGCTGCTGGCCAAGGCCTACGGCGTGGCGCTGGCGGCGGCGGTAGTGGTGGCCGGGCTGCTGCTGCGCTGGTCGTGGGAGAACGGCGCCCACCCGGCCGCCGCGCCGGATGCCCGCAGCGCGCCGGGCGACCCGCCGCTGCACTCGCGCACCGCCGACGGCCCTGGCCTGTGGGGCATGGCGCTGACCCTGCTGGCGGATGGCGCCCTCTACCTCGCGCTGCTGTTCGGCTGGTTCTACTTGTGGACGGTGGGGCCGACCTGGCAGGTGCCGGAGGGCGGCGGCATGGCCGGCAGCGCCGGCCGCTTTCTGCTGGCGGCGGCAGTGGGGCACACCCTGGCGCAGTTCGCCATGCAGCGCGGCGCCCGGCGCATGGCGCGCGGCCAGGCGCCGCGCCATGGCGGGTTGGGTTTCGGCGCGGTGGCCGCGTGTGGCGGGCTGCTCATGGCATTGCTTTATGGCGCGCTGCACGCCGCCGATCTGGCGGTGACCGCCACCGCCCATGACGCGGTGATCGCGGTGATGCTGGCATACGCACTGGTGCACCTCGGCATCGCCACCGCCGCCACCGCGTTGCAGGCGCTGCGGGTGCGCCACGGCTACGTCGGCCTGGAGGCGCCCTACGAGCCGCTGGTGGTGGCGCGGCTGTGGCACTACAACGGCGGCGTGCTGTGGAGCAGCTACGCGGCGCTGGTGCTGTTCCCGCCGGCCTGGGGTGGCGCCTGGGGTGGCGTATGAGGCCGCCGGCCTTCCATCCCTGGCACATCCCGCTCGGCCTGCTGCTGTGGAGCCTGTGGTTCGTTGCCCTCTACGGCGGCACCGCGCTGGCCTGCGAACGGCTGGCGCCGGCGCCGGGCGAGGGCGGCCCAGGCGCGATCAATCTCGGCTTCCTGCTGTTCACGCTGCTGGCCGCGGCGGTGCCGGGGGTTTATGCGTGGCGGTGCTGGCGCGCGGCGCAGACGGCGGCGGAAAGGCCGGCGCGGGAGCGCTTCGTCGCCCGCGTCGGCGCGGCGCTGCATCTGGTGGCGGTGCTGGCGATGCTGTTCATCGGCCTGCCGCTGCTGGGGCTGCCGGCATGTGTATGAGTGGCGTGGGCAAGCCTGGCTGGCGTGGGGCTGTGCTGGCGGTGCACGCTGGTGCCTGGAGTGGCTGGGGGTTGCGATGCGGCCTGCCGGTTGGCTTGCTGCTGTGCTGGACTGTTCCCGCGCTGGCGCACGACCCCTTCGGCGCCGGCCAGCCGGATCGCCTGCCGCTGCTGGCTGGCGCGGTGCTGATGGCGGCTGCCTGGCTGCTCTACCTGCGCGGCGCGCGGCTGCGTCCGCCGTCACCGGGGGCGCGCTTCGCCTTCAATGCCGGCATGGCGATCGCGGTGCTGGCGGTGTTCGGCCCGCTGGACGAGTGGGCGGAGAGCAGCACCGCGATGCACATGATCCAGCACATGGCCTTCATGGTCCTCATCGCGCCGCTGTGGGCGCTGGCCGGGCCGCTGCCGCAATGGCGGGCGGCGCTGGGCGGGCGGGGGCGGCCGCTGTGGCGGGCGCTGATGCGCGCCGGCCGGCTGCCGGCCGCGACCGCCACCGTGCATGGCGCCATGGTGTGGGTGTGGCATGTGCCAGCGCTCTACCTGCTGGCGCTGGAAGACCCCTGGTGGCACATGGTGGAGCACGCCTGCTTCCTGTTCACCGCCTGGCTGTTCTGGTGGGCGGCGCTGCGGGCGGCGCGCGCCGGAGTGGGCGCGGCGCTGGTGGCGGTGACGGTGACGCTGATGCACACCGGCCTGCTGGGCGCGCTGATGACCTTCGCCACCGTGTCCTTCTACGGGCCGGAGCGCAGCGTGGCCGACCAGCAGCTGGCCGGCCTGATCATGTGGGTGCCGGGCTCGCTGTTCTACCTCGCCGGCGCTGGCTGGATGACCTGGCGCTGGCTGGAGCGCGGCCAGGTTCCGGAGCGGGCAGTGATCGCCCGGGAGGAGGAGAGCGGATGAAATTCGATAGCGGGAGCGGGACGGAGCGGCGGCCACCGGAGGATGGGGCGGCGCGTGAGCGGGGAGCCGATGAAGCACCGCGGCAGATTGCACCGGCGGAGGGCGGTGGCGCCCAGGCGGCGGTTCGCGATGAGGGCTGGCCCAGGGACGGAGACGCTGCCCGGCGAGGTGGGCGAGGAGCAGGGCCGGTGGTCGTCATCACCGGTGGCTCCGCCGGCATAGGCCGCGCCACCGCGCTGGAGTTCGGCCGCCACGGCTGGCGGGTGGTGATCCTGGCGCGTGGCGAGCAGCGCCTGCGGGATGCCTGCACCGAGGTGGCGCTGGCCGGCGGCAAGGCCATCGGCCTGGTGGTGGATGTCGCCGACGAAGCGCAAGTGGAAGCGGCGGCCGAGCGGGTGGAGCGGGAGTGGGGCGCCATCTCGGTGTGGGTGAACAACGCGATGGCCACCGTGTACGCCGACGTCGCCCGCATGCGGGCTGAGGATTTCCGCCGCGTCACCGAGGTGAGCTACCTCGGCGCGGTATGGGGCACCCAGGCCGCGCTGCGCCGCATGCGCCCGCGCAACCGCGGCACGGTGGTGCAGATCGGCTCGGCGCTGGCCTACCGCTCGATTCCGCTGCAATCCGCCTACTGCGCCGCCAAGGCCGCGCTGCGCGGCTTCACCGATGCGCTGCGCACCGAGCTGATCCACGACGGTAGCGCGGTGCATCTCACCATGGTGCAGCTCTCCGCCTTCGACACGCCGCAGTTCGACTGGGGCCGCAACCGCATGCCCGGCCGCCCGCGGCCGGTCGGCCGGGTGTTCCCGCCGGAACGGGCGGCGCGCGCCATCTACCGCGCGGCGCACTGCCGCCGCCGCGAACACTGGGTCGGCCTGCCGGCGGCGCTGGCGATTCTGGGCACGCGCGCCTTGCCCGGCCTGCTGGATCGCAAGATGGCGCGGGAGGCCTGGGAAGGGCAGATGGAGGGGGGGGATACGGCGGAGTTCGTCCGAGCGGGGAATCTGCTGCGCCCGGCGGGTGGAAGGCAGGGGGCCGATGGACGCTTCGGCGCGGAGGTGGCGCGGGGGCGGCGACGGGAGCTGGGGGCGCTTGCTGGCGCGGCCTTGGCGGCGGGGGCGGCGTTGAGTGTGTTGCTGGGGCAGGGGCGGTGAGGCTTTGGGGGCGCTGGGCGGTGATGCCTGGGAGAGTGGCTTGGTCCTTGGGGACGGAGGGGCTTTTTCATACCGCGTCATACAGAGTAGAGCGCGCAGCTCTCGCGCCAGGGGGCCGGTTTTCTCCCTCTCCCCTCGCGGGAGAGAGCTGGGGAGGGGGGGGCCCGGCAGGGGCGGCTTGCGCGCCAGTTCGACCGCCGTGCCCCTCTCCCCCGGCCTTCGCTCCGCTCCGCCTGCGCCTCGCGAGGGTATAAGGGGGAAACCTTGCTGTAGGGGATAGCTGGATGTGTGCCACCAATGGAAAGCGCTGCAATGCACAGCATCAGTCAGGGCGCCGCATCCGATCATTCCAGTTCCCGCAGGGCTGGGCTGATCCAACGCCAGCACGAACGGTCTGCTCGCCCCTAGCGCCCAAGCCCCACCTCCAGCTCCACCTGTGGCGCCGTCTTGCGCCCCTCGGCCGCGCCGGCTGTTTTGCTCTCCAGCCGCTCGCCGGCCACGCCGTGGGCGGCAAGGTAGTCATGCACCGCTTTGCCGCGATGCTCCGCCAGCATTTGCAGTTCCTCATCCGGCAGGGCCTGGTGTTGCAGCAGGCGGTTGAACAGTTCGCGGTGCAGGGTGGTTTCGTTGCCGGCTTGGGGGCTGCGGGCGAATTCGTCGCGGAAGGCGGTGAGGGCCTGGGGGCCGGCGGTGGCTTCGAAGCGGCTGGCGATGGCGCTGCGGATGGCGCTGTCGCTGAAATCCAGCTGGTTCACCGGACCTGGGCCGGGGGATTGGCCGGCGGCGGTGGCGACTTCGCGGCGGGTGGCCTGCAGGCGCAGGGCGGCGCCGTCCTGCGCGTTGAGGTAGGTGCCGCGCAGGCGCAGTTTGAGCTGGGGACGTTGCGCCAGCGCGGTGGCGAGCTGTTGCAGCTTTTCCTCTTCGACCGGAGACAGGCGGTCGCTGCCGGTTTCGAAGGCGACCGCCTGCAGGCTGTCGTCGTCGCCACGGCCGACCAGGCGGGCGAGCAGGCGGAAGGGGGCGGTGACGGCGCGCTTGAGGACGTTGGCGATGGCGTCGCGCACCAGCTGGCCGTATTCGAAGCGGGCGTCGCCGACGTTGCCGCGCACCGGCACTTCCAGGTGGACGCGGCCTTTCTGGTCTTTCAGCAGGGCGAGGGCGAGTTCCAGCGGCAGGTCCATGGAGTTGGGCGCGTCCACCCGCTCGCCCAGGGTGAAGTCTTCCAGGGTGACGGCGTTGTTGCCGTCCAGCTGCCAGTCGAACACCCGGTAGCGCACGTCCAGCCACAGCCGGCCGCGGGCGATGGTGCGGCCGGCGAAGGTGGCGCTGTAGGGCGAGAGCTGGGACATCTCGACGTTGTCGAAGCGCACCGCGACGTCGGTGAGTTCGTTGGGGGCGAAGGGTCGCAGCCGGCCTTCGACACGGACTTCGCCATAGGGCGGGATGGCGCCGCGGGCGTCCACCACTGCTTCGCTGCCGGCGGCGTTGTCCACGCCCAGCACCTGGCCGTTGAGGCCCTGGGCCTGGGCGGAGAAGGGCAGGATCAGGCTCTGGTCGGCGAAATCCATGGTGGCGTTGCGCAGCTCGATGCGGTCCACCCGCAGCGGGAAGCGGTCGGGCGCGTCCTCCGCCACCTTCTCGGCGACCTCCCTGGCGGTGTTCTTGGTGACGGCCTGGGCGCCGCCGTCCGCCGCTGGGTTGTCGCGCTGGCGCAGGATCTTGGCGAGGTTGAGCTGGCGGTCGTTATCGACGATGAGGCGGGCGTTGGGCTGGTCCATGACGATGCTGCCCAGGGCCAGGCGGTCCGGCCCCAGTTGCAGGCTGCCGCGGGTGTTGATGCTGTGGGCGGAGAACAGCGGCTCGCCGCTTTCGGCGACGTCGAAGCGGATGCCGTCCAGCCGGGCTTCGCCTTCGACGCGCAGGCGCGGCTGGCCGTCGCGGGCGTAGCGGACTTGGAGGTCGCCGCCGATCTTGCCGGCCAGCAGTTTCAGTGTGGTGTAGCGCTCGACCAGGGCGCGGGCGGGGGCGAGATCGACTGCTTCCAGGCGCATGCGGCCTTGCAGCCGGCTGACGTCCTGCGCGGATTCCCCCTGCATCTGCAGGCGGCCGCCGCTGGCTGCGTTCAGCTTTATGTCCACGCCCATCGGCCCGGCCTGCCCGCTGGCGACCTTGGTGAGCTGCACGCTGCCTTGCACCCGCAGCTGCAGCGGGGTGTTGGTGCGCTTGTCGTGGAAGCCGAGGTCCAGGCCGTCGGCGCGGAGCGTGTCGATGGCGTAGGACCAGGGCTGGGCGGCGTTGGCCTGCTGCCCCTGGGCGGGCGGCGCCTGCTTGCCCTCGCGCGCCGCCTGCGGCACCAGGCCGCCGGGGATGAAGACGGTGCCGTCCGGTTCGATGGCGAGGTCCACTCTGCTGCCGGAAAGGGCCAGCTCGCGGGCGGTGAGGGCGCGCCTGGCGGTATCCACGCTGGCGCCGGCCAGGGCGATGCGCTCCACCGTGAGCGGGCTGGCGTCGCCGCCGGCGAAGCGCGGGCGCTGCAGGGTGGCGTTTAGCGCATCCACCCGCAGGCCCTCGTCGCCGGTGGCGATGGTGAGGGTGCCGCCTGCGTCCACCCGGGCGACATCCAGCCGGCGGCGGGCATCCGCCTGTTCGAGGTAGTGCAGGGCGACGTTTTCCAGCCGGGCTTCCGGCAGTTCGATGCGCCAGGGGGCTTCGTCGGCGGCCGGCGGTGTGTCGGTGCCGCGGTGCAGGCTGGCCCAGTCCAGCTTGCCTTCGGCATCGACGATGACGCTGACTTCGCCGTCGCTGAGCCGCAGGCCCTGCAGGCTGAGGCGGCGATCGCCCAGGGCGAAGCTGCCGCCGCCGATCTCGGCGCGGAGCAGCGCCAGCATGGGCGCGTCCTTGCCGCGCTTGCCGGCGCGGGCGAGATGCAGCTCGTCGGCGGCGAGGCTGAGTTCTTCCACCAGCAGGTCGAAGCCGCTGGCGGCCACGCCGGCCTTGTAGCGGCCGCCCAGGGTGACGCGGCCCTGCGGCGGGGCGAGGTCCCAATCCCTGGCCAGCAGCGGCCACCAGCTTTCGAGCCGGGTGTCGGCGATGTGGATGCGGCCCTGGCTGCTGCGGCCGGCCAGCGCGATGTCGCCTTCCGCCTGCAGCGTGCCGCCGCCGGGCAGGCGGGCGCCGAGCTGGTAGGCGGCGGCGCTGGCCTCGGGAGCGGAGGCGAGATCGTCGGCCCGCAGGTCGATGCCTTCGATGGCGATGGGCGCGGTGTCGGCGGTGGCCTCGCGCTCGCGGATGAGGATGCTGCCGTCGGTGAGGGCGAGGTGGCGTATCTGCAGCGGGGGCAGGGCGGGCTCGTCGTCGGGGGGCGTCGAGGTGTCGGTGGGTTGGGTGGGTTGGGTGGGGGGGTGGGCAGGGGTTTGGAATGGTTCGGTGCTGGCGGTGCTTTCCGCTGCCTGGCCGGAAGGCGTGGAGCTTGTGCCATCCGGTGTCTTGCCCGCAGGCATGCCCGGTTCGACGGCGCGGCCGTCCGCCGGTGCCACACTGCCGCTGGCCTGCTGCCGGGGCGGAGCATCCTGCCCGGCGGATGCCAGCTTGGGCAGGGAGAAGCTGCCATCCGGCTCGCGGACCAGGGTGAGGCGCGGGCTTTCCAGCGTGGCCTCGGCCACCGTCCAGCGCCGGGCGAAGAGGCCGGACCAGTCCATGTCGACCCGGGCGTGGCCGGTTTCGAGCAGGCGGTTGCCGTCCGGCTGGGTGAGGGTCACCTCGTCTGCCTCGGCGCGCAGCAGGAAGGGGTTGATGCGCAGGGCGCCCAGGCTCAGCGTCAGCCCCAGGCGTTGTTCCAGCAGCGGCGGCAGTTCGCGCTGCAGCAGCCAGGGCAGCAGCAGGAAGCCGCCGAGGGCGTAGAGCAGCAGCAGGGTGGCCAGGCTGCCGCCCAGCCACCAGGGCCAGCGGCGCCGGCGCGGCGGCATGCTTGCGGATGCCGCCGGCAGCGGCGCGCCTTCGGCGGTGCGCTGCGGAACCGGGCGGCGGGGCTGTGGCGTATTCATCCCTTGCCTCCACCAGCTTCAGCGTCTGCAGGGTAGGACCACGGGGGGGCGCATTCGGCTTCCGGGCGCTCTGCCTGCGGGGCCTGGCGCGGCTCTTGTCCGCAGCGCTCGGGCAGGCGCCGAGCAGCGAAGGCGGCGGCCGACTGCCGCCGGGCACAGGCCGCCGCCGCCGCGGCGTTCATGCCTGCTCTCCCGCAGCGGCGGTGCCCTCCGCCGGGGTCTGGGAGCCGGGCGGCTCGTCCGGTTCGACATAGAGGCTGCGCACCAGCACCAGGCCGGTGGCGGCCAGCGGGGTGGCGAAAACCACGCCCAGCGCGCCGAGCAGGGCGCCCAGCAGAACCTGGGCGGCTATCGCCAGCGCCGGCGGCAGGTCCACGCTGCGCAGATCCACCAGCGGCGAGACGACGTAGTTCTCCGCCGCCTGCACGCCGAGGTAGAGCAGGCCGACGTAAAGCGCATCTGTCGGGCTCATCGTCAGTGCCACCAGCAGGGCGGGGAAGGCGGCCAGTGCCGGGCCGATGTAGGGCACGAAGTCCAGCACGAAGGCGATCAGGCCCAGTGCCAGCGCCAGCGGCATGCCCAGCAGCCACAGGCCGATGCTCACCGACACGCCGACCACCGTCATCTTCACGAAGGTGCCGATGAGCCACCAACGCATGGTGCGGCCCACTTCGTCCATCACCTCGCTGGCGCGCGGGCGGTTGCCGCGCGGGAACAGGGCGAGGAAGCCGCGGCGGTAGGTGTCGGGATCAGCGGCGCCGTAGAGGCCGATGAAGAGCACGATGAGGAAGCCGCCGATGGCGCCGACGGTGGTGGAGAAGATGCCGCTGAGCTGGGTCAGCCACTCCTGGTTCTCCGGCATCAGCGCGCGCAGGTTGCGCTCGCTGAGCAGGGCGCGGCCCCATTCGTAGCTGTTGATGGCGGCCAGCATCTTGTCCCAGGCCTCGTGGGTGCGCGGGCCGAGCTGTTCGAACTGGGTGGCGGCCTCGGCGCCGAGGAAGAGGCCGCCCAGCGCCAGCAGCGCGAGCAGGGTGAGCACCACGGTGACGAGGGCGGCGATGTCCGGCAGGCCGGTGGCGCGGCGCAGGGTGTCGGTGAAGCCGCGCAGGAAGATCGCCAGCAGCATGCCGGCGAAGATCAGCAGCACCACGTCGGCGATCGCCCACATCGCCAGGCCGAAGCCCACCAGCAGCACCACGGCGGCGACGATGACGATGGAGCGATCGGCGCGGCGGGCATCGGCGGCCACGCCGGGCGCGGCCGGCCCCAGCGCCGCCGCGCGCGGACGCCGGCGCCGTGGCTGGGGTGTAGGCAGGGAAATCAACCCGCCTCCCGCGGCGTCTCCGGTACTTCCACCGCCACATACACCGAGCCTTCGCCGCGCCGCACCAGCAGCGGGGCGTAGCCGCCGGGCGTGGAGGCGAGGAGACGGTCGAACTCATGGCGGTCGCCGAAGCTGCGGCCGCCGACCTTGAGGATGACGTCGCCGTTGCGGATCGCATCCTCCGCCAGCGCCAGCGGTGCCTTGTCCACCCGCAGGCCGTAGGTGATGCCCAGCCGGCTGCGCTGCTCGGTGGAGAGCTCGCTCAGGGTGAGATGCTTGTCGGCGCTGGCCCTGCGGGTGGCGACCGGCGTTTCCGCTCGGGTTTCGCCCATGGTGACGAGGAACTCCTGGCGGCGGCCTTCGCGCCACACCATCACCTTGCGCTCGCTGCCCGGCGTGGCGGCGGCGATGAGCTGCGGCAGGCGGTCCGGCCCGGCGAGGCGGCCATCCAGGCCGATGATGACATCACCGGAAAGCAGGCCGGCCTTTTCCGCCGCGCTGCCACCTTCCACCGTGCCCACCACCATGCCTTCGCCCTCGAAGCCGAAGGCGCGCGCCAGCTCGCGGGTCACCGGCTGGATGGTGACGCCCAGGCGGCCGCGCCGCACCGTGCCCTCGCGCTCCAGCTCGGCGGCCACTTCCAGCGCGGATTCGATGGGAATGGCGAAGGACAGGCCCATGTAGCCGCCAGTGGGGCTGAAGATCATCGAGTTGATGCCCACCACCTCGCCGCGCAGATTGATCAGCGGTCCGCCGGAGCTGCCGGGGTTCACCGCCACGTCGCTCTGGATGAAGGACACCAGGTCGCCATCCGTCAGCGCGCGGCCAGTGGCGCTGACGATGCCGGCGGTGATGGTGTTGGCGAAACCGAAGGGCGCGCCGATGGCGGCCACCCAGGTGCCGGGCATCACCGAGGCGGAGCTGCCCAGCCGTGCCACCGGCAGGTCGTCGGCGTCGATGCGCAGCACCGCGATGTCGCTCTGCGGATCGGCGCCGATGACGCGGCCCGGATACTCGCGGCGGCCGTCGGCCAGGCGCACGGTGATGGAGGTGGCGCCGGCGACCACATGGGCGTTGGTGAGGATGAGCCCGTCCGGCCGGATGATGAAGCCGGAGCCCAGCCCCTCGGAGGGCATGCCCTGCTGCGGCGTCAGCGGCTCGCGGGAGGTGGAGGTCGGCTCGCCCGGCAGGCCTTCCAGCTCGGGCGTGTCCGCTGGCCGCACGCTGACGATGTTTACCACCGCCGGGCCCTGGGTGCGCATCAGCGGGCCGAAGTCCGGCATCGCCGCGCCGCGGCCGGCGGGCTGCTGGAACCAGTTGCCCGGATTGCGCGACGGCGCGTCGCCGCTGCCGACGTCGGCCGGCGTGCAGCTGGCGAGCGCGGCCAGCAGCATGGCGCCGACGAGCAGGGCGCTGAAGGCGCTCATCAGCCGCCTGTTCCGTCCGGCAAGGTTGCGTTGGGGCAGGGGCCGGGCAGGCGCCACCGGAGTGGCGGCATGCGGGCGGCGGATATTGTTATGGCGTTCGGTAGGCATGATCTGAACTCCGGGGACAGACCCGACCGCAGCGGTAGAGCAAGTGCCATGCCCCGTTCCGCTCTACCACCGATAGCACCCGGGTACGCCGTTTGCGACCACGCTGCCGGACCGCTTCATGGCGGCCGAAAATGCCTGCCGCCGCTTGCCGGCCCGCGGGCTCAAATGGAGGAAAACCAAAATGAATAGCAGAAGATCCTTCCTTGGCGTGCTTGCCGCGGGTGCCGCGGCTTCGGTTCTGGCCACCGTTTCCCATGCGGCCGGCGAGACTCATTCCGGCGAGCGGACGGCCGGAGAATACATAGATGACAAGACCTTGGAGGCCAAGGTGAAGTCCGCCCTGATCGGCAACGACCAGGTCAAGGCGCGCCATGTGGAAGTCGAAGTGCGCAACGGCGTCGTCCATCTGGGCGGCACGGTGGACTCGGCCGCCGAGGCCGAAGCGGCGGTGCTGGTGGCCCGCCGGGTGGATGGCGTGAAATCGGTGCAAAGCGCCTTGATGCCCAAGCCCGCACGCTGATTGTGGTTATGCCGGAAGGGTGAAAAAAGTGCGCTGAATGCTGTACGCCTTACCGGCCGGTGTAAGTTTTACAAAACATTTCAGCCGCCGCAGCCCTGCCCGCAGGGGCTGGGCGGAGAACCCAAGGAGTTCTGCGCATGATCAAGTGGGCCATCATCTTCTTCGTCATCTCCCTGGTCGCCGGCCTGCTCGGCTTCACCAACATCGCCGCCGGTGCCGCAGGCATCGCCAAGGTGCTGTTCTTCATCGCACTGGCGATCTTCCTGATCGTGCTGATCTTCGGGGTCGGCCTGGGAACGCTGGTGTTCTGAGCCGGAATGACGCGGCTGTGCCGGTGGCGTCCGGCCGGGGTGAGGTCCGGCCTGGCCGGCGGCTACGGCAAGCCGGTCGTCCGCGCCACGGCTGGCCGGCGGGGAGCTTATTGGCTTATTCCAGCTCGTCTTCCGACTGCAGGCAAAGACTGGCGCCGGCGGTGTCACGGCAGTCCAGCGAGGCCGGCAGATCCGCTCCCAGCACGGCCTGCGCCGCGGCCACGTTGCCCTTGTAGCGCTCGGTCGGCTGCAGCAGTTCGCGGAAATCCGCCAGATCGATCACCCCGTAGTTGTGATCCGCGCAGCCACTGCCGCTGCAACTGTGATCCACCACCAGGTAATCGTGCCCGTCGTGCGCCACGCAATGCAGCCGCAGGAAATCGTTCTCCGGCTTGAAATGCAGCACCCGCTCCTGTCCCGCCCGCTCCACGGTCACGATGAAATCCTGTAGCCAGGTATCGCCGCGTACCTGCGCCGGCGTGGCGTGGACGACGCTGTCGCCGCAGAGGAAGGGGGGCGTGGCGGCGGTGGCGGGGGAGAGGCTCAGAAGCAGCAGGATGGAGAAGGTGGAAATAGTGGGGAGGATGCGGGATGGCAAGGCGGGGGAGAGGTACATATTAGGTGGGGCCGGAAGGAGAGTCGGGTTGGCTGGGACTGTTGGACAGTCTATTAGCTTCGAGCCTGTTTACGATCTTCTGGGCAGTCAAGAAAAAGTGATGCTCTGAGTGAGCATGTAAGCATGCGCATCCAGCTGTTTCCTGCTCTTCTCCAATCAAGTGAAGCTGTGCGCGTAACCCCTTGCTTAAGAAAAAATTTGAAGGAATGCGGTTCGTTGAACGTGACGCATGAAGGCATGCGAAACGCTTGAGTTTCTTGACGTGATGCGCTGATGGGTTGGAGAATAAGAACAGTTCTCAACGGCGAGCGATGCGTTCATCTAGCCAGCCGGCGACTTCTGTCTTTCCGGAGGCTTCCCTTGAACGCCATCGCTTCGCCCCAACCCGTTGCCGAGTTGTACCGTGAGCACCATGGCTGGCTGCACGGCTGGCTGCGCAAGAAACTCGGCTGCACCCACCAGGCCGCCGACCTGGTGCAGGACACCTTCATCGAGGCGCTGCTCGCGCCCAGCCTGGACGAAGTCCGCGAGCCGCGGGCTTGGCTGACCACGGTGGCTCACCGCATCATGGTCAATTACCTGCGGCGAAGAGAGCTGGAGCGCGCCTATCTCGACGCCATCGCCAGCCATCCCGAACCGCTGGCCTGCAGTCCGGAAGAGCGGGCGCTGATCGTCGAGGCCTTGTACGAGATCGACACCCTGCTCGATGGCCTGCCCACCAAGGTGCGCCAGGCTTTTCTTCTTTCCCAGCTCGAGGGCCTGACTTACGCCGAAATCGCCGGGCGCCTCGGTGTCTCGCTCAGCATGATCAAGAAGTACATGCTGCGTGCCACGCTGCACATGGCTGGCATCGTCAGGCCGTGAGCAGCGCCATCGACCCCGCGCTGATCGAAGAGGCCGCCCATTGGTTCGTGCTCCTGGCCTCTGGCGAGGCCACGACCGACGACAGGGCGGCCTGTACGGGCTGGCGCACGGCAGACGCCCGCCACGAGGCCGCCTGGCAGCACATCAGCCTCGCCACCGCCCGTCTCGCCGACATCCCGCGCCAACACGCACACGCCTCCCTTGCCGCGCTCACCACCTGTGGCAAGGACAAGCGCCCTGGGCGTCGCCGCTTCCTGGTGCAACTGGGCATTCTCTGTGCCACCGGCGTCACCGCCTGGCAGGGGTGGCGGCACAGCGACTGGTCCGCGGACCAACGTACCGCCATCGGCGAGCAGCGCGACCTCACCCTGGCCGATGGCAGCCAGTTGCGCCTGGATACCAACACCGCCATCGACATCGAGTTCTCGGCCTCGGCCCGTCTCATCCGCCTGCGGCGCGGGCGCATCATGGTGGCCACCGCCCACGCCTCCTCACCGGCACCCCGCCCGCCGTTCCTGGTGGAGAGCGCCGAAGGGCGGGTCGAGGCACTCGGTACCCAGTTTGTCGTCCAGCAAGAAAGCGGCAGCACCCAGGTCACTGTTCTGCAAGCCCGGGTGGCCCTTCACGCCAGCCTGGCCAAAGGCAGCCCTCCCATCCTCGCCGCCGGCGAGACGGCCCGCTTCGGGCGCCAGGGCATCATTTCGCAAGAGGCCGCCCGTCCCGGCAGCAGTGCCTGGATCAAGGGCATCCTGGTCGCGGACGACATGCCGCTCGCCGATTTCGTCGCCGAACTGGCCCGCTATAGCAGCACCCCCTTGGAGTGCGCCCCGGCCGTGCGCCAGTTGCGCATCTCCGGCACCTATCCCCTCGTCGACACCGAAGAGGCTCTGGCCGCCATCGGTCGCATCCTGCCCGTGAGCACCCGGCCGTTACGGCCGGCAGATCCCGCCGCCGGCGTCATCGTCGTCGCCAGGTAACGCGCCTCGGGAAAGGCGCAATCCGCTCGCAGCGTATCTCCGTAAAACGTATAACGCAGCGCTGTACCTTTTTGCAGCTTCGTTTGACATGGGGAGTGAAGACCCTTCAGCGACCCGAGGAGAGCTTTCCGTGCGTTCAGGTCATCGTAGATTTTTCGGCTAACTTCCGAAGGGCGAAGAATCTCAAGTTCGATATCAAGGATGTTTCCAACAAGACCTCACTTGGAGGCGGTCTCGAGTGGCGCAAATTGTGTCCGGATGAGAGCGGCCGGTTTCAGCTTCAGCCAGGGAGAAGGTCAGTTTGAATCCCCAATAGCCCTGAGAGAAATGCAGTCGAACCTCCGCAGGCCGGTTTTCGGTGTGCGGGTTCGGTCCATCCTGACCTGAACTGGGTGTGTTCGAGAGCTTGACTATCTAAAACTTAATAATAGAAATCATTCTCATATATGATGTTGGTATAAATTCACGATTCATCTGTATAGAGAGGCGCTGCAATGTCGATGGATTCGCCGAAAGCGGCGCTTGGAGAGGTCTTTGTTGCACATCGCGCCCAACTTCGGCGCATTGCCCAAAAGATCGTAGGCGCTCCGGAAATTGCGGACGAGGTGACTCAGGATGCCTACTTGAAGCTTGTCGAAGGCGCGTGCGCGCGCGATGTGGACAAGCCCTATTCATACTGCTGCCAAGTGGTCCGGAATTTAGCGCTGGACCATTGTCGGCGCCAGGCTGTCGAGGCGACATATCGCATCTACACTGAGGATGGAGAACTTCCTCAGGTCGCTGGCGGTTGTGTGCCGGAGCGGCATCTCCATGAGCGGCAAGTGCTCAATGCAATTGACGGGGTTTTAGGAGCCCTGCCGGCAAGAACGCGACACGCATTCGAGCTTTATCGGTTGGGTGGACTGACCCAGCGGGATATCGCGCAGCAATTGGGATGCTCTGCCACCCTTGTGAATTTCATGCTCAAGGGGGCGATGCAGGCCCTCGCGTCGTGCCGAGAGTTGTTGGAGGGGGCATGACATGACTGCGGTTTGAGCCGCCAAAGATGGTGCTGCGATTAAAGGCAGCCAGTTACTGGTGAGTTTTTTGCGCTTGAGTTACATAGCTGCCATCATTCAGTAACTTGCGCTATTCAGCGCCAGCAGTCACTCCAGCAGCAAGAAAGGTAAGCAATGGGCGAAGAAGTGAATCCGAAGCAGGATCCGGTTTGGGATATCGCGTGGTCCTGGGTGATGCATCAGCACGAGCATCAGGGTTCTGACGTGGCCGCCGAGGTTGAGCTGGCACGCTGGCTTGCCTCCGATCCTGCTCATCATCAGGCTTATGAAAAGGCCAGCCGCCTCTGGTTGATGGCGGGTCTGGTTCCTCCAGTCAATGATGTCGACATCCCTGGCTGTATGAGCCCCGACGGCGAACGTTAAACCGCCGGGGTCTTTCCGCTCTGAAGTCGAGTGCCGGGAGCATTGCTCCCGACCGTGACGCTATTTCCCGCTGACTCCTCTGGTCACCGATTGGCATCGCCACTGCACTGGCGATGCCGTCCCCGCCATCTCCCCTTCGTGGACGTCGGTGGGTTGATTTCCCCATGCATATTTGTGGTGGTTTGCTCCGTCGTCTCCGGCTCGAAATGAGCCGATATTGGATTTGGATGCCTGGCGACTAAACAAATCGCTAGCTCTCTCGTCTTTGAAAGCAGTGACCAGCATGTTGGCGAATGGGCCGGCAGAGCACGAGGTCACTTCTCTTTCACTGCATGAGGATGTCTATGTCGACCAGTTGCTTTGACCGCGAGGACGAAACCTTCATCGTTCTTGTCAACCACGAAGAACAGTACTCCATCTGGCCTCACTGGAAGGCCGTCCCGGGCGGCTGGAAAGCCATTGAAGGCGTCAAGGGGGACAAGAAAACCGTCCTCGATTACGTCGAGAAGACGTGGACGGACATGCGGCCGCTATCGCTGCGCAAGTGGATGGATGAGCAGGCCGCGAAGGCTGCCGAGACTCCTTCTGTGTCTGCTTGACGAGCGGCTCCATGAGATCGCCGTTCATCGATCTGTTGGCCCTGCCATGCGCCGGCGCGAGCGCCACCATGTACTTGCGCTGGCGCCGCTTGTTGCCAGAGTGGATCCGCGTTGTGCCGGTGGAATTGCCGGGGCGGGGTGGCCGGCTGGGCGAGCCTTTCGTCGAAAACTTCGAGCGGCTCGTGGCACAGATCTGCGATGAGCAGGCGGTGGCGATGCAACGGCGTTATGCCTTGTTCGGGCACAGCATGGGGGCTTTGCTGGCCTATGGTGTTGCGCAGCGCCAGCGTGCATTGGGCAAGCCCATGCCTAGGGCGGTGTTCGTGTCCGCCAGTCCTGCTCCCTCGCATCGCGATCCCGATCGCTTTGCTGGCAAGAATGATGATGCTGGCTTGATCGCAGATCTGCACAAGCAGGGTGGTACTCCAACTGAGGTGTTTGCCCACAAGGAGTTGTTGCGCCTGACGCTCGACACCTTGGGTGCGGATTACCGTGTCTGCGAGAGCTTTCGATATCAGGCGGGCGACCCGCTTCCGGTGCCGATGCATGCCCTTGCGGGGCGGCAGGACGACATTGCTGTGGAGCGTATCGAGGCGTGGCGGAATGAGGCCGGCCCGATGTTTACGCTCGACTGGTTCGATGGCGGACATTTCTTCATTCGCGAGCATGAGCAGCGGGTGGTCGCCGCTGTGGTGAGGGAACTGACGCATCAGCTTTCCGGGATGGGTCGTGCAGCCACAGCGTCTGTCTGATCCGCTGCCTGCCGGCATCGAGGTATTCCAGCTTGCGCTGGAGCTGGCTGCGCCGTTGTCCGCAACCGATTGGGCTCTGCTTAGCGGGGAAGAGTGCGCACGTGCCCTGCGTTTCCACAAGCACGACGACAAAGTCCGCTTCGTGACCACGCGTGCGGCGTTGCGGCTGCTGTTGGGGGAGCGCCTGCGTTACCCCCCACAGCTCCTCCGGTTCGGGGCCAATGCCTATGGCAAGCCAAGCCTGGAGGCGGAGGTTTTGTCCAATCCAGCCATCTTCTTCAATGTTTCCCATGCTGGCTCCTTTGCCTTGATCGCCTTGTCCGAGCGTGCGCCCGTCGGTGTCGACATCGAGCACCGCGATCCGCATTGCGATGTCACCGGCTTGTCCTTGCTGGTGCTATCGGAACTTGAGCGGCTCTTGCCCGGCGATCGACGTGTCGATTTCTTTGAGTGCTGGACCACAAAAGAGGCTGTGCTCAAGGCGCTGGGCTTTGGCATTGCAGAGCATCTCCAACAACTCTCGGTGCTGAGGTCCGACTCCACCAAGGGTGCTTGCTATGACATACGCCATGAGGGAATGGGTTGGCCGCGGGTGCATGCCCTTCGTCTCGATCCACCGACGGGGTATGCCGCCGCTCTGGCTTGGCAACCGGACTCTGCCGGTCACGCTGCACAAGGAACAGCTCTGTGCGCTTGTAATTCAAGGGCGCGCACAAGGTAGTCATGGCGATAGTTGAGTTCCATGACCATCTGGACAAATTCTGACTGAGGCGAGTTGCAAGGACTCTCAATGACAAATCACACCATCTCTCCGGACTACGCCTTCAGTCCTTCGGGAAATTTCGTCGGATGCCTCCGAAACCTGGCGGCAAGCCGGCCAGATGATCTGGCGCTGGTCGTCGTGGAAGAGCGGAGTGGCGAGCTCATCGAAACGGAGATCACCTATCTGGCATTCGACCAGCGCGTGAGGGCCTTGGCTGCTCTGTTGCAGGGCCGCTTCGACAAGGGCGACCGCGTGCTGATTCTGCTGGACAACGACAGCCAATACGCCATAAGCATGTTTGCATGCTTTTTCGCCGGTGTGATTGCGGTGCCGGCGTTTCCCCCGGAGTCGACTCGACCCCAGCATCTGGCCCGCCTGATGGGTATCGCTGCCGATGCCCAGGCGCGCGGCATTCTTACTGCCAGCGCGATCCACTCCCTGATCAGCGGCGCTGCCGCTCAGTTTGGCGTGTCGGCGGTGATTGCCGTCGATGAGGCCGATCCAGCCCAGGCTGACGCGTGGCGCCCGCAAGAGCCGGCCCTCGAGGACGTCGCATTCCTGCAGTACACCTCAGGTTCCACCTCGTCGCCCAAGGGCGTGATGGTGACGCACGGCTGCCTGATGGCGAACGAGCGCGCCATCCGCGAGGGACTCTCCATCGGCGCGGACGACAAGTTCGGTGTCTGGTCGCCGCTGTTCCATGACATGGGGTTGATTGGCGGTCTGCTGCAGCCGTTCTACAGCGGGATTCCCTGCGTGCTGTGCTCGCCGCGCTTCTTCCTGGAGCGGCCGGTGCGCTGGCTCGAGATGGTCTCGCGCCATCGGGTCACGATCAGTGGCGGACCGGATTTTGCCTATCGCTTGTGCCTGGATCGGGTCAAGGACACTCAGCTCGACGGACTGGATCTTTCGAGCTGGCGCATTGCTTATACCGGGGCCGAGCCCGTGCGGCACGACACCATGGACGCTTTCATCGAGCGCTACGCGCCAGCCGGTTTCGATGCTGGCGCGGTGTATCCATGCTATGGCCTCGCAGAAGCCACGCTTTTCATCACAGGTGGGCGCCGCGGCAGTGGCATGACGGTGAATCGCTTCGATGATGAGACGCTGTCGCGGCGCTTGGTCACGGCGGTCGCCGATGGATCCGCGCTGGTGGGTTGTGGACAGGTGCCTTCTTCGCACCAGATTCGCATCGCTGATCCCGACTCCGGCGATGTCGCCGCGGCCGCCGCGATCGGCGAGATTTGGGCCACCGGCCCCAGCATCGCAGCAGGCTACTGGAACAAGCCGAACGAAACTGCGCAGGCCTTCCTGGAGCGCGACGGCCACCGCTGGCTGCGCACCGGTGACCTCGGATTCGTGCATGAGGGCGAGCTTTTCGTCGCCGGCAGGCTCAAGGACATGATCATCGTGCGCGGGCACAACCTCTACCCGCAGGACATCGAGCGCGCGGTCGAGGCCGAGGTGGATGCCGTACGCAAAGGCAGGGTGGCGGCCTTTGCGGTGAATGTGGACGGGCAGGAAGGTATCGGTATCGCGGCCGAGGTGTCGCGTGGGCTGCAGAAGCTCATCGCGCCCCAGGCGCTGGCTGATGTGCTGGGCGCCGTGGTGAGCGAACAGTGTGGCGAGGCGCCCAAGGCCATCGTGCTGCTCAACCCGGGAGCACTGCCCAAGACTTCGAGCGGCAAGCTGCAGCGCGGCGCTTGCCGCAAGGGATGGATGGACCGGTCACTCGATGCCTATGCAATCTTCGAGGGCGGGCGTGCCGTCGGCGGGCAGGGCGGTGGCGAGGGTTTGCTTGGTGCCAGCGTAGCGCCGCTCGATGAAATGGCGCAGGTGCTCGCCGCCGTATGGCGGGACGTGCTCAAGCACGATGCGGCGCGGCCTTATGCCGGCGACACGCATTTCTTTGCCTCGGGCGGCAATTCGCTCGCGGCGGTGCAATTGGCTGCGCATATTGCACGTCGATGGGAGATCGACTTCCCGCCGCGTCTGGTGTTCGAGCATCCGCGTCTGCAGGAACAGGCAGAGGCGATCCGGCGCAGCCAGGAAGCGGGAGTGAGGGGTTCCGCGCCTGCCATCCCGGTGTTGCCTGCGGAACGCCGTATCCAGCCCCTGCCGCTCTCCTCGGCACAGCGGCGACAGTGGTTCATGTGGCAGCTGGACCCCCAGAGCACGGCCTACCACATTCAGGGTGCGCTTCGGCTCAAGGGCAAGCTTGACTTCGAAGCGCTGCGTGCGGCCATCGCAGGCCTGGTCCAGCGCCACGAGTCGCTGCGCACCGTGTTCCGTGTGAGGCCTGACGGCGAAGTTGAGCAGATCGTGTTGCCTGAGCGGGTGCTGGATCTGCAACTGATCGACCTGCGCCAAACCGCGGACACTGAACGGGAGGAGCGCATGGCCGAGGCCCTGCATGCGCTCAACGTCCAGCCTTTTGTCCTCACCGATGGGCCATTGGTGCGTGCGGCCCTCGTCCGCCTGACCGAGCAGATTCACGTGCTGGCGCTGGTGATGCACCACATCGTCTCCGATGGTGCATCGATGCAGATACTCGTGGACGAGCTGGGTGTGCTCTACGCCGTGTCGTTTTCCGGCGAGCTGGGTGCGCCGACCCTGGCCAGTCCGGCGATCCAGTATGCGGACTACGCCGCCTGGCAGCACGACCACCTGGACAAGGAAACACACGAACGCCAACTGGCCTACTGGCGCAAGCAGTTGAACGTCGCACCCGAGGAAGCGCACCCGGTACTCACCCTGCCCGTCGACCACCCTCGGCAGGCGGTGCTCCGCTACCGTGCGGCTGACTACCGTTTCGAGTTGCCGACCGATCTGCTGGCCGGCTTGCGCCGGCTGACCGAGATGCATGGCGCCACGCTCTTTACGGTGCTGTTGGCGGGTTTCCATGCACTCCTGTACCGCTACAGCGGGCAGCACGACATCCGAGTCGGCGTGCCAGTCGCCAACCGTGGCCGTCCCGAGCTGCAAGACGTGATCGGCCTCTTCGTCAATACGCTCGTGATGCGCCTGCGTCTCGATGGGCGTACCAGCTTCGCACAAGCCTTGGAGCAGGCCAGGGAGGCAGTACTTGGTGCCCAGGCGAACCAGGACCTGCCCTTCGAGCAGCTCGTCGAAGCGCTGCAACCGGGGCGCAGCCTGAGTCACACCCCCTTGTTCCAAGTGATGTTCAACCACCTTCAGGAAGATTACGGTGCATTCGCGCGCCGGACGGGGCTCACTGTGGAGGGGCAGGGCGCACCCGGGCAGGAAGCGCAGTTCGAGCTGACGCTGGATACGCGGGAATATCCAGACGGGAGCGTTGGTGCTCGTCTGACGTATGCCAAGGAGCTGTTCGAAGAGGCGACGATAGCGCGGATGGCGGGGCACTACGTGGCGGTGCTCGAAGCGCTGGCGACGCAAGCGCAGCAAGCGGTAGGCGAAGTGGCGCTGCTGGGCGAAGCAGAGCGGGAGCAACTGCAAGCGTGGGGTGTGAATCCGCAACGCTATCCCGACACGGAGCCGGTGCATCAGCTGATCGAGCGGCAGGCGCAGGCGCATCCCGAAGCGACGGCGGTGATCTTCGGAGAGACGGCACTCACGTACGGCGAGCTCAACGCGCGGGCGAACCGGCTGGCGCACCACCTGATCGGGCGGGGTGTAGCGCCGGAGACGAAGGTAGGGATAGCGGTCGAGCGTTCGCTGGAGATGGTGGTGGGCTTGCTGGCGATCCTGAAGGCCGGTGGGGCGTATGTGCCGCTGGACCCGGAGTACCCGGCGGATCGGCTGGCCTACATGGTGGAAGACAGCGGGCTCGGGTTGCTGCTGACGCAGGGCGGGGTGAGGGATCGGATTCCCACTCCGGCGGGCGTGGGAGTGATCGAGCTCGATACGCTGGTGCTGGCGGATGAGCCGGCAGAGAACCCGCAGGTAGTGGTGCAGGCGGAGAGTCTGGCGTATGTGATCTACACCTCGGGCTCCACCGGCAAACCCAAGGGCGCCGCGATCCGCCATCGTGCCTTGAGCAGTTGCATGACCTGGATGCAACAGACCTACGGTTTGACCGCGGCTGACACCGTGCTGCACAAGGCCCCGTTCTGCTTTGACGTATCGGTGTGGGAAATCTTCTGGCCGCTGACCGCCGGCGTAAGGCTGGTCGTGTCGAATCCGGGAGACCACCGCGACCCGGCACGGATCACCGAACTGATCCTCAAGCACGAGATCACGACGCTCAACTTCGTACCCGCGATGCTGCAAGCCTTCCTGGCCCACGAAGGCATCGAAGCGCAGACGCGCCTGCGCTACGTCATCTGCGGCGGCGAAGCCATGCCGGCGGCCACGCAGAGCGAAGCCCTGCGCAGGCTCAAGGGCGTGAGCCTGCAGAACCTGTACGGCCCCACCGAGACCACCATCCACGTCACCCGCTGGACCTGCCGGGACGACAGCCAGAGTCTGGTCCCGATCGGACAACCGATCTCCGAGACGCAAGCCCACGTCCTCGACGAATCCATGAACCGGGTGCCTCAGGGCGTGGCCGGGGAACTCCACATCGGCGGAGAACTGCTGGCGCGCGGCTACCTGAACCGTCCTGGCCTGAGCGCGGAGCGCTTCGTGGCGGACCCGTTCGACGAGGGAGGCGGGCGTCTGTACCGGACAGGCGACCTGGTGCGTTGGAACGGAGTAGGCCAGCTGGAGTACCTGGGCCGGATAGACCACCAGGTGAAGATCCGTGGCTTCCGGATCGAACTCGGAGAAGTGGAAGCGCAACTGCTGTCGCAGGAAGAAGTGCGGGAAGCGGTGGTGGTGGCGCAGGCGGGCCCGAGCGGATCGCGGCTGGTGGGCTACGTGTCATTGCAGGCGGGGCAGGCGATCGAAGCGGGCGAACTGCGGGATCGGCTGGGTGAAGCAGTGCCGGACTACATGGTGCCCAGTGCAATCGTGGTGCTGGAAGCGCTGCCGCTGAACGCCAACGGGAAGGTGGACCGCAAGGCGTTGCCGGAGCCGGAGTTTGGCGGCACGGAAGGCTATGAGGCGCCGCAGGGGGAAGTGGAAGAAGCGCTGGCGGCGATCTGGGCCGAAGTGCTGGGCGTGGAGCGGGTAGGGCGCCACGACAACTTCTTCGATGTCGGCGGGCATTCCCTCCAGCTGATCCGCGTGCATCGCTTGCTCAAGGAGCGGCTGCAGGCCGACCTCTCGCTGATGGACCTGTTCAAACACCCGACCATCGATGCGTTGGTGGAGCGAATTGTCCGAGGCGCCGATGAACGTGCGGAAGCTGAGGCATCCCAGAGGGATATCGATGCGGCCCAGCGTCGACGCACCGCGCTGTTGCAGCGCAAGAAGCATATGGAAAGGATTGCCTGATGTCTGCCTACCCTGATGCCACCGGCCTGGAGATCGCCATTGTCGGCATGGCCGGACGTTTTCCCGGCGCTGCCGATGTCGAAGCCTTCTGGAGAAACATCCGCGATGGCGTCGAGTCGGTGACCCGGTACACCGACGACGAATTGCGCTCGCTCGGTGTGGCGGAAGAACTGCTGACCGACCCGAACTATGTGAAAGCCGGTGTGCCCTTCGATGGCAAGGACCTCTTCGACGCCGAGTTCTTTGGCTATACGCCGCGCGACGCAGAACAACTCGATCCGCAGCACCGGATTTTTCTCGAGTGCGCATGGCAAGCGATCGAGCACGCCGGCTACGATCCGCAGCGCTACCCCGGAGCCATCGGGGTCTATGCCGGCACCGGCGCCAGCGTTTACCTGATGCGGCACCTGCTGTCGCGACAAGAGCTCGGCGATGACGCCAACATTGCCGACCTGCTGGGCTTGATGAGCGGCAACATGGCCGATGCCCTGGCGACCCGCGTGGCATACAAGCTCAATCTGCGCGGGCCCGCGGTGACGGTACAGACCGCCTGCTCGACCTCGCTGGTGGCAGTGCACACCGCCTGCCAGGCCTTGCTGGGCCATGAATGCGAGATGGCGCTCGCCGGCGGCGTCTCCCTCAATCTGGTGCAGAGCGGCGGTTACCGCTACCAGGAGGGCGCCATCTTCTCGCCCGATGGTCACTGCCGTGCATTCGACGCCAAGGCTGCCGGAACCTTGCCGGGCAGCGGGGTGGGCGTCGTCGTGCTGAAGCGGCTGGAAGATGCGTTGCGCGATGGAGACACCATCCACGCCGTCATAAAGGGAAGCGCCGCGAACAACGATGGCTCGGACAAAGTGGGTTTCACTGCGCCGAGCATCAGCGGCCAAGCTGCCGTAATCCGTGCGGCACAGGCCATGGCCGGTGTTCCTGCCGATACCGTCGGCTACATCGAAGCGCATGGCACCGGCACCACGCTCGGCGATCCGATCGAGATGGCTGCGCTGACGCAGGCCTTCCGTGCCACTACCACCGGTGAAGGATTCTGCGCGCTCGGCTCGGTGAAGACCAACGTCGGGCATCTGGATGCCGCTGCGGGGGTCACCGGTCTCATCAAGACAGCGCTTGCCCTCAAGCATCGGACCTTGCCGCCCAGCCTGCATTTCGAGCAACCCAACCCGCAGATCGACCTCGACCGCAGCCCGTTCTACGTCAACACCGTTGCCACGCCCTGGCCGGCAAGCGCTACGGCTCGCCGGGCGGGTGTCAGCGCCTTCGGCATCGGTGGCACCAATGTCCATGTCGTCCTCGAAGAAGGCCCGGTCGCAGCGCAAGGTGTAGACGCACCGGCCTGGTGGGTGCTGCCGCTGTCGGCGCGAAACCCGATTGCGCTGGAGGAGGCAGGACAGCGTTTGGCGGCCCATCTGCAGCAGGCGCAGCCCCGTCCGGCCCTTGTTGATGTCGCGCATACCCTGCAACTCGGTCGTCGCGCCTTCGAGTACCGCTGCGCCATCGTGACCAATAGTCCAGAGATGGCGGTTGAGAGCCTGTTGTCCGAAGTAGGGCCAGTACGCTATCCGACCCGGGCATCGGTTCCGGCGCCCGAAGTGGCATTCCTGTTCCCGGGTGGTGGAGTGCAGCATGCCAACATGGGCTTGGCGCTGTATCGGAACGAGCCTGTCTTCAGGGACGAGGTCGACCGTTGCTGCGAGTTGCTGCGCGGTGAACTCGGGCGCGATCTACGGGATCTGCTGTTCCCCGATGCCGGTGGTGAAGAAGCGGCCGACGAAGCGCTCGCCCAGATGAACAACGCCCAACCAGCCTTGTTCGTCATCGAGTACGCCTTGGCACGTCTATGGCTGTCGCGGGGCGTCCAGCCCGCACAGATGCTTGGCCACAGCCTGGGCGAATACGTGGCGGCCTGCCTGGCCGGCGTATTCGAGTTGGAGGATGCCCTGCGCATCGTCGCAACCCGGGGCCGTCTGCTGCATTCGCTGACGGGGGGAGCGATGACGTCGGTGCCGCTTGCCGAGGATGAAGTCGAACCCTTCATGCGTTCCGGATGCGACCTCGGGGCGATCAACGGAGAGCGCCTGTGCGTGTTGTCCGGACCGCTGGAGGCGATCGAGGCTGCCGAGCAGGCACTGCGGGAACGGGATATCAGCCCGCGTCGCCTGCACATCGCGATTGCCTCGCATTCGGCGATGACCGAGCCGGTGCTGGGGGAACTGGAGCGGGTGATTTCCTCCGTGCCTCGCAAGGCTCCCAGGATGGCATTCATCTCCAGCCTGACGGGCAGACCGATCACGCCCGAACAGGCCACCAGTCCTGCCTACTGGGCGGCTCACCTGCGTGGCACGGTGCGTTTTGCCGATGGCTTGAGCGAGTTGTTCCGCGTCCCCGGCCGCGTGCTTCTTGAAGTCGGTCCCGGCGAGGCGCTCACCGGATTGGCACGCCAACATCCGGCCAGCGGCTCCGCCGCGGCCATCTTGCCGAGTCAGGCGCACCCGCAGCAGCCGGCGCGCAATGAGCCGCAGATGGCGCAGGCTGTCGCGGGCCTGTGGTGCGCTGGCGTCGGCATCGACTGGACGGCTTGCCATGTCGGCCGTCACGCTCGGCGGGTGCCTCTGCCGACCTATGCCTTCCAGCGCCGCTCGTTCTGGGTCGAGCCGCAGGAGGCGGGTACTCCGGGGCGAGCCGGTATGCGGGGTGCGGAGGCTACAGGCCCTTTCTATCTGCCTTCATGGCATCGCTCTCCTCACTCGGCCGAAAGCACCGCCGCACAGGGCGCCGTCAGCCATGGATGCACGCTGGTTCTTGGGGGGCGTTCCGGGATCGCCTCATCCTTGACGCAGTATCTGCAAGCCAAGGGGGCCACGGTCATCCGGGTGGAAGCCGGCGCTGCCTATGCCCATACGGATGCGGCTGGCTATACGGTCCGTCCGGGTGAGCGCGCCGACTACGACTCGGTGCTGCGCGAGGTCGAGACAGAATTCGGACCGGTGGCGGCGGTGTACCACCTGTGGAGTGCGGATGTGCTTGCTGCTGAGCCGATCGGTGGCGATGCAGCGCTGGAACATGGGTTTTTCAGCGTACTCGCCCTGGCTCAGGCCCTGGATGGCAGTACGCGGGCCGATGCTGCGAAGTGCCTCCTCATGGTGGTGGCCAGCGGCTCGGAAGACCTTACCGGGCAGGAAGCCCTCTGCCCTGAAATGGCGACCTTGCTTCCCTTGTGCAAGGTCATCCGCCAAGAGTGCCCGCAGGTCGATTGCAGATTCGTCGATGTGCTGCCGTCCAACCGAACGACAGGGCAGGGCCTGCTGGCGCGACAGCTTGTCGAAGAAGCCAGCCTGCTACGCGCATGCGACACCGCAGTGGCCTATCGGGGCCCGAACCGTTGGGTCAAGACATTCGAGCCGCTGTCGCTCGATGGACATGCGGTTCCGCGCTTGCGGCGTGGGGGCGTTTATCTCATCACTGGCGGTTTGGGTGGCGTGGGGCTGGCGCTGGCGCAACACCTGGCGGCGCACTGGCAGGCTCGTTTGGTGCTGATAGGCCGCAGCGCCGTGCCGGAGCACAGTCGCTGGGAGGAGCTTGTCACCGCCGATGATCAGCCCAGGGCCCTGCGGGAGAAATTGCAGCAGCTGCTGGCGCTGGAGGCCGCCGGGGCGGAGGTATTGGCGCTGGCGGCGGACGTGGCGGACCTCGCGCAGATGCGAACTGTCGTCGCACAGGCCAGGGAGCGTTTCGGGAGCATCCACGGTGTGGTTCACGCTGCCGGCCTCGCCGAGGACGGCATGCTCGACACCCGGACCCGCGAGATCGTCGAACGCGTCTTTGCACCCAAGCTGCGGGGCACGCAGGTACTGCTCGACACCTTCGGCGATGAAGGCCTCGACTTCATGCTCTTCTGCTCGTCGATCTCGAGCGTGACCGGAGGGCTGGGGAAAAGCGATTACGCGGCTGCCAATGCCTATCAGGATGCCGCGGCGGCCGTTGCCGCACGCAGGACAGCGTACCCCGTCATCTCGGTCGATTGGGATGCCTGGCGCGGCCTTGGAATGGCCGCGGGCATGAAGATCCCTGACGGTATCGGCTGGGATGGTCCGGAGGGCGCGCTCGTCTTCGAACGCATCGTGAATGGCCCGGCGCTGTCGCAAGTGGTCATCTCGACCACGGACCTCCAGATTCGTCTGGGCGACATCGACAACGGCATGCTGGACATCCTCACGTCGATCGCATCCACACCGGTGACGCGACGCGCTCACTCGCGCCCCTCCCTGCAAACCGGGTATGTCGCGCCCGAGGGTGATCTGGCGCAGGCGCTGGCCGCGCTATGGACGGAAATGCTCGGTATCGAACCGATAGGCATGCACGACAACCTGTTCGAGCTCGGCGGCGACTCACTGCTGGCGATACAGATCCTGGCGAGAGTGCGGAAGACCTTCGGCATCGAACTGCATCCTGCGGCCTTCTTCAAGGCACCCACCATCAACGATCTGGCGATGCTCATCGAAAGCCGGCTGATCGAAGAAATCGAGGGCTCGGACTCGCTCGCAAGTGCGGCGGACCGGGCGCTGGCCATCGAGTAAGGAACTGTTGTGACGACCTCTCAAGATTTGTCCAAGCGCCGAGCCAGGCTCAATCCGGAACAGCTGGCCCGACTGAAAGCGCGCATGCGTGGAGAAGGCACGACGGTAGACCAGCAGGAGGTGATCGCGCCGGCACCCAGGAGGGACAGGGCACCGTTGTCCTTCGCTCAGCGTCGGCAGTGGTTCCTCTGGAAACTCGACCCCTCGAGCGATGCCTACCATGTCGGGGGCGGATTGAAGTTCCGCGGCGACCTGGACGTCGATGCCCTGCGCTTCAGTCTGCAGACCATCGTCGAGCGGCATGCGGCTTTGCGCACGGTGTTCGAAGAGGATGCCGACGGGCTGGCAACGCAGGTCGTGCTGCCCGCTGCCGGATTCGATGTTCCGTTCATCGATTTGACATCCTTGCCTGCTTTGGAGAGGCAGCAACGTGTCGCGGATGAGATTGAGTGCCTCGAAGGGCAGCCTTTCGATCTGATGTGCGGGCCGTTGTTGAGGACGGCATTGCTGAAGACGGAAAAGGATGAACACCTGCTGCTCGTGGTCATGCATCACATCGTCTCGGATGCATGGTCGATTCAGCTGATCCTCGAGGAACTGTCGATCTCCTATCGGGCGCGGGTCCAGGGACATGTGGCAGCGCTTTCGGCCATGCCGATCCAGTACACGGACTACGCAGCGTGGCAGCTCACTTGGTTGGACGGTGGCGCGGGAAGGGAGCAACTCGAATGGTGGCGCGGGGCCTTGGGGGACGACGCTCCAAACCTTTCCCTGCATACCGATCACCCCCGAAAGACAGATGGGCGCTATCACGCGGCGCGCCACCATGTCGAACTGTCGGCAGAGCTGCTGAAGGGGCTCAGGAAGCAGACGCAGGCCTGCGGGGCCACCCTGTCCATGGGTTTGCTCACCGCTTATCAGGCCTTGCTGTTTCGATACACGGGGCAAACGGATATCCGTGTCGGTTTACCCATCGCCAACCGGAATCGTCCAGAAACAGCAGCTGTCGTCGGCTTCTTCGTCAATACGCTCGTCATGCGAACCCGCGTCGCGCCACGCATGAGCTTGGGCGAGATGCTGGGCGTGGTCCGCGATGCGGCAATCGATGCCCAGGCGCATCAGGATCTTCCATTTGAACGGTTGGTCGAGGAGCTGCAGCCCGAGCGTAGCTTGAGCGTGACTCCCCTGTTCCAGGTGATGTTCAACCACATCCGCCGCGACCACCGATTCCTGTCCGAATGGCCGGACCTTGCAGTCGAGCGCATGGACTTCGAGGAGCAGACGGCACAGTTCGAGCTGACGCTGCAGACCTGCGAGCTTGATGACGGTCGGGTGCAGGTGAGTTTCACGTACGCCAGGGAGTTGTTCGAGTCGGAGACGATAGCGCGGATGGTGGGGCACTACGTGGCGGTGCTCGAAGCGCTGGCGGCGCAAGCGCAGCAAGCGGTGGGCGACATTCCCCTGCTGGGTGAGTCGGAGCGGGCGCAGCTGCAAGCGTGGGGTGTGAATCCGCAACGCTACCCCGACACGGAGCTGGTGTACCGGCTGATCGAGCGTCAGGCGCAGGCCCATCCGGATGCCACGGCGGTGGTCTTCGAAGAGGCGGAGCTCACGTATGGCGAGCTCAACACGCGGGCCAACCGTTTGGCGCACCACCTGATCCAGCTGGGCGT
>Ga0206117_100086_pt1 | contig 171448 bp, 160 predicted proteins | sample 3A5Ametagenome_FD_177997 | JGI IMG/M metagenome (GOLD analysis project Ga0206117, IMG submission 177997) | Enriched microbial communities from leaf-cutter ant dump, University of Wisconsin, Madison, United States - 3A5A | ecosystem: Environmental > Terrestrial > Nest > Insects nest > Nest dump...
CGCCGCGACGGCGGCGCGCGTGCCCTCGATCACCTTCCTGAGCGCGGCGGTCGGGCTGCCGCGATCGATGGCGATGTTGCCGGCGAGCTTCAGCCACCAGCCGAACACCGGAATCCAGGTCAGCTCCCGCTTCAGGATGAAGGCGGGGTCGGCGAGCAGCGGTACGAGGGCCAGCGTCTCGAAGGTCGACTGATGCTTGGACGCCAGGATGAATCCGCCCGGCGGAATGCGCTCGAGATGGCGGTATTCATGGCGCGTGCCGGTGATGAGGGAATGCAGCCGGATCAGCGTCCATGTCCACGACTTGACGACGATCATCACGCCCCGATGTCCGCCGAGGGCGAAAGGCGCGCCGAGAATGGCCATGACGGCCGTCACCGAGAAGAAGGCGAAGCTGTAGAGATAGGACCGGATCAGCATGAATCGTCTTCCAGCTTCTGGGCGGCCGCTTAACCGAATGCGCCGCCGATGACGTCGGCGAGGCCTTCGATGCCGCCGAGCGACAGGCGGAGGCGCGTTGCCGTATACTTCAGGTATTCCTGCAGGAGAAGCACGATCACGCCCCGGTCCTCCGACCAGTTGCCGAGCGTCAGGCCGGGCCGGGTCACCGGATAGGGGATGAGGCGGATGTCCGGCATGGCATGCGACAGTTCCAGCATGGAACGCGGCATGTGATAGGCGGAAGTGACGACGATCAGCGACAGGAAGCCGTTGCGCCGCGCCCACTTGGCCGTTTCGAGCGCGTTGCCGATGGTGTTGGCGGCACGCCGGTCGAGGTCGACGCAGCAGGCCATCATGTCGGGCTCGGCTTCGACCATGCGGCCGAGCCGGGATGCCGACGTCTCGGGGTGGACGCCCGAGATCAGGAGGCGCCGCGCCTTGCCGGCTGTCATCAGTTCGACGGCGCCGGTAATGCGCTCGGCGCCGCCGGTCAGCACGACGATGCCGTCGGCGGCGAGCGGCGACGGCGTCTGGTAATTGACGATGGTGTCGACGAAGCGGAAGAAGCCGCCGAAGAAGAAGCCGCTGCCGATGAGCAGCGCGGCAAGGAGGACGACGCCGATCGACCGACGGGCGCGGGTGCGCTCACCGACGGCTTCCTCGGGCCTGCCTGCCGTCTCTCTCGTGGGAGCGGACGATTCCATCATGGGTTCATTTTAGGAAATCGGCCGACGATTGACAAATCCGCGTCATCTCCCGGGGATCGTTCAGTCGAGCGCCGACAAGGATCGCCGCACGGCCAGACGCGACGTGAGCGCGGTCAGAAGCGCCACCGCCACCACGAGGGCCAGCACCAGAACGTAGGCGGTGCCTGGCAGTTCGAAGCGGCCGAACAGGGCTTCGAGTTGATCGGCGCCGGGCCGACCGGCCGATCCGCCGATCGCCCAGGCGGCGATCATCATGGCGAGAAGCGCCAACGCCCCACCGATGGCGCCACCCTCCACGCCGAACAGCAGGAAGCGACGCTGGAATTGACCGGCGATGAAGCGATCCTCGGCGCCGCAGAAATGCAGGACCTCGATGACGTCGCGATTGCCAGCCATGGCGGCGCGCGTCGCGAACACCACCGACAGGATCAGCGCCACAAGCATCAGCGTCATCAGGCCGATACCGGCGAACACCATGGACGATGCCATGGCCGACAGGCGATCGACCCACAGGGCATGGTCGTCGACGCTGCCGCCCCGGATGTCGCGACTCACCGCTTCGGCAAGCGCCTTGGTGTCGAAGGCGGCCGCGTTGTCGATCGACACGACCACGAGGCGGGGTACCGGCAAGGCCGAGAGATCGGTGCCCGGGCCGAGCCATGGCTCCAGCAGGCGCTGCGTTTCGGCGTCGCTGATGCCTCGGGCGCCGCCGACGCCGGGAAATTCCTGGGCCAGAGCCACGGCCTTCTCCACCTCGGCGTCGATGGCGACGCCGTCGAGCGGCCTGATCTCGATGGTCACCTCGCGGCCGATGTCGGACGCCCAGGCATCGGCAGCCCGGTCGATCACCGACACGACCGCGATGGTGAAGCCGGCCAGGAAGGTCATGATGGCGATGACCAGCACCAGCGTGCGGCCGGCAATCGCCTGCGGCGGCACGATCGGCGAGGCAACGGCCATGTCGCCGCCCGGTCTTGCCTTGGGCGCCGAGGCAGCCCGCTTGGGTCTGGGGATCGACGTCTTCATTCGTAGATCTCGAGGTGGCCGTTCTCGATGACCATGCGCCGCGCGTCGAGCTGGTCCATCAGGCCGATGTCGTGGGTGGCGATCAGCACGGCGGTGCCGAGGCGATTGAGTTCCAGGAAGAGGCGGAGCAGGCGGCGGGCGAGCGGGGGGTCGACGTTGCCGGTGGGCTCGTCGGCGAGGAGGAACTCGGGCTTGGTGATCAGGGCGCGGGCGATGGCGGCGCGCTGCTTCTCGCCGCCGGACAAAACCGGGGGATAGACGTGCTTGCGATCGCCGAGACCGACCCAGTCCAGAAGGTCGGTAACGTCGGCGCGATAGCTCGCCTCGTCCTTGCCGAGCACCCGATAGGGTAACGCCACGTTCTCGTAGGTGGTCAGGTGGTCGAGCAGACGGAAGTCCTGGAAGACGACGCCGATGCGGCGGCGAAGCGCCGGCATGTCGGCGCGCCTCAGCAAGGCGGTGTCCTTGCCGAAAATGGAGATGAGGCCGCGCGTCGGCTTGAGGTTGAGGAACAGCAGACGGATCAGCGTCGTCTTGCCGGCGCCGGAGGGGCCGGTCAGGAACTGGAAGGAATGAGGGGCGATCGAGAACGTGAGATCGCTCAGCACCTCTCGCCCCGTTCCGTAGCGGAGGCCGACATTTTCGAACCTGATCACCGGCCGCGCCTCACCTTTGTGTTTCGTTGTCCAATGGCTTCGGTGGAGCCACCGTTTTTCGCACCCGTCGTCGGCAGGACCTGCCCCTCGCTTGGCTAGACGCAGTTCAAGGCGAAGTCTTGCCCGAAATGCGCGTCGCGCGCCGCACCCAACGGCACCGGAAGCTTCTTTCCTGCATCTTGCGTTGTCCTGACCTCATAATTGATGTTGCGGCGGTTGTCCTTAACGTTTCATTAAGCATGTTGAAGCCATCCCTTGGAAAAGCCGCCGCGGCGGTGCGGGAGGCGTGCCGTTTGCCTTCCTTCAGGAATCCGGCCGGCGGCCAATCGGGGGCCGAAGATGAGAATTGTCTGCCCCGCCTGCGAGACGGGGTATCAGATCGCCGACGGAACGCTCGGCGTCACTGGCCGCAAAGTGCGCTGCGCCCGCTGCGGCACCGTCTGGCATGCCACGCCCAACGACTACCCTGAAGCGCCGATCGCCAGCGTTCCGACGCCGCGGGAGGACAGCGACGGTCCGGAGCCAAGCGAGGACGAGTGGCGTGATGCCATCGCCGGCAGCGGTCCGGAGAGCGCCTTCGACGCCGAGACGGCATCCGAAGCCGAGGACGACGGCAACGATCAATCGGCGATCGACGACCTGTTTGCCTCGGGTCCCGATGAGGAATCCTCCTCAGACGACACGCCTCCTGAGGAAACGGAAAGCGGCAACGACCAATCGGCGGTCGACGATCTGTTCGCTTCACCCGCGAACGAGACGGCGGCGCCGGAAGAGGAAGAGACGCCTCCCGACGTTGCCGAAGTCTCGCCGACCATCGAGGCGCCGCCGGCAGGCTTCGAGGGGCGTCGCCGCAAGCCGCGCGGCAAGGCGGCGCGGCGCGGCGCTTCGACCATCGTGATGATCGATCGGCACCTGTCGACGCCGGTCGCCTCGGTGCTGCTGATCGGATTCCTGGTCATGTTCTGCGTGATCGGCGTGGTCGGTCGCGAAAAGATCGTGGCCACTCTGCCGGATCTGGCGGGAATCTACGAGCTGATCGGTCTGAAGGTGAACCTGCGCGGCCTCGACTTCCAGAACGTCACGGCCCGCCAGGAGATGGACGGGTCGACGCCGGTGCTGGTGGTGGAAGGCGACATCATCAACCTCGACAGCGAATCCAAGAGCTTGCCGGCGGTTCGCGTTGCCCTCAAGTCGTCGACCGGCCGCGATGTCTACGCCTGGAACTACGCTCTTCCCCAGCTCAGCATCGATCAGATTGGCAAGGTCCATTTCAAGACGCGCTTGCTGGCGCCTCCAGAAGCGTCGGTCACCGTGGAAGTGCGGTTTACAGACCTGCGTCAGCCGTAATATAGCTCCGCGCGAAAGCGGCCGGGGCTCTGCGACGGTTCCGGATGCGCGCCTTTGCCGGTCCGCGGCGGATCTGGGCTCATCGACCGTCGCGACCTCATGAGGAGACCGGGATGACGGGCAAGACCATCGACGTGCTGTTTTCGGAAGAGACGATCGCCGCGCGCGTCGACGCCATGGCCAAGGAGATCGCCGCCGCCCGACCCGAAGATCTGATGGTGATCGCCATCCTCAAGGGCAGCTTCATGTTCGCCGCAGATCTCCTGCGCGCCCTGCATCGCGAGGGCCTCGCGCCGCAGGTGGAGTTCATGATGTTGTCGAGCTACGGCACCGGCACCACGTCGTCCGGCATCGTCAAGATCATCCGCGACATCGACACAGACGTCGCCGGCCGTTCGGTTCTGATCATCGACGACATTCTGGAATCGGGCCGTACGCTGGCCTTCGCCCGCCGTCTCACCGAGGATCGGGGTGCCAAGGAAGTCAAGGTGGCGGTCCTGCTCGACAAGCCGGGCAAGCGCAAGGCCGCTATCGAGGCCGATATCGTCGGCTTCTCCTGTGCCGACGTGTTCGTGGTCGGCTACGGCATGGATGCCGCCCACGCGTACCGCGAGTTGCCTTTTGTCGGCGTCGTCACCGATTGAGTGCATGCATCTGGTACCCGTGGCCCAGTTGTGTAACAATCTATCGAAATTGTTTCGATTCCAACGGGAGTGCCCCGGGGGCGGCCATGGCGCGCATTCTGCTGACTGAGGACGACGAGTCGGTACGGGCCTTCGTGAAGAGGGCGTTGGAGCTCGACGGCCACGAGATCGCCGAAGCCGAAGATGGCGGTATCGCGCTGGAGATCCTGACGGCTCGGCGGGGCGAATTCGAGCTGGTGCTGTCGGACATCATGATGCCCGTCATGGACGGCATCGCCTTGGCGCTCGCCGTTGCGCGCGACTATCCCAACCTCCCGATCCTGCTGATGACGGGCTTCGCAGACCAGCGCGAGCGCGCCTTCGGTCTCGAGAGCCTGGTCAGCGACGTCGTCTCGAAGCCGTTCACGCTCGCCGAGATTCGCACCGCCGTGGCGCGGGCGCTGGTGGGGCGCCCCGCGACCGAGAGGATCGCCTGAGTTCGGCGCTCACTCCCTGTTCTGACCGGGCACCCAAAGCACGTCGCGGCCGCCGAGATCGTTGGCCCAGCGGCTGGCTACGAACAGGAAATCGGACAGACGGTTGAGATAGCGCACCGCCTCCGGATTGACCGGCTCGCCAGCCGTCTGGGCAAGCGTCACCGTCACCCGTTCGGCCCGCCGGCAGACGGTGCGCGCCACGTGCAGGTGGGCGGCGGCGGCGCTGCCGCCCGGCAGAACGAAGGTGGTGAGCGGCGCGAGGCTGCGGTTCAGATAATCGATTTCCTTTTCCAGCCGTTCGACCTGAACGGGCAGGATGCGCAACGGCTCGAAGGCCGGCGGCTCGTCCGCTTCCGGCGTCGCGAGGTCGGCCCCGAGATCGAACAGGTCGTTCTGGATGGCGCCCAGCATCAGGTCGAGGTCGGGATACTCGTCGACATGCAGGCGGGCGACGCCGATGGCCGCGTTCGTCTCGTCGACACTGCCGATCGCGTCGAAGCGCACGTCGTTCTTCAGTCGGCGTTCGCCGGTTGAAAGACCGCTCGAACCGTCGTCGCCGGTACGGGTATAGATGCGATTGAGCCGAACCATGCTGCCTCCAGGCAAAGCCATCCTCCGCATATTCGCGTAGTTGGGAGGAGGGCTCAATCCGTCAATGGGTGGCGATCACCGCGATGCACAGATCGTCAGCGGGCACCGCCGGGAAGATCGACGCCGAGCGCCTCGGCAATGGTCCTGAGGCCGAGAACGAGCCCCATCCTGTCGATGCCGTGGCCGAGGCCGGGCGAAAGGTGCAGCGACACCGGCAGCCCGGCGGCGGTCAGCGCGGCGGCTGCGGTACGGCTGCTGTCGACGGGCAGGACCTGATCGGCGGTGCCGTGGACGAGCAGCACTTTCGGCTTGGCGGAAATCTCGTCGAGATGGTCGGCGCCGGCAAGGTAGCCCGAGTAGCCGACGATCAGCGCCGGCGCCAGCTTGCGCCTCAGGCCAACGTGCAGCGCCATCATGGTGCCCTGGCTGAAGCCGACCAGCACGAGGCGGTCCGGCGATACGCCCCAGCGCTCCAGCTCGGTATCCAGGAACTGGTCGAGAGCCGGCCCGGCGGCGAGAACGCCGCTCCAGCGCTCGGCATCGTCACGCATGGTCAGCGGGAACCACTGCCGCCCGCCCGGCACCATCGGGCAGGCCTGCGGCGCATGCGGCGAGGCAAACGCGACGTCCGGCAGGAAGGGAGCCCAGCTCTCGGCGATGTCGTAGAGATCTTCGCCGTTGGCGCCGTAACCATGCAGAAGGACGACGAGGGCGTCGGCCTTGCCGTTCGTCGGTTCAAGGCGCGGGCCGTCGATTTCAGTCATGAAGTTCCTCCAGGATCGGTTCAGACCGGGAGGACGTTCCTACCCTGCCGCATCGTCTTGTAATAGGCCCAAAGCAGCTTTGCCGCAACGCCGCGCCAGGGCGACCAAAGCTCTGATATCGCCCGCAATTCCTTTTCGCTGGGGCGTTTGTCCAGCGCCAGCGCCTCGGCGGCCGCCACTTGCAGCGCAAGATCTCCGGCCGGCAGCACGTCGGCATGGCGCGCGCAGAACAGAAGGAAAATCTCGGCTGTCCAGCGGCCGATACCGTGGATCGCCGTCAGTTTCTCGGTGGCTACTTCCGCCGGCTCGGCGGCAAGGACCTCCAGGTCCAGGCCGCCGGCGGCGGCTTCCGCGAGAGCATTGAGCGTCTTGATCTTGCCGCCCGACAGGCCGGCAGCGCGCAGGGCTTCTTCGCTCTGGCGAAGATAGTTCTCGGCCGTCGCCTCGCCGAGCAGCCCCTCGAACCGGCCCCAGATGGCGTCGGCGCTTGCCACCGACAACTGCTGCCCCATGACGATGCGGGCGATACCCTCGAAGCCCGGCGGACGATAGCGGATGCCGACGGGACCAGCCGTCTCCACGACCGGTACGAGGCGAGGGTCGGCTCGCTGAAGGTATTCGAGGCCCTCGATCATGTCGGTTTCGGTCAGGATGAGGCGCATCGTGAGGTCCTCCTTCGGCACGAGACTTCAACATTCGGAGCGTATACTGTCCAGCCCGCCAGAACCCGGCAGCAGAGCCGGACAGCTTGCAAACTCTGTTGAGACATGACCGTTCCCGTCTTCCGTTTCGCGCCGTCGCCCAACGGGCCGCTGCACCTCGGCCACGCCCTCTCGGCGCTTCTCAATGCCGACATGGCCGCCGAAAGCGGCGGCCGCATGCTGGTCCGCATCGAGGACGTCGATGTCACCCGCGCCCGCCCCGAGCACGAACGCGCCATCCTCGACGATCTCGGCTGGCTCGGTATCGCCTATGAGCGGCCCGTTCGCCGGCAATCGGAGCATGCCGGCGATTACGCCGTCGCCCTCGATAAACTGGCTGATCTCGGGCTCGTCTATCGCTCGTCCATGAGCCGCACGGAAGTCGCCGCGGCGATCCGGATGGAGGAGGCAAGAAGCGGCCGACCATGGCCGCGCGACCCCGACGGCGCGCCGCTCTATCCGGGGACCGACCGTGATCGCGCCTCCGGCAACGCCGCCGCCTCCGGCGCAACCGAAGCGCCCCAGGCGGTGCGGCTCGACATGGCGAAGGCGGTCCGTCTTGCCGGTCCGCTGTTCTGGGAGGAGTTTGGCGATCGTCTCCGGGGAGCGAGCGAAACGATTGCCGCCGATCCCGCCGCATGGGGCGACATCGTGCTCGCCGGCAAGTTCACGCCGGCCGCCTACCATCTCGCGGTGGTCGTCGACGATGCATTGCAGGGGGTGACCGATGTGGTGCGCGGCCGCGACCTTTACTTCGCCACCGCCGTGCATCGCCTGTTGCAACGGCTGCTCGGGCTGCCGGAGCCGCGCTATCATCACCATCGCCTGATCGTCGATGCCGATGGTCGCAAGCTGTCGAAATCCAGGGGGTCGGCCGGATTGGCGGATTTGCGGTCGACGGGCGCCACCGTCGCCGACATCAGGCACATGGTGGGTCTCGCGCCGGCAGCACCCCTAAGTAGTCACCCGTCTCGCTGACAGGGCGCGATGCGCTCAGACTCCCGCCGAAGCGGCGGCATGCGCCGGTTGGGGGATTTCATGGCACGGGCGACCATCGCCATCCTGGGCGGCGCCGGCAATACCGGCCGGCGTCTGGCGCGTCTGCTTGCCCGGGGCGGCGATTGCGATTTACGCCTGATGGGCCGCAACAAGGCGGCGGTGGATGACGCCGCGGCCCGGATCGCGGCGGAGACCGGCGCGCCGCTGGTCGGCATTCGCGCCGACAGTTCGGACGGCGCCGGCCTTCTCTCGGCGCTGTCGGGCGTCGACCTCGTGGTGTCCGCCACATCGGCGACGGGCAACGCGCCGACCGTGGCAAGCGCGGCGCTGCGGCTCGGCATCGATTACTTCGACATCCACCTGTCATCGGCGGCCAAGTGGCAGGCGCTCAGGGCGAACGAGGCCGACATCCTCCGGCATGGCTTGCAGTTCGTCAGCGACGGCGGTTTTCATCCCGGGTTGCCTGCCGCGATGATCCGGCGGCTGTCGGCTGGCATCGAGCTCACCCACGCCCCGGTCTATGCCAGCTTCAATGTCGATTGGTCGCGCCTGAGCTTCGGTCCCGGCGCGGCGGAAGATTTCGTCACCGAACTCAGGGAAATGGATCCCAGCGTCTTCCGCGATGGCCGCTGGGTGCGGTGTTGGCGCAACGCCCGCGACTTCGATTTCGGTCCTCCTCTGGGGCGGCGGCAGACAGTCGCCATGGGGATCGAGGAGCTGCGCTCTCTGCCGGACAGATTTCCTCAGCTAAGGGATACCGGCTTTTACATCGGCGGCTTCGGACCGGCCGTCGACTATGTAGTCATGCCGGTTGCCATGCTGGCGGCATCGCTGCCGCCGCTTCGTCGTCTCGCCGCCGCCGGCTTCTTCGCCGCGCTGAAGCGTTGGACGCGGCACGAGGAATGGACGGTGTTGGTCTGCGATGGCCGGGGCGTACGCGACGGCGCTCCCGTCGCCGCCCGGCTCCGCGTCAGTCACGACGATCCCTATGAACTGACGGCGATCGCCGCCGCGGCCTGCGTTCGGGAGATGATCCGCGGCGAGCGTCGTCCCGGTCTGCTGCCGCAGGCCCTCTACGTCGACCCCGACATCTTTTTCGGCAACCTCCGCGACATGGGAGCCAAGGTCGAGGAGAGCGTCGCGCCGGTCTGACCGTGTCGCCGCGCCTCGGATGGCGCCGTCCCCTTGGGCAGGCTGAAGGGCCATCTTGTGCGTGAGGCAGAGCTCGGGCAAATACTTCTGAGTGCTCGGTCGGCCGCCTTCGGGACCGATCGAGGCTCCGGAGCGCCTCATGCGTGTGCTGTCTCTCGCCCTCTTTCTCGCGATCTCGGCGGGCGCCTCGCCGGCTTTGGCCGCCGATGGCGTGCCTCAATATGCCGACCTCCTTGCCGACTGCGCCGCGTCGGGTAACGCGGCCTGTCCGGGGCAGCAGACGGCGCTGGCGCCGCAATGGACGAAGGCGCTGTCCGGCGATCTTCCCTCGCTCAGAAACTTCGCCTTCTGCCTTGCCGACGGCTGCTATGGCGCCTTCAAGGTTGACCCCGTCAGGTCGTGTGCCCTGCGTATCGTCGTGGCGGCGATCGGCGAGAGGCCTGTCCCCGATGAGGATCGCGGCAACTTCGAGCGGGATTGCGGTCCCCTCGGAGCGGAGGACCAGCAGGCCGCCAAGATCGAAGCTCGCGACATGGTTCGCGCCATCCGGCGAGGCGGCTGATCCTCGGCGCCGTCGACCGATTTTCTTGACATTTGGCGTTCCCGTTCCGATAGCTAACCACCTTCGTGGCGGCGGGCATGGCGCGTGCCGCCCGGAAGCCGCCGGATGTTGACGTGACGATGCAGGACGCCCCCCTTACCGAGACCGACGCGCAGGCCAGCCTGCGTCGCACCGAGGCCGACAATCCTTCGAGCCTCGTCATGCGTTTCGGCACGGATGCGCCGCTGACGCTCGACGCCGGCCCGGCGATCGCGCCCTGGCAGATCGCCTATCAGACCTATGGCGAGCTGAACGCGGATCGTTCCAACGCCATCCTGATCTGCCATGCGCTGACCGGCGACCAGCATGTCGCCAGCACCAATCCGGTAACCGGCAAGCCCGGCTGGTGGACGCTGATGGTCGGCCCAGGCAAGCCGATCGACACCGATCGCTTCTTCGTCATCTCCTCCAACGTGCTCGGAGGCTGCCTCGGCACCACCGGGCCGGCCAGCACCAACCCCGACACCGGTCGTCCCTATGGCCTCGACCTGCCGGTCGTGACCATCGCCGACATGGTCCGCGCACAGGCCATGCTGGTCACCGGGCTGGGCATCGAGAAGCTGTTCGCGGTGGTCGGCGGTTCGATGGGCGGCATGCAGGCGCTGCAATGGGCGGCGAGCTATCCGGACCGAGTGTTTTCTGTGGTGGCGATCGCCACCAGCTACCGGCATTCCTCGCAGAACATCGCTTTCCACGAAGTGGGCCGGCAGGCGGTGATGGCCGATCCAGACTGGTGCGGCGGCCGCTATCTCGAGGAGGGGCGCAACCCCAAGAAGGGCCTCGCCGTTGCGCGCATGGCTGCCCACATCACCTACATGTCCGACCGGTCGCTGCACCAGAAGTTCGGCCGCAACCTGCAGGACCGCGACGCCCTGGCCTTCGGCTTCGACGCGGACTTCCAGATCGAAAGCTACCTGCGCCATCAGGGCATGACTTTCGTCGACCGCTTCGACGCTAACTCCTATCTCTACGTCACCCGAGCCACCGATTATTTCGATCTCGCGGCCGACCATGGCGGCGTTCTGGCCAACGTCTTCAAGGGTACGAAGACGCGCTTTTGCGTGCTGTCGTTCACGTCCGACTGGCTGTATCCGACGTCGGAAAGCCGCGCGGTGGTGCATGCGCTCAACGCGGCGGGAGCGCCGGTCAGCTTCGTGGAGATCGAAAGCGACCGCGGACACGACAGTTTCCTGCTGGATATTCCCGAACAGTTCCGCATCGTGCGCGGCTTTCTGACCGGCGCGGCACGGGCGCGCGGCATCGCCGGCCCGGCGGCGGAGGAGACCCGATGACCGACCTCGCCGACCTTGCCTCCGACGTCCGCATCGACCTTCGCCTGATCGCCGGGTTGATCGAACCGGGCTCGCGCGTCCTCGACATTGGCTGCGGCGACGGTGCACTGCTTGAGCTGCTCGAGCGGACGCGCGGCGTCGATGCGCGCGGCATCGAGATCAGCCAGGACGGCGTCAACGCCGCCGTATCGCGCGGTCTGTCGGTGATCCAGGGCGACGCCGACAGCGACCTCGTCCAATACCCGGACCAATCCTTTGACTACGTGGTGCTGAGCCACACCATTCAGGCGACGCGCAATGCCCGCCGGGTGCTCGACGAAATGCTGCGCATCGGTCGGCGCGTCGTGGTGTCGCTGCCGAACTTCGGCCACCTCGACGTCCGCTTCCGTCTGATGTTCCTCGGGCGCATGCCGGTCAGCAAGCGCCTGCCCTATTCCTGGTACGACACGCCCAACATCCACTTCTGCACCATTCGCGACTTCGTCGAACTGTCGAAGGATGTCGGGGCAAAGGTCGATCAGGCGATCGTTCTCGACGGCACCGGCAAGCGCCTGCCGTTCAGCCTGCCCTGGATCGTCTGGAACCTTCTCGGCGCGCAGGCGGTGTTCCTGCTGTCGCGCGACGGCCGTTAGAGCTTTTCCGGCGAACTCTGGCTCGCCGGAAAAGCTCTATCTCCTTGCCAAGACGCAGTTCCGGACGCAAAACCGGTACCCACTTTTGCTGGATCTGCTCTAGCTCCAGCCGTCAGCCGGTTGGGCCGGTGCGGTGCGGGCTGGGCAGGCCGGCGGGCGAGGGGAGCAGCACGGGCCGGATGGCCGGCGAGCGGACGCGGCGAATCACCGGGACGCCCTGATGCAGGTGCTTGGCCGCTTCCACCAGGATCACCCCGGCGAAGGCTGGCCACAATCGCGCGCCGATCGCTTCCCAGCGGGCGCTGGCATGCATGAAATGCCGCCGTGGCACCGGCATCACGTAGAGCGCCTCGTCCCAGGCCGTCGGCGAGAAGGAGGTCTCGCGCAAGAGCTTGGTGAGCTGGCCGCGCGAGAACGGGCGGCCGTAGCCGAAGGGAGAGGTGTCGACGCGTGCCCAGAGGCCGCGCCGGTTCGGCACGACGGCCAGCACCCGACCACCTGGTGACAGGACCCGCCAGGCTTCCTTGAGAAGCTCGGCCGGATCGTTGGCCATTTCCAGCGCGTGGACGATGAGCAGCCGGTCGATCGACGCATCGGGGAGCGGCAGCATGTCGTCGCAGACCAGCGCCGAGGCGGAGGGGCCGCCGGCCGGCCAGTTGACGGCGCCCTGGGCGGCCGGCATCAGCGCCAGAATGCGGTCGGCCTCGTCGCGGAAGGGCGCCAGATAGGGCGTCGCGAAACCGAGCCCGGCCAGCCGGTCGCCGGAAACGCCCGGCCAGATTTTCCGGAAGTGATCGGACAGGATGGGCCGGATGACGCGGCCGAGGTCACTCGAATAGAAGTCCCTGAGGTCGACGACGTCGAGAAACATGCTCAGCTCCGGGGCGGCCTTGCCCTTTCCGCCATATTGATCGACTGTGGCCCTATCGCAATGGCGACCGCCGGCTTTTTTCGCCAGGGCGGTAAAGGAGGCTCCCGATGGTCCCGAAGATCGACGTCATCGCCTGTCTCAACGACAACTACGCCTATCTCCTCCGCGACGAGGACAGTGGCGCGGCGGTGGTGGTCGACGCCCCGGAGGCGGCGCCAATTCTTGCCGCCGTCGAACAGACCGGCGGTCGGCTCGATGCCGTTCTCCTCACCCATCACCACGGCGATCATATCGAAGGCGCGGCGGCGATTCTCGAACGTACCGGCGCCAAGCTCGTCGGCGCAGCGGCCGATGCTCATCGCCTTCCGCCGCTCGATCGGGCGGTCGCCGATGGCGAAAGCTTTTCCGTTGGCCCGTTCGGCTTCCGCGTGATCGCGACGCCGGGTCATACGAGCGGCCACATCGTCTATCACGAGCAGACCGCACGGGCCCTGTTTTCCGGCGACACGCTGTTCTCGCTCGGCTGCGGCCGCCTGTTCGAGGGCAATGCGGCGGACATGTGGGGCTCGCTTCTCAGGCTTGCGGCGCTGCCGGCGGAAACGGCCATCTACCCCGGCCATGAGTACACCGCCTCGAACGGCCGGTTCGCAGTGACCGTGGATCCGGACAACGCGGCGCTTGCCGAGCGGCTTGCGGACGTGGAGGCACTTCGCGCCGCCGGTCGACCGACGGTGCCGGTGACGATCGGGCGGGAGCTTCTCACCAACCCGTTCCTGAGGGCGGGCGATCCTCGACTGGCCGAAAGGCTCGGATTGTCGGGACGGCCCGCCGTCGACGTGTTCGCCGAGCTGCGGCGGAGGAAAGACAGCTTCAGGTGACGGCCTGCTTGGAAGCCCGCCTTCTGAAGGGCAGCGCGTCCCAGGCCGCCACGACGGCGCCGAGGGTGACGAGGGCGCATGCGACGGCGGTCGCCCAACCGAGCGTGCCATAGCCCGTCAGCGTCAGCAGCAGGGTCGACAGCACGGGCGTCGCGTAGGCGGCGGTGCCGATGAGCTGGATGTCGCCGTGCTTGACGCCATGGTCCCAGACGAAGAAGGCGAGACCGACGGGAAAGGCTCCGAGCAGCGCCACCATCGACCATTCCATGGGAGTGGATGGCAGCACTGTCTCCTCGAACGCGGCGTGGCAGATCAGGCTCAGGACCGCGGTGGCGAGGCAGAAGCCGGCGACGGCTTCGGAGGGAACACCGGAGAAGCGACGCGAGGTCACCGAGTAGCCGGCCCAGACCACGGCTGCCAGGAAAGCGGTAAGATAGCCGAAGGCGTAGTCGCCATCGAGCGCCAGCGACTGGCCGGCCGTCACCAGAAGCGCCGCGCCGGCGAAGCCAAGGACGACGCCGGCAAGATGGTGGGCGCGCAGCCGTTCGCCGGGCAAAAGACCGGAGAACAGGACGATCAGGAGCGGCCAGAGATAGTTGATGAGGCCGGCTTCCACCAGCGGCGCCGTGCGAAGGGCCGTGAAGTAGAGAGCGTGGTAGCCGAACAGGCCGAGCGTCCCCACGATCCAGACCTTGAGAGGTTGCCTCAGAACGGCGGCGCGTCCCCTGGCGATCAGCCAGATCGTGGCGACCGAGCCCGAGAGGCCGAAACAGAAGGCATTCAGCAGGAAGGGAGGCACGGCTCCCGAGCCGCCGGTGAAGACGCCGAGCATCGACCACATGAGAATTGCGGTCAGGCCGACCATGGTGGCGCGGGTGCGGTTTGTCATGAGTTCCCCGGCTTTCCCGGCACTATCCCGCCGCTCTTCGATGGAAACCAAGGAATCTGTGTTTTCCCTGAGCATGCCGGCCGAGTTTGCGAGCCTTTAACGGTATCGCGCTAAACTGTGCAAGATAGAACCGACGGACCTTTGCCTTGTTTTTCGCCAATCGTCGCTGGATGGAGTTCCTTTTTGGCGTGGTCGTGCCGACCGCGTTGACGGCGCTTGCCGCGGCGGCGGTGGTCTACCTGGCCATGGCGCGCATGGCGGCCGAAGTGAACGACATCGACCGGCGCGGCATCGCCCGGGTGGTCGATGTGCTGAAGGACGAGGCGTTGACCCAGATGGGGCTCGCCGCCACCGAGGTCGCCGTCTGGAATGCGGCCACCCTCGATGAGAACAATGCCTCCGAGGCGGATGGCGGGCTACCTCTCCCCGTCGAGAACGACCGCGTCTTCGACACGTTGTCGATCGTCGATGCCGATGGCGTGCCGCTGCGCACCTTTCATGACGGACGAGCGGTTGGGGCGGACGGGATCGGCCTCAGCCGGGCCGACATCGCCGCCCTCGTCGCCGCCGCGCGTCAGAAGGCGCGCCAGCCGACATCGGGCTTCGTCCAGTCGCGTGTTGGCCCACTCGTGGTCGGTTTGCATGAAATCGAGGCGCGGGCCGGGCCGTCCTCGTCGGCGGGCTCACCCCACTATCTCCTGGTCGGCCGTTCGATGACCGGGGCGCAGTTCATGGCGATGGCCGACGCGCTCGGCGTTCGGCACCTGACCTTCGGTCCGGCGACCGTCGGGGAAGACGCGGTGCCGCTGATCTCGGCGTCGGGCGTCGTTCTCGGCTCCATCGGCTGGGAACCGCGCGTTTCCGGGACCGAGGCGATGGAGCGCGCGCGTCTGCCGGTTCTCGCCGTGCTCTTGCTGCTGTTCGTGGTGATGGGCGTGCTGGTCGTCACCATCTGGAAGATGATGAGCGGCCTCCGCCACGATGAGACGGCGGCCCGTCACGCGGCGAGCCACGATCCTCTGTCCGGCCTGCCGAACCGTGCCTCCTTCAATCAGCGGCTTGCCGCCGCCTATGCCGGCCCCGACAACTCGATCGCCGTCCTGTTCGCCGATCTGGACGGCTTCAAGGAAGTGAACGACACCTACGGCCACGACGTCGGCGACCGCCTGATCCGGGCGACGGCGGCCGGCTTTCGGGCACTGGTCGACAACGGCGGCGTGTTGGCCCGCCTTGGCGGCGACGAGTTCGCCGTGGTGGTCGAAGGGGCCGAGGCGGTCGAGCGGGCTCGCACTCTCGGCGAGAGTTTCGTCGACTTCCTCGACGAGGCGTTCGATTTCGAAGGGCGCATGGTCAAGGTGGGCTGTTCGATCGGCGTTGCCGCCGATGTCGACCGCGCGCTTACGCCGGGCGAGCTGGTGCGCCGTGCCGATGTCGCCATGTATGTCGCCAAGGCCGGCGGCAAGAACCGCGTCGTTGTCTACGACGCCGGCATGGATGCCGATCGGCAGGCCCGGGCAGCACTGGCTGCCGAACTGCGCGAGGCGGTGGCGAACGACGGTCTCCAGGTGCATTACCAGCCGGTCGTCTCCGCGAAGACGGGCAGCATTTCCGCCGTCGAGGCGCTGGTCCGCTGGATTCGCCCAGCCGGTCCGGTCAGCCCCTCGGTCTTCCTCGCCGTTGCCGAGGAAGCGGGCATGAGCGACCTGATCGGAACCTACGTGCTGCGCCGCGTCGTCCGCGACGCCCGTGCCTTCGGCGATCTCAAGATGGTCGTCAACGTGTTTGCCGCCCAGTTCCGCGACCCCGGTTTTCCAGATGCGCTCGAAGCCATTCTCAAGGCGGCGGGAATGCCGCCGGACCGGCTTGAACTCGACATCACCGAAAGCTTCCTCGCCTCCGAGCCGGAGCGGGCCAGCCGCAGCATCGAGGCGCTGCACGCACTCGGCGTATCGGTGGCGCTCGACGATTTCGGCACCGGCTTCTCGTCGGTGGCCTACCTGCGCCGGTTCGCCTTCGACAAGGTGAAGATCGACCGATCCGTGGTGATCGACGTCATCCGTGACCCCGCGTCGCAAAGCCTCGTCCAGGCGGCGGTGGCGCTGGCGGAAACGCTGGGCGCCGAGGTGACGGCCGAGGGCATCGAAATGGCCGAGGAGGCCGAGGCGCTGAAGCAGGCCGGCTGCCACGAGCTGCAGGGCTATTACTTCGGCGCGCCGACGGTTCGATCGGAAATTCTGCGCCGTATCGTCCGGGAACGACAGGCCGTCGGAGAGCTGCGGGCGTAGATCCCTCAGGGATCGAGTTCGACGTCCCAGTAGAGAAAGTCCAGCCAGCTTTCGTGCAGATGGTTGGGCGGGAACAGCCGGCCGTTGTTGTGAAGATCATGCACGGTGGGCGCAAAGGGCAGGCCGGCAAGCGTCATGCCCACCTCCGATACCGTCTTGTCGGCCTTCTTGAGATTGCAGGCCGAACAGGCGGCGACGACGTTCTCCCAGGTGGTCTGGCCGCCTTTGGATCGCGGGATCAGATGATCGAACGTCAGGTCTTCCCGGCTGCCGCAATATTGGCACTCGAAGCGGTCGCGCAGGAACACGTTGAAGCGGGTGAAGGCGGGCTGACGAGACGGCTTGACGAAGGTCTTCAACGAAACGACCGAGGGCAGGTGGAACTCGAAGCTCGGGCTGCGCACCAGCACGTCGTATTCGGAAACGATATTGACCCGGTCGAGGAAAACCGCCTTGATCGCATCCTGCCAGGACCAGAGCGACAAGGGAAAATAACTCAGCGGGCGATAGTCCGCGTTCAGCACCAGCGCCGGGTGTGCGTCCGGCGAGACGGCGATCGTCACCTCACGCTCTCCTTCACCGAGGCAGGTGTCCGATCCCACCCCACGCAGTGAATACTCTACGCCGATGATGTCGCTGATGTGAAGCTGAAACCCAAGGTTTTCCGCCCGTTTCGCGGGCAGGGCGCCAAGCGGCCGGAGCTTCGCCGGCTCTTGGCCAAGTCTTTGCCGTTGTTATTCAATTGCCCGCTCTGGCCGCGCGGTGCAGCAGCGCGACGAACATCGAGGCCGGCAGAAGGTGCTTGACGATCGCCGCCCCCTTGGTGAGCCAGGTCACCCGGTAGTAGGGGCGCGGCCGGTCTGATTCGCAGGCGTGAACCAGGCAATCCACCACCGCTTCGGGCGGCTTGCGGAAGAAAGACGCCTCCGGCGGCCGCTCCATGTCGGCGAGCCGCTGCCGGTAGCCCTCGGCATTGGCCGATCCCTCGACGTCGACGTTGTCGTGGAACTTCTTCATGGCCGTCGACGAGAATTTGGTGGCGATGGGGCCCGGCTGAATGGTGGCGACGTGAATGCCGGCGTCGATCAGCTCCAGCCGCCAGCTGTCGGCAAGTCCCTCAATGGCATGCTTGGACGCGTTGTAGGCACCGCGGTAGGGCATCGACAGGAAGCCGAGAATGGAAGAGCACATGACGATGCGCCCCGATCCGGCCCGGCGCATGGCCGGCACGAGGCGGCGCGTGAGGTCGTGCCAGCCAAGGACGTTGACTTCGAAGACATGCCGCAGCACCTCGGTCGAAATATCTTCGAGAGCGCCCGGCTGGCCGTAGGCGCCATTGTTGTAGAGGGCGCCCAGTCTGCCGCCGGTCGCCGCGAGTACCGCGTCGGCGGTCGCGACGATCGAGGCGGGGTCGGCATAGTCCATCAGAAGCGGCGTGACGCCGGCAATGCCCGCCAGCCTCTGCTGGTCCTCTTCGCGCCGCACGGTCGCGAACACCTGCCAGCCCCGCCCGGCCATGATCGTGGCCGCGGCGAGGCCGATGCCCGAGGAAGCGCCGGTGATCAGGATGCTGCGGTCGACGGCGGGAAAGCGCATGGCGGGCCTCTGGCTAAGAAAGACGTCCGGCCGGCGCGACAATCAGTCTTTCTCCGGACGGCACGGCCGACTATATACTGTGACGGACGCTTGGAGAGAACCTTGCTCGACGATTCCGACCACGATCATCAGGTGTGCCGCAGCCGCGCCGTCGCCCGCGCCGAGGAGCGCTGCCGCGACGAGGGGCTGCGCCTCACCGAGCAGCGGCGGCAGGTGCTCGAGGCGATGCTGGAAAGCCACGCGCCGGTGTCGGCCTACGAGATCATGGACCGCATCGCCGGCAAGGCGCGTCGACCCAGCCCGATCTCGGTCTATCGTGCCCTCGATTTCCTGGTTGCCCATCGCTTCGCCCACCGCATCGAGAGCCGCAACGCCTTCCTTGCCTGCATCGAGGAGCACGGGCATGCCACCTCCGCGCCGGAGGCGCCGCTGGTGTTCCTGCTCTGCGAAAGGTGCGGTTCGGCGACCGAGGCCGAGCCGGCCGAACTCGGCGGGCTGCTCGCCCGCATAGCGGCGGCGGAAGGTTTTGCGCCGTCGGCCTCGGTCCTGGAGATTCGCGGTCTCTGCGCCGCCTGCCAATCGGGCGACCACCACCACGACCATTCGCACAACCACAGTTGAGGATTGAATGCTGAGTTCCTTCGGTCCGGCGCCGCGCCGCCGCTCGGTTCCCGTCGTGGTTGGCAAGGTGACGATCGGCGGCGATGCGCCGGTGGTTGTTCAATCGATGACCAACACGGATACCGCCGACGTCGATGCCACGGTGGCGCAGGTGATGGCGCTTGCGCGGGCCGGCTCGGAGCTGGTGCGCATCACCGTCGATCGTGACGAAAGCGCCGCCGCCGTGCCGCGCATCCGTGAGCGGCTCGACCGTGTCGGCGTCGACGTGCCATTGATCGGCGATTTCCATTTCATCGGCCATCGGCTGCTCGCCGACTTTCCCGCCTGCGCCGAGGCGCTGGCCAAGTATCGCATCAATCCCGGCAACGTCGGCGTCCGTGCCAAGCGTGACCGCCACTTCAGCGACATCGTCGAGATCGCCGCCCGCCACGGCAAGGCGGTGCGCATCGGCGTCAACTGGGGCTCGCTCGACCAGGAGCTGGCGACGCGCCTGATGGACGAGAACAAGGCCAAGGGCTCGCCGATGACCGCGCAGGAGGTGATGCGCGAGGCAATGGTGCAGTCGGCGCTGCTGTCGGCCGCCCGCGCCGAGGAGATCGGCCTTGCCCGCGATCGCATCGTTCTGTCGGCCAAGGTCAGCCAGGTGCAGGACCTCATCGCCGTCTATGGCGAGCTGGCCTCGCGCGGCGATTATGCGCTGCATCTCGGTCTCACTGAGGCCGGCATGGGCACCAAGGGCGTCGTCGCCTCGTCGGCTTCGATGGGCTACCTCCTGCAGCATGGCATCGGCGACACCATCCGCGTGTCGCTGACGCCGGAGCCGGGTGGCGACCGCACGCGCGAGGTGATGGTGGCGCAGGAACTCCTTCAGGTGATGGGCTTCCGCAGCTTCGTGCCGATCGTCGCCGCCTGTCCCGGCTGTGGCCGCACCACCTCCACCGTGTTCCAGGAACTGGCCAAGACCATTCAGGATCAGATCCGCGACGCCATGCCGGAGTGGCGGCAGCGCTACCCCGGTGTCGAGGCGCTGCAGGTGGCGGTGATGGGCTGCATCGTCAACGGTCCCGGCGAATCCAAGCATGCCGACATCGGCATTTCGCTGCCGGGCACCGGCGAGAACCCGGCCGCGCCGGTGTTCATCGACGGCCAGAAGGCGGCGACGCTCCGCGGCCCGACCATCGCCCGCGATTTCCAGTCGCTGGTGCTCGATTATATCGAACAGCGGTTCGGCGATGGTGCCAACCGCAAGCCGGCGGCAGAATAGTCGACCCGGTTGATTGGGCGCAGCCGCTTATCCGCAAAGTCCGCAACCTTTCGGGCGGGTGCTTAGCGCCGCCTCTCGGCGACGAAGCGAGCGGCGGCGGCGAGCGTTTCGGACCGCGTGCCCCATGGCGCAAGCAGGTCCGTCGCCTCGGCGACGAGGCGGTCGAGCTCGGCGCGCACGGCATCGATGCCGAGACGGGCCACCAGCGTCCCCTTGCCGTGGGCAGCGTCCTTGGCGACGGCCTTGCCCATCTCGCTTTCGGTGGCGGTGACGTCGAGAAGGTCGTCGGCGAGCTGGAAGGCGAGGCCGAGAATCTCGCCGAAGTGCGCGAAGCGGCGCACCTCGTCTTCCGTGGCGCCGCCGAGCCGGGCACCCATCACCGTCGCGGCGCGGATCAGCGCGCCGGTCTTCATCGCCTGCAGCTTGCGAATGCCGGCTTCATCGGGCGCGGCCTCGTCTCCGAAGCGTCCCTCGGCCGCCAGGTCCAGCATCTGACCGCCGACCATGCCGCCGAGGCCGCCGGCGCGGGCGAGGTCGAGCACCAGCGCCGCCCGTATCGTCGGATCGGTGTGGCAGGCGGGGTCGGCGAGAAGGTCGAAGGCCAGCGTCAGGAGGCCGTCGCCGGCGAGAATCGCCGTCGCCTCGTCATAGGCGACGTGGACGGTCGGACGGCCGCGCCGCAGCGTGTCGTCGTCCATGGCCGGCAGGTCGTCGTGAACCAGCGAATAGCAATGCAGGCACTCGATGGCCGCCGCCGCCGGCATCAGGGTGTCGATCGTCTGGCGGGGATCGAGAAGGCGGGCGACCTCGGTGAGCAGGAAGGGCCTGAGGCGCTTGCCGCCCGCCAGTACCGCATGCCGCATGGCAGCCAGAAGACGGGCCGGCCGGGCGATCTCGCCGGGCCGGGGAACAGGTTCGAGACGTACCGCGAGACCGGCCTCCAGCGCGGAAGCGAAATTGGAAAGGGCGGTTTCGAAGGCGGCGGTCATCTCTGCTCCGATCGGACAAGGAACGGTCGCTGTGGTAGCGCCCGCCTCTCGTCCCGGTCAAGGCGCCGAAAGCGCATCATACCGGCAGCACGGTGGTGTTCTTCACCTCTTCCATCACCGGATAGGTGTGGGTCTCGCGCACACCCGGCAGCGTCATCAGCACTTCGGACAGGAACTCGCGGTAGGCCTCCATGTCGCGGACGCGCGCCTTGACCAGATAGTCGAAGCCGCCGGCGATCAGATGGCACTCGAGGACTTCCGGCGCCTTCTTCACCGCTGCCGCGAAGGTGGTGAACACTTCGGGGTTCATGCGGTCGAGCTTGATCTCCACGAAGACCAGCAAGCCACGCTGAAGGTGCAGCGGATCGAGGCGCGCCGTATAACCGATGATGAACCCGTCTCGCGACAATCGTTTGACGCGTTCGGCGGTTGCCGTCGCAGACATGCCGATTTTTTCGGCGAGTTCCAGATTGGTAATCCGGCCGTCTTCCTGAAGCGCGGCGAGAATTCGGCGGTCGATGCGATCGAGACCGGGAATATCGTGGCTCGGACGAGAACGGTCGCCCCCTGCTGCTGCCATTGCCAGCCTCCAAGACATGCCAATCCGGAAGTTTCACGGAAACAAACGGTTCATTCCGCGATTAACCCGGAGTCTATACCTCAATAAGGAGAGTGTCACCGAAAGCCTGCTGCTATCCTGCGGAATATAAACAGAAGCCGCCGTTTCAAGGCGGCAACCTTCCGGAGACCAGATGTCTGCAGTTCTTTCCGAGCCCCACCGGGCTCCGTGTTTTTCGTCGCCCTATGCGGAAGATGAGACGGTGGTGGTCCGGCGTCTTCTGGCGGCGCGACCCGAAGACCCGAGGGCGCGGGCGCGCGTCGATGCGCATGCCAGCCATCTCATCACCGCCATTCGAGAGGGCAAGTCGGCAATCGGCGGCGTCGAGGACTTTCTGAAAGCCTATTCGCTGACGACGCGCGAGGGCCTCGCCATCATGGTGATGGCCGAAGCGCTGCTGCGCGTCCCCGACGGCGCCACCGCCGACAAGCTGATCGAGGACAAGCTTGCCTCGGCCGCCTTCGGCTTCCATGGCAAGGGCGAGGATCCCTGGCTGGTGGCGGCATCCGGATGGGCGCTCGGCGCCACGACGCGCGTGCTGCAACCGGGGGAAACGCCCGAGAACGTCATCACCGGCCTCGTCAAGCGCCTGGGCATGCCGCCGGTGCGCGCCGCCACGCGGCAGGCGATGAAGATCATGGGCCATCAGTTCGTGCTGGGCACCTCGATCGAGGCGGCCCTGTCGCGCGCTCGCGGGTTGGCCGGCAAGGGCTATCGCCACTCCTACGACATGTTGGGCGAAGGCGCCCGCACGGCGGCCGACGCGACCCGCTACTTCGCCGACTATGCCCAGGCGATCGAGGCGATCGGCCGGTCGGCCGGTTCCGAGGCGCTGCCGGCCCGGCCAGGCATTTCGGTGAAGCTGTCGGCGTTGCATCCGCGCTACGAGGCCCTGAACGCCGAGCGCGTGATGGCCGAACTGGTGCCGAAGCTCCTGGAGCTGTCGCGGGCTGCGAAGGCCCACGATCTCAACCTGACGGTCGATGCCGAGGAGGCGGACCGGCTGAAGCTGTCGCTCGACGTCATCGCCGCCGTTGCCGCCGATCCGTCTCTCGCCGGCTGGCATGGCTTCGGCCTTGCCGTGCAGGCCTATCAGAAGCGGGCACCGGCGGTGATCGACTACATGGTCGAGCTTGCCGAGAGCCTGAACCGCCGGTTCATGGTTCGGCTCGTCAAGGGCGCCTACTGGGATACCGAGATGAAGCGAGGCCAGGAACGCGGCCTCGACGACTATCCGCTCTTCACCCGCAAGGCGTCGACGGACCTCTCCTATCTCGTCTGCGCCGACAAGCTGCTGCGCGCTCGCCCGCGTCTCTATCCGCAGTTCGCGACGCACAACGCCCTGACGGTAGCCGAGGTATCGGAGATCGCCGGCGCCGATCGTCATTTCGAGTTCCAGCGGCTGCACGGCATGGGCGACACGCTCTACCGCGAAGTGACCGAAAAGGACGGTCAGCCCTGCCGCATTTATGCGCCCGTCGGTGGCCACAAGGACCTCCTCGCCTATCTCGTCCGCCGCCTTCTGGAAAACGGCGCCAACTCATCCTTCGTCGCCGCCGTTGGCGATGCCAAAGTGGAGATCTCGACCTTGCTGAAGCGTCCCGCCGACGTGCTGGATGGCGGCGACCGCGCCCGTCACGCCCGCATTCCGCTGCCAGCCGATCTGTTCGGTGCCCGCCGCAACTCGCGCGGGGTGGAACTGGCCGACGAACAGGCGCTTGAACCGTTGCTGGCCGCGATCGTGGCGGCAGGGAGCGATTTCGGCACCGCCGCCTCGATCATCGACGGCGCGGACGTCGCCGGTTCGTCGCGCGTCCTCCTGTCGCCGGTGGACGGCAAGACGGCGGTTGGTCGGGCGATCGATGCCGACGCCGACACCGTCGGCAAGGCCGTGGCATCGGCCGCCTCCGGCTTCCGGCAGTGGTCGGGAACGCCGGCCGAGACACGTGCCGCGGTGCTCGAACGGGCGGCCGATCTTCTTGAGGACCGGTTGCCGGCGTTCCTGGCCGTTCTGGGACTCGAGGCGGGCAAGACGCTGTCCGATGGCGTGGCCGAGGTGCGCGAGGCGGTCGACTTCTGCCGCTACTATGCCGCCGAGGCGCGTCGGCTGTTCGCCTCGCCCACCGCCATGCCCGGCCCGACCGGCGAGGAAAACCGGCTGGCGTATCGCGGTCGAGGTGTGTTCGCGACCATCGCCCCCTGGAACTTCCCGCTCGCCATCTTCATGGGGCAGACGGTCGCGGCGCTCGCCGCCGGCAACGCGGTGGTGGCAAAGCCCGCCGAGCAGACGCCGCTCACCGGCGCCATGGCCGTACGGTTGCTGCATGAGGCCGGGGTGCCGGCTTCGGCGCTGGCTCTTCTCGTCGGCGACGGGGCTGCCGGAGCGGCGCTGACCGCCGATCCGCGCATCGCCGGTGTCGCCTTCACCGGTTCGACCGACACCGCCTTCGCCATCAACCGGGCACTGGCTGCCAAGCGCGGACCGATCGTGCCGCTGATCGCCGAAACCGGCGGTCTCAATGCCATGATCGTCGATGCCACCGCCCTCGGCGAGCAGGTGACCGACGACGTCATCACCTCGGCCTTCCGCTCGGCGGGGCAACGCTGCTCGGCGCTGCGGCTGCTGTTCGTGCAGGAGGATGTCGCCGACCACATGATCGACCTCGTCAAGGGTGCTGCGGCCGAACTCAAGGTGGGAGACCCGCGACGGCCCGACACCGACGTCGGTCCGATCATCGACCGCGAGCAGACGGAAAAGCTCGCCGTTCACGTCGCGGCCTGGCAGGGCAAGGGCGGCGTGCTGTTTTCGGGTGACGTGCCGCACGGGGCGCTGGAGGGCGGTTCCTATTTTGCGCCAACCATCATCGAACTGCCCGACGCGGCGGCGCTCGATCGCGAGGTGTTCGGCCCGGTGCTGCACGTCGTCCGCTACAAGGCGAAGGACCTCGACAAGATCGTCGAGGATATCGCGGCGAGCGGCTATGGACTGACGCTCGGCATCCACTCGCGCATCGAGGCGACGGTGAAGCGCATCGTCGAGCGGCTGCCGGTCGGCAATGTCTATGTCAATCGCAACATGATCGGCGCGGTGGTCGGCTCCCAGCCCTTCGGTGGGTCGGGGCTTTCCGGCACAGGCCCGAAGGCGGGCGGCCCGAACTATCTCGCCCGGTTCGCGCTGGAGCAGGTGGTGTCGATCAATACGGCGGCGGCGGGCGGCAACGCGACGCTGGTCGCCATGGGTGACGAATAATCAAAGATACAAGCAGGGGGCGGGAGGGCCGGGGAGCGATCCCCGGCCTTTTCCATGCTTGCGGCGCCGAGCACTGCGCAAAAAAACAGGCCGGGGTCGCCGGCCTGAGTTCTGGGAGGAAAGCTGGAGTGCCACGGTGGATCAGGAGGAAGACCCAGACGGAAGACCGACAAAGCAGCGCTCACAAGTCAAAGGTCTCATGCTGCCTTAAATCGCGCCATGTCAAATTTGAAGCAGCGCTGTATAAATTGCGGGCATCTGCCGCTTTGAGGGGCTGTTTCGCTTGTTGGTCCTGCGGAAGCAAGGTGCGGGGCTCGGTTGGAGTTGTCGATATCGCCGTGCGAAGCCGTCTTTTCCCTTGTTTGCCCGGCTGACATGGTTGGTTTATGAGGAAACGGACAGGCGGGTGGGGCATGAGCGATCTCAGCGAGGCTATGGCCGAGGGCGAGCCGGCGGCGGACGACGAGGAGGCGGCGGCTGTGGGGCGATCTGGCTGGCGTATCTGGCTCAAACGGTTGTCGATCGCCGCCGCTGTGGTGGTCGTTCTGCCTTTCGTGCTGACGCCGCTTTATCTCTTCGTGCGCCCGATCTCGACGTTGATGATCGGAGACCTCGTCACCCTTCAGGGATATAGCCGCCAGTGGGTCGATATCGAGGATATCTCGCCCAGCATGCAGCAAGCCGTGGTGATGAGCGAGGACGGCCAGTTCTGCTTTCACGATGGCGTCGACTGGGAACAGCTCCGCTCGGTGCTGAGCCGCAACGGTGGCCCCAATCGCGGTGCGAGCACCATCACGATGCAGACGGTGAAGAACGTCTTTCTGTGGCCGTCTCGTTCCTACATTCGCAAGGGACTCGAAATCCCGCTCGCCCTCTATGCCGATCTCGTCTGGTCGAAGCGACGGACGCTTGAGATCTACCTCAACATCGCCGAGCTCGGTCCTAACGTCTACGGCGTGGAGGCCGCGGCCCAGTATTACTACAAGAAGCCGGCATCGAAGCTGAGCCGGCGCGAGGCGGCGCTGATCGCCGCCGCCCTGCCCAATCCGGCCATCCGCAACCCGTTGAAGCCGAGCAGGGCGCAAAAGACGCTGGCGCGCATCATCGAGCGCCGCATCAATCAGTCCGGCGCCTACGTCGAGTGCCTTAAGTCGTGATGGTCGACCATCGGGATTGCGACGGAGAGCGCACTTTTTTCCGGGCAGGCTCTGGCAAAGTGGCGCGTCAGTCTGTATAAGGCCGCATCTTTAGGAACGAGCGCCCGCGCGCCCGAACGGTGGATCATTGCGGTCCTCCTTTCAGAGCGGGCGATGGAGTAGAAGACAATGGCAGTTCCCAAGCGAAAGACCTCGCCGTCCAGGCGTGGCATGCGTCGGTCCGCCGATGCCCTCAAGCAGCCGACCTACGTCGAGGACAAGACCTCGGGTGAGCTGCGTCGTCCCCATCACGTCGACCTCAAGACCGGCATGTACCGCGGCCGCCAGATCCTGGCCCCCAAGGAAGCCTGATGAGAGAGACCTGCTCGGCCGTCGATGACGGCCGAGGTCGATTTGAAAAGAGCCGGTGCATCGCGCCGGCCTTTTTGTTTTCTGGGGAACCGGATCAGTACTCGGCGGTGCCGAAGAAGCCGGGCTCGAGGTCGGTGACGCGGCGATAGCCGTCCCGATAGAGCGCGTCGGCCCGGGAGACGACTAGCGAGGGATCGCGGCGGACGCGGCGCTCGCCGGTGCCGGCATCGCCAAGGCCGAGAGCGGCGAGTTGCGCGACGAAGGGGGCCGAGGCGGGGTTACCCATAGGCGGCGCGGCGGGGCGGCGGACGGACTCGCTTCTGGTCTCGGCATGAAGGTCGATGAGGGCAAAGTGCCGCTGACCGTCGCCGTCGGGGGAGATGCGTTCCGCGGCTTCGACGTAACGACCGGAAGCGCGGCGGGCCGCCCTTTCGAGGCTTTGGCCGCCGACGCTTCCGCCGATGGAGCCTACCGATCCGATCATTGTCGCGGGCCTCTCAGGAACTGTGCCATTACGGCACAAGGCGAATCGACTTGAGGTTAGCCGAGCAATCGGCGCGCCAGATCTTGAGAATGGTTAAGAAAGAATTAATGCGCAAGACCACCTGCGGGAAAAACGTCGATGGGCTCGGCATTTCCGGAGTGGACCGCTGGCGGATGAAATAAAAACGCGGTTCACGCGGCGGGGGTGTTGCGGTAGGTGTTCCAAAACGGTGAGGGCGGCGGCAGATGGATGACGATCTCGTTTCCCCGGATGGACATCGGTTGGCCGGCGGCGCCATAGGCGCGGCGATGGCCGCGGCGGGCGTTGCCGCCTACGATCATAGCTATGCCGACGATCGTCTGCGCTGGTCGCCGAATGCCGGCGATGTTCTGGATCTTCCTGCCTACGAGGTGCCTCTTTCGGGCCGTTCGCTCCATCGGCTGATCGGGCCGCAGGCGGAGACGTTGCGACTTGCCGCGACCCCGCCGCCCGTATTGCCGGAGGATCGCGTCGGCCCCGACTATCGGCTCGTCTACGATCTGATGCCGCGCGGCGGGAAGCCGCAGGGCATACGCATCGAGGAGAGCGGCAGCTGGTATGGTCCGGCTGGGCAGCCGGCGCTGGGAGCGCGCGGTACGGTGCGAGTGCTGCCGCGAGACACCGAGACGGCGGCGCCGGTTCGTCTCTACGGGCCGGATCGGCGGCTCGATCGCGACGAACTCCTGCAAAGCCTTGACGACCGGTTGAAGCTGCTGGAAGCCGACGGCGGTTCGGCGGTGTTTCTGATCATCGCCGTGCTCGACATCGGCCGCATCAATGCCAACTTCGGCTACGAGGCCGGCGATCGGGTGATCGACGTTGCCGGCGAACGCATCCTCCGCCGGATGCGACAGGGCGACGTGTTCGGGTCCTTCTCGGGGCACAAGTTCGGGGCCATTCTCAACGACTGCGACGAGCACTCGCTGATCATCGCGGCCGAGCGTTTCCGCGAGGCGGTGCGTAGCGAGGCGATCGATTGCGATGGCGCCGCGGTGCGTGCCGATGTCGCCATTGGCGCGGTGATGCTGCCGCAGCACGCGCTTTCCGGCGCCATGGCCGCCAACCGGGCCGAGGAGGCCCTTGGGGATGCGCGGCGCGACGTCGATCGGCACCTCAATCTTTACGAGCCTTCGGCGGCGCGCGACGCCCTGCGCCGTCGCAACGTCGAGGTCGCCGAGACGATCCAGCGGGGGCTTGCCGAGGATCGCTTCCTGCTGGCCTATCAACCGATCGCCTCCGCCACCGACCGGACCGTCATGTCCTACGAGGCACTCAGCCGGCTGGTGCTGCCGTCCGAGGAAATCGTCTCCGGTGGTCCCTACGTGGAAGCGGCGGAAAAGCTCGGGTTCATCCGGCGGCTCGACATGCGGGCGTTGACGCTGGTCATGGCCGATCTCCAGGCCTCTCCCTCGCTGAGGCTCTCCGTCAACGTATCGCCGGAGACGCTGGCCGATCCCGCCTGGCTCAGCATGCTGGTGGCGGGCGCCCGCCGCGACGGCGACGCGCTCAAGCGTCTGACCATCGAGATCACGGAGACGGCGGCGTTGTCTCGTCTGGACGATCTCCGGCACATGGTCGCGACGGTGCGCGATATCGGCTGCCGCATCGCCATCGACGACTTCGGCTCGGGCCACACCTCGCTTCGCATGCTGCGCGACATCAAGCCGGACTGGCTGAAGATCGACGGGGCCTTCATTCGCGATATCGGGCATGACGAGGACGCGGTGGTGTTCGTCAGGGCGCTGACCACGCTGGCCGGTCACTTCGGTATCCGTACCGTCGCCGAGTTCGTGCAGGATGAGGCATCGGCGGCCCTGCTGGCCGAGCTCGGCATCACCGCCTTCCAGGGACGGCTGATCGGAGAACCGCGCCTGCGGGTGGGGCCGGGCGCCACGGTGCTGGATGGTCTCGATGGCGACGGCTGGCTTCGCGGTCCTGTCGTCGTCGCTCCGGCCTGACCGATCTATTCGGTTTCTGGCGCCAGCCGGTCGAGCCGCCGGCGCATGGCTTCCAGCTCGTCGCGCAACGCGTCGATGTCGGAGGCCCTATTTTCGGCGGGGGGCGCCTGTTCGTCGGGGCCTTCGCCGGGCAGGGCGGCACGGACAGCTCGTTCGAAGGACTCGGCGTTGAGGCGGACCTGTTCGCCCAGCTTTTCGCTGAGGGCGGGGGCGCCCAGCGCCTCGCCGGCAATGCCGCGCATCTTGCCCTGTTCGCGGGCGAACTGGCCGATGGAATACTCGAGAAAGGCCGGCACCATGGCCTGCAGCTCGTCGCCATAGAAGCGGATGAGCTGGCGCAGGAAGTTGACGGGCAACAGGTGTGGGCCGCGCGTCTCCTCCTCGAGGATGATCTGGGTCAGCACCTCGTGGGTGATGTCGGCATCGCTTCGGGCGTCGATGACCACGAAATCGACATTGGCGCGCACCATCGCGGCGAGGTCCTGCAGCGTGACGTAACTGGACGTACCCGTGTCGTAGAGACGACGGTTGGCGTATTTCCGGATGACGGTACCCTGCCTCGTCCTGGACATCGGGAGCCCCTTGCCGCGTCACCGCGCCTATCGCGCTTCGGCCAGCATATGAGCAATGGTGCGATGCAGCCAAGTCTTTTGCCTTGCACTTATTCGTTTTTGCAGTGCGGCAGAACGCTTCTCCCATCGGATAGCCGGAGAAGGGTGCCAAAGGCCGAAAGGGACTGGTATTGTATAAACTTGCACCGGCTTGCGGAGGAGCGCGGTGCATGCGGGGCGGGCGTCGGGGGATCGGGGAGGTATGGTTCGCGTCATCACGGCCTTGTCGGGGCTGGTGTTGGTCGTCCTGGCGGTGCGCCTGGCGATGGTGCCGCTATTTCCGCTCGACAAGTTCGTGGAACCGACGATCGCCGCGTTCGAGGCCGACACCGGCACGGAGGTCAGGATCGGCAGTGCCGATCTGGAACTGCTGCCGACGCCGCGCGTCGTGGCGTCCGATGTCGGGATCGAACTGCCCGAAGGCGTCGGCACCGTACATGCGGACCGCCTTCTGTTAGCCCTCAATCCGTTGCCCTTCCTGTCCGGTTCGGCCGAACTCAACGGCGTGACGGTCGAGCGGCCCGTCCTGCGTCTTTCGCTCGGGGAAGGCGATCTCGATCCGGCCAAGGCAGTCGGTGCGCTGGCCGGTCTTGCCGGTCTGGCTACCGCCCAGCATTTCCAGGCGGTGGACGGGCGACTTGCCCTCTCGGCCGGCGGTATGGAGGCCAACCTCGATGGGGTGACCACGTCGGCCACCCGCACGGGCGACGCCGATCGCCTGTCCTTCAGGGCGACGCTGAACGGTACCCCGCTGTCGCTGACGGTTGAGGCCGGGCCGGGAGGCGCCACGCGGGCGCAGCTCACCGCGCCTGCGTTGAACCTCGACCTCGACGGCGGATTGGCGGGCGGTGCCTTCGCCGGTCGTCTCGATCTTTCGGTGCCGGACGCAGCCGCGCTCGGCGGTCCTGCGGGGTCGGTGCAGCTCAAGGGCGCCATCACGCTATCCTCCGGCCGGGCCGAGATGGTCGACGCCACGGCCGCCATCCTCGAAAGCACAGGCCGGCTGTCCGCCGCGCTCGATCTTGCCGCACCGCGTGCCTCCGTCGACCTCCATGCCGAGTTCGGGCGCTTGCCGGCCGGCTCGCTGGCAACCTTGGCCGCCCTCGCCACCCGGATGGGGTTCGATCCGATCAATGGCGCGGCGCCCTTCGATGCCGGCCTCGACCTGAAGCTCGCCGAAGTCGATCTCCCCAACGGCAGCCTTCGCAAGCTTCGCCTCACCGTCGTCGACAGAGGGGGGCGTTTCGGCGCGCGGGTGGACGGGACGGCGGGCGAGGGCATGGTATCGGGCCGCTTCGATCTCGTTCCCGGCGACGACGGCCGACGGCTTGGCGCTTCCTTCGTCGCCAAGAAGGTCGCGGTGGGCGATGTCGCGGCGCTTGCCGGTCTTGCCTCGCCGCTTGCCGGTCGTGTCGACGCCGACCTCCGACTGTCGGCTCATGGCCGCTCGGCCGAGGAACTGGCGGCGACGCTGGCCATCGATGGGGCCGGTCAGCTTCGCGATGGCTATCTCGAGCCGTTGCCGCTCGCCGGTCAGGTTACGCTGCCGGCATTGAGCGACGTGTCGGCGGATCTGTCGGTGACCGGCCTCGACAAACCGGCGCGGCTCGCCGGACAGGCGAAAGCGCCGTCGGGTCTCGTCACGTTCGAAGCGGCGGCGACGCCACGCCGGTTGATCGAGGGCGGCGCGGCGCCGGTCGTGGCCGGATTCGATGGGCCCGTTCTGTCCGCCGACTTCGACGGCGAGGTCGATCCGGCGGCGCTGGCGGCGAACGGCAGCCTGACGCTGACGAGTCGGCGGTTTCCGGCGCTGGTCGGTGCCGCCGATCTACCGCCGACGGCCTCTCTGGATGGACGGCTCGAAGCCGGTGCCGGCCATCTGGCGTTGGCCGATGCGCGCCTGATGCTCGGGGATAGCGCCTTCGGTGGGGTGCTGGATCTCGCTTCCTCCGGCGATCGCGGCCGGCTCACCGGGCGTCTTAGCGGGGATACGATCGATGTCGCCGCGCTGGCCGGCGCCATTGCCAATACCCTGTCCGGAACTGGTCGGCCGCTTGCCGTCGATGCGGACTTGCGCATCGAGGCGGGGGGCATCGTTGCCGGTCCGGTGGCAGCCGCAGCCGGCCCGGTCGACCTGCGCATGGATGGCAAGGGTGCCGAGATCGGGCTGCCGAGGCTGTCGCTCGGCGGCGGCAACGGTGCGGCCACGCTGACGGTCAGGGCAGGCGACAGGCCGGCCTTCGCCCTCAAGGGAAACCTGGAAGGGGCGCGCCTGGCCAGTCTCGCGCCGATCATCGGCACGGCTGCCGATGGCGAGTTCCGTCTCGCGGCGGATATCGCCGCCGAGGGACGGACGCGGGAGGCTCTTTTCAAGTCGGCCACCGGCACCGCCGATTTTTCGGTCGCGCGCGGCGTCCTCGATGGTATCGATCCCGTCGCGCTGCTCGGCCGACTGGCCCGGGCAGTGCAGCGTGGCTTCGGTTCGGACGCGGGACGTGTCGGTTTCGATGTCCTGTCCGGGCGACTGAAATTCGCCAAGGGGATCGCAACGAGCGACGATCTCGCCTTCGCCGCAGGCGATCTCCAGGTATCGGGTTCGGGCAGTCTTCGTCTTGCCAATGGCGTCCTGGATCTGCGTCTCAAGCCGAAACTCAAGGGCTATGCCGAGTTCGAGGCGCCGGTGGCCATCGTCGGTCCGCTTGCCGAGCCTCGCCTTTATCCCGATCTGCCTGGACTGCTTGCCGATCCGGCGTGGGGCTACGCGCGCCTCGCGACCATGGGCGGCGGCTTTGCCCATCTGGTCGGGGGCGACCGGGCGCCTCCAAAGCTCGAAGCCGTCAAGCCGGACGCCATGACGTCGATGATCGACCAACTCGCCGAGCCGGCCAAGCCGGCGGAGGCTCCGCCCGTTGCGACCGCGCCTCCGGCGATCGCCGCGCCGCTGCCCCTGGCGCGCCCGGCCAGCCTGAAGCCCGTGCCGCAACAAGAGAAGGTGACGCCCCGCACGCCCCTTCTTGCCGGCGGGCCGCTCGACCTCGGGGCACTCGGGAGGCCGGGGAATCTGATACCGAGTGGGGGGGCGCCGGCCAGCGCTCCGGTCTCTTCCTGCCGGCCGGGCCGTGACGGTCGCTGCATCCCCTGACGAAGGCGTCAGCCTTTCGCCTGTCCCACCGGCGGCAATTTCGGCGCCCAGCGCGTGAGCAGGCCGGCATTGGTCACCACCGAGACGGAGCTCATGGCCATGGCAGCTCCCGCCAGCGCTGGCGTCAGCAGACCGAAGGCGGCAAGCGGAATGCCGATGACATTGTAGATGAAGGCCCAGAACAGGTTCTGGCGGATCTTCAGCGACGTCGCGGCGGCGATGTCGAAGGCGGCGGCGACGAGGCGCGGATCGGGGCGCATCAGCGTGATGCCGGCCGTCTCCATGGCGACATCGGTGCCCGAGCCCATGGCGATGCCGACATCGGCGGCGGCGAGGGCCGGCGCGTCGTTGACGCCGTCGCCGACCATGGCGAGACGCCCGCCCGCGGCACGCAGCCCCTCCACCTCGGCGGCCTTGCCCTCGGGCAGAACGTCGGCGCGCCAGTCGTCGAGACCTGCGGCGCCGGCTATGGCGCGCGCGGCAGGCGCGCGGTCGCCGGTCAGCAGAAGCGTACGAATGCCGCGCCGCCGCAACTCGTCGACGGCGGCGGGCGCTTCCGGGCGCAGGGCGTCGGCATAGCCGAAGAGACCGACGGCCCGCCCGTTCTCGGCGACGTAGGCCAGGGTCATTTCCGGCTGGAGGCGGCCGAGCCCGGCTTTGTCGATGTCGGTGTGGTCGATGCCATGCTCGCTCATCAGGGCGGCGGTTCCGATCAGCACGTCGGCGCCGTCTACGCGTCCCACCAGTCCCTTGCCGGGAACGGCCTTCACGTCTTCGGCGGCGCTTGGCGCTACGCCTTCCGCGGCTGCACGGGCCAGCGTGGCACGGGCCAGCGGATGCTCGGAGCCGCTTTGGACCGCCGCCGACAATTCCAGCAGATGGGCAGGCTCGACACCCTCCGCCGTGACGACCTCCAGCAGCTCCGGATGGCCGACGGTGAGCGTGCCGGTCTTGTCGAACACCACCGCGCCGATGTGCGCGGCACGCTCGAGAACCTCGATGTCCTTGATGAGGATGCCGGCGCGGGCGGCAGCGCCGGTTCCGGCGACCAGCGCGGTCGGCGTCGCGAGGCCGAGGGCGCAGGGGCAGGCGATGACCAGCACCGCGACGGCGGCGGCAAGAGCCTGTTCCAAGCCGCCGCCCAGAGCGAGCCAGAGTACGAAGGCGATCGTCGCGACGGCAACCACGGTCGGCACGAAGACGGCGGCTATTCTGTCGACGAGGCGTTGCACGGGTGCCTTGCCCGACTGGGCGTTCTCGACGAGGCGGGTGATGCGGCCGAGCGTCGATTCCTCGCCGACGGCACCGACCTCGACCGTGACGGCGCCCTCGCCGTTGACGGCGCCGGTGACCACCGGCTCGCCCGCCTGCCGGCGCACGGGCAGGCTCTCGCCGGTGATCACGGCCTCGTCGAAGTGGCTTTCGCCGTTGAGGATGGTGCCGTCCACCGGCACTCGCTCGCCGGGGCGGACCAGCACGCGGTCGCCCGGCAAGAGGCCTGTCACGGGCACGACGGTCTGACTGCCGTCCTCGGCAAGCTTCGTCGCCGTTTCCGGCCGAAGCGCCATCAGCGATCGCACGGCGCGGGTGGTGGAGGCCTTGGCGCGCTCTTCCAGGAACTTGCCGAGAAGGACGAGCGTCAGCACGACGGCCGATGCTTCGAAATAGAGATGCTCCTCCACCATGTGGTGGACGGTTGCCATCATGTAGACCGAGAAGCCCCAGGCGGCCGTGGTGCCGAGCGACACTAGCACGTCCATGTTTGCGCCGCCGCCGCGGAGCGCGTTCCAGGCGCCCCGGTAGAAGCGGCGGCCGGCCAGGGCCTGAACCGCCGTGGCGAGCACGAGTTGGACATAGGCCGGCAGGATGTGGCCGAAGCCTGCCATCATCGCCACCATGGCGACGATGAAGGGCAGGGTCAGCAAGGCACAAACCACAAGCAGCCAGCCGGTACGTCGGCGGGCAGCGGCGGCCTCGGCCTCGCGAGCTTCACGTTCGGCGCGGGCGATGACGGGGTCGTCCGATCTCAGGGTTGCCGAAAAGCCGGCGCCGTCGACGGCGGCGACGACGGCTTCCGGAGTGACCGAGGGCTCCACCGCGACGTCGGCACGTTCGAGGGCCAGATTGACGCGTGCATCGAGGATGCCGGGCGTCTTCTTCAGCACGCGCTCAAGGCGGGCCGAGCAGGCCGCGCAGGTCATGCCGCGGATATCGAATGAGCGGACGGAGCTTTCGGCGGTTTCGGTCATGTCGCACCTCTGCCGACCCTATAGCAGATGACGACCGCCGGTCGCGTTCCTCACATTCACTTTGTCGTTTCCGTTCACCGGGGAGCGCCGCTCAGCCGCGCCACTGCCGTCCGTCGAGGCGAAGGCCGAAGGTGTCGGGACGACGGGCGAAGTCGACGAGGCCGGCCAGAGCCGGGCGGTCGTGAACGATGATCGCCGTCGGCAGAGACGCCATCAGCCCCTGGTGCGGATACTTGTCCTCGAAGGCGGCGCGGAAGCCGCCCTGCTGCAATACCTTGACGATGCGCGGCGCGATGCCGCCGGCCAGGTACACGCCGCCATGGGCAAGGAAGGTCAGGGCGAGGTTGCCGGCAATGCGGCCGAGGTGCTCGGCGAACAGCGCCACCGTTTCGACGGCGAGCGGGTCGCCGGCTTCGGCCGCGGCGGTGACGGCGGCCGGCGTATCGCAGGCGGCAAACGACTTGCCGGCGGCGGCGACGGCCCGGTAGAGGCGCAGCAGGCCGGAACCGCAGATGATGGTCTCGCCGGTGACGCGGCCACCGGCCCGCTCGATGTGCGGCCAGATGTCGTAGTCGCGCGCCGTCACCGGGGCGAGGTCGATGTGTCCGCCCTCGCCGGGAACCGGCACCCAAAGGCCGGCCGCGTCGACGAGACCGGCGGCGCCGAGGCCGGTGCCGGGGCCGATCACCACCTTGGTGCCGCGCTCGGGCGGCAACGCGCCGCCGACGGCAACCAGATCCATCGGCTTCAGGCCGGGCAGGCACAGGCCGAGCGCTTCGAAATCGTTGAACAGGATGACGTGATCGAGCCTGAAGCGCTCGACGAGGCGCTTCGGGGTGACAACCCACGGGCAGTTGGTCAACTGGGTGCTTTCCTCGCCGATCGGTCCGGCCAGCGCGAACACCAGCGATTTCGGAACCGGAGCGCCGGCATCGATCACCGCGCCCTGGATGGCATCCTCGATGGTCGGGAACAGTCGCGTTTCGACGGTGTCGAAGTGGCGGATGTCGCCCTCGGCGTCGACAAGGAGCGCGAAACGGGCGTTGGTGCCGCCGATGTCGGCGAACAGGACCGGAAAGGTGACGACGCTGGAAACGCTCTGGGACATCGTGATCTTCGCTCAGTCGGAGGAAACGGGAGAGAGGTTGGCGAAATCGTCGGCGCGGATCAACAGCTCCGCCGTCGCACGGTTGAGGGCCATCGGAATGTCGTAGACGACCGACAGGCGCGTGAGCGCCTTGACGTCGACGTCGTGCGGCATGGGCGACAGCGGATCGATGAAGAAGATCAGGCCGCTGAGCCGCCCTTCGGCGATCATGGCGCCGATCTGCTGGTCGCCGCCGAGCGGACCGCTCTTCAGACGGGTGACGTCGAGGGAGGGGCAGGCTTCGCGGATGCGGCCGCCTGTGGTGCCGGTGGCGAACAGGCGGAGCTCGGAGAGCCGCCGCTCATGGGCGCGGGCGAAGGCGACCATTGCGTCCTTCCTGGCGTCGTGAGCGACGAGCGCAATGGCCGGGGCGATGGCAGTTGCGGTGGGCGCGGTCATCGTGTCCTTCGGGTGCAGCAGGGAACTCGCTGGGCACGCTCTTAGCGCCTTTCCCCCTGAAACGGTATTGGTTTTGCGCCTCGCTCCTCGGAAATTTCGGCTGCCGGGAGGCCATTATCCGACTATTCTACGGGCAAACACGTAAAGTTTGACCAGGGATCGCTTGGCCGTGCCGGCTCAGGATGATCGGTGCCGCCGCCAAAGCGGCGCGATACCGCCGTTGCTGACGCGTTAACCGGCACCTCCTGCCTCCGTCGAAAGCGTTGTGCATCAATATTGTCCATTTGGTCAAAAACAGAAGAAAGACGATGCAAACGCGTAGAAAGCATGCTTAGGTATGCGCCACTCGGGGGAGGGGCATATTGGGGTTTCCTCCGCCGACCAGCCCGAACGGGGGCTCCTTCCAAAAGGGGTGAGGAACACGATGATCAACAAACTGATCGGCGCTACCTTTGTCGCAGCCATGATGGCGAGCACGGCCATGGCCGCTGACGTCAAGCCGGCGCTTGTCTATGGCACCGGCGGCAAGTTCGACAAGTCCTTCAACGAGGCGTCGTATGCCGGCGCCGAGAAGTTCAAGGCCGAGACCGGTATCGAATACCGCGACTTCGAGCCGACCGGCGATACCCAGGGCGAGCAGGCGATCCGCAACTTCGCCTCCAAGGGCTTCAACCCGATCGTAGCCGTTTCCTTCGCCTGGACCTCGGCCATCGAGAAGGTTGCGACCGAGTTCCCCGACACCAAGTTCGTCATCGTCGACGCCGTCGTCGACAAGCCGAACGTCCGTTCGGTCGTCTACAAGGAAGAGGAAGGCTCCTACCTCGTCGGTACGGTTGCCGGCCTGTTCTCGAAGACCGGCAAGGTCGGCTTCGTCGGCGGCATGGACATTCCGCTGATCCGCAAGTTCGAGTGCGGCTACGACCAGGGCGCTCGCGCGGCCAAGGCCGGTAACGAGGTGTTCCAGAACTACGTCGGCACCACCGGCGCCGCCTGGAGCGACCCGGTGCGCGCCGGCGAGCTCACCAAGGGCCAGATCGACCAGGGCGCGGACGTCATCTACGCGGCGGCCGGCGCCTCCGGTATCGGCGTGCTGCAGACGGCTGCCGACCAGGGCAAGTTCTCGATCGGCGTCGACAGCAACCAGAACTACCTGCATCCGGGTTCGGTGCTGACCTCGATGGTCAAGCGCGTCGACCTCGCGGTCTACAATGCCTTCACCGATGCCAAGACCGACAAGTTCACGGCCGGCGTGCAGGCGCTGGGCATCAAGGAAGACGGCGTCTCCTGGGCCTATGACGACAACAACAAGCCTCTGATCACGCCTGAAATCCTGGCGGCGGTCGAGAAGGCCAAGGCCGATATCATCTCCGGCGCGGTCAAGGTGCACGACTACATGTCGGACAACTCCTGCCCGAAGTGATCTCACCGTCATGAGGGCGCAAGGCATGGCCGATTTTCGGGCGTGCCTTGCGCCTTTTTCGTATCCGGAGCCGTCAAGCCGTGAGCTCAACACCGACCGCAGCGCCCGCCATCGAACTGATCGGCATCGACAAGAAGTTTGGCGCCGTCCACGCCAACAAGAATATCAACCTTACCGTCGCCAAGGGCTCGATCCACGGCATCATCGGAGAAAATGGTGCCGGCAAGTCGACGCTGATGTCGATCCTCTACGGCTTCTACCATGCCGACGGCGGGTCGATCCGCATCAACGGCAAGGACACCGTCATCCATGACAGCCAGGCGGCCATTTCCGCCGGCATCGGCATGGTCCACCAGCACTTCATGCTGGTCGAGAATTTCTCCGTGCTCGAAAACGTCATTCTCGGCGTCGAGGGGGGAGCGTTGCTCGGCCGGGGCGTCTCCGAGGCGCGATCGGCGCTGAAGCGCCTCGAAGCCGACTACGGACTCGAGGTCGATCCCGACGCGATCATCGAAGAGCTGCCGGTCGGCCTGCAGCAGCGTGTCGAGATCCTGAAGGCGCTCTATCGCGGCGCCGAGATCCTGATCCTCGACGAGCCCACCGGCGTGCTGACGCCGGCCGAAGCCGACCATCTGTTCAAGATTCTCGGCGTGCTGCGCGACCAGGGCAAGACCATCGTTCTGATCACCCACAAGCTGCGCGAGATCATGGCGATCACCGATACGGTGTCGGTGATGCGGCGCGGCGAGATGGTGGCGACCCGCAAGACCCAAGAGACGACGGTGGAAGAACTGGCCGAGCTGATGGTCGGCCGCCGCGTTCTGCTGCGCGTCGAGAAGGGGCCGGCGGCGCCGAGCGACGTCGTGCTGTCGGTGCGAAACCTCACCGTCAAGGACGGCCGCGGCGTCACCATGGTCGACAACGTCTCCTTCGATGTGAGGGCGGGCGAAGTGGTCGGCATCGCCGGCGTCGCCGGCAACGGCCAATCGGAACTCCTGGAAGCGATCACCGGCATTCGCAAGCCGGCTTCGGGCGAGATTCTGATGCACGGCCAGCCGGTCACGGGGTTCGACTCGGCCCGCCTCCGGCAGCTCGGTCTCGGCCATATTCCCGAGGACAGGCACCACATGGGCCTCGTGCTGGGATTCGAGGAAAGCGAGAATTCGATCCTCGGTTATCATCGCGACGTCCGCTACGGCCGAGGCCCGATGCTCGACCTCGACGCCTGCCGCGAAGACGCCAAGGACAAGATCGAGAAATACGACATCCGGCCACCCAACTGCCGGCTGAAGACCGCCAATTTCTCCGGCGGCAACCAGCAGAAGATCGTCGTCGCCCGCGAGATCGAGCGCGATCCGGCGCTTCTGGTGGTGGGACAGCCGACGCGCGGCGTCGATATCGGAGCCATCGAGTTCATCCATCGCCGGCTGATCGCCATGCGCGACGCCGGCAAGGCGGTGCTCCTGGTGTCGGTGGAGCTCGACGAGATCCGCTCGCTTTCCGACCGCATCCTCGTGATGTTCGCCGGCCGCGTGGTTGGCGAGAAGACGCCGGATACCGGTGAACAGACACTCGGCCTGATGATGGCCGGCATTGCCGCGTGAGGCCTAGATGAGCACCGCGTCCGTTCCGCTTCCCAACTGGATCACCTACGGCCTGATGCCGTTCCTCAACCTCGTGGTCGCCTTCCTGATCTCCGGCGCCGTCGTCTGGTTCATCGGCGAAAGCCCGCTCGATGCCGTGACGCTGCTGTTGCAGGGCGCCCTTGGCAATGGCGAGGGCATCGGCTTCACGCTCTATTACGCCACCAACTTCATCTTCACCGGTCTCTCGGTGGCGGTCGCCTACCACGCCGGCCTGTTCAACATCGGCTCGGAAGGTCAGGCCTATGTCGGCGGCCTCGGCGCGGCACTCGCCTCGCTCGCCCTCGACCATTACGTGCCCTGGTACGTGACGATGCCCTTCGCGGTGATTGGCGCCGCGATCTTCGGCGCCGCCTGGGCGCTGATCCCGGCCTGGCTGCAGGCCAAGCGGGGCAGCCACATCGTCATCACCACCATCATGTTCAACTTCATCGGCGCGGCGATGATGGTCTACCTGCTCGTGCACGTGCTGATCGTGCCGGGCAAGATGGCGCCGGAAACCCGCGTCTTCCTCGAAGGCGGCCAGTTGCCCAAGCTCGACTGGCTGATCGCGATGTTCGGCGGCAAGATCGGCGCGGCGCCGTTCAACGCCTCGTTCCTCATTGCGCTCTTCATGTGCGTCGCGGTGTGGATCCTGATCTGGCGGACCAAGCTCGGCTATGAGATCCGCACCCTCGGCGCCAGTCCGACGGCCGCCGTCTACGCCGGCATCCCCTATGTGAAGACGGTGATCATCACCATGCTGATCTCCGGCGGTCTCGCCGGCATGATGGCGCTGAACCCGGTGCTCGGCGCCTCGGCCCGCCTGCAGGTGGAGTTCGTCGGCGGCGCCGGCTTCGTCGGCATCGCCGTGTCTCTGATGGGACGCAGCCACCCGATCGGTATCGTGCTCGCCGCCATCCTGTTCGGCGTGCTCTATCAGGGTGGTGATGCCCTGTCCTTCGACATGCCCAAGATCACCCGCGACATGATCGTCGTCATCCAGGGTCTGGTGATCCTGTTCGCCGGCGCCCTCGAGTACCTCTTCCGCCCGGCCATCGTCCGGGTCTGGCAGCGGTTCGGCAAGGCCTGAGGAGGAGATCCATGGAAAACCTCGACCTCATCTCGATCCTCGGCTCGACCATTCGGTTGTCGATCCCGCTGATCTTCACCGCGCTGGCGGGTCTGTTCACCGAACGGGCCGGCGTGTTCGACATCGGTCTCGAAGGCAAGATGCTGTTTTCGGCTTTCGCCGCCGCCGTCGCCGCCTTCATGACCGGTTCGCCCTGGCTCGGCCTGCTCTCCGGCATCACCGTGTCGGTGCTGATCTCGCTGATCCACGGCTTCGCCTCGATCACCAATCGCGGCAACCAGATCGTATCCGGTGTCGCCATCAACTTCCTGGCGTCCGGCCTGACGGCGGTGCTGGGGCAGGCCTGGTTCAGCCAAGGCGGCCGCACGCCACCGCTCGCCGTCTCGGCGCGGTTTACCGAGATCATCTTCCCCTATGCCGCCGAGCTGCGGGACACCGGCTTTCTCGGCCGCTTCTATGCCAACGTCATCTCGGGTCACAACATCCTGACCTACCTGGCCTTCATCGCCGTGCCGGCCTCCTGGTGGGTGCTCTATCGCACCCGCTTCGGCCTGCGTCTCCGCGCCGTCGGCGAGAATCCGGGCGCCGTCGATACAGCCGGCATCTCGGTCACCTGGCTGCGCTACCGTGCGACGATCTGTGCCGGCATCCTCTGCGGCTGCGCGGGCACCTATCTTTCCATCGCCCAGTCGGCCGGTTTCGTGAAGGACATGTCGGCCGGCAAGGGCTACATCGCGCTCGCCGCGCTGATCTTCGCCAAGTGGCGGCCGGTTCCGGTGATGCTGGCCTGTCTGCTGTTCGGCTTCCTCGACGCCTTTGCCAACTTCATGCAGGGCAAGAACGTCCCGGGCATCGGCGAGGTGCCGGTGCAGATCTTCCAGGCACTGCCCTACGTGCTGACCTGCGTGCTGCTCGCCGGCTTCATCGGTGTGGCCCGGCCGCCGAAGGCCGGTGGCGTGCCCTACGTCAAGGAGCGTTGAGATGGCCGATTTCGACACGCTGTTCGCGGCGGCGAGCGCCGCCCGGGCCAAGGCGCACGCGCCTTATTCCAACTATGCCGTCGGCGCAGCGCTGCTCGCCGACGATGGCAACATCTACGCGGGCTGCAACGTGGAAAACGCGGCCTTCCCCGAGGGCTGGTGCGCCGAGACGACGGCCATCGGCCATCTGGTGATGGGCGGCGCCAAGCGTATCGTCCGCGCCGTGGTGGTGGCGAGCCGCATCGATGGCGAGCGCGTGCCGGGCGGTCGCTTCTGCACGCCGTGCGGTGGGTGCCGCCAGCGCCTTTCGGAGTTTGCGGCCTCGCCGTCCACCGAGATCTGGGCCGCCGATCCCGACGGCGCCAGCCAGCGTTTCACAATGGCCGAGCTCTTGCCGGCCGGTTTCGTTCTGGAGGAGTGAACGAACATGTCCGAGATTTCCAACGCTGCCCGCGCGGCGGCGATGATCGCTGCCAAGACGGATCTGAAGCCGGTCGTCGGCATGGTGCTCGGCTCCGGTCTTGGCTCGTTCGCCGATAGCGTCGAGGATGCGGTCCGCTTCTCTTTCGCCGATCTGCCGGGCTTTCCGGTGTCCACCGTCTCCAGCCACAAGGGCGAGCTGGTCATCGGCCGCATCGCTGGCCAGCCGGTGGCGGTGCTGTCCGGCCGCGCACACTATTACGAGCACGGCGAGGCGGCGATCATGAAGACGCCGATCGAGGTGCTGAAGCTGATCGGCTGCAAGGCCGTGATCCTGACCAATGCCGCCGGCGGCCTGCACCTTGAGGTCGGCCCGGGCGAGCTGATGCTGATCACCGACCACATCAACTTCACCGGCTCCAACCCGCTGGTCGGCGAGCTCGGCGACGATCGTTTCGTCGGCATGTCGCAGGCCTACGATCTCCGCCTGCAGGCGCTGTTCCGCGAGGCCGCCGCCGCCGAGGGCATCACGCTGCACTCCGGCGTCTACATCTGGTTCACCGGCCCGTCCTTCGAGACGCCGGCCGAGATCCGCGCCGCCAAGATTCTGGGTGGCGACGCCGTCGGCATGTCGACGGTGCCGGAAGTGATCCTCGCCCGTTACATGGGGCTGGAAGTCGCCGCCGTCTCCACCGTCACCAACCCGGCCGCCGGGCTCACCGATCAGGAGCTCAGCCACGAGGAGGTGAAGGAAGCCGCGCCGAAGGGAGCCGACAAGCTCCGCCGCATGCTGCCGCGCGTCATCGCCGCCTATGGAGCATCCGCATGAGCTTCCTGCCGCAGGAAATCATCCGTCGCAAGCGCGACGGCGCCGTGCTCAGCCGTGAAGAGATCGCCTTCATGGTCGAGGGATTGACGGCCGGCTCGGTCACCGAGGGACAGGTGGCGGCCTTCGCCATGGCCACCTTCTTTCGGGGCATGACGACCGATGAGCGGGTGGCGCTGACGCTCGCCATGCGCGACTCGGGCACTGTGCTCGACTGGTCCGACCTGCCGGGTCCGGCACTCGACAAGCACTCGACCGGCGGTATCGGCGACACTGTGTCGCTGATGCTGGCACCGGCCATCGCGGCCTGCGGCGGTTACGTGCCGATGATCTCCGGTCGTGGTCTCGGGCATACCGGTGGCACGCTCGACAAGCTCGACACGGTGCCCGGCTACAGGACGCAACCGGACAACGCGCTGTTCCGCAAGGTGGTGCGCGAGGTCGGTTGCGCGGTCATCGGCCAGACCGCCGATCTCGCACCGGCCGACAAGCGGGTCTATTCCATCCGCGACGTGACCGGCACGGTGGAGAGCATCGACCTCATCACCGCGTCGATCCTCTCCAAGAAGCTTGCGGCGGGCCTCCACGGTCTCGTCCTCGACGTCAAGACCGGCACCGGCGCCTTCATGGCGACGCTCGACGACTCGCGTGCCCTGGCCGAAAGCCTGGTCAGCGTGGCCAACGGCGCCGGCCTGCCGACCGTCGGCCTCATCACCGACATGAACGAGCCGCTCGGCACGGCCGCCGGCAACGCGCTGGAGGTGCAGCTCGCCGTCGACTTCCTGACCGGCAAGCGCATCGATCCCCGCATGTGGGATGTGACGGTGGAACTGTCGGCGGAAATGCTGGTGATCGGCGGCCTTCGTCCCGACCTCGCTGAAGCGCGGGTGGCGATCGAGGAAGCGTTCACCTCGGGACGGGCGGCAGAAATCTTCGGCAGCATGATCAGCGCGCTCGGCGGTCCGATCGATTTCGTCACCAAGGCCGACAGCTACCTTGCCAAGGCGCCGGTGGTGAAGCCGGTTCATGCGCCGGAAGCCGGCACCATCGCTGCCGTCGATGCGCGAGCGATCGGCGTTGCCGTCGTCGGGCTCGGCGGTGGCCGTACCCGGCCGCAGGATGCCATCGATCCGTCCGTCGGCTTCTCGTCGCTTGCCGGTCTCGGCGAGGACGTCGGTCCCGACCGGCCGCTCGGTTTCGTGCATGCGGCGAGCGACGCCGCGGCCGACGCCGCCTCGGCGGCGCTGATTGCCGCTTATCGGCTCGGCGACCGGCCGGAGCGTGGACCGTCGGTGATCGAGCGGGTCGAGGGATAGGCGCTTCTCCGGGGCGGTTGCGGACGGCGTCGCCCCGGATCTGACAGACGAGGATGAGGCGTCGTTCGGACGCCGGGGAGGACATATGAAGCGGGCCATCATCATCGTGCTCGACAGCTTCGGCATCGGCGGTGCGCCGGATGCCGCCCGTTTCGGCGACGAGGGCTCCGACACGCTCGGTCATATCGCCGCCGAATGCGCGGCGGGGCGGGGCGATCAGGACGGTCTACGGTCGGGACCGCTGTCGCTCCCCAACCTCGAGCGGCTTGGTCTCGGGCTTGCTGCCGAACTCGCCACGGGTCGGAAGCCTGCCGGCTTCGTCCGGACCTCAGCCGAAGGGCGCTACGCGGCGCCGGCCGAGGTGTCGAGCGGCAAGGACACGCCGTCCGGCCACTGGGAGATCGCCGGCGTGCCGGTGCCCTTCGAATGGGGCTATTTCCCGCCAGAGCCGCCGAGCTTCCCGGCCGACCTCATCGATGCCTACGTGCGTGAGACCGGCGTGCCGGGCATCCTCGGCAATTGCCATGCCTCCGGCACGGCGATCATCGACCGTTTCGGAGAGGAGCACATCCGGACCGGCAAGCCGATCGTCTACACCTCGGCCGATTCGGTGTTGCAGATCGCCGCCCACGAGACGCATTTCGGCCTTGCCAAGCTGCTGGCCGACTGCGAGATCGCCCGCAAGCTGGTCGATCGCTACCGGGTCGGGCGGGTCATCGCCCGTCCCTTCGTCGGCGAAAGCCGGGAGACCTTCAAGCGGACCGCCAACCGGCGCGACTACGCCGTGCCGCCGCCGGAGCCCACGCTGCTCACCCGCGTCGAAGCGGCTGGCGGCAAGGTCTATGGCATCGGCAAGATCGGCGACATCTTCGCCCATCAGAACATCACCATCACCCGCAAGGGCAAGTCGAACGACGGCAACCTCGACCTCGGCATCGCCGCGCTCGGCGAGGCCGGCGCCGGCGATCTCGTTTTCGTCAACCTCGTCGATTTCGACACCGAATACGGGCACCGGCGCGACGTTGCCGGCTATGCCGCCTGCCTCGAAGCCTTCGACCGGCGGCTGCCGGAAGTGGAGGCGGCGATGGGCGAGGGCGACATGCTGCTGATCACCGCCGATCATGGTTGCGATCCGACCTGGCGCGGTAGCGACCACACGCGCGAGCGCGTGCCGGCGCTGTTCGCCGGTCAGGGAGTGCCGCCCGGTTCTGCCGGACGGCCGGACACCTTTGCCGACATGGCCGAAACCATTGCTGCGTGGCTTGGCCTTGCGCCCGGCCTGCATGGCCGCTCACTGCTCTGAAAGACAATCCATGACCGAACCGACCGCCGTGCCTTCGGTGCCGAAGGCCGAACTTCACGTTCATCTCGAAGCCGGTGCCGCGCCCGAGCTCGTTCGCCGCAATGCCGCGCGCTATGGCGTGGACGTGTCGCGCCTGTTCGACGACGAGGGACGCTATCTCTGGACCGATTTCTCGGCCTTCCTCGTTGCCTACGATCTCGCCGCCTCGGTGTTCCGCACGCCGGAAGATTTCGCCGAGATCGCCGAGGTCTATCAGCGGCAGGCTGCCGCCGCGGGCTCGATCTACACCGAGTTCTTCGTGTCGCCGGATTTCGGCGAACGCTCCGGCCTCGGCTACCGTGCCTATCTCGACGGCATCGTCGAGGGGCTGCGCCGGGCCGAAGCGGCAACCGGCATCGTCGGGCGGGTGATCCCGCTCGTCGAGCGTCACTACGGCCCCGAGCGGGGCGTTGAGGCTGCACGGGCTGCCGTGAACAACCTGGTGCCGGAGGTCGTTGGCTTCGGCATGGCCGGCGAAGAGCGTCTCCATGCGCCGCACGAGTTCGCCGCCGCCTTTCAGATCGCGTCCGAGGCCGGGCTGCCGCTTACCTGCCATGCCGGCGAGTGGTGCTCCTGGGAAGGGGTGGCGGCGACGATCGACGCCATTCCGGTGAAGCGCATCGGCCATGGCGTGCGCGCCATCGAAAATGCCGATCTCGTTCGTCGCATTGCCGAGGAGGGCATCCATCTCGAGGTCTGCCCGGTGTCCAACGTCACCCTCGGCGTCTACGAAAGCTATGATCATCATCCGCTGCGGGCACTCCGGACGGCGGGCGTGCGCCACTCGCTCAATACCGACGATCCGCCGTTCTTCTGGACGTCGGTCGGCCACGAATATCGTGTGGCGCGCGACGTCTTCGGCCTGACCGAGGAGGAGCTGACCGCGGTGACGCGCGTCGCGATCGAGGATGCCTTCTGCGACGATGCAACCAAAGCGCGGCTTTTCGCCCGGCTGTAAGCGGAAATCTGGTGGAGATCGGGGAAAATGCCGGTTTCGGAGGCGGCCCCAAGTCTCTATGGTCGCCAAAACCCAAAGCCCGCGAGGAGCCAATGAGCGTTAAGGTCATCGATCATCCGCTGGTGCAGCACAAGCTCACCATCATGCGCAAGCAGGAAACCTCGACAGCGAGCTTCCGGCGGCTGTTGCGCGAGATCTCGACGCTGCTCTGCTACGAAGTCACGCGCGATTTGGCGTTGACCGAGGTGGAAATCGAGACGCCGCTCCAGACGATGGTGGCGCCGACCCTGGAAGGCAAGAAGCTGGTGTTCGCCTCGGTGCTGCGCGCCGGCAACGGTTTACTGGAAGGCATGCTCGATCTGGTGCCGGCGGCTCGCGTGTCGCACATCGGCATCTATCGCGACCACGAGACGCTTCAGCCCGTCGAGTATTACTTCAAGGCGCCGGCCGATCTGTCCGACCGCCTCACCATCGTGGTCGACCCGATGCTGGCCACCGGCAATTCGTCGATCGCCGCCGTCGACAAGCTGAAGGAACGCGGCGCCCGCGACATCCGCTTCGTCTGCCTTCTGGCAGCTCCCGAGGGCATCAAGAACTTTACCGACGCCCATCCCGACGTGCCGGTGTTCACGGCGGCGATCGACAGCCACCTCAATGAGAAGGGCTACATCGTGCCCGGTCTTGGCGATGCCGGCGATCGGATGTACGGCACCAAGTAAGCGCCGCACTGGTCAGGACAAGGAAAAGCCCCGGCGGTCGTCCGGGGCTTTTTCGCTTTCTAGGGTATCGCTTACAGCGAGCTGATCTTGATGATGGCCGGCGCCATGATGACGGCGAACAGCACCGGCAGGAAGAAGACGATCATCGGCACGGTCAGCTTGGGCGGGAGTGCCGCCGCCTTCTTTTCCGCCTCGTTCATCCGCATGTCGCGGTTTTCCTGGCTGAGCACGCGCAAGGTCTGGCCGAGCGGCGTGCCGTAGCGCTCGGACTGAATGAGCGCGAGGCAAACTGCCTTGACGCCGTCGAGGCCGGTCCGACTGGCCAGGTTCTCGTAAGCCTGTCGGCGATCCGGCAGGAAGGACAGCTCGGCCGTGGTCAGGCTGAGTTCCTCTGCCAGCGCCAGCGACTGACTGCCGATTTCCTCGGAGACGCGGCGGAAGGCGTGTTCGATCGACATGCCGCTTTCGACGCAGATCAGCATGAGATCGAGAGAATCCGGAAAGGCGCGCTTGATCGACTGCTGGCGCTTCTGCAGAGCGTTGGAAACGAAGATGATCGGCAGATAGAAGCCGAGGTAGGCGATGACCAGGCAGATGCCGAGTTTGAAGGGCAGGGGGCGATCGATCTTCAAGACGACGAAGACGTAGAAGATCGCCAGGAACAGGAAGCCGAAAGGCAGCACGAAACGGGCGAACAGGAAGGTGGTGGTCGCGGCCTCGCTGCGGAAGCCGGCCTGCTTCAGCTTTTCCTCGCCCTTCTCGTCGAGCAGGGCCTTTCTAAGCGACAGCCGTTCGACAAGACTGCGCATGTATGCTCTGGATTCCTTGCCGCGCAGCGAGCCGCGTCCTTCCTCGGCAAGGCGGGCGCGCTCGCGCTGGCGGATCTTTTCGCGTTCGTCGGCCACGGCGCGCATGCGGGCCGGCAGCCGGTCGCCCGACAGAAGCGGCAAGGTAAGGCTGACGATGGTGGCGAAGATGGCGAGCGAGATCAGAATGGCCATCAAGGCCACCGGATCGCGCAGAGTATCGACGAGCGCGCCCATGATGACCTCTCAGAAATCGAACGCGATCATGCGCTTCATGACGAAGACGCCGATCAGCATCCAGAGGAGGGAGATGCCGAGGACGACTTGTCCGATCGGCGTGACGAACAGAACCATGATGTAGTCGGGGCTCGTCAGGTAGACGAGAACGGTGACGATCACCGGAAGAGAACCGATGATGCCGGCCGACGATTTCGCCTCCATGCTCATGGCCTGGATCTTGGCGCGCATCTTCTTGCGCTCGCGCAGCACCTTGGCAAGGTTGCCGAGCGCTTCGGAGAGGTTGCCGCCGGCCTTCGACTGGATGGACAGCACGATGCCGAAGAAGTTGGTCTCCGGCAGTGGGACGCGCTCGTACATGCGGGTTACCGCCTCGTCGATCGGCATGCCGAGCTGCATCGCCTCGATGACCAGACGGAACTCGCTCTTGAGCGGCTCCTTGGCCTCGCTGGCGATCATCCTGAGGCAGTCGTTGAGCGGCAGGCCGGCCTTGACGCCTCGGACGATCACTTCGACCGCGTTGGCGAGCTCGTCGATGAAAGCGGCGTGGCGACGCTTGCGGATGAAGTTGACCAGAAAGCGCGGCAAACCGACGGCGCCGACGAAGCCCGCGCCGAGCACCAGGAGGATCGGCAGACCGACGATAAACGAGATTGCCGTTATGATAAGGCCCGTCAGGGCGCTGTAAGTATAGAAGCGGGCGATGGAAAGGCTGAGGCCGGCCTGTTCGAGCCGTAGCTGCATCGGCGGGTTGGTGGACTTCGACGCCTTGTGCTTCTGCTTGATCTCAAGATCCTTCAGCGTCTCCTGAACGTTGCGGCGGCGTGCGCTCGGGGTGGCGCTCGCCCTGGACCGCTCGACGTCGACCGATGGCGCCGCCACCAGCGTCCGCCGCCGTTCCGCCGATGCCTGCCGCTCGATGCGGCCGTAGAGGAAGCCGTAGAGCAGGGCGGCGATCGAGAAGCCGACAAGGCCCATCATCGCGAGGACGCGGATGTCGATCTCCATGCTCTCTCTCCCTTGTTGCCGCCGGTTGATCAGCCGTAGGCGCCGGCCGGCGCCGGCGCTTCGGACGCGTCGAGGGCAGCGGCGAGGCGCCGCTCCTCGCCGTAGTAGCGGGCGCGATCCCAGAAGCGCGGACGGCCGATCCCGGTGGACCGGTGCCGGCCGATCAGCCGGCCGTCGGCCTCTTCGCCGACGATGTCGTAGACGAACAGGTCCTGGGTGATGACCACGTCCCCTTCCAGGCCCATCACCTCGGTGATGTGGGTGATGCGGCGCGAGCCGTCCCTGAGGCGCGCCGCCTGGATGATGACGTCGACCGAGGTGACGATCATCTCGCGCACCGTCTTGGACGGCAGCGTGTAGCCGCCCATGGAAATCATCGACTCGACGCGGGAGATCGCCTCGCGCGGCGAATTGGCGTGCAGCGTGCCCATCGAGCCGTCGTGGCCGGTGTTCATCGCCTGCAGAAGGTCGAAGGCCTCGGGGCCGCGCACTTCGCCGACGATGATCCGCTCGGGACGCATGCGTAGGCAGTTCTTCACGAGGTCGCGCATGGTCACCTGCCCCTCGCCCTCGAGGTTGGGCGGACGCGTCTCGAGGCGAACGACATGAGGCTGCTGCAGCTGCAGTTCGGCGGCGTCTTCGCAGGTGATGATGCGCTCGGTCGGTTCGATGTAGGCGGTGAGGCAGTTGAGCAGCGTCGTCTTGCCCGAGCCCGTGCCGCCGGAGACCAGCACGTTGCAGCGAGAACGACCGATGATCTCAAGGATGGTGGCGCCTTCCGGGGTGATCGAGCCGAACTTGACCAGCTGCGGCAGCGTCAGCTTGTCCTTCTTGAACTTGCGGATGGTCAGCGTCGGACCGTCGATTGCGAGCGGCGGGGCGATGACGTTGACGCGGCTGCCGTCGGGGAGGCGGGCGTCGCAGATGGGCGAGGCCTCGTCGACGCGGCGGCCGATCTGGCTGACGATGCGCTGACAGATGTTCATCAGCTGCACGTTGTCGCGGAACCGCACGCCGGTCTTGACCATCTTGCCGGCCACTTCGATGAAGGTGGCGTTGGCCCCGTTGACCATGATGTCGGCGATGTCGTCGCGCGCCAGGAGCGGTTCCAGCGGACCGTAGCCGAGCACGTCGTTGCAGATGTCGTCGAGCAGCTCTTCCTGCTCGGAGATCGACATCACCACGGCCTTCAGCGAAATGATGTCGCCGACGATGTCGCGGATTTCCTCGCGCGCCGTCTCGACGTCGAGCTTGGCGAGCTGGCTGAGATCGATGGTCTCGATCAGCGCCGAAAAGATCGAGGACTTGGTGTCGTAATAGCTGTCGGACTTGCGACGTTCTTGCATCTCCGGCGCCGGAGGCGGCGCGGGGCGGGCGGCAGCGGCAGGCACCGGCTTGGCTGCGGAAGCGACGACGGGTGTCGCCTCGGCGACCCGCGTTGCCGGAGCAGCCGCCGGCTTCTCCTGTGCCGTACCGAAAGAGCCACGCTTGCCAAAGGACATTGAACCTCTCCGCGTCCTGACCGTCAGCGCGCCTTGAGGCGCGGCAGACGGGCGAGCAGGGGAATGAGCGCCGACTTGCGACCGCTGCGCACGGTGGTGCGACCGGTGAGTCGTGCGGCGAGCGTTTCGAAGATCTGCGCGATCGGCGACCGCGCGTTGATCTCCGAAATCATCTGGCCGTTGTTGGTGGCCGTGCCGAACAGGGCGGCGTCGAAGGGGATTATGGCGGCCGGCTCGAGCTGCAGCGCCTTCTGAAAGTCGGCCGGTTTGATTTCCGGTCGCTTCGGCAATCCCACCTGGTTGATGACGAGGCGCGGCGCTTCATCGTTGGGCCGGGCGATCTTCAACTGGTCGATGAGATTCTTGGCATTCCTGAGGGAGGCGAGATCGGGCATCGCGGTGATCACGACCTCGTCGGCGGCGCCGAGCAGGCGGCGAGCCCAGGCCGTCCACACGTGCGGCAGATCGAGGATCACCGCCGGCGCGCTGACGCGGGCGGCGTCGAGGATCGCCTCGAAGGCCATTTCGTCGTGATCGAAGGAGCGATCAAGCGTTGCCGGCGCGGCAAGCAGGCTCAGATTGTCGGCACACTTGGCCAGAAGGCGATCGAGGAAGACGTCGTCGACCCGGTCGCCGGCGGCAAGCGCATCGGCCAGGGTTTGTGCGGGCTCCTGGTTGAAGTCGAGGCTAGCCGTGCCGAACGGCAGGTCGAGGTCGGCCAGTACGACGCCTCCGTCGAAGTTGCGCGATAGCGCGAAGGCGACGTTGTGGGCGACGGTGGAGGAGCCAGCCCCGCCGCGCGCACCGACGAAGGCGATGGTCCGGCCCACCGGCTTCACATCTGGCGCAAGATAGATCTCGCCGATCTCGCGGATGACGTCATAGAGGTCGAACGGTGCGACCATGTATTCGGAGACGCCGCGGCGCATCAGGTCCCGATAGAGCGCGACGTCGTTGTGGTGACCGATCAGCACCACCTTGGTGCCGGCGTCGCAGACGGTGGCCAGTTGGTCGACCTGCTCGAGCACCTGTTCGCGCCGCTCGCGCGTCTCCACGAACAGAAGGTTGGGGGTCGGGGCGGCGGTGTAGAAGTCGAGCGCGGCGGCGACGCCGCCCTGGTGGACCTTGACGTGCGCCTTGGCCATGCGGCGGTCGGCGGCCGCCTGCTCCAGTACGTCGGCGATTTCCGGCGTCTCGCAGAATGCCTGGATGGCGATGCGCGGCACGGGCTTCAGCCCGTCGGAGCTGGAAGATGTGGGAACGATCGGGTCGTCGGTGGTCATGTCCGTCGATTCCTAGAACGTCGAAGTCGGGTAGGTAGCCGACGGGCTCGATCCCTTGGCTGCCTTCTGCAACATGTCCCAGCGCTGCCAGCCGCGTACCGGCGTTTCGGCTCGGGGTATCAGGAGGTCGTTCGGATTCTCCACCATGGCCGCGAGATTGGCTTGGGTCGAGCAACCGAACTCGGCGCCGTCGTCCCCCTTCTGATTGTCGGGCATGATGTCGGTGGTCCAGCGGCCACAGGGCGGGCTGACCGCCTTGATGCGGGTGAAGCCGAGCCGGATCGGCGCGGGAACGCGCGCATCGGCGACGGCATAGGTCTGTGCTCTCATGTAGGCTGGCGCGACGCCTGACTGCTTGAGCACCGTCCGGATCTGGCGGGCGAGATAATCGGCCGCGGCCTGATTGATCGACCCCGCCGGCGTCATCACGACCACCGGTCCGGTGGCATTCCGCGCCGCATCGGCGCCGAAGTCGGCCACGACCGCGCGGAGCTCGGGGGAAAGACCGCCAGTGCCGGTGCCGACGGGAATGTCCAGCGTCTGCGGGGCCTCGGTAACGGCAATCGGATAGGCGCTCCGGTAACTGTCGGTGGGCAAGCCATCCGTCAGCGCCTGGCCCTTCTGGTTACAGGCGGCCAGCGCGAGCACCAAGACGATCGCCGCCGGTCTGGCGGACCGGCGCAAGAGCCTTTCACGACTGATAAGGTGATTCATCGCCTGCATGGCACTCCTCCGATACGCCGGCTCATTCATAGGAGAAGCCGTAGCGGCCCTGGTAGGAACCGGAAGCGGCGCCGTTGACGCGGTAGATGCGATTGATCTGGTTCAGAAAATAACTCTGGGCATCGGCCTGGAAGTTGAGGTTCTGGTCGGGCCGGGTGATCGCCGAGGTGGCGACCGGTTTCACGAGATAGGGCGTCACGAAGACCACCAGTTCGGTCTGCTGGCGCTTATAGGCGTCGCTTTTGAACAGCGCGCCGAGAATTGGCAGGTCGGACAAGCCCGGCGTGCCGCTGATGGTCTTGGTAATGTTGTCGCGCAGAAGACCGCCAATGGCGATGGCGCCGCCCGACGGAACCTCGACCGTGGTCTCGGCACCGCGTTTCTTGAGGGCTGGCGTGTCGGTGCCATAGGATGTGTCGACGTCGCTCACCTCGGTGTTGATGTTGAGGCTGATGCGCCCCGAACTCAGAACGACCGGCGTGAACTTCAGGATGACGCCGTATTCCTTGAAGTTGACGGTGTTGCCGTTGTCGCTGATGATCGTGTAGGGAATCTCGCCACCCACTACCACCTTGGCTGGTTGGCCGGAGATGGCCGTGACGTTCGGCTCGGCCAGCGTCCTCACCACGCCCTGTGTCTTCAGGGCGTTGATCATCATCGAGAAGTTGTCCGTTCCGATGTTGAGCGCCGAGCTGGCGGCGCCATCGCCTATTCCGAATAGCTTGGTGGGTTTGGCCGACAGTCCCGCCAGATTGTAGGCAAGGTTGTTGGGCGAACTCGCTGCGGCGACGGCGCCCACCGTGCCGGCCATGTCGATGCCCAGCTTCCTGACGGTGTTCTTTTCCACTTCGGCGATGACGACGCGAAGATTGACCTGGTCGGATCCGGAAACGTTTATGGAGTTGACGATCTTGTCGGGCGAACCGATGAACTTGGCGGCGATGTTGGCGGCCATCGCCGCCGCTTCCGGCGAGGTGACGGTGCCCGACAGCACCACCGAGTCGCCGAGCGACTGCGCCTTGATATGCGAGTCGGGAATGACCTCGGCGAGCGTGTTTTCGAGACCGATCGTGTCGCGGCCGATCACCAGCTCGAAATGGGCGATCTGTCGGTTGCCGTCGCCGAACAGGAAGACGTTGGCCTCGCCGACGCTCATGCCGATCAGGTAGATCTTCCGGTTGTTGCGCACGATGGCGTCCGCGACCGTCGGATTGGATACCAGGACGTCGCGGATATCCTCCGGCAGGTCGATCACCATCGACTTGTTGAGGCCGAGATTGACGACCCGCCCCTCGATCTCGCCCACCGAACGGATGGCGGCGGGATCGGCGGCCTGGGCCGGCATGCTCGTGAGGCCGGCGGCAAGGAGGCCCGCGAGAGGAAATATCAGCGCTAGGCAGCGGTTCATGACCGGGATTCCTGAAGTTGCGGTCGGTCGGGGCTTTCGGATCATGGCGCTTGCTGGGCCGTGACGCGGGAGACGACGCCGAATTTCACGACGGCGATGCCGGTCGGCTTGCGTTGGCGCGCGGCGGGCTGGTCGGCATCGACGAGGGAGCGCAGCGCCAGCGAGATCGAACCGATCTGCTGGGCCTGGGTGACGAGTTCGGTCTGGTCGGGCGTGAGTTCCAGGGTTGCGGTGTTCTGCGCCACGATCGACGGCTGCTTGTCGTCTCCGGTCTGCTGCACCGACTGGTCGATGGCCAGTACCCTCACGTCGGTGAGTATGGTTTCGGCAACGGCCTCGTTGGCGTCCTTCTGACGCACCAGCAGGATGTCGACGCGATCCTCGGGCAGGATGAAGCCGCCCGCCGTCGAAGCGGCGTTGACGCGGACCGCCACGGCGCGCATTCCCTCGGGCAGGACGGCGGAAAGGAAGCCTCGATCGGACCGCACCAGCTTGGCCTTGCGGATCGGTTCGCCGGCCAGGATGGGGCTGCGCGCCAGCATGCCCTTGAGGTCGGTGACGGCGTCGGGCTCGCCCGATCGCTGGATGTAGCCCTCGTTCAGCCCGTCCTTGGGCCAGGGTTTCCAGGTGAGGCTGTCGGCATCCACACCCTTGCCGATGCCGATATCCTTGGCGGCGACGAGAACGTCCTCAAGGGCGATCGGAGGTTCGGCCGGCTGGACCGCCACTTGCTGCGGCACAACGGCGTCGCGGGTGCCGATCCGGGTCGCGATGAGGCCGGCGCCAGCGGCGGCGGCACCAGCGACGAGCAGGATGACCAATTGGATCGGGCGCATGATGTTGCCTCGTGACACAGGACGACGAACGGTCCACTCGACGCCCAAGTACACGGGGTAACGCTGAATTTATGGTTAATAAGGTGTTTGAAATCGTCTCAGTTTGTTTCGGCCGTTCAGGAATCGTCAGGCATTGACGTCTCTGGCGTCACATCGTTGCGAAGACGGCGAACCAAGGGGTGTCGGGGAAAACCATCAGCGCGGCAGCGGCGATCGCTACGCCATAGGGAATGCCGGCGCCCTTTTCGTGCAGGCGGGATGCCGGTGTCCAGCCGAGCAGGAAGCCGGGCAACGGCATCGAGCGATAGCCCAATATGACGAGCGACAGTGCGCCCCCGAACAGCGCGGTCAGGATCAGGAAAGGTAGAGCCTGTTCAATGCCTACCCAGAGCGCGATGGCCGAGGCGAGCTTGGCGTCGCCTCCGCCGAGGTAACCGAAGGCAAACAGAGCGAAGGTGCCGACGAGGAGGCCGATTCCGGCCAGAATATGGAGGCCGATCGTCGGAAGCGGCAGGCCACTCAGAAGTGCCAACGCGAGGAAGGCGATGGCGAGGGCTGCGGGAAAGCGATTGGGAATTTGCATGGTCAAGAGGTCGTAACAAGCGGCGACCGTGACCACGACCGGGAAGACGGCACTAAGGAGGATGGCGACGAGGTTCAAGGCGGTGGTCTCCGGGGTGCCTTCTGGCAGAAGGCGGATGGGAGACTAGGCAAACAGGGTAAATGGCGCCTGAACGAGGACCGATACCTCTTCAAAATCGAAAGGGGAGGCCGTCCTGGCCTCCCCTTTGGGATCATAACATCAGCAGATCGGCAGTGATCGCTGAAGAGACCAGCGTCTTAGGTCGCCTTGGCGGGCTGGATCTTCTCGGAGATCGAGTTGAACGTGGCGCTGATGTTGCCGCCGAGCGTGGTGGCGGCAGTGATGATGGCAACGGCGATCAGCGAGGCGATCAGGCCATATTCGATGGCGGTGGCGCCGGACTCGTCCTTGAGGAAACGCGAAACGAGAGCCTTCATTTGAGGTACTCCTAAGCTCACATATCTGACAGCACAGGTTCGATGGTCTATTTTCGCCTGACCCGTCTGAACCGCGATCAATCTAGCCCGTGAGCTGTTTCCAGTGAGTTAAGGTGATCGTAGAAACTCGCTCCTATCTGCGGAAGTCGCTGGATGGTTAAAGTTAACTGAACCGCCAGGCAAAAAACACTTCCTTTACCTTGTGTCGGTGGCAGTAAAGGCCAAAACGGCCGGGAAATCGTTTCTTTTCATCGCTTCGCAAGGAGGGATGGCAAGTCCATTTTGATACGCCCCCGATGCCTCCGCCGGCCAGCCGAGATCCGGACCGCCGAGAAGCGCGATAGCGTTGGCGCTTTGTTTACCAACTTTCGGGATGATTGCGGTGAACAGATGGTTACCGGAGCGTCCCATGTCTTCAAGGCTCGTTCGTTCGGCTCTTTTGGCGGCCGCAACGGTCGGCGCGCTCTTTGCGCCTGCCGCAGGCCACGCCGCCGACATGGTGAAGGTTGAACTTGACCAAGCGCGTATCTATCGCCTTGCCGCTCCGGCGAGCACGATCGTCATCGGCAATCCGGCGATCGCCGACGCGACATTGCAGGATGCCCAAACACTGATCGTCACCGGTCGGGCCTACGGACAGACCAACCTCATCGTTCTTGACGAACAGGGCGAGACCATTACCGACGTCCAGCTCGCCGTGCTCGCCGCGACGGAAAATCTTGTCACGGTCTACAAGGGAGCTAAGCGGCAGTCCCTGAGCTGCCTGCCGGACTGCCAGCCCACGGCCGTGCCGGGTGACGATTCCCAGCACTTCGGGGGCATTCTCGGGCAGGTCGCCCAGCACAACGGTTCGGGTAGTGGTACCCCCACCACGACGGCGACCGGTGCGGCCGGCAGTTCCTCGGGTGCTTCGGTTCCCGCAGCCCCGAACAGCCAATAGTTCACGATCGGTTACACCGCTTGGTAAGGTCTTCTGGGGCATACTCCTTTTATGCGAGCATCTTCGCAGCGGGAGAAGCCTCATTGCGCTTGATCTGGCCCTTCCATCGCATCGGCTCCGCCGCCCCTGTCGGCGACGACCTACCGCCGCGTGCGCGGCTTCTGGCCGACCGCCGGGGTGCGGTGGCCGTGGAATTCGCCATTGTCTCGATTCCCTTCTTCCTGCTGCTGTTCGCCATTCTCGAAATGGCGTTGATGTTCTTCGTCGGCCAGTTGCTCGACACCGCCACCGTGTCGGCCTCCCGCCTGATCCGGACGGGCGAGGCCAAGGCGTCGTCGCTTTCCCAGGAAAAGTTCAAGACCAAGGTCTGCGAGGGCATGGTCAATCTCGTCGACTGCCAGACACGTCTCTACGTCGACGTGCAATCCTACTCGACCTTCGGGGCCTATGCGCCGAAGAGTCCACTCGACAAGGACGGAAACATCACCACGACGAGGTACACCAACGGCAACAAGAACGAGATCATCGTGGTTCGCAGCTTCTACGCCTGGCCGGTCCTGTTCAACATGCTGGCGCGCAGCAGCACCAGACTGGCAAACGGCGATCAGTTGCTCGGCGCCGTCGTGGCCTTTCAGACGGAACCATTCCCATGGTAGCGCGGTTCGGGCAGCCATGCGCGCGCCTTGGCCGGCTCGTTCGTCGCTTCGCGGTCGAGCGCCGGGGCGTGTCGGCGGTGGAGTTTGCGCTTATCCTGCCGCTGATGCTGATTATCTATGCCGGTTGCGGCGAAGTGACGACGGCGCTGATCGTCGATCGCAAGGTCAGCCGCGCTGCCAGCACCATTTCGGATCTGGTCGCCCAGCAGAGCTCGATCAGCGCAGTGGCGATGGAGGGCATATTCGACGCGACGACGGCCATCCTCGAGCCATATGACGTCTCGGTGGCCAAGGTGGTATTGGTCGTCGTCGACATCACCTCGTCGGGGCAGAAGGTCGCCTGGTCCAGGTCGCGCCGCGACACTGCCGCGACGGTCAATGTGGCGCCGCCCGCCGGGCTTGCGGTTCCGAGCGCCATTGCGACGGTCGGCGACGAGATCGTGGTCGGGCGGGTTACCTATGCCTTCACTTCGCCCTTCGCCAACGTCATGAAGAGCATTACCGGCAACAGCGTCTACAATCTCCAGCACGTCTTCTATCTGAAACCGCGCCAGGGAAAGACGATCGCGTTCACCGGTTAGCGCTCCAGCCGGCGCAGCCTTGCCCGGGCCGGGAATGCGGAAGCCGCGGTTAACGAGCCGGCAACACGGGACTGCTAGGATCGCCGGAAACGTGCGGTCTGGCGCCCTTCTCCGAGAGAACATGTTCCGTGGCATCCGCGGCCTTCCACATTTCAACGATTCTGAGGCCGTCGATACTGGCGTTCGGCGCGGTGCTTGCTGCTCTTCTCTCGATCACCAGCGTCGTGCGCGAGCACGACGACGATCGCTATCTCGAACGGCGCTATGCCGACGTCGGCAAGATTCTGTCGGCGGCGATCGATCCTCGCTTCCAGAGCAAGGCCGACGAGATCACCCGTGTCGCCGAACGACTGGTGGTGATCGGGGCCATCCGCGGAGGCGGTCTTTACGACGGCTCGGGGCACGAACAGCAGGTGTTCGGCGAGCGTGTCGAAGCGAGCTTCAACGCGGTCATGCGCACGGGGCGCACGGTGTTCCGGCCGGCCGGTAGCGCCAAGGCCGACTTCTACTATCCGCCCGAGGCGTCACTTACGCCGTTCCATATCTTCCTGAGGGTGGACGTCGGAGAGATCACCAGCCTTGAGACCGTTCGCGACGATCGTGCAATCACCATCGCATTTGGTGGTGGCGCGGCTGCGGCGCTGATCACCGAGCTCGTCATGATGATGATGGTCTGGTGGCCGCTGCGTCGGGTCAGGGCAGGGGTCGAGGCCATGCTGCACGATCCAGCCTCGGCCGATCGCGGTCAGCCGCTTCGGTCCTGGGGAGGTGAGGTCGGCAAGCTGACCTTCGCCTTCGAGTGCCTGCGCTCGATGCTTGCGGACGTTTGGCGGACGCGTGTCATGGTGGCCGACACCATCATCGAGTCGTCCCCTTTCGCAGTGCTGCAGATCAACACCGACGGTCATCCCTTCTTCGCCAACCCCTCCTGCGCGCGCCTGTTCGGCCGCGACATTCTGCGGACCAACGAAGTGTCTCCGCTGATGTTCCGCGACGTGACGAGCGGCGCTCGCCATGGGCTGAAGGCCTATGTCGAAACCTACAAGAGCGGCATCCGGGCGGTGGAGTTTCCGACGCCGAGCGGGCCGAAACAGGCGCTGATGGCTTCGCTGGTGCTCGGCGCGGAAACGCGGGCGCCGGTCAACGTCCTGGTCGGCGTCGACATCAGCACGCTCTACGGTGCACGGGTCGCGGCCGAAGCCGCGCTCAAGTCCGGCATGGACGAGGTCCACAGATCCACCGTGCGGGTCTTCGAATACAAGCAGATGCTGGAGGCATGTCTCGCGCTGATGGGAGGCGGCAAGAAGGGGCGCGAACACGTGCAGGTCGCCAACTTTGCGCAGGAATGGCTCGACGCGGCGACCGAGGCCGGCGCCGTGCAGGTCTCGGAGGTCGAAGGCGACGATCCGGAGTTGGCCGGCGGCACGGACAATCTGCGGTCCGTGGTGCGGTTTGCCGCTTTCGCAGCCTATACCGAACTCGGCACGCTGCCGGTCGACATGAAGATCGACGTCAAGGGCGTCGATTTCGAGACCGCCGGCCTGCAGGTGCAGGTGCGGGCCGCCGCCGGTGCCAAGGGAGCTTGCGCCGCCGATAGCAATCTGGCGCTCGCCGCGCTGAAGGCCGCCGTCGCCCGTGTCGACGGTCAGCTGTCCGGATTGGAAAAGGACGAGAGCGGGACGGTTCTTGTGAGAATCATGCTGCGCGGCGCGGCCGAGCGCATGCAGACGGCGATGAAGTCGAAGGCCGCCGAGCAGTAGTCCTAGGGTGGTTCCAGCAAAATTGGCTACCGATCTTGTATCGGGAAACGCTCTGGAGATTGCGATGGCTACCCTGCCTCTCGGCGACCGGGGCGTTCCGGTTACTGGCTGAGGACCAGCCGCCCGTTCTCGATGGAAAAGGCCTTGAGGCGACCGAGAAAGCTCATTCCCAGAAGATTGGTGGCGAGCTGTTCATCGGAGAGCACCAAGGCGTCGACGTCCCTGATGCGGATGTCGCCGACCTCGACCTCCGAGAGGCGGACGCGCGCGGCCTCGGCGACGCCTCCGGCGGTCGACACCTTCGCCGTGTAATCGCCCGGCAGGACGATCAGCCCGGCCGTCCGGGCATCGGAGGCGCGCAGGGCTACCAGGGTCGCCCCGGTGTCGGCGAGCATGGACAGGGGCCGGCCGTTGACGCGGCCGGTGAAGACGAAGTGGCCGCGCGCATCGGCGACGAGCTCGGCTCTGCCGAACGTGACGGCGGGCTTCGGCTTGGACGCCAGGGCCGGCGCTTCGCTGGCCTCCGGCAGCGACGCAAATCGCTGCAATTCCGGCGCGAAGAATCCGATTACCACCGTTGCCGCCAATACCCACAATAGGAGACGGAACATCATGCCCTCCGGCCGGCCGCATCGGCCGTGCGGACAGCCTAGAAGGCGGCCGTTCCCAAAGCCTTAAGCTCAGAGCGGGCGATCACCTCGCGGCGGCCAGACTTGCCTTGGCCAAGGCCACCCAAACGGCGGCGCCAGGCGCGATAGCCTCGTCTGCGAAATCGTAGGCGGGGTGGTGGAGGCCGGCCGAAGGACCGTTGCCCATGAAGAAATAGGCGCCGGGGACGCGCTCGAGATAGTAGGAAAAATCCTCGGCGGCCATCAGCGGCGCTCCGGCCCGATTGACGGCTTCGCCGCCGAACAGACCTTCGATGGCATCGCCGACCCGTGCCGCGGGGGCCGCGTGGTTCACGGTCACCGGATAGCCGCGTTCGTAGGCGAGGCGCGCCTCGGCGCCGAAGGTTGCGGCCACTGCCGTCGCGATGCGGCCGACCGAGGCTTCGAGATCGGCGCGAACCTTTTCGTCGAGCGCCCGGACCGTCCCCGACAGGCGGGCCGTCTGCGGAATGACGTTATCCGTGTTGCCGGCGTGGAAGGTGGTCACCGACACTACGCCCGAGGCGAGCGGATCGGTGTTGCGCGCCACGATCGACTGAAGAGCGGTGACCAACTGGGCGCCGATCAGAATGGGGTCGATCGTCTCGTGCGGGCGGGCGGCATGGCCGCCCCGGCCGAGGATGTCGATGTAGAAGCGGTCGGTCGAGGCCATGATGGCGCCGGGGCGCACGGCGAAGCGGCCCACCGGCAAGCCCGGCAGATTGTGGATGCCGTAGATCTCGTCCACGGGGAACCGCTGGAACAGGCCATCCTCGATCATTGCCCGCGCGCCGGCACCGCCCTCCTCGGCCGGCTGGAACACGAAGACGACGGTGCCGGCAAAGTCGCGCTCGGCGGCGAGATGGCGGGCGGCGGCGAGCAGGGTCGCCGTGTGGCCGTCGTGGCCGCAGGCATGCATGGCGCCCGGCTTCTGGGAGGCCCAGGGAGCCCCGGTGATCTCCTCGATCGGCAAGGCATCCATGTCGGCGCGCAACGCCACGGCGCGGTTTCCCGACCGCCCTTTCAGTACGCCGACGACGCCGCTGCCGCCGACCCCGGTCGCCACCTCGTCCAAGCCGAAGGCACTGAGCTTTTCGGCGACAAAGGCAGAGGTCTCGTCGAGGGCGTAGAGCAGTTCGGGACGGCGATGCAGATCGCGGCGCCAGAGCACGGCTTCCCCGGCGATGGCGGCGATCTCTTCAAGGGCGGACAAGGGCTGACCTCTCTACGGACAATTGCGGAGGAACGTCAGCCTAGCATGCCGGCAACGACGAAGGCGAGAGCCAATCGGTGGCGTGGATGAGCCCGGGAATTTGCCGAAATTTAACCATCCGTTCGTGTTCTTGGTGGCAAATCCCACCTGCCGGTCGGTCAGCCGATCGGGCCATCATGGAGATTTCCCGTGTCCGGACGCGCCTTAGCCCTCTTGCCGCTTTGCGCGGCGCTGTTTCTCGCCGCCTGTCAGAGCACGCCGCCGCCGCCGGTCAAGCCGGCCTTTTACGAGGACCTTGCCTCGCCGACGGCGCGGATCGACGAAAACAAGGCGCTGTCGATGCTCAACCAGTATCGCGCGCAGTCGGGCATCGCACCGCTGACGCTCGATCCGCGCCTCAGCCGCATCGCCGAGGACTATGCGAAGAAGATGGCGGCGGCCGACAAGATGGGCCACAACGTGGATGGCCAATCTCTGCTCGGCACCCGTCTCAAGGGCTATGGCTATCCCTTCTCCAACGCCGGTGAGAACGTGGCGGCCGGCTATCACACGCTGGCCGAGGCCTTCTCGGGTTGGCGGCAGTCGCCGCCCCACGATCGTGGCATGAAGGATCCGGAGATGAGCCTGATGGGCATCGCCACGGCCTACAATCCGAACTCCAAGTACAAGGTGTTCTGGTGCCTGATCTTCGCCCATCCGCCGGTGGTCACCGCCGGCGGCACGCTGATGGGTGCCACAAGCGGCTTCGCGCCGTCGGTTGGCCTGACGATCAGGTGATCACCTTTGGCGCTGCCGTGCCGGTTCAGGCCTCGGCGGCGCCGTCTCCCTTGCCGGAGAAGGCGGTGGCGAGCGCCGCATAGAGCTCTCGCGGCGTGAAGGGCTTGCGCAGGGTCGCGGTGGCGCGCAGGTCGGTCGGCATGCGTGCCGAGGCGCTGACCATGACGACCGGAGGCAACCCGCCGGAGAAGCGCGTTTCCAGGGCGTCGAGCACGTCGGTGGCCGTCTCGGCGCGCAGCGTCCAGTCGACGATCACCACGTCCGGCCGGCACGTGGCGACGACGGCCTGTGCCTCCGCACTGCCACCGGCCTCGAACACATCGACTTCGAAGGACTCGAGTATGCTGGAGATCAGCATGCGGGCGATGGGGCTGTCGTCGATGACGAGCGCCACCGGACGGACTTCGTCGGCCGTGGCGTCGTTGCCGTCGCCAACGTCAGCCGGTGGCGCGGCGCGCCGCCCCAGAAGATGCCCGACGATGCGGCGGCCGCCGATGATCGCCTGGGCGCCGCCGGCAGTGGCGAACGGAGAGGCTGAGGACGGTCGCATGGGCATGGGTGCTTTCCTGGCGAATGATAATTGTCAACACTATGCGCCGGACCTTTCCGCCTTGTTAAGCACGGCGCTTGGCTTACAAAGCTCTTTAAGAAACGGATCTTTTTCCGATCGCCCGTTGACGGCCGACAGCCGGCCGCTATATTCCGCCTCCGCTGCCCCAGTGGCGAAATGGTAGACGCGGCAGACTCAAAATCTGTTGTTCGCGAGAACGTGCTGGTTCGAGTCCGGCCTGGGGCACCATTTTCCTTGATCTTGCGTCTTCTCGGATCGTGCCGGGCGCCCATGGCGATTGTTGGGCGGGAAGGTGCCGCCTCCATGACCTCTCGCCGTGTTTCTCTTTCGGACCCGACCTGATACATCGGACGCACAACTCACGATCGCTCCGCAGGCCAATGTCCGACATCGCGCTCCGCCAGACACCCCTCATCCAGTTTCTTCGCGGCGCTCTCGATCGGCATTCGAGCGGCGTCATCTATCGCGACCTCGCCGCTGCGCTCAGGCAGGCGATTACCGAGGGGGTGCTCGGCACCAGCGACGTTCTGCCCGGCGAGCGGGATCTCGCCGAGGCGATCGACGTGTCCCGCACCTCGGTGCGCAAGGCCATCGAAGCGCTGGTCGGCGACGGCGTGCTGATTCGACGCCACGGCGCGCGTACCGCCGTGGCCGAGCGGGTCGAGAAGCCGCTGTCGGCCCTCACCTCCTTCTCCGAGGACATGCGCTCGCGCGGCATCGAGCCGGGCATGATGTGGATCAGCCGCGAGGTCGGGCCGGCCTCGCCGGCGGAGATCATGGCGTTGCACCTGTCGGTGGGCGCCCGCGTCTGTCGTCTTAAGCGTCTGAGGACCGGCGACGGCATGCCGATGGCCATCGAGCACGCGGTGGTGCCGGCCGATGTGCTGGACGACCCGGAAGTGGTCACCGGATCGCTCTACGACGTGCTTGCCGAGCGGGACCGGCGGCCAGTCAGGGCCTTGCAGCGGCTCCGGGCCGCCGTGGCGGGCGTCGAGGACGGTCGCCTGCTTCACCTGGACATCGGCGCACCGTTGCTGGTGGCCGAACGCCGCTGCTTCACGGCCGACGGCACGCCGGTGGAATTCACGCGCACCTACTATTGCGGCGAGCGCTACGACTTCCTCGTCGAGTTGCGCGCGCAGGACTGAACATGATCACTTTGATACCAGTTGAGCAAATTATAGGCCTTTAGTCCAAACTGGTTGCTGACTGGTTCTTTCGCTGCTACCACTAAGCCAGTGAACAGCAGCGAGGAAACCGTGTCCGACTGCCTCCAACGCTTCGCCTCATCGCTTGTCGTTTCCTGCCAGCCGGTACCGGAAGGGCCGCTCGACCATCCCGATCAGGTGGTCGGTTTCGCGCTGGCGGCGCTGGCCTCGGGTGGCCGTGGACTTCGCATCGAGGGTATCGCCAATCTCAAGGCGGTCAGGGCGGCAACGGATGCGCCGATCATCGGTCTCATCAAACGCGACCTCGATACCTCGCCGGTGCGCATCACGCCTTTCTTGGACGACGTCATCGCGCTGGCCGACGCCGGGGCCGACATCATAGCCTTCGATGCGACCGATCGCGGTCGTCCCGTGCCCGTGGCCGATCTCTGCAAGGCCGTGCATGCCCGCGGCAAGCTCGCCATGGCCGACATCTCGACCATTGAAGAGGCGAGGGCGGCGGTGGCGCTCGGCGTCGATGTGGTGGGCACCACCATGTCCGGCTACACCGGTGGTCCGGAGCCGTCGGAACCCGATTTCACATTGCTCGCCGCCGCCGTGCGGCTCGGTCGCCCGGTGATCGCCGAAGGGCGCATTCGCGTGCCGGAGCAGGCGGCCGAAGCAATCCGGCTTGGCGCCCATGGCGTCGTCGTCGGTTCGGCAATCACCCGTCCCGAGCACATCACCCACTGGTTTGCCGATGCCATCGGAGCAGCCCGCGCGGCGTCCGCCCAGCCGGCGCTGGCCTTCGATCTTGGTGGCACCAAGACGCTGGTGGCGCTGGTCGATGGTGACCGCGTCATCGAGGCGCGAGAACGGACCACCGACAGGCACCTCGACCCGGATGACTGGTGCGACGCCATCGCCGAACTGGCCGCCCCATGGCAGGGCCGATACGGCGCGGCGGGCGGCGCGGTCACCGGCGTCGTGCACGAGGGCCGATGGTCCGCGCTCAACCCCGGCACGTTGCCGGTGTCGTCGAACTATCCGCTGGCCGACGCGCTGGCGAAGCGCCTCGGCAGGCCGGTGGTGCTTCACAACGACGCGCAAGCCGCCGCCTGGGGCGAATATCGCTTTGGTGCCGGTGCCGGCCGCGATCTTCTGTTCGTGACCGTCTCCACGGGTATCGGCGGCGGTGCCGTCATTGGCGGGCGATTGCTCGTCGGTCGCGGTGGTGTCGCCGGCTCGGTCGGCCTTACCCATGAAACCACCGGCGTTCCTCTCGAAACGCTGGCGAGCGGCCGCTTTCTGGCCGATGCGGCCGCGGCGCTGGGCCATTCCGTCGATGCGCCGGCCGTCTTCGCCGCCGCGGCCCGTGGCGAGGCGTGGGCGTCCGCCGTGGTCGACCGCTCGGTCGATGTGGTCGCGCGGCTTCTTCAGAACCTCCAACTGCTGTTCGATCCGGCCGTCATGGTCGTCGGCGGCGGCGTCGGTCTCGCCGACGGCTACCGCGCGCGCCTCGAAGCGCGACTGGCGCATTTGCCGCCACACTTGAAACCCGAGATCCGCGCCGCGGCTCTCGGAAAATCCGCTGGCGTGATCGGTGCCGCCGACCTCGCCCGTCGCACATTATAGAATCCAAGGGGACACAACATGACGCGACTGAGAACCCTTCTGACCAGTGCCGCCCTGTTCGCGGCGTTGGGCGTGACCGGAGCCATGGCCGAGGTGACCGTGCTCGGGTGGCCGGGCGGGCCGGAGGAGGCCGGTCTTCGCAAGGCGGCCGATGCCTATAACGCCACGGCGACCGATGCCGACAAGGTGAAGCTGATCTTCTTCAACCGTGACGGCTTCTTCGACAAGCTGGCCGCCGACCTCGCCGCCGGCTCGACCGACTTCGACATCAATCTTCTCGCCACCTATGCCCTCGGCCGCTACGCGCCGTTCATGGACCCGATCACCCTGCCGGACGCTTCCAAGGCGACCTTCCCCGAGAAGGTGCTGGCGACCATGCAGTATGACGGCAAGCAGTATGGCATCCCGACCGACCTGTCGCTGCACTTCATGTACTATCGCAGCGATCTCATCGAGAAGCTGCTGTCCGACGCCGACTGGAAGGCGAAATACGGCGAGATCTCCGAAAAGTATCTCGGCAAGAAGCTCGACCCCAGGGATCCCGACGCCTGGACCTGGGAAGACTGGATGGCAACGGCGCTGTTCTTCACCAAGTCGATCAATTCGGACAGCCCGACCCGCTACGGCACGGTCCTTCAGATGAAGAACCTGCTGTTCAACATGATGGTCTGGCATTCGGTGGCTCGTGCCCAGGGCGGCGACTGGATGAACGACAAGGGCGAGATCACCGTCGACAGCCCCGCCTATCGCACGGCGCTCGACATCTACAAGAAGCTCTATGACGAGGGAACGTCGCCCAAGGACTCGACCACCTACGAGTTCGCCGAGGCCAATGCCGCCTTTGGCGCCGGCCAGGTGGCCACGATGGTGCAGTGGAACGCCGCCTTCGGCGACCTCGACAACAAGGACAAGACGCCGGCCGTCGCCGGCAAGATCGGCACGGTTGCGCCGCCCGCCGGTCCGGAAGGCCGCTTCACCCACATCCATGGGCTCGGTCTCGGCATCAACAAGGCCTCCAAGAACAAGGAAGGCGCCGTCAAGTTCCTGAACTGGCTCGGCACGCCCGACGCCATGGAGATCTACGCCAAGGCCGGCGGTTCGCCGGCGCTCAGCGACACGGTGGTGGCCAAGGTCAGCGCCGAACGGCCCGACCTCGTCAAGCTCGGCCAGTTCGCCGGCGCCTACGGCTTCGTGATGCATGGCGGAACGGCCGCCAAGGCCTTGCAGGTCTACGAGCTGCAGGCCAAGGAGTTCACCGCCTACTGGGCCGGCGACAAGTCGCTCGATGACGCGCTCGCCGCCACCAAGTCCGGCATGGCCGATCTCCTGAAGCCTTGATTGCTTCTGGACGGGGCGGCTCGGCCGCCCCTGTTCCAATCCCGGCGGATTGCGGTAGACTCGACAGTTGAGCCAGCAGCGCCGCGCCGCCATTCCGCGCGTCGGTCTCTCCCCGATCGGCGCGCGGCACCTTTCCGCCGTCGCCGATCTTTCGAGGACGAGACCCGTATGCCGCGGACTTCCCGTTTCGAGGGGCGCCTTCTGATCGCCCCGCTCACGGCCTTTCTCATCGCCCTTCTGGGCTTCCCTCTCGTTCTCGACATCATCTATTCGATTTCGCGCGTCGGCTTCGAGAACATCCGCGCGCCGGAGCCGATCGGTCTGTCCAACTATGCGAAGGCGGTGGCGGACCCGGAGTTCTGGGGCGCGGCCTGGTTTTCCCTTCGCTTCGGATTGATCGTCTCCGTCATCCAGGTGGTGGCCGGCCTGGCGCTTGCCGTATTTCTGGCGCCGCTGTTTGCCAAGCGGCCCTGGCTGATCGCGCTCCTGATGCTGCCGATGATGGTGGCGCCGGCCCTGGTCGGCCTGATGTATCGGCTGATCCTGCATGAGTTCGTCGGTGCCGTGCCCTATTATCTTCTCGAATGGTACGGCGACTTCCCGGCCTTCCTCGGCCGCGACTGGGCCTTCACGACGCTGGTGACCGTCGAGACGCTGCAATGGACGCCCTTCGCGCTCCTGATCCTGCACTCGTCCTACGCGGCGATCTCGCCTGATGTCCGCGAGGCGGCGGCACTTGACGGCGCGCGCGGGCGGAGGCTGTTCCTCAACATCGATCTGCCGCTGATGCTGCCGGCCATCGGCATCACCTTCTTCATCCGCTTCATCGACAGCTTCCGGGTGTTCGACAATCTCTACACCCTGGTCGGACCGGGCGCCGGCGGCTCCACAACGTCGATGAGCATCTACATCTACCAGGCCTTCTTCAAGGTGGGCGACATCGGTCTCGCCGTTGCCGCCTCGATGCTGCTGCTGGCCGCTTCGTTCGTCGTGCTGTGGGTCATCAACGGTCTCACGGCCAGGAAGGCGCCGCTATGAGGAAAACCCTCGTCAACACCCTGCGCTGGCTGGTGTTCGTCGCCGCCGTCCTCGTCCTGAACTTTCCGGTGATCGCCACGCTGGTGACGTCGCTGAAGAGCGAAGCGGAGATCATGACCAATGCCTCGCTGTTCATCGAGGCGCCGACGCTCGACAACTACGCCGCCGTGTTCGCCATGGCCGACCGCTTCGACATCCTGCATTTCCTGACCAACAGCCTTGTCGCCTCGCTGATCGGCTCGGTGCTGGCGATTGCGCTGGCTTTCCCCGCCGCCTACGCCATGGCGCGGTTCGGCGTGGGGCGCAGCTGGCTTTTGCCGCTCGCCGTCAATCTCCGTGCCGTGCCGCTGATCATCTTCGCCATTCCGATCTACCTGATGTACCAGCAGGTCGGCCTGCTCGACACGCGCTTCGGCCTCGCCCTCATTCTCTGCCTCGTCAACGTGCCGCTGGTCCTGGTGCTGTTCGCCTCGTCGATCGCCGACCTGCCGCTGGAGATCGAGGAAGCCGGCCGCGTCGACGGCGCTGGGACGCTGCGGCTTCTCATCTATGTCGTGGCGCCGATGTCGCTCAACGTCGTCGCGGCCTCCTCGGTGCTGGCCTTCATCTACTCGTGGAACGAGTTCCTGTTCGGCCTGATGCTGACCACCAACAACGCGACGCCGGTGTCGGTCGGTGCATCCTTCTTCTTCGCCGCGTCCGGCGGCGGCGTCCGCTGGGGCGTGGCCGCTGCGGTCATGATCCTGGCAACCCTGCCGCCCCTCGTTCTTGGCCTACTGATGTACCGACAGATCGGCCGGTCGATGACCGCCGGCGCCGTCAAGGGCTGACCCAACCTTTACCGCTCGAGATTTCCGGGAAACGACCATGGCCGAGATCGAATTCAAGTCCGTTGCCAAGTCCTTCGGCAAGGTTGGCGTGATCGCCGGCCTCGACCTCAAGGTCGACGATGGCGAGTTTATCGTCTTCGTGGGGCCATCCGGCTGCGGCAAGTCGACGGCGCTTCGGATGATCGCCGGCCTCGAGGAAGTGACCTCCGGCGACATCCGCATCGGTGGCCGTTCGGTGAGCGGCCTTGCGCCTTCGGATCGCAACGTCGCCATGGTGTTCCAGAGCTATGCGCTCTATCCGCACATGACGGTGGCCGGCAATATCGGCTTCCCGCTGAAGATGGCCGGCCGGCCCGCCTCCGAAATCGCCGAGCGTGTGAAGGAGGCCGCTGATATTCTCGACCTCGGTCCCTATCTCGGCCGGCGTCCTGCGCAACTCTCGGGCGGTCAGCGTCAGCGCGTCGCCTTGGGGCGGGCGATCGTCCGGCATCCCGAGGTCTTCCTGTTCGACGAGCCCCTGTCGAACCTCGACGCCGATCTCCGGGTGTCGATGCGCGGCGAGATCATGCGGCTTCGCGAGCGCATCCGCGCGACCATGATCTACGTGACGCACGACCAGACCGAAGCGATGACCATGGGGGACCGGATCGCCGTCTTCGCGCCGCTCAAGGATGGCCATGGCCAAAACCTGATGCAGGTCGGCAAGCCAGAGGAGCTCTACGAACGACCGGCCAATCTCTTCGTCGCCCGTTTCCTGGGCTCTCCGAAAATGAACATGATCGAGATCGCCGAGGGGCAGGCGCCTGCTTTCGGCACCCTCGATCTCGGAGTGCGTCCGGCGGGCCATTCAGGCAAGCTGCTTCTGGGCGTACGACCGGAAGACATTCGCATCGCCGACGCCGGAGAGCCGGGGCTCGCCGGGCGCATACGCCTGGTCGAGGCCCTCGGCGCCGAGTATTACGTCCACGTCGAGACGGCGACTGGCGAGTTGATCGCACGCGTGATGGACAAGCGGCTTCGCCCCACGTCGGGCGACACCGTTGCCCTGCAGCCGGCGCCCGGTGCATTCCACCTGTTCGACGAGGCGACGGGTATCCGTATCGCCTGACGCAGTGGCTACTCGGCTCCGCCGACCGGGGCGGGGCGCCCGCGCAACATGCGCGTCAGCGTGTCTTCGCGCCAGAGGTAGGCGTGAGCCAGCGCCATGACGATGTGTCCGAGCGTCAGCGCCAGCAGTGCCCAGCCGAGGAGGCCATGCGCGGCATTGGCCGGCGCCATCAGCTCCGGAATGCGTTCGCCGCCACCGGCGAGCACTTCGATGCCGAACACCGAAAGGCCACGGCCGCTGCCATAGGCCCTGAGCACGGCGAGCATCGGCACGGCCAGCATCAACAGGTAGAGGGCGAGGTGCCCCAGGCGCGAGGCGAGGCCAAGAAAGCCGGTGGCATGGGGCGGCCGTTTGCCGATATTGACGAACGCCCAGGCGCCGCGGATGACGACGGTGACCAGCAGCAGGAAGCCGATCGACATGTGCCAGGACCAGAAGAAACGGGTCACCGGCAGGTCGCGGTCGACGGCATGCAGAACGGCCGAGAGGAACTGCCAGGCAAACAGCGCCGCCATCAGCCAGTGAAGAGCTCGGCTGACCGCGCCATAGCCCTCGGGGTGGTCGAAGAGCGTCGATTGATCCTTGGTCAAGGCAGGTCTCCCGTCATCCAGTGAAGTTGGTCGATCGTTTAGGTGATTATGCGTAGCCTGCCTACGGCTTGCCAACCGCAAATTCGCTTCCGAAGCAGATCGCAGCGCCTCCACCGGCTCAAAACTCCGTGACACGGGAACAAAGCGAGGGGGACGGATCGGGCGAGACCCCAAGGTTGCCTCGACCCCCGCCTTCCTTTAGTTTCGGGAAATGCCGGGGTTCAGCGCTACGATGAGGGCGCCGCCGGTCGTAGCCGGTGGCTGGAGGATTGATGAAGCGCGTTTCCGACTTAAATCACCCCTTCTATAGGCCGCTTTGGCGCCGCGTTTTGCTCGTGGCGGTGACGGGGGCGTGGGCCTGCTACGAGAATTTCGTGGTCAAGGATCCCATGTGGATGGTGCTGACCGCCGGCGTGTTCGTCTATGCCGCCTGGGTCTTTCTCATTAAGTGGGTCGATCCGGAGGACAAGCCGCTGGAAATCTCCGACGGGGGCGCGTCCGGCGCTGCCGACGAGGATGCCGACAAGCGCTGACTTGCGATTCATGCTAGGGGTTCCCACGTAGGAAGCGGCATTGCCGCCGCTTGCAGGAGCTCCCGATGACCGTCGAAACTTTTCCCGTCACCCGCACCGACGAGGAGTGGCGGAGCCTGCTCACTCCGGAGCAGTATCGCATCATGCGTGGCCACGGCACCGAGGCGCCGGGCAGTTGCGCGCTGCTTTACGAGAAGCGGCGCGGCGTCTTTCATTGCGCCGGTTGCGATACGCCGCTGTTCGCCTCGCACGACAAGTTCGAGAGCGGCACCGGTTGGCCGAGCTTCAACGAGCCGGAACCGGGCGCCGTCGAGACGTCGGTCGATCGCAGCCATTTCATGGTGCGGACCGAGGTGCATTGCGCTCACTGCGGCTCGCACCTCGGCCATGTGTTCGACGACGGACCGCCACCGTCCGGCCTGCGCTACTGCATCAACGGCGTGGCGCTGGTCTTCCACCCCGAGGAGTAAGGTGGCGGCCGGTGGCCGCCATCACCGCATCACTTTTCAGCGTCGGTCTTGCCGTTGGCGATCGCCGTCATGATCAACTCGGCCGCCTCGTCGACGCCGCCCCAGCCGATCACCTTCACCCATTTGCCGGGTTCCAGATCCTTGTAGTGCTCGAAGAAGTGCTCGATCTGGTGAACCGTGATCTCGGGCAGGTCGTCGATCGTCTTGATCTTGGAGTAGCGGGTGGTCAGCTTGTTGGAGGGAACGGCGATGATCTTCTCGTCGTGGCCGCTCTCGTCCTGCATCTTGAGAACGCCGATCGGGCGGCAGTTCATGATGGCGCCCGGCACGATGGCGCGGGTGTTGACCACCATCACGTCGATCGGATCGCCGTCGTCGGACAGGGTGTGCGGAACGAAGCCGTAATTTCCGGGATAGTGCATCGCCGTGTAGAGGAAGCGGTCGACGTACATGGCGCCGGCCGCCTTATCCATCTCGTACTTGATCGGCTCGCCGCCGAGAGGCACTTCGATAATGACGTTGATGTCCTCGGGCGGGTTGTTGCCGATAGGAACGGCGTCGATGCGCATGATTAATCCTTGAAAAGAAACAAAGTCGCGAGCACGTGTTTATCCGTAATGGTGGGGCGAAAGCAAGGCTGAGCGAGTGCCGGCAAGGCGGCAAACTGCCCGATTTTCAGCCTCTCCCGACCGGCGGCCAGGCATAGACGACGACCGGTACCAGACGGCCGGCGATCTCCTCGCTGGAGCCGACGACCTCCTGACCTCCAAGCCGCTCGTAGAAGCCGACGCCGACGGCATTGGCCGCGAGGACGCGAATGACGAGACCGTCGAGATGCATGTCGGCAAGAGCCGCCCGCGCCTCCTCGAACAGTCGCCGTCCCAGACCGACGCCGTGCATGTCGGGGTGAAGGTAGAGCTCGTAGATCTCGCCCCGGAAGGGCAGGGCGCGCATGCGGCTCGGACCCAGCGTCGCATAGCCGGCCACCCGGCCTTCGACCTTGACCACCAGCACGGCGACATTGCGAGCAATGGCCTTGGCCCACCAGCGGGGGCCGCGCCGTTCGATCATCCGCTCGAGTTCGACGCCATCGAGAATGCCCCGGTAGGCGTAGCGCCACGCGGCGTCATGGACCGCCGCGATTTCCGCGGCATCCTCGACGGCGGCGCGCTGGACGTCGATCGAAAGGGTGCTCATGGAGGGAGCTTAACCCGGTTCCCCCCAGAAGCGGAAGGCAAAAAACGGCGGAGAGGAAAACGTCCCTTTCCGGCTGTCGACCGCTCAGAACCAGTTGCCGATGCGGTCGAGAATGCCCTTGTCCGCCTCCGTCGGTGCAGCCGCTACGGCGGGGCACGGCGGGGTGCCGGGCGGAACCGCGACGCCAGGCATGGCACAGACGGGTTGCGGCGCGGCCGAAGGCGCGATCGCGCCGGGCTGGCTCGCTGCGGACGGAGCCGGCTTGCCGGGCAAGGGTGGGATGGGGGCGGCGGTCGCAGATGCGGCCGGAATGGCCGGAGCCGGCGTGGTCGGAATTGCCAGGGCGCCGGGCGCCGCGGCCAAGGGAGCGGTCGGCGTGGCGGCGGGAGCCGCTTCGGTCTTGTCCCCGCCGGTCACGAAGGAGAACAGTCGAGAAATGGCGCCGGCGCGTTCCTGCTCGACGGGCTCGGTCATGGCCACGGCGTGAATCCGCGGGCCGCGCGGATCGGCGATCGGCACCGGCGCGCCGGTCGGGGGCACGATCACCGGTCCCACCGTGATGCCGGCGTCCGGGTTGGGTTCGGCGCCGAACAGACGGGCCAGGGCGTTCGGATTGCGCTCGGCTTCGATGCGGGCAGCCTCGGCGTCGGCCCGCGCCTTCTCGGCATCGGCCTTGCGCTTCTCGGCGGCGAGCGCCACCTGGATGCGCTTGTCTTCCTCGGCCTTGCGGTCTTCCTCGAGCTTGGCGAACAGCACCTCGGCCTGGGCATAGTCGGCCTTGGCCCTCGTCTGCAGCGAGGCGACGAGTTCCTTGGGCTGCCCCAGATCGGCAGGACAGGCGGCGACCGTGTCGAGCGGCTGGGCCGGATTGGCGTTGAACACGTACTTGCGACCGCAGACGTCCACCTTCGGTTCCATGCGGGTCATCTCGAAGGTGTCGTAGCCTTCCTTCAGCATCTTCCAGAACGGCATGTTGGGGTCGTTCCAGTGCTTGGCCATGTTCTTGCCGTCGAGGCGGAACGGGAAGGCTTGCAGCTGGAACGCCTTCTGGCCGCCGCGGAAGGCTTCGCGCGCAAGCGCATAGATTTCCTGGATCTGCTGGTCGGTCATGGCGTAGCAGCCGCGCGACGAGCAGGAGCCGTGCACCATCAGCGCCGAACCGGTGCGGCCGTTGGCCCGGTCATAGGCATTGGGGAAGCCGGTATTGAAGGCGAGATACCAGTCCGACTTGGGGTTCATCAGGCCTGGCGTAATGGCGTAGAAGCCTTCCGGCGCCTGCCTGTCGCCCTCCTTGACCTTCGGCCCGAGATCGCCCGACCAGCGGCAGATGTCGTAGCTCTTGAGCAGGTCGTAGCGACCGCTCGCATTCATTTTCCAGACTTCGAACTTGTTCTCTTCCTTGAAGATGCGCATCAGCACCGGCGAGGAGAGTTTCATGTTGAGCTTCTTCATGAGCTCAAGCGTCTTCGCCGACACGGGGCGCTGGTCCTTGGGGCCGTAGCCGTAGCCGATTTCGTCGGCCTGGCAGGCCGCCAGAAGCGCGGCGAGACCGAGGGCGCCCGCAAGTCGCGCAAGGCGACCGGCGATGGAAATGCCTTGGGAGGGCTGGTTCGGGCGGAACGAGGTCATGCTCTCCGTTTCACTCATGGTCACCGCGGCACCTTCCGGGTACTGGCGGGGGCCGTCTGGCCGTCCCCCCGGGCGCCGGACAGCATATCATGAAGCGATCCTCGACGGTCAGGGTTACCGAATGGTTAGCACCGCATCAAGGCCGAACCGGTGCGCCAGCTGACCGGCGCATCCACTCATCGACGCCGCCGGACTCTCATTTCCAATGGAAACATGAGAAATTCATGGCAAAGCGACCGGAAAATGCGAGGCAGCCCGGTCTCAGACCTTGAGGTCGCGGCCGATCGCCAGGAACTTGCGACGGCGGTCGGCACGGATGTCGTCGCGACTCTTGCCGTCGAAGGTGGCAAAAGCCGCCTCGACAACGCCACCGACGGCTTCGATCACGTGGTCCGGCGCCCGGTGGGCACCGCCGACCGGCTCGTCGATGATGCCGTCGATGATGCCGTAGCGAACGAGATCCTGGGCGGTGATGCGCATGTTCATCGCCGCGTCCTGAGCCTTGGCCGAATCCTTCCAGAGAATGGAGGCGGCGCCCTCGGGCGAGATCACCGAGTAGATGGAGTGCTCGAGCATGAAGACGCGGTTGGCGGTGGCGATGGCAATGGCGCCGCCGGAGCCGCCTTCGCCGATGACCACCGAGACGATCGGCACGCCCAGCCGGAGGCAGGCCTGCGTCGAACGGGCGATGGCCTCGGCCTGGCCGCGTTCCTCGGCGCCGATGCCGGGATAGGCACCGGCGGTGTCGACGAGCGAGATCACCGGCAAATTGAAGCGGTCGGCCAGTTCCATGACGCGGATGGCCTTGCGGTAGCCCTCCGGACGCGCCATGCCGAAATTATGGCGGATGCGGGTCTGGGTGTCGTGGCCCTTTTCCTGGCCGATGACGGCCACCGGGCGGCCGCGGAAATTGCCGAGGCCGGCCAGGATCGCGGCGTCTTCGCCGAAGTTGCGGTCGCCGGCGAGCGGCGTCCAGTCGGAGATCAGCCGTTCGATGTAGTGGACGGCGTGCGGCCGGTCGGGATGGCGTGCGACCTGCGCCTTCTGCCAGGGCGTAAGGCGGGCGTAGATGTCGGCCAGCGCCTGGGCGGCGCTCGTCTCGAGTTTGGCGATGTCGTCGTCGATGGGAAGGGCGGCGCCGCCGTCGGCCAGGGCTTTCAGTTCCTGGACCTTGCCTTCAAGGTCGGCGATGGGTTTCTCAAAGTCGAGATAGCTTCTCATCCGGCTCTCTTCATGGTGCCCCGGCCGCCGTCTTAATCCCGAGGGACAACCAAAGGTGCGGCGACCGCGCACACTTGGCTTCCGATCGACGCCTTGTCAACGCCAATCGCCGCAAATGCCGGCAATTCTGTGAGCATCTCCGTGCCAATACCAAGGCGATTATCGCTCGGACAGTGGATGATGATCGGCGACGAGCGCGGCGAGGCGGTGCTCCAGAACGTGCGTGTAGATCTCCGTCGTGCCGATGTCGGCGTGGCCGAGCAACTCCTGAACGATGCGAAGATCGGCTCCGTTCTGCAGCAGATGGCTGGCGAAGGCGTGGCGCAGGACGTGCGGCGAAACCTTGTCGGGCGATATGCCCAGCCGTGCGGCGGCGTCCTTGAGGTCGCGGGCGAAACTCTGCCGCGTCACGTGCCCGGTTTCGGAGTTGGCCGGAAACAGGAAGGGACTGCCGGCGTGCCGGCCGCTATCCTTCAGGAGACGGCGATAGGCGATGACGGCGGTGCGGGCGGTGTCGCCGATCGGCACCAGCCGGTCCTTGGAGCCCTTGCCGCGAACCGTCATGGCGGCCGTGCCCTCGCGGATGGCGCCGGCCGGCAGGCCGACGAGCTCGGAGACGCGTAGGCCGGAGGCATAGAGGGTTTCCAGCATGGCCCAGAAGCGGGCGCGGCGCAGCGCTTCGGCCTGGTCCTCGACGGGCTCGGCGGCCGTGGCGGCGGTCGCGTCCATCAGCCGTCCGACCTCCTCGACGGAAAGCACCTTGGGCAGAGGGCGGCGGGTGCGCGGCCGGTCGACCCGCGCGGTGGGGTCGTCGGTGCGCCGTCCCTCGGTGTAGAGGAACTTGTGCAGTTGGCGGACGGCGGAGAGGCGGCGGGCCTGCGTGGCGGCGGCGTAGCCCTCCGCGGCGAGCCCGGCGACGAAATCCTCGACGTCGTCCGTTGCCGCGTCGAGGAGGCTGCGCCCCCGACCGGCAAGAAAGCCGGTGTAGAGATCGAGGTCGGCGCGGTAGGCGGCGAGCGTGTTGTCGGAGGCGGCGTTCTCGATGCTCGCCGCTTCGAGATAGGTTTCGACCAGCGTGGCGTCGCTGACGCTCATGGGGCGCTGGCCGGTGAGCCGGCGGGGGCGCTGTCGACCGACCCGGTCGTGGTCGGATCCGGCATGGGGGCGGCTGGCGGTGGCGACAGCGGGCGGGCACCCGAGAGCACCGAGGCATCGATCGGGACGGTAAAGGTGCGCGGCTCCGGCGTGACCAGATAGGCCAGCGCCAGCACGGCAGCCATGGCGATGGCGGCCAGAACGAAGAGAAAGCCGAGAAAGCGTGTGATGGTCGGCATGGTTCCGCTCGCGGGTGTGGTCCGGCGAGGTCGCTCGGCAGCGCTAACAGCTTGACAGATGCGCCGCCCCAACCCATGAGACTTCTCATGACCGACGTCAAGACCAGCCGCAGCCGCGACCACGACGCCGCCCACCGGCGCGCCAGTGCCAATGCGCGTATCGTCGAGTTGCTCGGCGGCCGCTCGGTGGTGCTGGTTGGCATGATGGGGGCTGGCAAAACGTCGGTGGGCAAGCGCCTCGCCGGCCGGCTCGGCCTCACCTTCATCGACGCCGACACGGCGATCGAGGAGGCGGCCAAGAAGACGGTCTCCGAGATTTTCGCCGAGCATGGCGAGGACTATTTTCGCCAGGGCGAGCGGCGGGTGATCGCCCGCCTGTTGCGCGAGCCGGGCCACATCATTGCCACCGGCGGCGGCGCCTTCATGAATCCGGAAACGCGGGCGGCGATCCGCAGCGCCGGCATATCGATTTGGCTCAGGGCCGACTGGGAACTGCTCTACGAGCGGGTGCGCCGACGGCCGACGCGTCCGCTTTTGCAGACGGCCGATCCCGAGGGCACGCTGAGGGCCCTCGTCGAGGCGCGCTATCCGGTCTATGCCGAGGCGGATCTGGTCGTCCAGTCGGTCGACGTGCCGCACGAGGCGATGGTCGACGCGGTGGTCGCCGCGCTGGAAGCCTGGCTCGTGGAAGACGCGGGACCTGAACGAGAGGCGCCGTGACGGCGCTGGGGGCCGATAAGGGCGGGGGACGATATGACGACTGAAGGTGAAACGGACGGCATCGTCAAGGTGCCCGTGTCGCTCGGCGAGCGGTCCTACGACATCCTGATCGGCGAGGGGCTCGTCGCCGACGCCGGCAAATGGTTCCGGGCCGTGCTGCCGAAGGCGCGCGCCTGCATCATCACCGATTCCAACGTCTCGGGCCGGCATCTGGTCGCGTTCGAGAAGTCACTGCGGCGGGCCGGCGTCACGGCCAGCGCCGTCGTCATTCCGGCGGGCGAAGCCTCCAAGTGTTTCGACGTGTTCGAGCAGGTGGTCGACCAGGTGGTCGGCGGCCGCTATGAGCGCGGCGACGCGGTGGTGGCCCTGGGCGGCGGTGTCGTTGGCGACCTCGCCGGCTTCGTGGCCGGCGTCGTCCGGCGCGGCATGCGCTTCGTGCAGGTGCCGACGACGCTTCTCTCGCAGGTGGATTCGTCGGTGGGCGGCAAGACCGGCATCAACAGCCGCCATGGCAAGAATCTGGTTGGCGTGTTCCATCAGCCCGATCTGGTGATGGCCGACACCAGCGTGCTCGACACGCTGCCCGAGCGCGAGTTCCGCGCCGGCTATGCCGAGGTGGTCAAATACGGCCTGATCGACAACGCCGCCTTTTTCGCCTCGCTGGAGAAGACTTGGCGCGACGTGTTCGCCGGCGGACCGGCGCGGACCGAGGCGATCGCCGTTTCCTGCCGTTCCAAGGCGGCCATCGTCGCCCGCGACGAGCGCGAGACCGGCGATCGGGCGCTGCTCAACCTCGGTCACACCTTCGGGCACGCCATCGAGACGGCGGCCGGCTATAGCGGTGCCGTGGTGCATGGCGAGGCGGTGTCGCTGGGCATGGTGCTCGCCCATGACTTCTCTGTGCGCCTCAACCAGATGTCGGCGGACGATGCCGGGCGGATCCGCGCCCACCTTGCCGAGGTCGGCCTTCCCACCAAGCTGTCCGACATTCCCGGCGGGCCGCCGTCGGTTTCCACTTTCATGGAGCTGATCGGCCAGGACAAAAAGGTGCAGAACGGCGCCCTGACCTTCATCCTGAGCCGTGGCATCGGCGAGGCCTTCATTGCCAAGGACGTGCCGGCCGAGGCTGTGCGCGGCTTCCTCACCGACAAGCTCAGCGAAGGTCAGGCCTGATGGGCGGACAGGGCGGGGTGCTGGCCGATCTCGTGTTTGCCGGCGTGCCGGTCGCCCTGTTCGTCGTCATCACCGTGATCCTGTCGGCGGCCGGGTCGGCCTTGCTGGCTTCCAACCGCACCAAGCTGCATCACATGGAGCGGCTTGGCGACCGCCGCATCAAGCGCCTCGTCGAGCTGACGGCGGAGCGGGCGCGGGCGGTGTCGGCCATCCGTCTGGCGCGCCAGGTGTCGACGGTGGCGCTGACCATCTTTGCGACGCGGGCCGTGCTGGCTTTCGAGACCGATCCCGTGCGGCTTGCCATCTGGGCGGTCGGCGGCGTCTTCCTTGCCATCCTGCTCGATGCCGTGCCTCGCGTGATGGTGTCGCTGAGGCCGGAACGGTCGGCCCTCGTTCTTCTGCCGGCGATCGAGATTTCGGCCCGCCTGCTGGAGCCGTTGATTGCCGGCATCGAGAAGTCGGTGATCGCTCCCCTGAGGCTCGTCAGCAAGGCGCCGCGCGAGGCGGCCTGGACGGCGCATGAGGAAATCCGCGAGGCGGTCGACCTGCTGCATCGCGAGGGCGGCGTGGTCAAGGACGACCGCGACATGGTCGGCGGCGTGCTCGACCTCAGCGAGCTGCCGCTGTCCGACATCATGGTACACCGCACCAAGATGCGCACCTTCGACATCGACATGCCCGTTGGCGATCTCCTGAAGGCGTTGATCTCAAGCCCGTTCACGCGCCACCCCTTGTGGCGTGACGAGCCGGACAACATCGTCGGCGTGCTGCACTCCAAGGAACTGATGCGCGCCATCGACCGTGTCGACGGGGATACCGCCAAGGTTTGCGTCGAGACGCTGATGACGCCGCCCTGGTTCGTGCCCGACACGACGCTGGCCGCCGATCAGCTCAGGGCGTTCCTGAAGCGCAAGGTCCATCTGGCGCTGGTCGTCGACGAGTATGGCGAAGTGCAAGGTCTCGTCACCCTCGAGGATATTCTCGAGGAGATCGTCGGCGAGATCGCCGACGAGCAGGACGTGGTGGTGCAGGGCGTCCGTCCGTACCCCGACGGCTCGGCTTCGGTGGATGGGGCGGTGCCGATCCGCGATCTCAATCGCATGATGGACTGGCGCCTGCCCGACGACGAGGCGACCACCATTGCCGGCCTCGTCATTCACGAGGCACGGATGATCCCCGATCCCGGCCAGTCCTTCACCTTCCACGGCTTCCGCTTCCGCGTGCTCAGGCGACAGCGAAATCGCATCACGGCGTTGAAGGTCGGACCGGGTGAGGACGCGTTCCGCGCCTGAAATCACTCCCCGGGTGCGCGGGCGGTGACGGACAGGGCGTGCAGGCCGGTGTCGAACTCCGCCTTCAAGGCATCCATGACGAGGCGCTGGCGGGCGAGGCGGCTCTTGCCCTCGAAGGCTGCCGATACCACTTCTACGGCGAAATGGGTCTCGCCGCCCTCGCGCCAGCCGCCATGTCCGCGGTGGCGCTCGCTGTCGTCGATCACGTTCATTTGGGACGGTGACAGCTCGGCGAGGAGCGCCGCCTCGATGCGGTTCTTACGGGTGGAAACGGGCGGGGTTGTCGAAGCCATCGGGCATCCTCGTCGGTTGGCGCGGGCGAAGCAATCTGGCATCTGGCGACCACGCGAGGCGATTGTCAACGCCTTGCCGGCGCGCTTTCGAGTGCCCATAATCGGCAGACCATGGATTCATATTCCAAGCTCTTCGACAAACTCCGGATCAAGCCGGACAAGGAAAGCGTCGCCCGCGACCAGTTCCCGCCTTGCGAGTGGGAAGGGTGCGAGAGCGCTGGCGCCTATCGCGCGCCGAAAGGCCGGGGTCGCGAGGGGCAGTATCACCACTTCTGCCTGGAGCACGTGCAGCTCTACAACAAGTCCTACAACTACTTCTCGGGCATGGGCGACGACGATGTCATCGCCTTCCAGAAGGATGCGCTGACCGGCCATCGTCCGACCTGGACGGTATCGGTCAACCGCTGGGGGCAGACCGACCCCAACGCCGGCCATCACCGCCGTCCCCCTGAGCCGACCTACAACGATCCGTTCGGCGTGTTCCACGGGTCGCGTGGGGCCGGCATGCGGGCCGAGCCCGAGGAGCCGCGCCGACGCGTGTCGCCGATGACGCAGCGCGCCTTCGAAACGTTGCACCTTGAGGTCGGCGTCTCGAAGGAGGAGATCAAGGCGCAGTACAAGATCATGGTCAAACGCCACCATCCCGACGCCAACGGCGGCGATCGGTCCTCAGAGGAACGGTTGCGGGAGATCATCCAAGCCTATAATTACTTGAAGACTGCCGGTTTCTGTTGATCGGCCGCATTTTCCCGATTCGACGGAGCGACTTTTTCCCTCCGCTTGGTCGCTCCAGGAGGTCTTATGGCTCAGCAGACGTATGACGCGCCGCTGCCCGATATCCGGGTCTCGGTCCGCGAGGTGTTCGGTATCGACACCGATATCGAAGTGCCCGCCTATTCCAAGGCTGACGAACACGTTCCCGATCTCGATCCGGACTATCTGTTCGATCGTGCCACCACGCTCGCGATCCTGGCCGGCTTCGCGCACAATCGTCGCGTCATGGTGTCGGGCTATCACGGCACCGGCAAGTCGACGCATATCGAGCAGGTGGCCGCCCGCCTCAACTGGCCGCTGGTGCGCGTCAACCTCGACAGCCATATCAGCCGCATCGACCTCGTCGGCAAGGACGCCATCGTCCTGCGCGACGGCAAGCAGATCACCGAGTTCCGCGACGGCATCCTGCCCTGGGCGCTCCAGAACAACGTGGCGCTGGTGTTCGACGAGTATGACGCCGGCCGTCCGGACGTGATGTTCGTCATCCAGCGCGTGCTGGAGGTGGCCGGCAAGCTGACGCTGCTCGACCAGAATCGCGTCATCCGCCCGCATCCGGCCTTCCGCCTGTTCGCGACGGCCAATACCATCGGCCTCGGCGACACGTCCGGCCTCTATCACGGCACGCAGCAGATCAACCAGGGCCAGATGGACCGCTGGTCGATCGTCACCACGCTCAACTACCTGCCGCACGACCACGAGGTGGGCATCATCGCCGCCAAGGCCAAGTCGTTCACCGGTCCGGAAGGGCGCGACACGCTGTCGAAGATGGTGCGCGTCGCCGACATGACGCGCTCGGCCTTCGTCAACGGCGACATCTCCACGGTGATGAGCCCGCGTACGGTTCTGACCTGGGCCGAGAACGCCTCGATCTTCGGCGACGTCGGCTTTGCCTTCCGTCTCACCTTCCTCAACAAGTGCGACGAGACCGAGCGCGTGCAGGTCGCCGAGTTCTATCAGCGCTGCTTCGGCAAGGAATTGCCGGAGAGCGCCGCGAACATGGTGCTCACCTGAGGCGACGATGGCCAGCAAGCGGAGCTACAGCGGCAGCTGCCAGTGTGGCAACATCAGGTTCTCGGCCGAACTCGTGCTCGGCGAACTGGTGGCCTGCAACTGCTCCCGCTGCCGCAGGGTTGGCCACCTTCTCGCCTATCTGCCGGAAAGCGAATTCCGAGTGACGATCGGCGAGGCCGGCGTCTCCGAGTATCGCTTCCACACCGGACGGATTGCCCATCGCTTCTGTCCGGTGTGCGGCATCCAGCCCTATGCCACCGGTACCGCGCCTGACGGTACGCCGTCCATCGCCGTCAATGCCCGCTGTCTCGACGGGGTCGATCTCGACATCCTGCCGATCAAGCGGTGCGACGGAGCCTACTATTAGGGAACGGAGCATCGTGTCCTCCTCCAACCAGGCCAAAGGCAAGGAAATCGCCGTCGAGCCGCTCAAGAAGGCGGTGACGACGGCGATGCGGGCGATCTCGGGCGACGGCGAGCTGGAAGTGGTATTCGCCGCCGACCGGCCGTCGCTCAACGGCCACAAGGCGCGCGTGCCCGATCCGCCGCGTCGGCCGACCGCCTTCGACGTTGCCGTCACCCGTGGCGCCGGCGATGCGCTAGCCCTGCGCCTTGCCTGTCACAACGAGGCGGTGCATCGCACCTTCGTGCCGGAGGGGCCGCGCGCCAAGGCGGTGTTCGACGCCATGGAGCAGGCGCGCTGCGAGGCGCTCGGCGCCCGGGTCATGCCCGGCGTCGCCGGCAATCTCGCCGCCATGCTCGAAGAGCGCTACCTCCGCGCCAATCTCCAGCACATCGAGAGCCGTGACGATGCGCCGCTGTCCGAGGCGGTGGCGTTGATGGTGCGCGAGAAGCTGACCGGCGCGCCGCCGCCGAAAAGCGCCCAGGCGTTGATGGATGCTTGGCGGGATTTCATCGAAGAGCGCGCCGGTGACGACCTCGCCGACCTCGCCGATGCCATTTCCAGCCAGCAGGCCTTCGCCCGTGCGACGCGCAACCTGCTGGTCAACCTCGAAATGGGCGACGAGCTGGGCAGCGATCCCGATCAGGACGACAATCAGGAAGGCGAGCAGCAGGAGGCGGAGGACAGCGAGGCGTCGGCCGAGCCCGCCGACGATGCCGATGCCGACCAGACAGCGGCCCGCGAACGCGAGGTTGCCGGCGAAGATCAGGAGTCTTCGGAGGGCGACTCCGAATCGGAGATGTCCGACGATCCGGGCGACTTCGACGAGGAAGACGATTCCAGCGATCCAGGCGAGGCCAAGCGGCCGGAGCTGCCGTTCACCAACCAGCCGCCGGTCAGTGACTACAAGGTGTTCACGGCCAAGTTCGACGAGGTGACGCGGCCCGAGGACGTCTGTGACGGGGCCGAGCTCGACCGGCTGCGCGGCCTGCTCGACAAGCAGCTTGCCAATCTCGCCGGCGTGGTGGCACGGCTCGCCAACCGCCTGCAGCGTCGTCTGATGGCGCAGCAGAACCGTGCCTGGGACTTCGACATCGAGGAAGGCATCCTCGATACGGCGCGCATCACCCGCGTCGTCACCGACCCGTTGGCGCCGCTCGCCTTCAAGATGGAGCGCGACACCGACTTCAGGGACACGGTGGTGACGCTTCTCATCGACAATTCCGGTTCGATGCGCGGCCGGCCGATCACCGTGGCCGCCGCCTGCGCCGACATCCTCGCCCGCACGCTGGAACGGTGCGGCGTCAAGGTCGAGATCCTCGGTTTCACCACCAAGGCCTGGAAGGGCGGGCAGGCGCGCGAGGCCTGGCTCGCCGCCGGCAAGCCGGCCGGCCCCGGTCGCCTCAACGATCTGCGCCATATCGTCTACAAGCCGGCCGATGCGCCCTGGCGGCGGGCGCGGCGCAATCTCGGCCTGATGATGCGTGAGGGTCTCCTCAAGGAGAACATCGACGGCGAAGCGCTCGATTGGGCGCATCAGCGTCTGCTCGCCCGTTCGGAGAACCGCCGCATCCTTATGATGATCTCCGACGGTGCGCCGGTCGACGACTCGACGCTGTCGGTCAATCCCGGCAACTACCTCGAACGCCACCTGCGCTACGTCATCGAGGAGATCGAGGAGCGTTCGCCGGTGGAGCTGATCGCCATCGGCATCGGCCACGACGTGACGCGCTTCTACAAGCGCGCGGTGACCATCGTCGACGTCGAGGAACTGGCCGGCGCGATGACCGACCAGCTGGCGGCGCTGTTCGAGGAGCAGCCGACCCAGAAGGCGATCCGGGCGGGCAACAAGCCAAGGCCCAGGCGCGTCTCGACGCTGGGGCTTTCATGACGGGCGGGCGGGCGCTTCTTTCCGCCTTGCTTGCCCTCGCCATGCTGGCGATCGACGCCTCCGCCGCCGACATCGCGGCGCGCATCACCGCGCGGCAGTTGCCGGGCTTTTCCGTGAGCGATCCGTCGCGGGTTCGCTTTGGCCGTCTCGACTATGTCGGCGGCTTTGAGGTTCGTTCCGACCGACGGGAAGTCGGCGGCCTGTCCGGGTTGGTGATCGGCGATGGCGGCCGGCGGTTTCTTTCGCTCAGCGACGACGGCCTGATGGTCAAGGCGCAGATCGAGCGCGACGCGCGCGGCCGGCCGGTCGGGCTGTCGTCGGCGGTGGTCCGACGTCTGCGAACTTCCAAGGGCGTGCTGTCGCGCGACAAGGCCCAGTCCGACACGGAGTCGCTCGACGTCTTCGTCGGCGAGGCCGGCCGGTCATTCGGCGTCGTTTCCTTCGAGGGGCGGCCGACGGTGATGGTCGGGCCAATGGATGCCGACGGTTTCGTCGGACCGATGACGGCCATCGATCTGCCGAAGGAAACTCGGCTGCTCCAGGCCAACCGCGGTCTTGAATCGGTGGCGGCGTTGCCGGCCGGCAACGGTCTCGGCGGGCGCTTCATCATCCTGGCCGAAGAGGCCGAGCGGGGCGCCAAGACCGACAATCAGCCGGGCTGGGTGGTTGGAGGCAAGTCTCCCTATTCCTTCCGCGTCCGTCGCACCGACGGTTATGACCTTACCGACGCCAAGGTCGGCCCGGACGGGCGCCTCTATGTTCTCGAACGAAGCTTTTCCTTCCTGACGGGAATCCGCTGCCGCATTCGCGTCTTTTCCCTCTCCGACATCCGGCCAGGGGCCGTGATCGATGGCGAGACGCTGCTCGAAGCGAGCATGTCGGAGGAGATCGACAACATGGAGGGGCTGGCAATCTGGAGGACGGCGGGGGGCGAAACCCGGATATCGCTGATCTCCGACGACAACCGCGCATTCTTGCAGCGGACGCTCTACCTAGAGTTCCGCCTCGGAAGCCCATGAGCGACCGCCGCCTTCCCCCCGCGCTCTCCGCCGCCGTTGCCGAGCGCGTCCGGCCGGAGCGGCTTGGGGCGGCTGCGGCGCGGCTGTCGGCCGGCTATCGCGCCAATCTTTCCTCACGCCACGCCGTTCCCGACGCTGCCGGCGCTGCCGCCTACGCGGCGAGCCGCATGCCTGCCACCTACGCCGCCGTGACGGCGGCGCTCGACCGTCTTGCGGCTGCGCGGCCGGATTATTCGCCCTTGAGAGTGCTCGATCTGGGCGCCGGTCCGGGTACGGCAAGCTGGGCGGTGGCGGCGTTGTGGCCGGCGGTGTCATCGCTGACCATGGTGGAGGCCAGCGCCGACTTCCGGGCGCTCGCATCCGATCTGGCGGGCGCGGGGCCGCCGGTGCTCGCCAATGCCGATATTCGCGCCGGCGACATCGCGCAACCGTCCGGTCTGCCGGACGGATCCTTCGATCTTGCGATCATAGCCTACGCGCTGACCGAGCTCGATCTCGCGGCTGCCGAGCGGCTTGTGGCCGATCTGGTCGGCCGGGCAGGCCGTATCGTCATCGTCGAGCCAGGGACGCCGCGCGATCATGGGCGGTTGATGGCCGTGCGACGGGCGGCGCTGGCCGCCGGCGCCCGTATCCTTGCCCCCTGTCCGCACGCTGACGCCTGTCCGTTGCCGGCGGACGATTGGTGCCATGCGTCCGTGCGTGTCGAGCGGAGCCGCGCCCACATGCGTCTCAAAGGCGGAACGGTGCCTTTCGAGGACGAACGCTACGCCTATCTGGTGCTGGAAGCGCCGTCATCGACCGGCGACGCAAACGAAAGCGGCGGCCGCATTCTGCGCCCGCCGCGTGCTTCGAAGCATGAGATCGTCTTCAGTCTCTGCCGTGCCGACGGCACGATGGGCGAGACCGGCATCGCCAGTCGCGACCGGGGCGCCTTCAAGGCGGCCGGCAAGCTCGCCTGGGGTGACTTCCTTCCCGACGACCTTTCGAGCTGACCGGTCAGCTGCGGATCGTCTGATAAGGCTTCACCCAGTTCATCAGGCTGGCGTAGGGCAGGAGCGAGGCGATCGCCACCAGCATCTTCACCGAGAAGTCGCCGAGTGCCCAGGTGGTCCAAGGCATGCCGGAACCGGCAAAGGCGATGGAGAAAAAGATCGCGGTGTCCAGCGCCGAGCCGATCGACGAGGAAACCAGCGGTGCCCGCCACCAGGAGCCGGCCCGCAGCCGGTTGAACAGCGTCACGTCGAGAAGCTGGGCGCAGAGAAAGGCCGTTCCCGAAGCGAGCGCGATGCGCGGCTCGGACAGCCAGACCGACAGCAGCACGGCGATGGCAAAGCCGACATAGACGACGCGGCGGGTCTTCACCGGCCCAAACCAGCGGTTGGTGAGGTCGGTCACCAGGAAGGCGAAGGGATAGGTGAAGGCGCCCCAGGTGAGGAGATCACCGAGGCCGAGGGGCGTGAAGGGATATTGGACGAGGATATTGGATGCGACGACGGTAGCGACCATCGCCAACACCGAAGGGGTGAGGCGTCTATCGAACATTCCAGAAGTTCTCCGGCAGAACAGACCAGGCTTTTGGAGCTATGAAACGAGATCGGACCGCGAGGTCGCGATTTCGCATGATGTGTACCATCTCAGGCACACATAAATAAAGCCGCGACGCCGTCTCCGGCATCGCGGCTAAATCTGAACTGCTTGGCCTGAAACTCAGGCGGCAGCGGCCTCGGCGGCCTTCTTGGCGATCTGCTTCTTGATCAGCCGGGCGCGCGGGGACAGCTCGTCGTCACCGGCCTTGGCGAGATAGGCATCGAGACCGCCGCGATGCTCGACCGAACGCAGGGCGTTGGCGGAGATGCGCAGGCGCACCGACTGACCGAGCGTGTCGGACAGGAGCGTCACGGCCAGCAGGTTCGGCAGGAAGCGCCGCTTGGTCTTGTTATTGGCGTGGCTGACGTTATTACCCGTCAGAACGGCCTTGCCGGTAAGTTCGCAGCGCCGGGCCATCGGGATACCCTCTTTTTCTGTTGGCGCGGGATCGAGGCCTTGAGGCCGCTCCTCGCGATGAAATAAGCCAAGGCGCCGCTTGCGTCATGCCGACGGCGCCGTTTCAAGTCGCGTTCCTATAGTCGGTCGGCATCGGCTCCGTCAACCCCGGAAGCGAGCGGAAGCCGGCAAAAAAAGCTGCCGGGCGCCGGCAGGGGGCAGCGGATGTCTGCCGAAATTCCCAAGGTTGGAACAACGAGGCTTTCGTCGCGTTAACCATCCGGTTACCATGACAGTCGATCATTCGGCGGACGGAGATCGGCCGAAGGGTCGCCGGTCTCCCGCCGGCAGGTGCGTCGCTCGCCGGAATGTTCTTCCAGACGTCGTTCCGGCCGCATGGTGGCGGCCGAGGGGTGAGGACGGTTTTCCGTCCGCAAACGGAGGTTCCGTGGTGGTTCGTGTCGAAACTCTCCCGCGTCGTTTGAAAGGCGCCATGGCCGCGGCGGCCTTCGTCGCAGCGCTGTCCGCCGTGCCGCCCTCCGGTGCGGCCGCTCAGCGCGAGGGCGAGGTGCAGGCGCTTTATTCCGCGTCCTTCATGGGCATCGGCATTGCCAAGGGTTCGCTGTCGATCAAGGTGGATCGAGGCGCCTATGCCGCCAAGCTTCATATTTCGACCGCCGGTCTTGCCCGCATCGTCAGTTCCGAAGAGAGCTATATCGACGCCAAGGGTTACGTCGGCCGGTCGCTGGTGCCGTCCACCTACGAGCTGATGAGTCGGGGCGACACGGTGACGCAGGTCTCGATGTCGCTCGGCGGTGGCAATGTCCGCAGCCTGAAGGCCATACCCGAGCTCATCGAGCGCGAAGACAGGGTGCCGGTGACATCGGCCTCCAAGCGCCGCGTGGTCGATCCGCTGTCGGCGGCGATCCTGCCGGTCACCCGTGACGACAAGGACGTCTGCGACCGCACGCTGCCGGTCTTCGACGGCTGGACGCGCTACGACATCAAGCTCAGCTACACCAGCACAGACCCCGTCGACATCCCCGGCTACAAGGGTGACGCCGTTCATTGCTCGGCACGGTGGGTGCCGGTGGCCGGTCATCGCGAGGGCACCAAATCCACCGAGTACATGCGCGACAATCGCGACCTCGACGTCTGGTTCGTTCCGATGGCCGAGGGACGGGTGATGGTGCCCAGCAAGATTTCGGTCAAGACGATGCGCGGCATGCTTCTGGTGGTCGCGACCCAGTTCGGCGAAAACGCCAAGCTCGGCAAGGTGGAGCAGGCATCCAACTGAACCGCCAAAATCCTGTGCGATGAAAAAAGCGTCCTCCGGGGCGCTTTTTTGTTGCCGGCGTCCGGGCGGCGGGCATCGATCGTCTCAATTCGGGACAGATCCGTTAACGCTTCGGTGACTGGCGCGAGCGATAAGGTCGGCGGCGGCCGGACATCTAGTGGGTCCGGTCGAAGCGAACCGAATATCTGGTTGGAGCAAAACGAGAACATCGGCCTGTCAGCGATTCGCCCCGTGTTCGTTCTCGCTCTGTTGAAATGGTTAACGCGGCTTCCGTTCTACTTTCATTTTTCAGTATAAATGATTAACTATGATTCGGCTTTCGAGTCTTGGTGGCTATCTGGTCTTGACATCGATTCTGGCCAAGAATCGAACGACTCGCGGTTCCGAGTCTCCAGATTCAAGATAGCGCGGCCAAGACTCTGACATCCGCCATATCTTGTAGGGAACGAATGCAGAATCTCTTTGAAATTGCGATTCGCCCCGCTTCTGTTCTCGTTTGATTCCTTTTCTCCGGCAATCGCCTTGCTTCCGCCGGTTTTCTCTGGCCTCTCGGCCGGACTTTCGTATAGGGAAAGTCACGGCCTCATCGCGCAATCGAACGGGACCTCATGAATATCGTCCGAGCGGCCCCCCTGTTATCGCCCGCCCGTGCCCGGGCTGTGACGGCGGTGCTGGGGCCGACCAACACCGGCAAGACCCATCTCGCCATCGAGAAGATGCTGAGCCATGGCTCGGGTGCCATCGGCTTGCCGCTGCGTCTTCTGGCGCGCGAGGTCTATGGCCGTATCGTCGCCCGCGTCGGGGCGGGCGCGGTGGCGCTGGTCACCGGCGAGGAGAAGATCGTGCCGCGCGACGCCCGCTACTGGGTGGCGACGGTGGAGGCGATGCCGCGCGATCTCGATGTCGCCTTCGTCGCCATCGACGAGGTGCAGCTCGCCGGCGACATCGAACGCGGCCACGTCTTTACCGACCGTCTGCTCAACGTGCGCGGCCGACAGGAGACCATGCTGCTTGGGTCGGCGACGGCGCGGCCCCTGATCGAGCGCCTTCTGCCGGGGATCGCCGTCACATCGCGGCCGCGCCTCAGCCATCTTGCCTACACCGGTGGGAAGAAGATCACCCGTCTGCCGCCCCGGTCGGCCATCGTCGCCTTCTCGTCCAACGAGGTCTACGCCGTTGCCGAGCTGATCCGCCGCCAGAGGGGCGGCGCGGCTGTGGTGATGGGCGCACTGTCCCCCCGCACCCGCAACGCGCAGGTGGCGCTGTTCCAGAACGGCGAGGTCGACTTTCTGGTGGCGACGGACGCCATCGGCATGGGTCTCAACCTCGACGTCGATCACGTCGCCTTCGCCCAGGCGCGCAAGTTCGACGGCCACCAGTACCGTGGCCTGACGGCGGCGGAGCTCGGCCAGATCGCCGGCCGCGCCGGCCGCTACCTCAACGACGGCACCTTCGGCGTCACCAGTCGGGTGATGCCGTTCGACGAGGATATCGTCACGGCCATCGAAGGGCATGATTTCGAGCCGGTGCGCGTCTTCCAGTGGCGCAACGGCGACCTCGACTTTACGTCGGTCGACGCGCTCCGGGCCTCGCTTGAGACCTTGCCGGGCATCGAGGGACTGACGCGCGCCCTGCCGTCCGATGACCAGCGGGCGCTCGACTTCGCACTGAGGTCGGAGGATGTGGCGGCGGCGGCTCATGGCCGCGAGCGGGTGGCGCTTCTCTGGGACGTTTGCCAGGTTCCCGACTTCCGCAAGATATCACCGGCGCAGCACGGTGATCTCATCGTCGCACTCTATCGATTCCTCATTGCAAAAGGCGTGATTCCAGACGATTGGTTTGCACGGCAGGTCGGGTTGTCTGACAGGACAGATGGCGATATCGATACACTGTCGCGGCGCTTGGCTGACATCAGGACTTGGACCTTTGTCGCCAATCGGCCGGACTGGCTGTTTGCGCCCGGCCATTGGCGGGAGAAGACGCGCGCCATCGAGGACAGGCTGTCGGATGCGTTGCATGACCGGTTGACCCAGCGTTTCGTGGATCGCCGGACATCGGTATTGTTAAAGAGATTGAGAGAGAACACCATGCTCGAAGCTGAAATCACCGGTACCGGCGGCGTGCTCGTCGAAGGGCAGGCGGTCGGGGAGCTGCACGGCTTCCGCTTCGTGCCTGACTCGGGAGTGGGCGGCGACGGTTCCGAGGCCAAGGCTCTGAAAGCCGCGGCACAGCAGGCGCTCTCCGGCGAGTTCGACAAGCGCGCCGACAAGATTTCCAAGGCACCCAACGAGGAAATCGTCCTGTCCACGGACGGCAGCCTGCGCTGGCTCGGCGAGCCCGTGGGCCGGCTGGTCGCCGGTGACGACACGCTGGCGCCGAAGGTGATGCTGCTCGCCGACGAACAGCTTGCCGGTGCCGCCCGCGAGAAGGCGCAGGATCGGCTCGACCTCTGGGTCGGGGCTCATATCCAGACGCTTCTGAAGCCGCTGTTCGATCTGCGGACCGCCGCCGATCTCGAAGGCATCGCGCGTGGGGTCGCCTTCCGCATGGTCGAAGCGCTCGGTACCGTCGAGCGGCACGACATTGCCGACGACGTCAAGGCGCTCGACCAGACGCAGCGCGCCGTCATGCGCAAATACGGCGTTCGCTTCGGCGCCTATCACATCTATGTCCCGGCGCTTCTGAAGCCGGCGCCGGCCGCGCTGGTCGCCCAGCTCTGGGCGCTGAAGCATGGCTCGCTCGACATGCCGGGCCTTGCCGAACTGCCGCAGCTTTCGGCGTCCGGCCGCACTTCGATCAAGGTCGATCCGGCTTTCGACAAGACGCTCTACCGTCTCGTCGGCTTCCGCGTCGCCGGCGAGCGGGCGGTGCGTCTCGACATTCTGGAGCGCCTTGCCGACATCATTCGCCCGCTGATTGCCTTCAAGTCGGTCGACGGCGCCACCCCGCCCGAGGGCGCGCTGCCGCAAGGCGGTGGCTTCACGGTGACGGTGGCCATGACCTCGTTGCTGGGCTGCTCCGGCGAAGACTTCGCCTCGATCCTGCGCGGGCTCGGCTATCGGTCCGAGAAGCGGACGATCAAGGTGCCGGTCAAGGTGCAGAAGGCCGAAACGCCGGCCGAAGGCGCCAGCACCGACGCTCTTCCCGCCGATTCGGGAGCTGTCGAAGCCCCGGCCGAGACGGCTGCCGAAGCGGTTGCCGTCGATCCGCCGTCCGCCGAGGCTGCACCCGTCGAAACGCCGACCGCCGAAGCGCCGTCCGTCGAGGCTGCAGCCCCTGAGGCCGGCTCCGAAGTGGCGGCCGACGCTGTCACCACGGAAGCCGCTGCCGAACCGGCCGAAGCCCTGGAAGACCGCGAAGTCGACGTCTGGCGGCCCGGCCGTGGCGATCGGCCCCGGCATGGCGATCACAGGGGCGAGCAGAGGCAGGACCATCGCGGCGAGCGTCGTGGCGGTCCGCATCGTGGCGCGTCTGCTCGTTCGGGCGAGCCCGGCGAAGCGGCGGCGTCCGAGGGGCGTGGCCAACGCCCGCAGGACGATCGTCGTCAGGATCGGCGCCCGCAAGGCGACCGGCGCGAGGAGCGCCGCTTCGGCGATCGTCGGGATGGTCGTCCCAATGATCGGAACGCCGAGCGCACCGCCGATCGGGCACCGCGCAAGGAGAAGGTCGCCGACCCCAATTCGCCGTTTGCTGCGCTGGCCGCCCTCAAGGCGTCGCTCGAGCAGCAGAAGAAGAAGTAGGAGCGCGGGCGAGCGTGTCCGAGGAACGAGGCTCCGACCGGCAGCGGATAGACAAGTGGCTGGTCTACGCGCGGGTGGTCAAGACGCGCACGCTCGGCCAGGCGCTTGCCGCTTCCGGTCATGTGCGCCTCAACGGGCGCAAGATCGACGACCCCGCCCAGCCCGTCAAAGCTGGCGATGTCCTGACAATCGGCCTGCATGGCCGGGTCAGGGTGCTGAAGGTGCTCGACTTTGCCGAGCGGCGGGGATCCTTTGCGGTTGCCTCCGAACTCTACGAGGATCTCACCCCGCCGCCGGTCGTCGAAGCTGCCGCTCCGACGGTCGGCGTGGGCGAGGGGCGGCCGACAAAACGCGACCGTCGCCGCTTCGATAAGCTGACAGATCCAGATCAGAAATGACCGATGATCGGCCTTGAACGGCCGGTGGAAGTCCGCTACGCCAGCAGGCGCCTCGCCTGTGGATATCAGGGTATTCGCTCATGACCTATGTCGTTACCGACAACTGCATCGCCTGCAAGTACACCGACTGTGTGGAAGTCTGTCCGGTCGATTGTTTCTATGAAGGCGAGAATATGCTCGTCATCCATCCCGACGAGTGTATCGATTGCGGCGTCTGCGAACCCGAATGTCCGGCCGAGGCGATCAAGCCGGATACCGAGCCGGGCCTCGACAACTGGCTGAAACTCAACGCCGAGTACTCGGCTGTTTGGCCCAATCTCGCCGCACGGCGCGATCCTCTGCCGGATGCCAAGGAATATGATGGAGTGGAAGGCAAGCTTGCTGCCATGTTCTCTCCCAAACCCGGCAAAGGCGGCTGAGAAAAACCCGCCATCGAGTCTGCGGAATAGGCAATGCAGCCATGTGACGACGCATTTTGCGGCGCCTCGCGTCATATTGCTTTGTTTTTTGTGGTTTTTGTGCTATAGCTAAACTTGACAGTCGACGAATTCTTCCGGTCGCCAGCGGGACCCTGCACGGGGTCTTTTTTATGACCTTCATGGAGGCATTGGCCTTTATGTCGGTCTTGGCATGTGTGCAGTCCGTACGCTGTGGCCGGAAGCGAAACCCCAGATCGACTGGTAACAACGCGAAAGCGTGCCGGCGGAGCGAACCTGAAGGTTCGCAGTTCTAATCGACCCTTGCTAACTTGCTGCCTCCCGGCAGGAGAGGGTGATTTTGTCGTCGCCGGCACTGAGGAGTGGATGGACTGAATGGCCACTGCGAAGAAACCCGCTGTCCGTAATGGGTTCAAGACCAACGAGCACATCGTCTATCCGGCCCATGGGGTCGGCCAAATCGTCGCCGTCGAGGAGCAGGAAATCGCCGGCATGAAGCTGGAGCTGTATGTCATCGTCTTCGAGAAGGACAAGATGACCCTGCGCGTCCCCATGGCGAAGGCCGAACAGGTTGGCATGCGCAAGCTTGCCGAGGACGACACCGTCGACAAGGCGCTTGAGATCATCAAGGGCCGCGCTCGCGTCAAGCGCACCATGTGGAGCCGTCGCGCCCAGGAATACGAAGCCAAGATCAACTCCGGCGATCTGGTGGCCATTTCCGAGGTGGTGCGCGACCTGCATCGCGCGTCGAGCCAGCCCGAGCAGTCCTATTCCGAGCGCCAGCTCTATGAGGCGGCGCTCGATCGCATGGCTCGCGAGATCTCGGCCGTGTCGCGCATCACCGAGACCGAAGCCATCCGCCGCATCGAAGACAGCCTCAACAAGAGCCCGAAGCGCATCGCCGCCCGTGGCGATACCGCCGAGGATGTGGCCGACGAAAGCGAAGACGAGGCGGAAGCGGCCTGATCGGCCTGCCGACGCTTTGGTCCGTTTCATTTTCAAGGCCCGGCGGGGGAAACCTGCCGGGCCTTTTGTCATTCGCGCGGGGGGATGCCGAATGACGATCAATGGGGAGAGTATGATGAGGCGATCTTGCCTGTGGCTGACCTTGGCCATTTCGGCGATGTCACTCCCGGCGGCTGAGGCTGCGGGAGACAACGGAGCGATTTTCCGCTCGGTGGCGGTGGGGGATTGCGCTGCGGCGGGGCAGGATAGGGTTTGCCTGACGGCACCGCTCGTTGCGGGGGCGACGACAACGGCGCTCGACGTTCTGCACGCTATCTATCCGGGCCTCGGCACGGACGGCTTGGGGCACCGGTTTGCCGGGGCGGACGCCGTCGAGGCCGCCAGCGATCCCGAAGCCGGTCAGCCTGCCGATCGCGACGTGGACATAACCGCGCAAGACTACGCCGAGGTCGGGGTGATCGAGGCGGGAAGAAAGGCGTACGCGGCCGCCGTCAGCGGAGGCGTGGTAGCCATGGCAGAGGTCAAGCCGAGCTACAGGCCGCTCGGCCGGCTCCTGGTCGCCACCGATCCTGGTGGGCCGACCAGTGGTTACAGGCTGCTGCTCGCCTCAGCCGACAGTCCGGCGGCAGTGACGCTCAGCAGCCATTTCAATTCCCAGGAAGGGTTCGACGCCTTTCACATGGTCGGCGTGGTCCGTGGCAAGCTCGTCGATCTCTACGATGGGCCGTATCTCTATTCGCTGGGCGAAGAGACCGAACAATGCGAGATTCTCGACCATCGCGAGGTGCCCTCGGTTTTTGAGGCGCGGAAGCAGAAACATCACGGTCTCGCCGACATCGGCATCGCCATCGATTACACCGCCATCTGCACCAACGGCGACGCCAGCCAACAGGTCGAGGCAAAGTCATTTCCCATGCATCTCGTCTTTGACGGGGCGCGCTATGAAGGCGACACGTCGCCGCTCGACGATTTCAATGCCAAGTTCGCCGAGTGAGCGCCGCCGTCGGTGAGGACGGCGGCGCTTGCCGATGCCTTCAGCGAGCCATGTCGAACAGCAGCACCTCGGCGTCGCTCTTGGCTACGACCGACAGGTTGGGCAGCCGCTCGATGGCAGCGCCGTCGCCTTCCTCCAGGTCCTGGCCGTTGACCGTGACGCTGCCGCGCGCCACCTGCAGCCAGCCCAGTCGGCCCGTGGCAAAGGCGTGCTTGGCCTCGGTGCCGGCCTTGAGGCGTCCGGCATAAAGGTCCACGTCGCGGTGGAGCGTCAGCGCACCGTCACGGCCGTCACGGGATGCGACCAGCCGCAGGCGATCTCCGAGCTCGGCATCGCCGAAGCTCTTCTGCTCGTAGGACGGCGCGAAGCCATCCGCCTCCGGCAGGATCCAGATCTGCAGGAAGTGCACCGGATCGGTTGCCGACGCATTGAACTCGCTGTGACGGATGCCGGTGCCGGCACTCATGCGCTGAACGTCGCCGGGTCGGATCACCGAGCCGGTTCCGAGGCTGTCGCGATGCTGCAAGGCGCCTTCGAGCACGTAGGAGACGATCTCCATGTCGGCATGCGGATGGGGCGGGAAACCGCCACCGCCGGCGACGCGGTCGTCGTTGATGACGCGGAGGGGACCGAAGCCCATGGCGGCCGCATCGAAATAGTGGCCGAAGGAAAAGCTGTGGTGGCTGTCGAGCCAGCCGGCGTCGGTGTGGCCGCGCTCGGCGGACTTGCGGATGGTGATCATCGCGGGTCTCCCTGAATGGGGCGAAGATTTATCGCCCGCTTGGTGACCCGAAGATGGAACTAAGCGCCCGTTTTGTCAGGACCGCGTATTGCCGCCGCACTGTTCTCGAAAGGTGAACAGTGACGGGCTCTCAGCGGTCGACGATGATCTTGACGCGCGTTCCGGGGCGGGGCTGCTCATTGGCTGCGAGACCATTGAGCGCCCTGAACAGGATGACGCCGCGATCCATCGACACCATCCGGCGGGTGAGCGTCTCGGCCGTGTCGCCCGCTGCCACCGTGACGACGCGGATGCGCAACGGGGCGAGCGAGGCCTTCTCCGCTTCCGACAGCGATCGGAAGGAGGCGACCGTGGAGGCGAAGGTACTGTCGAGCGCTGCGGCGTCGCCCCGCGTCGCGAAAAGGAAGCGGAAGGCCTGGTCGTTGAACCGGATGACGGCGATGCGGTAGGTGAAGCCGCGCGCCGAAGCGGAGGCGACGGCGGCCGGCAGACCGGCGATCGACACGGTGCGCACCGACTGCCGGTCGAGGCCATTGACCCAGCCCGAGTTGAGATACTCGATGAGATCGCTGCCTGCGGCGATGTTGGCGCCGTCGAAGCGCATGGCAACACCGTCGGCGTTGGTGGCCAGCACCGCCTTCGACGTGTTGTCGATCATGAACCCTTGGGGGACCTCGAAGCCAAAGCCCAGCTTGGCATGCAGGAACTGGCGGCCGCGCACATAGCCCTCGTTCGGATCGTCGCCATACATGATGCCGTCGATGCGCGAGAGATAGCCGTCGCGGTCGACCTCGCCGTCGGTCACGCCGGTGGCCTTCGCCACCTCCTGTGCCTGGGCGAGGCGCTCGGGGGTCGACGGATGCGAGGACAGGAAGTCGATGGCGCCGGTGTCGTCCTCCGGCAGTCCGTTCTTCCAGGCGGCGAGGCGAGACATCGAGGTCAGGAAACGCGGCGAGCCGAACGGATCGAAGCCGGCCTTGGCAAGTGTTGCGATGCCTACCCGATCGGCCTCGAGCTCCTGGATCTGGGAGAAGCGGGCCAGCGACACTTGGGTGGAGGCGAGGGCCACGCGCTGCACGGCCGGGTCCTGGACCACGTCCTGCACGGCCTGGCTGGCGACCGCGGCGGCCTCGGCCTTCTGGGCGCGCAGGAAGGCGTGGCGCGCGGTGACGTGGGCCATCTCGTGGGAGATGACGGCAGCCACCTCGGCCGTGTCGCTGGCGAGCGCCAGGAGGCCACGCGTCACGTAGACGTACCCGCCCGGCAGGGCGAAGGCGTTGACGGCGGGCGAGTTCAGAATGGTAACGCGGTAGCTGCGCCAGGGCTCGGGACTGGCGGCAACCAATCGACCGACCACGCTGGCGATTGCCAGTTCGGCTTCGCGATCCTCGTAGGTACCGCCGAAGGCAGCGACGATCTTGGGATGCTCGCGCTCGGCAATCGCCACCTCGTTGGGGTCGACCTTGCCTTGCGGAACGGTGGCGGACGCTATCTGCTCGGCTGAAATGCCGCCGTCCTCGCCGGACAGCCCCATGCAGCCGGCAAGCGACAGCGCGAGCGCCAGCATGGCGGCTCTCGACGAGAACCAGCAGACAGTGCCTGTCATACCCATCCGTCCGACCATGCTGTCCTAGTCCGTTCCCTTATCCGTCGCTTCGTCCCACAGCCGCAAGGCTGCCGGCGTATCGAGTTCCAAATCGAGGCCGTCGCGCCAGCGAGCCCAACCGCGCACCTCGACCATCCGTCCGGAGAGACTCTCCGGCGGTTGCCCGGCAGCGACAAGTGACGACGTCAAGGCTTCTCGAAGGCGCACCGTGGCATCCGTCCGGAAGTTGTCGCCGAAGTTGATATAGGTGGTTCGGCCCGACCGGCCAACCGAGGCAACCTTGCCGCGGCCGAGCACGAAATCGGGCAGGCCAGTCGCCGCCGCGTTCAAGTCCGTCCATATCCGGCTTTGCCGCCAAACGCCACGTTTTTCCGCGCGTGCTTCTGTCTCGGCGGCAAGAAAGCGGTCGGCGCAGGGCGCAAAGGACACATCGGCAAGGCCGGCTCCGGCGTGAAGAAGCCGCTCGCCGAGGCTGTCGCCTTCATCGAAGCGGACGATGCCGTGCCTCCGTCCGTGACGATCCGGCTCCTCCTCCGATGCGACGAATGCAACGGATGTATCTCGCAGGCCGGCAAGGACTCCGGCCTCGATGGCGCGGGTCGCGGCTCCGGCTCTGGCGGGCAGGACGACGCCTTCGAGGACGACGGTGAGAGTGGGGGCGTCCGCCTGAAGCGGGATCAGCGTCACCACCGGACGGACGGTTGCCGCTGGCAGCGGAACAGGTGCTCCGATCCGATGGGTCGGTGTCGCCGGGCCGTCGCCGCAGGTCTCCTCTGCCCCAGTCGCCGGAACGGCGAGCATGGAGAGAAATAGACAGAGCACGACTGATCGGATGCTGGACATGAACGGCTCTCTGACGCATCCGACACTAGCGAACGCGATGCCTCTCGCCTATCCCACGCAAGCACAAGGCTGCCGTCCCTTGCGGACATGCGATCCGTCGAAAAGGGCTGTCAAAGCCGCCATTGATTTGATAGATGAGCCGAAGCGGCCGGACACTTGGTCCGGCCGCACCGCGTCCCGGTAGCTCAGCAGGATAGAGCAACGGTTTCCTAAACCGTAGGTCAGGGGTTCGAATCCCTTCCGGGACGCCACTTTCCCACTGTGAGATGCGTTATCTTTTGACGGCCCTGACGACGCCGACAAGAATGCAGGCGCCGATGACGCCGGCGATCAGATAGCCGATCCAGCCGCCGAAAGAGATGCCGAGGATCCCGAACAGGAAACTGGCGATGGCGGCACCGATGATGCCGAGCACGACGTTCAGGAAGATGCCGGTGTCGGTCTTCATCAGACCCGAGGCGATCCAGCCCGCGAGGCCGCCGATAATGATGGCTGCAATCCAGCCGATGCTTGCGTCGTTCATCTTCTCACCTCGAGCGATCCGTTCAAAATGAAGGACCTATCCTCGGCTGCCGACGGTTTCGTCTGGCAGCCGAGACAGGGCGACAAGGACACAACGAAATATCGGCGGAGCAGTTCCCGCGAAAGGTGCCGGTGGCGTTCGGGCAGCTCCGTGTCGGCTCAGGGGAAGCGAGCGCGGAAGTCCGCCAGTGTCGCGTAGGAGCGCTGAGTCCCGCGCCGGGTGATGGAATCCGCCGCGTATTTGCCGGCTTCCGTCAGGGCTTCGAACACCGACAGTCCCTCGGTGTAGAAGTGGGCGAACGACCCGATGAAGGCATCGCCAGCGCCTGTGGTATCCACCGGCTCCACCTTGACCGGTGCAACGCGGCGGGTGCCGCCGGCATCGACAAGCAAGGCACCACGTCCGCCCATGGTGACGACCACCGTGCCGATGCCGCGGGCGGTGAGCGAGCGGGCGGCCACTTCTGCCTCGTGCTCGTTGCCGACCGGCAGGCCGGTCAGCGTCGCGAGCTCGGTTTCGTTGGGGGTGAGGAAGGCGAGGTCGGCAAGGCGCGCCACGTCGAGGTCGGCGGCGGCGGGCGCGGGGTTGAGCAGCGTCGGCACGCCGAGTTCCTTGGCCTTGCGGACCGTGTGGTAGACCGTCTCGACCGGTACTTCCATCTGCATCAGGATCAGCTTGCAGTCCTTGAGAGCCGGGGCGGCGGCGTCGACGTCGGCCGGCGTCAGGTCGGCATTGGCGCCCTTGACGATCAGGATGGAGTTCTCGCCCGAGGGCTCGACGAAGATCGGCGCCACGCCCGACGAACGGCCCTGCGTGCGCAGCACGTGGGTGGTGTCGATGCCGTTGCGCTGGAAGTTGGCAATGGTCGCATCGGCGAAGGCGTCGTCGCCGACGCGCGTCACCATCGCCACCTTGGAACCGAGCCGGGCGGCGGCGATCGCCTGGTTGGCGCCCTTGCCGCCGTGCCCCATCTCGAAGGTCGGCGCCTCGATGGTCTCGCCGCGCAGCGGCATTCGGGTCACGTAGGTGATCAGGTCCATCATGTTGGATCCGACAACGGCGATCTTCGACATCTCTTCCTCCGGTGTGCGCTACCCGTCAGGGAGCGCGGCCGATTGTTCCTTGTGCGGCGTCAGCCGCTGATGCGCTGGGCTTCCCGCCGGCATTCCTCTGCGTCGAGGTGGCCGAGTTCGACGGTGAAGCGGGCCGTCTCTCCGGCGGCAAGGCTGCGGACGTTGCCCTTCTGCTTTTCCGCCATGTAGCCTTCCGGCTCGCAGGTCGACGGCAGCGCGAAGGCCGCCACCTGCTGGTCGTGACCGGCCAGGATCCAGCGCACCGTCTTGGGGAAGTCGGTGGTGTTGTAGCGGGCGAAGAAGGCGTCGCCCTCCGGCCGACGCATCATCAGGCGCGTGTCGCCGGCAGCGTCGGTGCCGAGGCCGCGCAGATAGAACACCTGCTCGGGGTCATAGCCGTCGGCCCTGCGGACGATGCGGCTGCCGGCGGGATCGGTGGCCAGTGCCGCGACGCGCGCGAGATAGGCGGGGTTGGGGCGGACGTGGGCCGGCACGGCCGCGCGCGTCACCGTGCGGTCGGGCGTGAAGGGCGCCTGTTGCAGGATCTCGGCGCCTTCGCTGAAGGCGTAGTTGACGTGGCACATGTACATGAGGTCCATCGGATCGCCGGCCGACAGGTTCGTCACCTCCATCGCCATGTCGAAGCGGGCCGAGCCGGCGCGCAGCGTCACCGACGGCCGCGCCTCATAGTGCGAGCCGAACCCCATGGCATACTCGTAGTTGCCGACGACGCGCAGATAGTCGCCGCGATCGTCGCTGCCCGTCTCGATGCCGGCCGAGTCCATGGCGGCGCAGGGCATCTCGCCATGCGAGGGATGGGTGTCGGTGGGGCCGGGGACGCCGTTGCGCAGCAGACCCGAGTGGAAGGCGAAGCAGCCGTAGGTCTCGCCGATGGTCGGCACGCGGCGCGGCGCCTTGAAGATGCTCTTCATGGTCAGGTCGACGCCGTCGAAGGCGGCCTGCCAGATCATCTGTCCGAGATAGGGCAGGACGATGAGGGCGCCGCGGGCATTTTCGAGACGGATCGCCTCGACGCCCGTCGGGTAGCGGAACAGGCCGGCCTTGAGGGAGCCGTGCTCGACGGCCGGACGCTCGACCTCGTCGAAGGCGGAGCGGGAGAGGTGGAAGGTGGTCATTTGCCGCGATTCCTCAAAACGTTGATCACCATGACGAGCAGCAGGAAGCCGCCCCAGATGAAATCGATGAGGTGGTTGGAGAAGCGCATCATCTGGAAGCCGGAGGCGAGCAGCATCAGGGCGATGACGGCGATGGAAACGCCGAGCACCGTGCCCTTGCCGCCGGCGGGATTGGTGCCGCCCAGCACCGAGATCAGCACCGCTTGGAGGAGGTAGGAGGTGCCGTAGTCGGACTTGGCGGCGTTGGTGCGGCCCGAGAGCACGATGCCGGCCAGAGCGGCGAGCGTGCCGCTCAGCATGTAGGAATAGAGCACCATGCGCTCTGTCCTGAGGCCGGCGAACACGGCGGCACGCGGGTTGGTGCCGATCAGGAACAGGTTGAGGCCGAACGGCGTTCGCGTCAGCATGACCGCGATCGCAATGGCCACCAGAAGGAACAGGATCAGCGGCACGGCGATGCCGAGGATCTTGCCGTTGCCGATGAAGCCCCACCAAGCGGGAAAGCCGACGATGGCCGGGCCGCCGGTCAGCACCATGCAGAAGCCGGTGAAGATCTGGCCGGTTCCGAGCGTGGCGAGGATCGGCGTAATCCTTACCTTGGCGATCAGCAGGCCGTTGAGCGTGCCTGCGATCAGTCCGACCCCCAGCGCCAGCGTCACGCCGGCCGCCACCCGCATCAGTTCCGCCGCCGTGCCGGCATCGGGGGAAGCCGGGTAGAGGCGGGTGAAGAACACACCGGCCAGGATGCCGGCAAGGTTGGCGATGCCGATCACCGACAGGTCGATGCCGCCGGTCAGCATGGCCAGCATCATGGCGATGGCGACGATGCCGAGCTCGGGAAAGATGAAGCTGATCGATTCGAAGTTGTAGTAGCGCAGGAACTTGTTCGGCTCCAACGCCGACATCAGCAGGAAGATCACCGCGGTGATGATCAGGAGCTGGACGATGTTGTTGTCGCGGTTGATGAAGCGACGGAGATCGGTGAGCTTGTTCATGGATCTGGCTTTCACACGAGCGCCTTGCGGTCACGCCAGGCGGTGAGGGCCGTGGCGATGACGATGACGCAACCGACGACGACGCCCTGCCAGGTGTTGTCGATGCGCATGATGATCAGGCTGTTCTTGATCAGCGTCAGCATGAAGACGCCAAGGATGGTGCCGAATACCGAGCCTCGGCCGCCGAAGATCGACGCACCGCCCAGCACGACGGCCGCGATGACGTCGAGCTCGTACCCGACGAAGTCGCGCGGGTTGGCGAGCCAGATCATTGACGAGTGCAACAGGCCGGCAAAGCCTGCGAGCGCTCCGGCGAGCCCGTAGACCAGATAGACCGTGCGGCGGGTGTTGAAGCCGACGCGCTTGGCGGATTCGGCGTCGTCGCCATAGGCGAACACGGCGCGGCCGGCCATGGTGCGCGTCAGGAACAGCCACATCAGCACCGCGATGCCGATGTAGATGAAGACCATCAGCGACAGCTTGCTGCCGCCGATGCCGACGGTGCTGCTGCCGAAGGCGATCAGCGAGGGCGGCATGCGATCGATGTTGATGATCGACGTGCCGACGAGGCCGAGCAGCAGGCCGCGCACCACCGATGCCGAGCCGAGCGTGACGATCAGCGGGATCATGCGGAAGGTGTGGATGAAGAAGGCGTTGGCGAGGCCGCAAAGCAGGCCGATCAGCGTGGCGCCGATGAACGGCAGCACCACGCCCTGGTAGCCCGCCGCGTTCATGGCGATCACCGTCAGGTACATGGCGGCGACGGCGAAGGCGGGGAAGGAGACGTCGATGCCTCCCGAGATCATGACGATCAGCACGCTCAGCGCCATGATGCCGATGACGACGTTGGCCCTGAGGAGGTTGAACAGGTTGTCGGCCTGCCAGAAGGCCGGATTGATCACGCCGATCACGATCATCACGACGATGAGGATGGCGAGCACCGCCGTTTCGGACCGGCGCAGAAGTTTGGAAACAGAGGTCATCAGCGCAGACCCTTCAGGCGGCCATGGATGTCGTCTTCTTCGACGCTGCGGGCGTCGAGCCGGTCGACGATCTCGCCCCGGTGCATCAGCAGGATGCGGTTGCAGTTCTGGATCAGCTCGGGCACGTCGTCGGAAATCATCAGTACGGCGAGACCGGTGCTGGCAGCCAACTCGCGGATGCGCCGATGGATCTCCGCCTTGGAGCCGACGTCGACGCCGACGGTGGGGCCGTTGAGAATCAGGACCTTGGGGTCGGTGAGCAGCCAGCGGCCGATGACGACGCGCTGCTGGTTGCCGCCGGACAGCTGTCCCGCGTGCTTCTCGATGTCCGGCGTGGCGATGCGCATGTCGGAGACGATCTGCTCGGCGAGGCCATTGAGCCGGTCATGATCGAGGAACGGGCCGCGCGTCGCCTTGCCGATGGCGCTGGCGATGACGTTGCGGGCGATCGGCTGCCGCATGAACAGCCCTTCGGAGAGACGATCCTCGGGCACGTAGGCGATGCCGGCGGCGACGGCGTCCTGCACGCTCGACAGACTGAGCGGCATGCCGTCGAGACGGATGTCGCCGCTGTGCGGCTCCATGCCGAACAGAGCCATGGCAAGCTCGGTGCGGCCGGATCCGAGAAGGCCGCTGAGACCGACGATCTCGCCTCGGTGAAGGTCGAGGTCGACGCCGCGCACCGTTTCGCCGACGGAGAGCCCGCGCACCGAAAGGCGGGGCGTCGCGCTGTCGTCGCCGGTCCAGACATGCCGCTCGTGGCCGATGTCATGGCCGGTCATGGCACGGGTGATGCGCGCTTCGTTGAACTCGCCGGTGGGGCCTTCCTCGACCTTGCGACCGTTGCGGAAGACGGTGATGCGTTCGGAGATTTCCAGCATCTCGCGCATCTTGTGGCTGACGAACAGCACGGCGATGCCCTTGGCCTGGATCTCGCGGACGATGGAGAACAGGCGGTCGACCTCGCGGCCGGTCAGCGCGGTGGTCGGCTCGTCCATGATCAGGAGGCGCGTGTCGCTCATCAGCGCGCGGGCGATGGCGACGATCTGGCGGTCGGCGGTGGACAGGGTTCCGACCGTGGCGTCGAGATCGATGGCGACGTCGAGCCGGGCCAGCGCCTCGGCGCCGAGTTCGCGACGGCGCTTGGGGTCGACGAAGGTCTTGCCTTCGCTGAGCAGCCGGTTGAGGGCGAGGTTCTCGGCCACCGTCAGGCTGGGGAACAGCGAGAAGTCCTGGTAGATGACCTGAATGCCGGCGGCGATGGCGGCGCGCGGGCCGAAGTCGGCGACGGGGGTGCCGTCGACCAGAAGCTCGCCTTCGTCGAAGTCGTAGACGCCGGAGACGATCTTGATGAGGGTGGATTTTCCGGAACCGTTCTCGCCGGCAAGGCAGACGATCTCGGCAGGGAAGATCTGGAAGTCGACGCCGTCGAGCGCCTTCATGCCAGGAAAGCGCTTTGTGACGGCGCGGAGTTCGATCAGGGGGGCGGCCATGGTGTGCGCTTCGATTTCCGAACGGGAACGACCTTTGGGATGGGTGACATGACGAGCGACCGCGATGGCCGGCCGGATGGGCCGCCTCGTCGATCCGCGATCGTCACGCAAGGTATGGGGAACGGCGGGCTTGCCGCCGCTCCCCACATCGTCCGTCAGAAGTTGTAGTCGGCCATGTTGTCCTTGGTGACGCCGACCCAGCCCTGGCCATACAGCAGGTTGGGGGAGGCACCTTCCGGCGTCGTCAGGCTCTCGTAGCCCTTGAGGCCGAGGTTGAGACCAGCCTTGATCTCATCCTTCTTCTCGCTCAGTGCCATGACAGCGAGAGTGTTCATGGCATAGGCGGCCACGGCCGGATCCCAGAACTGGATGTACTGGATGTCGCCGTCCTGCAGGTACTTGCCAGCCACCGACGGCAGGCCCGTTCCGGCGAAGAACACCTTGTCCTTGAGGCCGCGTTCGGCGATCAGACGACCGGCGCCGGCCGAGGTCGGCATCGGGCCGCCGACGATGCCAGTGACGTCCGGATAGGTCGTCAGGGCTTCCGACAGGCGGTTGTAGTCGGTGTTGGCGTCGTCGTAGGTCTCGAGGCGCTCGGTGGCGAGCGTCATGTCGGGGAAGTGCTCCTTCTGGTAGGCGATGGCGCCGTCGATCCACTCGTTCTGCGACTGCGAGGTCAGGCTGCCGACGGTGGCGAGGTACTTGCCCTTGCCGCCCATGGACTTGCCGAGCACTTCCATCAGCTTGGCGCCGTAGGCCTTGTTGTCGAAGGCTTCGAGAATGTAGTCGGCGTTCTTGAGGTTGGATGCCTCGTGGGCGATGACCACGATGCCGCGATCGCGGGCCTTCTGCAGCACCGGCTCGACAGCTTCCACCGAGAAGGGAACGACGCAGATGGCGTCGACGCCCTGGGCGATCAGGTTCTCGATCAGCTGCACCTGGGCAGCCGCGTCGGCCTGGCTCGGGCCCACCTGCCAGACGTCATGGCCGGTATCCTCGCCGAACTGCTTGACGCCATCGCGCATGCGGTCGAACCAGGCGATGCCGTCGACCTTGACCACCGTGGCGATCGAGAAGCTCTTGCCGGCGGCGTCGGCCGAGATGTCCTTGCGGGCCTGGCTCACGTCGACCACGCCGGCCGCGAAGGCCGGCAGCGCCAGCATGGAGAGGCCGGCGGCCAGCGATATCAGTGTCTTCTTCATTGTGTCGTCTCCTCCCAGAGATCGATTGTCAAAGGCCCCGTCAGTATCCGGCGGGACCTCCCTTACCGGCGCCGCCAACGATGGCGATACTGGCGCTGGCACCTATGCGCGTGGCGCCGGCTTCCACCATGGCCCACGCAGTCTCGGCGGTACGAACACCGCCGGAAGCCTTCACTCCCATGTCCGGCCCCACCACCCGACGCATCAGCGCGATGTCCTCAACCGTCGCGCCACCGTTCGAGAAGCCGGTGGATGTCTTCACGAAATCGGCGCCGAGCTCCTTGGAAACGCGGCAGGCCGTCTCCTTCTGGGCGTCGTTCAGGAGGCAGGTCTCGATGATCACCTTCAGCACCTTGCCGGCGGTCGCCTGCCTGACGGCGGCGATGTCGGCGCGGAACCGGTCGAGATCGCCCTCGCGCAGGGCGCCGACGTCGATCACCATGTCGATCTCGTCCGCCCCGTCGGCGATGGCGCGCACGGCCTCGTCGGCCTTGGCGGCGGCACCCGAGGCGCCGAGCGGGAAACCGACCACCACGCAGGTCTTCACCGCGCTGTTCTTCAGGCGCCCGGCCACGAAGCCGGCGTGCACGGCGTTGACGCAGACCGAGGCGAAGCCGTGAGCGATCGCCTCGTCGCAGAGACGGGCCACTTCTGCCCTGGTCGCTTCCGGCTTCAGAATCGTGTGATCGATCATGCCGGCGAGAACCTGCGAATTTCTGACAGAATTATGTTTTGATTCTTCCACTTCCAGGCCTCCATCCGGCCAATATGTTATGATTCTAACAAGAATTGTCTGGAAGGTTTCATATCCGTCTTGACGAGTCAAGGGGAAAGGTGGATTGAAAGTTCGGCAACGGCGAGGGTGCTCCGTGAAGAAGGCCGAACGCATAGAACGTCTCGAGGACAGGCTGAAGGAGACGGGCGTGCTGCATCTCAGCGATGCCGCCGGCCATCTCGGCGTGTCGGAAATGACCGTGCGGCGGGACCTCGCCTCGGCGCCGCATCTGTTCAGCTATCTCGGCGGCTACATTCTGCCGGTCGGCGGCGAGCGAACCACCTATCGTTTCGACGCGGAAGCCGACACCCATGCGGAAGCCAAGGAGCTTGCCTGCCGCAACGCCGCGCGTCTGGTCGAGCCGGACGACACGATCTTCATCGACTGCGGCACCACGACGCCGCGGATGACCGAGTATCTGCCGACATCCGGCAACCTGACGGTCATCACCTATGCGATGAACGTCGCCGAGCGCATCATGAAGCGCCCGAACACCAACCTGGTTCTGCTAGGCGGGCTGTTCCACGCGTCGTCGCAGAGCTTTTCGGGTGATGAGGCGCTGAGAACGGTGGAGCGGCTCGGGATCGGCAAGGCCTTCCTGTCGGCCGGCGGTCTGCATGCGCAGCACGGTGCCACCTGCTCCAACTTCCACGAAGTCCCGATCAAGCAGGCGGTGCTGGCCCGGGCCGGCGTGAGCTACCTGGTGATCGACACAAGCAAGCTGGAAAAGATAAAGCCGGCGTTCTTTGCGAGCGCCGGCCAATTCGATGAAGTCATTACCGAGTGACGGTGGTCCGGTGGCGATGGCCGCCCGTAGCCTGATCAGGCGAGCGCCGCGACGGCGGTCTTCAGCTGATCCAGGGCGGCGACCGCGCGATCCTTGGCCTCTTCGCTCTTCGCCTCGGCGAGAACAGCCTCGGCGGCGGCGACTTCAGACGCGGCGATCGCCGGGCCGAACTCGGCCTCCGGTACCGCCTTCTCGGCCAGCACGCTGAGGCCGGACGCGTTGACGTCGGCAAAGCCGCCGCGAACGTAGATGCGGCTCGATACGCCGCCGGCCTTCACGGTGACGATGCCGGTCTTCAGCGTGGTGAGGAACGGCGCATGGCCGGCCAGCACGCCGAAGTCGCCCTCGCTGCCGGGCAGATCCACCTGATCGGCGTCGACTGACAGAATCAGGCGCTCGGGGCTGACGAGCTCGAACTTGAAGGTTGCCATCCGGCGCTCCCCACGGTGTTTTCTGGCAGATCCCGGCAAAGGCGCGTTCGCCCCAAGGGGATTGCTATGGCCCGTTCGGGCCGGTCACGTCTCAATTCCGGCGCGGCGAACGCCGGAGGCGCGGGCGGCTTGCCGCCCGACCCCGGATGGCGATCAGGCCGCCTGGGCGGCGAGGCGCTGGGCCTTCTCGACGGCGTCGTCGATGGTGCCGACCATGTAGAAGGCAGCTTCCGGCAGATGGTCGTAGAGACCTTCGCAGAGGCCCTTGAAGCCCTTGATGGTGTCTTCGAGAGCCACCAGCTTGCCGGGCGAGCCTGTGAACACTTCGGCGACGTGGAAGGGCTGGCTCAGGAAGCGCTCGATCTTGCGGGCGCGCGCCACCGTCAGCTTGTCCTCTTCCGACAGCTCGTCCATGCCGAGGATGGCGATGATGTCCTGCAGACCCTTGTACTTCTGCAGGATCTGCTGCACCTGGCGGGCCACGGCGTAGTGCTCTTCACCGACGATCTGCGGGTCGAGCATGCGCGAGGTCGAGTCCAGCGGGTCGACGGCCGGGTAGATGCCCTTCTCGGAGATGGCGCGGTTCAGAACCGTGGTCGCGTCCAGATGGGCGAAGGAGGTGGCCGGCGCCGGGTCGGTCAGGTCGTCGGCGGGCACGTAGATGGCCTGCACCGAGGTGATCGAACCCTTGTTGGTGGTCGTGATGCGCTCCTGCATGGCGCCCATGTCGGTGGCGAGCGTCGGCTGATAGCCCACCGCCGACGGGATACGGCCGAGCAGAGCCGACACTTCCGAGCCGGCCTGCGTGAAGCGGAAGATGTTGTCGACGAAGAACAGCACGTCCTGGCCCTTGTCGCGGAAGTGCTCGGCGACGGTGAGGCCGGCCAGGGCGACGCGGGCGCGGGCACCCGGCGGCTCGTTCATCTGGCCGTAGACCAGGGCGCACTTGGAGCCATCGGTCGAGCCGCCATGCTCGCGCGGGTCCTTGTTGACGCCGGATTCGATCATCTCGTGGTAGAGGTCGTTGCCCTCACGGGTGCGCTCGCCGACGCCGGCGAACACCGAGTAACCGCCGTGGGCCTTGGCGACGTTGTTGATCAGTTCCTGGATCAGCACGGTCTTGCCGACGCCGGCACCGCCGAACAGGCCAATCTTGCCGCCGCGGGCGTAGGGGGCCAGCAGGTCGACGACCTTGATGCCGGTGACAAGGATCTCGGCTTCCGTCGACTGGTCGGTGTAGTCGGGCGCTTCCTGGTGGATGGCGCGCCGGCTCTCGCCGACGATCGGGCCGACTTCGTCGACCGGCTCGCCGATGACGTTCATGATGCGGCCGAGGCAGCCGTCGCCAACCGGCACCGAGATCGGCGCACCGGTGTCGACCACTTCCTGGCCGCGCACGAGACCTTCGGTGGTATCCATGGCGATCGTGCGGACGGTGTTCTCGCCGAGGTGCTGGGCAACCTCGAGCACGAGGCGGTGCTCGCCGTTCTTCGTCTCGAGCGCGTTCAGGATGGCCGGCAGATGTTCGTCGAACTTGACGTCGACGACGGCGCCGATGACCTGGGTGATCCGTCCGATATGCGTTTCAGCCATCGATGTGGTCCTTGATCGAGTTACGGTCAGAGCGCCTCGGCGCCCGAAATGATTTCAACGAGTTCGGTAGTGATCTTGGCCTGACGCGTGCGGTTGTAGGTGATCGACAGGCGGTCGATCATCTCGCCGGCGTTGCGCGTCGCATTGTCCATGGCAGACATCTTGGCGCCCATCTCGCCGGCCGCGTTCTCCAGAAGGGCGGAGAACAGCGTGACCGAGACATAGCGCGGCAGCATGGTTTCAAGGATTTCGGCCTCGTCGGGCTCGAACTCGTAATCGGTCTCCAGGGCGGCGGCCGGGGCGTCCACCTTGACCGGCAGCAACTGCTTGGCCGTGGGGACCTGCTGGATGACCGACTTGAATTCCGAGTAGAACAGGGTGCAGACGTCGAACTCGCCGGCCTCGTAGAGATCGACGAGGCGCCTGCCAAGATCGACGGCGATGTCGAAGCCGACGGACTTCACGCCACGCAGCTCGACGCGGTCGATCATGCGGTTGCCGTGCTCGCGCTTCAGGGCATCGGCGCCCTTCTTGCCGACGGTGAGGATCTTCACCGTCTTACCGGCGGCGAGCAAGCTGGCGATATGTTCGCGCGCCAGACGGACGATCGACGAGTTGAAGCCACCGCACAGGCCGCGTTCGGCCGTGCAGACGACGAGAAGGTGCACCTCGTCGCGGCCGTTGCCGGAGAGAAGCAGCGGTGCATCGTCGCGGCCGGCCATGGCGCCGGCAAGGTTGGCAACCACGGCGCCGAGGCGGTGGGCGTAGGGACGGGCGGCGATCGCCGCCTCCTGCGCACGACGCAGCTTCGCCGCGGCGACCATCTGCATCGCCTTGGTGATCTTCTGCGTCGCCTTCACCGAAGCGATGCGGTTCTTGAGTTCTTTCAAGCTGGCCATATCGGCTCCTGCCCAGGGGGCATCGGGGCGCGGGAGAGGAGGGCGGGTTCCGCCCTCCCGGGTTCATCCGGCGTTGGCGTCAGGCAAAGCTTCTGGCGAAGTTGGAAATCGCCTCGTGAAGCTTGCCGCGAAGCTCGTCGGAGAGCTGCTTCTCGGCCCAGATGCGGTCCAGGATGTCGGCGTGCTTCTCGCGCAGGTAGCGCAGCAGCCCCTCCTCGAACGGACGGACCTTGCTGAGCGGCAGCGGATCGAGGAAGCCCGACACGCCGGCGAAGATCACCGCGACCTCTTCCTGCGTCTTCAGCGGCGAGAACTGCGGCTGCTTCAGAAGCTCGGTGAGGCGGGCACCGCGGTTGAGCAGGCGCTGGGTGGAGGCATCGAGATCGGATCCGAACTGGGCGAAGGCGGCCATCTCGCGATACTGGGCAAGCTCGCCCTTGATGGTGCCGGCAACCTGCTTCATCGCCTTGATCTGGGCGGACGAGCCGACGCGCGACACCGAGAGACCGACGTTCACCGCCGGGCGGATGCCCTGGTAGAACAGCGAGGTCTCAAGGAAGATCTGGCCGTCGGTGATCGAGATGACGTTGGTCGGAATGTAGGCCGACACGTCGTTGGCCTGGGTCTCGATGACCGGCAGGGCGGTGAGCGAGCCGGAGCCATTCTCGTCGTTGAGCTTGGCGGCGCGCTCGAGCAGGCGGGAGTGCAGGTAGAACACGTCGCCGGGGAAGGCTTCGCGTCCCGGCGGACGGCGCAGCAGCAGCGACATTTGGCGATAGGCCACGGCCTGTTTGGTCAGGTCGTCGTAGGCGATCAGGGCATGCATGCCGTTGTCGCGGAAATACTCGCCCATGGCGCAGCCGGCGAACGGGGCGATGTACTGCATCGGCGCCGGATCGGAAGCGGTGGCGGCGACGACGATCGAGTACTTGAGCGCGCCGGCGTCTTCCAGCTTCTTGACGAACTGGGCGACGGTGGAACGCTTCTGGCCGATGGCGACGTAGACGCAGTAGAGCTTGTGCTTCTCGTCATCGCCCTCATGCAGAGACTTCTGATTGAGGAAGGTGTCGAGAATGATGGCGGTCTTGCCGGTCTGGCGGTCGCCGATGACGAGCTCGCGCTGGCCGCGGCCGATCGGGATCATGGCGTCGATGGCCTTGAGGCCGGTCGACATCGGCTCGTGCACCGACTTGCGCGGGATGATGCCGGGCGCCTTGACGTCGACGCGGGCGCGCGTCTCGTATTCGATCGGGCCCTTGCCGTCGATGGGATTGCCGAGGGCGTCGACGACGCGGCCGAGCAGACCACGGCCGACCGGCACGTCGACGATGGCGCCGGTACGCTTGACCGTGTCGCCTTCCTTAATGTCGCGGTCGGAGCCGAAGATGACGACGCCGACGTTGTCGCTCTCGAGGTTGAGCGCCATGCCGCGGATGCCGCCCGGGAACTCGACCATCTCGCCCGCCTGGACGTTGTCGAGGCCGTAGACGCGGGCGATGCCGTCACCGACGGAGAGAACCTGGCCGACCTCGGATACCTCGGCATTGCGGCCGAAGTTCTTGATCTGCTCCTTGAGGATTGCGGAAATTTCCGCGGCGCGGATATCCATCAGCCGACCTCTTTCAATGCAATCTTGAGTGCGTCGAGTTTCGTTTTGAGCGACGTGTCGATCATGCGCGAGCCGAGCTTGACGACGAGGCCGCCGATCAGCGACGGGTCGACGTCGAGTTCAACATGAACCGACTTGCCGGATATGTCGGCCAGAGCGCGCTTGATGTCGGCGAGCTGGCCGTCGGAAAGGGGGATCGCCGAGACGATGCCGGCCGTCACTTCGCCGCGCCGGTCAGCGAGCAGCTGACGGAAGCCGCGGAACATGTCGGCCATCGCCGAAAGGCGATTGTTGGAGGCGACCAACTTGATGAAATTGCTCACCGTTTGACCAAGGCCGGCGGCCTCGACCACGGCACCGATGGCCCGGACCTGATCCTCGTTGCTGAAGACCAGCGATTTCATCAGGCGGCGAAGGTCTGCGCTTTCGCGGCGAAGGGTCTCGAAACGGGCGATATCCGCCTCGACGATTTCAAGCTCGCCGGTCTCGCTCGCCAACTCGAACAGGGCCGTGGCATAACGTTCGGCGACCCCGAAGACCATCGTTTCCGCTTCGCTCACGTAAGAACCCCTCATCGGTGCGAACCATCAAAGGTTCACCCGTTTGAACGCTTTGAAGAAATTCGCAGAAAAGAATACGACGGCGGCACGGCGCACGGCCCCGCAGCGAACTTGGCACCCTCTATCACAGGACTTTCCCTCACGCAACGCGTTCACTGGATTCAGGAATTCCGCGTTTTGCGCGGATATCCTTAGGTAATTGGCCGCTTGGGACATCCCCTTAAAAAAACCTCATCCTAAAGTCGAATAGTTTATCGTTTTAGATGGGGTTTGCCCGTTATTTTGGCAGTGCGAACCGCCTCGCCGTCCGGTTGTCAGAGGAAGTTTTGCGGGTCGACGTCGACATAGGCCTCGACGCCGCGCGTCGGCCGATCGGCGGCGGCGATCCAGGCGCGCATGTAGGCGGAGAGGTCGGTATCGCGGCCCGAGTGGGCGATGAGGCGGAAGCGGTGGCGGCCGCGCACCACGGCGAGCGCCGCCTCGGCCGGTCCGAGCACCTCCACCGCCGGATCGCGTGGCGCCATGCGGGCGAGGTGGCGGGCATGGTCCTCGGCAAGCTCGCGGCTCGGCCCGGACACCAGAATGGCGGCAAGGCGGCCGAAGGGCGGCATGACCGAGCGCTCGCGCTCGGCCAGTTCTGTGCGGTAGAAGCGTTCGGCGTCGCCGGAGACCAGCGCCTCGATCACCGGGTTCTCCGGTGCATAGGTCTGGAGCAGGCCGAGACCTTTGCCGATCACGCGGCCGGCGCGGCCGGTGACCTGGGCGAGGAGCTGGAAGGTGCGTTCGGCGGCACGCGGATCGCCCTGGGACAGGCCGAGGTCGGCATCGACCACGCCGACCAGCGTCAGCTTGGGGAAGGTATGGCCCTTCGCAACCATCTGGGTGCCGACGACGATGTCGCACTCGCCCTTGGCCACCGCCTCGAACTCCGCCCGGAGGCGCTGGACGCCGCCGCCGATGTCGGACGACAGCACCACGGTGCGCTTGTCGGGCAACAGCGTCTGCATCTCCTCGGCGATGCGCTCGACGCCCGGGCCGCAGGCGACGAGGCTGTCGAGCGTGCCGCAGGAGGGACAGGCTTCGGGCCGGGGCACCGTGTGGCCGCAATGATGGCAGACGAGCCGCCCCCTGAAGCGGTGCTCCACCAGCCAGGCCGAGCATTGCGGGCACTGGAAGCGATGGCCGCAGGACCGACAGAGGGTGAGCGGCGCGTAGCCGCGCCGGTTGAGGAACAGCATCGCCTGTTCGCCCCGTTCGGTCACCTCGCGGATGGCGGCGACGAGGCCGGGCGCCAGGAAGCGGCCGCGCGGCGGACCGGCCTTCCGCATGTCGATGGCATAGAGGCTGGGCAGCTCGCGCCCGGTGGCGCGGGCCGGTAATATGATGTGCCGGTAGCGGCCGCGCTCGGCATTGACGCGGCTTTCGAGCGAGGGTGTCGCCGAGGCGAGGATGACCGGAATCTTCTCCAGCCGACCGCGTACCACCGCCATGTCGCGGGCATGGTAGCTTGCCCATTCCTCCTGCTTGTAGGCGCCGTCGTGCTCCTCGTCGATGACGATCAGGCCGAGGTCGGAAAACGGCAGGAAGAGGGCTGAGCGGGCACCGACCACCACGCGCGCCTCGCCGAGAGCGACGGCCCGCCAGGTGCGGGCGCGCATCTTCGGGCCGACGTCGGAATGCCATTCGGCCGGAAGGGCGCCGAAGCGCTCGGAGAAGCGCTCGAGAAAGGACCGGGTCAGCGCGATTTCCGGCACCAGGATCAGCGCCTGTCGTCCCGCCCTCAGCACGTCGGCCACCGCCTCGAGGTAGACCTCCGTCTTGCCCGAGCCGGTGACGCCGTCGATCAACGTCACGCCGTCGTCCGGCGCCTCTCGCAGCCGAGCGACGGCGGCTGTCTGGTCGGGCGTGAGCTCGATGGGGTTGAAATCGGGGTCGGGCGTCCGGAACGGTCGACCCGGCGCGAGGTCGACCTCGGCAAGGGTGCCGGCCGTCACCAGTCCTTCGACCACCGACGGGGAGACGCCGGCCGCCGCCGCGAGGCCGGCGCGCGTCCAGGCTTGCCCCTCGTTCTCGTCGAGCAATGCCAGGACCCGGCGGCGTGCGTCGGTGAGACGCTCCGGCGGCGCGCTCGCCGCCACGAGGCCACGGAGCGGCGGCTCCGGCTCCAGCGCGTCCGGCGCCCGCAGCACCATGCGCATCACCATGCCGCGCGGCGTCAGCGTGTAGCGGGCGACCCAGTCGACGAAGGTGAGCATCCCCCGCGTCAGCGGCGGTGCGTCGAAGGCGATTTCGATCGGGCGTAGCCGGTTCGAGGAGGCCTGGAGCTCGGCGGGTTCCGCCGTCACGACGCCCACGACCTTGCGTGGGCCGAGCGGCACCTGCACGATCGAGCCAGGCCCGACCTGCATCCCGTGCGGCACGCGATAGGAATAGGAAAGATCGAGACCGACCGGGGTGAGCACCTGCACCACCTCGCCGCCGGACGCCGGACGGGGCGCGGCTTCTCCGAACAGGTCATGGAGCGAGGAGGTGGGTTTTTCGGTCGGCATCGGCTGATTCGAGATGTACGGAGAACGATCATAGGCTAAACGGAGGACCGCCGCCTCGCCAAGCCGTGGCCAATATGGAAACGCCGCCGACCATGAGCCGTCCCGCCGTCATCGTTCTTTCCTCCTTCGTTGCCCGCGGATCGGTGGGTGCTCGCGCCGCCTTCGCACTGGAGCGGCTCGGTCATCGCGTCTGGACGTTGCCGACGGTCATTCTACCCTGGCATCCCGGACATGGTCGCGCCCATCGCATGGCCCTGCCTGAGGCCGATTTCGCTGCGCTCTGCGCCGATCTTGCCCGGGCGCCGTGGCTGTCCGAAGTTGGCGGCATCATCACCGGATATCTCGGCTCGCCCGGTCAGGCGGACGCCGCCGCCGCGCTGGTCGCCGCCGTCAGAGCGGCCAACCCGGAGGCGCTGCATCTCTCCGACCCCGTCATCGGCGACATGACCACCGGCGGCACAGGCGGTCTCTACGTGCCCGAGCCGGTCGCCATCGCCCAGCGCGATCGTTTGATCGCCATTGCCGATATCGCGACGCCCAACCGTTTCGAGCTCGGCTGGCTGACCGGCCGACCGGTCGAGACGCTGACCGAAATTGCCGCGGCGGCTCGCGCACTCGGGCCGAAGCGGGTCGTCGTCACCTCGGCACCCGCGCTTATGACCGGCAAGATCGCGGCGGCTCTCGTCACTGCAAGCGAAACCATCGTCGCCGAGAACCAGATGGTCGAGGGCGCTCCCAACGGGACGGGCGATCTGTTCGCGGCCCTGTTCCTGTCGCGGCTGATCGGGGGCGCGTCCGAGGAAGCGGCGCTGGCCGCCGCATCGGCCTCCACCTTCGAGGTCATCGCCCGGTCGGTGAAGGCGGGCGGGCGCGAGTTGGAACTGGTGGATCAGCAGGAGGCGCTCGTCCGGCCGATGGCCATGGTCGACATTCGTCGGCTCGCCACGCCGCGCCGCCCCGTTGCGCGTCCCACGGGAATCGAGACTTTGTGACCCGTACAATGATTGACCTTGATAAGTAGACTTCCGTATAACGCGCCGGCGGGCAGCATCCGCCGCTCCGTCCCTCCAGCCGGATATCGCCGATGACCGAACCGAAAGCTCCTCTTCGCCCGAAGCTCCCCGCCTCCTTTCCGGGGCGCCTGACAACCGGTTACGAGGCCTTTCGAGACGGTCGATATCCAAGCGAGAACGAACGCTACAAGCGGCTGGCCGCCGAGGGGCAGAAGCCGCAGATCATGATCATCGGCTGCTCGGACAGCCGCGTGTCGCCGGAAGTGATCTTCGACGCCGGCCCGGGCGAGATCTTCGTCGTTCGCAACGTCGCCAACATCGTCCCGCCCTATACGCCGGACGGCGAAATGCACGGCACCTCGGCCGCGCTTGAGTTCGCCGTTGTGGCGCTTGCCGTGCGGCATATCGTGGTGATGGGGCACGGCCGCTGCGGCGGCATCGCGGCGGCGCTCGACAGTCGCGATCCCCTGACGCCGACGGACTTCATCGGCAAGTGGGTGTCGGTGCTGGACGAGACGGCCGAGCGGGTGCGCTGCGACCATTCCATCGCCCCCGGCCTGCGCTACACCGCGCTCGAGCACGAGGCCGTCAAGTCCTCGCTCAAGAACCTGCTTGCCTATCCCTTCGTGAAGACCCGGGTCGATGCCGGCTCGTTGGCGCTGCACGGTGCCTGGTTCGACGTTGCCGAAGGGGAGCTCCGCGTGCTCGACCCCGACAGTGGCGGCTTCACCGTCCTCTCCGGTACGCTTGCCCCTTGAACCTTGACGGCAAGGCGATTACGGCTAACCGCCGAAGCCGGCCGGATGAGGCCGTGCGCCCTGCTTTCAGTTCTTGAGGATGCGACGATGGCAAAGAATTCGCTGTTCCTGCTGCCTGGCGATGGCATCGGCCCGGAAATCATGGCCGAGGTCGAGACGATCATCGCCTTCCTGAACCGCAAGGGCCTCACCGACTTCACGCTCGATCGCGGTCTCGTCGGCGGCTCGGCCTATGACGCCCACGGTGCTGCCATTTCCGAAGCCGACATGACCAAGGCGCTTGCCGCCGACGCCGTGCTGTTCGGCGCGGTCGGCGGCCCCAAGTGGGACAGCGTTCCCTATGATTGCCGGCCGGAAGCCGGCCTCCTGCGTCTTCGCAAGGATCTCGGCCTGTTCGCCAACCTGCGCCCGGCCATCTGCTACCCGGCGCTGGCCGATGCCTCGTCGCTGAAGCGTGAGGTGGTCGAAGGCCTCGACATCCTGATCGTCCGCGAGCTGACCGGCGGCGTCTATTTCGGCGTGCCGAAGGAGATCGTCACGCTGGAGAACGGCGAGAAGCGCGCCGTCGACACGCAGGTCTACACCACGCACGAGATCGAGCGCATCGCCCGCGTCGCCTTCGACCTTGCCAAGGCGCGCAACGGCCGCGTTTCCTCGGCAGAGAAGCGCAACGTCATGAAGTCGGGCGTTCTCTGGAACCAGGTGGTGACCAGGATCGGCAAGGAAGAGTATGCCGACGTCAAGCTCGACCATATCCTCGCCGACAACTGCGCCATGCAGCTCGTCCGCTATCCCAAGCAGTTCGACGTCATCCTGACCGACAACCTGTTCGGCGACGTTCTCTCCGACATCGGCGCCATGTTGACCGGCTCGCTGGGCATGCTGCCGTCGGCCTCGCTCGGTGCCCCCGATGCCACCACCGGCAAGCGCAAGGCGCTCTACGAGCCCGTCCACGGTTCGGCGCCCGATATCGCCGGCACCGGCGCGGCCAACCCGATCGCCATGATCGCCTCCTTCGGCATGGCGCTGCGCTACTCCTTCGGCCTGATCGATCTCGCCGGCAAGCTGGACGAGGCGATCGCCCGCGTGCTGGGCAAGGGGCTTCGCACCAAGGACATCGCCCAGAAGGGCGAGGCCACCGTCGACACCCGGGCCATGGGCGCGGCCATCCTGGCCGAGTTCGAGGCGCTGGTCGGCTGACGTATTCGACTTTTGGCGATCAGATGGCCGCTCACGGGGTTGTTAACTCCGGTGCTCTTGTTTTCGGGGGATGCCGCACCAAATCATGGTCATGACGGCATCGCCCATCAGGCACTGCCCCCCGTCTCGCCAGTGGCGGTGACCGTCGGTCGGGCTCCCCTCCCGGCCCGCGCTGATCCCTAGCGCCGCGCCCAGCCTTCCCCCGAGGCTGGGCGCTTCTATTTTAAGCTATTCCTTGAGCTCCAAGCCTTCGTAAATGTCGGCAAGGGATAGGCGCGCGCCGATTTCGGGCAGATCGACCAGACCTTCGCGTCCCATCGCCTCGCTCTCAAGGATGAGTTCGCCGCCCACCCGGCGCAGAACCGCTGCCCGCATAACGTCCTGATTCAAGATGACGTAGGTGGAGATTGTCGGAACGGAGGCATAGTCGCGCGGCTTCTGAAGATAGTCGGTGGTGAGCGAGCCCGGTGACACCACTTCGATCACCACGGTCGGTCCGGTGGCGACATGGTCTGCCGGGGCGCTCGGGCCGCAGTCGACCATGACATCGGGATAGCGGACGTTTCCTCTGGGAGTGGCAACGGCCACTTCCAGACGAGCCTTGCACGGCTTGCCGCGAAGAGATTCTCGAAGGGAAGAAAACACATTGCCGATAATGTCGCCATGAGCAATGCTTCCGCCCGTCATCAGTTGCGGCCGACCATCCACCAGCTCGTGGCGCTCCTCCTGCGTCTCCTGCCAGTGCAGGAATTCGTCGACGCTCATGGGCGTCTCGGCCAGTTGGGTCATGGTCGGATGTCCTCTTCTCGGTCGAGATGCTATCACATCGACGATTGTCGGCGCCCCGGTTTTTCAGTATAGAGCGGGTCATGAACGCGAAGCCGCAGATCACGCGCCTGCCGACGTCGGCCGATTATTTCCCGGCCCACGATCACGCGCGCCTGCCGTGGCGGTTCCTGGCGCGGCAGACCGGCGACAGCCGACTCCGGGCCTGAGGCGACGGCCGGTCGAGCCGGCCCATCCAGACGTTTCCCGACATGCAAAGGGCGTGGTTCGCCCACCCCACGGAATCGAAAGTCCGATCATCATGACCGCCAAGCCCCGTACCCTCTACGACAAGATCTTCGACGACCACGTGGTCGAGACGCAGGCCGACGGCACTTCGCTCCTCTACATCGACCGCCATCTCGTGCACGAGGTGACCAGCCCGCAGGCCTTCGAGGGCCTGAGGACGGCCGGCCGCAAGGTGCACCAGCCGGGTAAGACGCTCGCCGTGGTCGATCACAACGTGCCGACCACCGATCGCACCAAGGGCATCGAGGATCCCGAGAGCCGCGAGCAGGTGGCGCAGCTTGCCATCAACGCCGCCGAGTTCGGCGTCGAGTATTACAACGAGCTCGACCGCCGTCAGGGCGTCGTCCACGTGGTGGGCCCCGAGCAGGGCTTCACGCTGCCGGGCATGACCATCGTCTGCGGCGACAGCCACACCTCGACGCATGGCGCCTTTGGCGCGCTCGCCCATGGCATCGGCACCTCCGAGGTCGAGCATGTGCTCGCCACGCAGACGCTGATCCAGAAGAAGGCGAAGAACATGCTGGTGCGCGTCGACGGCAAGGCGCCGGCCGGCGTCACCGCCAAGGACATCGTGCTGGCGATCATCGGCGAGATCGGCACGGCTGGCGGCACCGGCCACGTCATCGAATATGCCGGCGAGGCGATCCGCGACCTCTCGATGGAAGGCCGCATGACCGTCTGCAACATGTCGATCGAGGGCGGCGCCCGCGCCGGCCTGATCGCGCCGGACGAGAGGACCTATGCCTATATCGCCGGCCGCCCGAAGGCGCCGACGGGCGAGGCGCTGGAACGCGCCATGGCCTACTGGAAGACGCTCTATACCGACGAGGGCGCTCATTTCGACAAGGTGGTGACGCTCGACGCCGCCAGCCTGCCGCCGATCGTCAGCTGGGGCACCAGCCCGGAGGACGTCGTGGCGATCACCGGCGTCGTGCCCGATCCCGACGCCATCGCTGACGAGACCAAGCGTGCCTCCAAGTGGCGCGCGCTCGACTACATGGGTCTGAAGCCGGGCCAGAAGATGACCGACATTGCCCTCGACAAGGTGTTCGTCGGCTCGTGCACCAACGGCCGCATCGAAGATCTCCGGGCCGCCGCTGCCGTCGCCAGGGGGCGCAAGGTGGCGTCGTCGATCAAGCTTGCGATGATCGTGCCGGGGTCCGGCCTCGTCAAGGAACAGGCGGAAGCCGAAGGTCTCGACAAGATCTTCGTCGAAGCCGGCTTCGAATGGCGCGAGCCGGGCTGCTCGATGTGCCTTGCCATGAACCCCGACAAGCTGGCGCCGGGCGAGCGTTGCGCGTCCACCTCGAACCGCAACTTCGAGGGCCGTCAGGGCTACATGGGCCGCACGCATCTGGTGTCGCCGGCCATGGCGGCGGCGGCGGCCATTGCCGGCCACTTCGTGGATATCCGCGAGTTCAAGTGACCCTTCGCCTCGGCGAAGAAGAAGTCCAAGGGCCGGAGCCGATCGCTCCGGCCTTTTTCATGTGTCGCCGAGCCAGCGCAGCCAGCGCCCGTGGAAGTCGCCGCGCGCCAGGACGTGGTGCTCGCCGGAGGGAAACAGCGTGACGAGGAGGCCGGCGCCGGGCGTCTGGCCGTCCGCTTCCAGCCGCAACCAGGCGAGCGGTTCCGTCTCGGCGGCCCTTAGCATGGCCGTCTGGATGCCGAGCCGGGCCGGGTCGGCGAGATATTGCCAGAAGATCGAGTGGACGACGACGCGCAGCGTCCCTTCCTTGGGAGGCACGGCCAGTTCGCGCGCCAGGAACTCCGCTGCGTCGGCGGCCTCGACGCGTTCCGGCCGGGCGGCGGCGTGATCGAGGGCGGCGACGAGCCGTGCCTTGCGCTCGGTCTGGTCGGCCCAGACGTAGGACAGCAGCCGCGTGCGGTGCTCGGCGTCGGCTGGGTCGAGGGGGGCGAGATCGCAGGCCCGGCGGCGCACCACCTCGACGGTGGTATCGAGCGGGGGCGGCGTATCGCAGTCGGGCGCGAGCTCGATGGGCGCTTTCGTCTTTCCCCAGCGGGCGGCGCCATAACGATAGGCGTACTCGTCCCAGTGAAGGTTGAGACCGGCGCTGGCGCCGATTTCGAGAATGTCGAGTTTCGGCCCGAAACGCCGAGCGAGCCACAGAAATCCGGGCAGCAGCATGGCCGACCGGCCGACCTCGTTGGTCTGCGGCGGGCTCATCAGGATGTCGTGCAGTTCGTGGTCGTGCCGGACGATGGCGGCGCTGACCGCGGCGACGAGCATGTCGTCCGACACGTCGATCGGTGGATAGGCGGCGGCAAGCCCGGCGTCGCGTCGGGTCAAGACCAGCCGATGCAGACCGCCGAACAGGCGCAGGGGCACCGCATCTTCGCCGGCATGGCCGCTCCAGGCGAGGATGCGGCGGCCGGTCAGCGTCGTCCGGTCGAGAAAGCGCGGTGCGAGGTCGGCAAGTCGCGCAGTGAACGGGGAGCCCATGGCGCGGCAGGCCTCGGCCTGCCGTTGGAAGTGGTCGAAGATGTCGCTCATCGCGGCTTGCCCCCCGGCGTTCCCGAATCCGCCGCGACGATAGCGGCGGGGAACGGCGATGACTACCCCAGACGCCGTCACGCCGGCGTGAGCGGGCGGCGCGCGCTTCCAGATCAAAAATTGCAACTGGCTGCGTCTCAGCCTTGCCCAAGCCGCCGGCATGGGGCAAGTAATGCTTGTGTCACGCGTAAGTGTCGCTTTTCCGGGGGACTTTTGACCATGCCGCTGACGATTGCCGCTGTCACCCAGGCGGACGCCCACAAGCTGGCGCCGATCATCGCCGCCTATGCCCAGGCAATGAAGCGCGGGGCGCCGCGCCGCCCGGACGAGTATTATGCCGAGCTTCTCGCCGTCGATCCGGCAACGGAAGTGCTGGGCGCCTTCGTCGACGAGGAGCTGGTCGGCTTTGCTGTGTTCTTCGATCTGCCGGACACCATGTCCGGCCACCGGGTCGGCCATCTCGAGGACATCTACGTCCTGCCGGCGTTCCGCAACCGCGGCATCGGTCGCAAGTTCGTCGAGGTGCTGAAGGTCGAGGGGCAGAGCCGCGGCTGGGATCGCCTGCGCTGGGTCGTGCCGCCGCCGGTCGACGCCGCCGCCACCGGCCTGCCGACCGACACCGCGCTCTACGAAGAGATCGCCACGCCGTCGACCTCCAAGCTCTACGACATCATCATCGACCCGCTGTCGCGCAAATCCTGACGGTTTGCCCATAAAGCGAGCAGGTATAGCCCAAGCTCAGGGCTTTCCCGGATGGCTGTTTCGCCCTTAAATGCGGTCGCGCTCGACGCGACCGCAGGGAGAGATGATGGCCGTCCTGACCAAGCTGACGCACGTCACCCGCTATGTCTATGACAAGCCGGTCGTTCTCTCTCCGCAACTGGTGCGCCTTAGGCCGGCGCCGCACAGCCGAACGGCCGTGCCGGCCTATGCGCTGAAGGTCACGCCGGAGAATCACTTCGTCAACTGGCAGCAGGATCCGCACGGCAACTGGCTGGCCCGGTTCGTCTTCCCCGAACCGACGTCCGAGTTTTCCGTCAGCGTCGACCTGCTTGCCGAGATGGCGGTCTACAATCCGTTCGACTTCTTCATCGAGGATTACGCCGAGCACTGGCCGTTCGCCTACGCGCCGGAGCTTGCCAAGGATCTGGCGCCCTTCCTTGAATGCGAGGGGGAGGGAGACCTCTTCGAGGCCTATCTTGCGACGATCCCGCGTGATCGCAAGCAGACCACCGATTTCGTGGTGGCGGTGAACCAGGCACTGCAAGGGCACATCGCCTACGAGATCCGTCTCGAACCCGGCGTGCAGAGCCCGGAGGAGACGCTGTCGCGCCGCGCCGGTTCCTGCCGCGACAGCGGCTGGCTGCTGGTGCAGCTTCTGCGTCGGCTCGGCCTCGCTGCCCGCTTCGTTTCCGGCTACCTCATTCAGCTCAAGCCCGACGTCAAGGCACTCGACGGCCCGTCCGGCACGGAGGTCGATTTCACCGACCTGCACGCCTGGGCGGAGGTCTACATTCCCGGTGCCGGCTGGATCGGTCTCGACCCCACCTCGGGTCTCCTGACCGGCGAGAGCCACATTCCTCTGGCCGCCACGCCGCACTATCGTTCGGCGGCGCCGATTGTTGGCTCCTACAGCGGGGCGCCCGATACGAGGGCCGAGTTCTTCTTCGACATGAAGATCGCCCGCATCGACGAGCGGCCACGCGTCACCTGGCCGTTCTCCGACGAGGCCTGGACGCGGCTCGACGAGTTGGGCGAAGCGGTGGACGCCGACCTCATGGCGGGCGACGTCCGCCTCACCATGGGCGGCGAGCCGACCTTCGTGTCCATCGACGATTACCAGTCCGATGAGTGGAATACCGCCGCCGTCGGTCCCACCAAGCGGGCGCGTGCCGACGATCTGATCCGCCGTCTCGCCGCCCGCTTCGCGCCCGGCGGTTTCCTGCACTATGGGCAGGGCAAGTGGTATCCCGGCGAGAGCCTGCCACGCTGGACCTTCTCTCTCTACTGGCGCAAGGACGGCAAGCCGATCTGGCGCAATCTCGATCTCGTCGCGCCCGAGCGACAGCCGACGCCGGCCGACGCCGAGGCGGCCTGCGCGCTGGCGCGCGGCGTCGCCAGACGGCTCGGCGTGTCCGGCAAGTGCGCCGTTCCGGCCTACGAGGACCCGGCCTACTGGATTCTGAAGGAAAGCGGCCTGCCGGACAACGTCACCGCGGAAGATAGCAGGTTGGATGACCCGGAAGCGCGCGCTCGCATTGCCCGGGTTTTCGAGCGCGGCCTCGTGACTCCCTGCGCCTATGTGCTTCCCGTGCAGCGCTGGCAGGCCAGCGCAGGCAGGACGTGGGTGTCGGAGGTCTGGAATTTCCGGCGTGGCAAACTCTATCTGGTTCCGGGCGATTCGCCGGCTGGCTTCCGCCTGCCGCTCGCCTCGCTGCCCTGGGTGCCGCCGGCCGCCTATCCCTTCCATGTCGACCGCGACCTGATGGGCGATCTGCCCGATTTGCCGGATCCGGATCAGCTCGCCACCGCCTACGAGCATTCGCGCGAACCGGCGGCTGACGATCCGCGCGTCGACCAGTGGATGACTGGCGTCGGCGCGGTCCGTACGGCCTTGAGCATCGAGCCGAGGAATGGCCGGCTCTGCGTGTTCATGCCGCCGGTCGCTGGCGCGGACGACTATCTGGAGCTGCTCGCCGCCGTGGAATCGACGGCCGAGGATCTCTGCCTGCCCGTCCATATCGAGGGCTATCCGCCGCCGCACGACCCACGCCTCAACGTCATCCGCGTCGCGCCCGACCCAGGCGTCATCGAGGTGAACGTTCACCCGGCCGCCGGCTGGAAGGACTGCGTTGCCATCACCTCGGCCGTCTACGAGGAGGCTCGGCTCACCCGCCTCGGTACCGACAAGTTCATGATCGATGGCCGCCACACCGGTACCGGCGGCGGCAATCACGTCGTGGTCGGTGGCGAGACGCCTGCCGACAGCCCTTTCCTGCGTCGTCCCGACCTTCTCAAGAGCCTCGTCCTCTATTGGCAGCGCCACCCGTCGCTGAGCTACCTGTTCTCGGGCCTGTTCATCGGGCCGACGAGCCAGGCGCCGCGCATCGACGAGGCGCGGCACGACGGTCTCTACGAACTGGAAATCGCGCTTGCCCAGGTTCCGGCGTCGGGCGAAGGGGCTGCGCCCTTGCCCTGGCTGGTCGATCGCCTGTTCCGCAACCTTCTGACCGACGTCACCGGCAACACGCATCGCTCGGAAATCTGCATCGACAAGCTGTTCTCGCCGGATGGGCCGACCGGCCGGCTGGGCCTCGTCGAGTTCCGGTCCTTCGAGATGCCGCCGGACGCCCGGATGTCGCTCGCCCAGCAGCTCCTGCTGAGGGCGCTGATCGCTTGGTTCTGGAAGGAGCCGCAGCAAGGCGGCTTCACGCGCCACGGCACGGCGCTGTTCGACCGGTTCATGCTGGAGCATTTCGTCTGGCAGGACTTCCTGGAGGTGATCGCCGACCTCAACCGGGCCGGCTTCCCGATGGAATCGGTCTGGTACGATGCCCAACGCGAGTTCCGCTTCCCCTATTTCGGCACCGTCAGCCGGCAGGGCGTCTCGCTGGAGCTTCGCGGCGCGCTGGAGCCTTGGCACGTCACCGGTGAGCAAGGCGCGGTCGGCGGCACGGTGCGTTTCGTCGACAGTTCGGTGGAGCGGTTGCAGGCGCGCGTTTCCGGCTTCGATCCGGCCCGCCATGTGCTCGCCTGCAATGGTCGGCGCGTGCCGGTGGCGACGACCGGGCAGAGGGGCGATTATGTTGGCGGTGTTCGTTTCAAGGCGTGGCAGCCGGCCAGCGGCATTCATCCGGTGTTGCCGGTCAATGCGCCGCTGACCTTCGAGATCGTCGATCGCTGGTCGAGGCGTTCGCTGGGCGGCGCCACCTACTTCGTTGCCCATCCCGGCGGTCGCAACTACGATACCTTCCCCGTCAACGCCTATGAAGCGGAGGCAAGGCGGCTGGCTCGCTTCCAGGATTTCGGCCATTCGCTGGGGACGGTAAACCTGCCGGCCGAAGAGGCGCCCGGCGAGTTTCCCACCACACTCGACCTCCGGCGGCCGGCCGGCATCTGATGCCGTGTCGACCGGGGGATATCTTGGCGATGCCGCGCCGGTCTGCTTAACTCGCGGCGGCCCCGCCCGCCGCACATGCCGGAACCCTGATGAGCCAGTTGCAGCCCGATCCGATCCCCGCCGGACAGAAAGCCGAGCCCAAAGCCGGACTGGGTTTTCTGACGCGGGGCTACAAGCCGCTCGCGGGCGCCTATGACGAGATGATGGCGCCGGACGGGTCGCTGCGCGGCCCATGGCCGTCCCTTCTGCAACGGCTGGCGGACCTCGGCGAAGAGGGCGTGCGCGAGGCCTTTGCCGGCGCCGAGCAGCAGCTCAAGAACTCCGGCGTGTTCTTTCGCGTTTACGATGATCCTGCGGGTGCCGAGCGGCCCTGGCCGCTGACGCCGGTGCCGCTGCTCATATCCCAGTCGGAATGGGCGGCGCTGTCGACGGGCGCCATCCAGCGCGCCCGGCTTGCCGAGGCGCTGCTTGCCGACGTCTATGGCCCCGGGCGTCTTGCGCGCGACGGGGTGCTGCCTGCCGCCGCCATAGCCGGCAGCTCGGATTTCCTGCGGCCGCTGGTGGGCGTCGTGCCGAAGGGCGGCCGCTTCCTGCGCTTTTTTGCCATCGATCTCGGTCGTGGTCCCGATGGCCGGTGGTGGGTGCTTTCCGATCGCGCCCAGGCGCCCTCGGGTGCCGGCTATGCGCTGGAAAACCGCCTGGCGGTGACGCGGGCGCTGCCCGAGGTGGCGCGTGGCCTCAACGTCGAGCGTCTCGCGCCCTTTTTCCAGGCTTTCCGCGACGATCTCGCCGCCCTCAACGCCGGTGCCGAGGCGCGCGTCGGCCTGCTGACGCCGGGGCGGCTCAACGAGACCTATTTCGAGCACGCCTATCTCGCCCGCTATCTCGGCTTCCTGCTGGTGGAGGGCGGCGACCTGACGGTGCGTGGTGACGCCGTCTACGTGCGCACCGTTTCCGGTCTCAAGCGCATCGACGCGCTGTGGCGCCGCCTCGACGGCGACTTTGCCGATCCCCTGGAGCTGCGCACCGCATCGGCGCTCGGCGTGCCGGGCCTCGTGCAGGCCGTTCGGTCCGGATGCGTCGATGTCACCAACGCGCTCGGCTCCGGCGTTGCCGAGTCGCGAGCGCTGATGGGCTTTGCGCCGGCACTCTGCCGGCACCTCCTTGGCGAGGAGCTGGCGCTGCCGAACCTTGCCACCTGGTGGTGCGGACAGGAGGCGGAGCGGCGGGCTGTGCTCGGCGGCTTCGATCGCATGGCCATCGCCTCGGCCTTTTCCGGGCCGCTGCCGGGGTTGCCCTTCTGGAGCAAGCTCGGCGCGGCGATGAGCAAGACCGAGCGGCAGGCGGCCCGAGCGTTGATCGAGACGCGCGGCCTTGACGTGGTCGGCCAGGAAAATGTCGGCCTTTCCACCATGCCGGTGTGGGACGGCACCCGCCTCGTGCCCAAGCCCTTCGTGCTGCGCCTGTTCGTGGCGGCCGTCGGCGACAGCGACTGGGTGGTGATGCCCGGCGGCTTCTGCCGCATTTCCGGGTCGAGCGACGCCCGCCTCGTTTCCATGCAGCAGGGGGCCGAGACGGCCGACGTCTGGGTCCTGTCCGATGCGCCGGTCAGGGAAGTCTCGTTGCTGCCGCAGCCGGATCGTGCCTCCATTCGGCGCTCCACCGGTACGCTGCCGTCGCGCTCGGCCGACAACCTCTATTGGCTGGCCCGTTATCTGGAACGGTCGGAGGGGACGCTGCGCCTTCTGAGGGCGCTGATCAACCGCTTGGTGGACGCGGGCGGTGACGCCGACCAGCCGATCGTCCGGGCGCTGACCGACCATTTGCGGTTCATTGGCGCCATCGATCTTGAGCGCAAGGGCACGCCGGTCGAGCTTGTCGCCGCCGCTCTCAGCGATCCGGCTTCGCCCTCGGGCCTGCCGGCGCTGACCGGCGCGGCGCGCGCCGCCGGTTCGGCCATCCGCGATCGTCTGGCGCCGGATGCCTTCCGGGCGGTGACGGAAATTGCCGTTCTGTTCGAAAGCATCGGGCGTCGTCGTCTCACGCCGGCTCAGATGCTCGACGAGGTCAATCACGGCCTGCGCCGCATCGCCGCCTTCGCAGGTCTCGCCGCCGAGAACATGAACCGCGCCATGGGCTGGCGCTTTCTCGACCTCGGCCGCCGGATCGAACGGGCCCTCGCCACGGCGGCCGTGGTCCGCCGCTTCGCGCTCGATGCGCCGTCGACGGAGGCGCTCGATCTGGCACTGGAGGCGGGCGACAGCCAGATCACCTATCGTTGGCGCTACGTCATGCGGCCGGCGCCTCTGCCGGTGATCGACCTGTTGATGCTCGATGATGCCAATCCGCGTTCCGTCGCCTTCCAGACGGCGCGTATCGTCGAGCATCTGGAAGCCTTGCCGGCTACCCGCCTCGACGGGCGCCCGGTGGAACTCCTGCGCCTTGCCCGCAAGCTCGATGCGCGGCTTGCCAACACGGCCGCCGAGAAGATCGAGGCGCGCGATATCGACAAGATCAACGGCCGGCTGCTGCGGCTGTCCGGGCTCGTTACCGATCGCTTCTTCACCCAGCGACCGAGCGAAGCGCAGCCGGAGGAGCTGGAATGATCTACGAGCTCCGCCAGCAAACGCGCTACCTCTATACGGCTGCGGTTCCCTATTCGAGCCATGTCGCCCGCCTCCTGCCAGTGGATCGCAAGGGGCAGGTGGTGCGCCGGGCGGCGCTGTCCATCTCACCGGCGCCGGCCGAACGGCGCGAGACCGTGGATTTCTTCAGCAACCGCATCTGCCATTTTGCCCTCGACCGGCCGCACGACGAGCTGATCGTCCGCCTCGAAGCGGAGGTGGAGGTGGCGCCGGCCGAGCCCTATCTCGCCGCGTTGACGCCGCCTGCCGAGGAGGTCCGCATGCTGGCGGTGGCGAGCAGCGACCCCGGTTCCGATTCCCCCGTGCACGGCCTTTTCGCCTCGCCGTCGGTTCCGCTCGATGCCGCCATCACCCGTTATGCCGCGCTGTCCTTTCCGGCCCGGCGACCGGTGCTGGAAGGGGCGATCGAGCTCATGAAGCGGATCAAGGGCGACTTTGCCTATGTGGTCGGCGCCACCGATGCCGACACCAGCCCATCCGACGCCTTCATTGCGAAAAAGGGCGTCTGTCAGGACTTCGCCCATGTGATGATCGCCGGTCTGCGCGGCCTGGCGCTGCCGGCACGCTACGTCTCCGGCTATCTCCGCACCGAGCCGCCGCCCGGCCGGGAGAGGCTGGAAGGAGCCGACGCCACCCATGCCTGGGTGGAGGTGTGGTGCGGCGGCGAGGCCGGCTGGGTGGGGCTCGACCCCACCAACGGCATCGTGGCGGGCGAGGATCACCTCGTGCTCGCCATCGGTCGCGATTACTCCGACGTGTCGCCGCTCGACGGCGTCATCGTCGCCTCCGGCGCCCACAGCCTGACGGTGGCCGTCGACGTCATTCCCCTGTCAGGAGCATCCGGAAAGCGGCCTCTTCGCGTGGTGGAATGATCCGTCAGCTCCTGGCGAAAGCCAGGCAGGCGGCAAGCACGGCCCGAAGCGTCTCCCGCGTCGGCGCGGCGAAGACCGGATCGAAGGCGACCGGCCAGTTGGCCTCGTCGACCGGCCCCAGGCTTTCGCGGATATACCCCCGGCAGGCTAGCTCCATCTGCAGGGCATGGATGCCCTTCTCGGGCTGACCGTAGTGGCGGGTGATGTAGCCGCCCTTGAACCGTCCATTGACCACGTGGCTGCGGCCGGAGCCGGCGATCACGCCGGAGACGCGTTCGACCAGCTCGGGATCGGCCGAAGCGCCGCTATTGGTACCCAGGTTGAAGACAGGTAGTTTGCCGGCAAACAAACGAGGAATGGCGGAACGGATGGAGTGGCAGTCGTAGACAACCACGCGGTTCCCGCTTTTCCGTAGCCGGCTAATTTCTTCGCTCAATGCTTCGTGATAAGGGCGATAGTAGAGCTCGACGCGCGCTTCGATTTCCTCGGTACCGGGTTCCTTGCCCTGACGATAGAGCGGCTCGCCGTCGAAGGTTTCGACAGGGCACAGACCGGTGGTGGCCTGACCCGGATAGAGCGAGACGCCGGTCGGATCGCGATTGAGGTCGATCACCGTGCGCGACCAGTGGGCGCGGACGATGGTGGCGTCGAGCTCGCTGGCGAACGCATAGAGCTGATCGATCCACCAGTCGGCATCCTTTCTCGCCAGCCAGGACGAGACGAGATTAGCCTCGATCTCTTCGGGAATGGCCGTGCCGACGTGCGGCAGAGAAAGAACGAGCGGCGCCTCGCCGCGCCGGATGACCGGATCGGTTGTCGCTTCGCTCATTCGTGCACCAGTGCCGGCAGGAGGTCGCTTCCGATCGCGGCGGCAAGCCGTCCGGACGTGACGAGGCGGCTGGCGGCGTCGATGTCGGGGGCGAAATGCCTGTCATCGGCGAGCGGCGGCACGTCGGCGCGCAGCAGATCGATGGCGGCGGCCAGAGGTGCAGACGTGCCGAGCGGCGCGTGGAACCCGATGCCCTGCGCGGCGGCGAGATATTCGATGCCGATGACGTGCGCGGCATTTTTCGCCATGGCCTGGAGACGACGGGCGCCGTGAGCGGCCATGGATACGTGGTCTTCCTGGTTGGCCGACGTCGGAATGGAGTCGACCGAGGCAGGGTGGGCCATCTGCTTGTTTTCGGAAACGAGGGCCGCCGCCGTCACTTGCGGGATCATGAAACCGGAGTTGAGGCCCGGCTTGGGCGTCAGGAAGGCCGGAAGTCCGCTGAGTGCCGGGTCGACCAGCATGGCGACGCGCCGTTCGGCGATCGAGCCGATCTCGCAGAGGGCGAGGGCGATGATATCGGCGGCAAAGGCGACCGGCTCGGCGTGGAAGTTGCCGCCGGAAATCACCTCGCCGGTATCGGTGAACACAAGCGGGTTGTCGGATACGCCGTTGGCCTCGTCGTTGAGCGTCACGGCGGCCTGACGCAGCAGGTCGAGGCTGGCGCCCATCACTTGCGGTTGGCAACGCAGGCAGTAGGGGTCCTGCACGCGGCCGTGGTCGTCGAGATGCGACGCGCGAATGGCTGAACCCGACAGCAGGGCGCGCAGGCTGGCGGCGACGTCGATCTGGCCCTTGTGGCGGCGCAGCAGGTGGATGCGCGGATCGAACGGGCCGTCGGAGCCCTTGGCCGCGTCCACCGACAGTGCGCCGGTGACGAGCGCCGCCTGGAAGACGCGCTCGGTCTCGAACAGGCCGGCGAGCGCCAGCGCCGTCGACACCTGGGTGCCGTTGAGGAGCGCCAGTCCCTCCTTGGGGCCGAGCACGAGCGGCTTGAGGCCGTTCGCTTCCAGCGCGGCGGCGGCGTCGACGGGACGCCCTTCGACGAATACCTGCCCGACGCCCATCAGAGCCGCCGTCATGTGGGCGAGCGGGGCGAGATCGCCGGAGGCGCCGACCGACCCTTGCCCCGGAATGACCGGGATCAGGCCACGCTCGAGACAGGCTGCGAGTTGCTCGAGCGTTGTCCAGCGTACGCCGGAGGCGCCCTGGGCAAGGCTCGCGAGCTTCAGCGCCATGATGAGACGGACGACCGATATGGACAGGGGCTCGCCGACGCCGGCCGCGTGCGACAGCACGATGTTGCGCTGGAGCGTTTCGAGATCGGCGGCGTCGATGCGCACCGAGGCCAGCTTGCCGAAGCCGGTGTTGACGCCGTAGACCGGGTCGCCCTTGCCGATGATCGCCTCGATGGCGGCGGCGGCCTTGTCGACCGGGCCGCGCGCGGCGGCATCGATGGTCGCGCCGTCACCGAAGTAGATGGCGCGCCAGACAGACAGCGGTACCTCGCCGGGGACAAGGCGATGGAGGATCGGGGTATCTTTCATTCACCTCTCCAATAGCGGGCGGCGAGCGGGTTGAAGCCGATGCGGTAGACGAGCTCGGCTGGGCGGTCGACGTCCCAGACGGCGAGGTCGCACCACTTGCCGGCAACGATCGATCCGGTGTCCTCGGCAAGGCCGAGGGCGGCGGCGGCGTGGGTGGTCATGCCGGCGAGGCATTCGGCCACCGTCAGTCGGAACAGTGTCGCCGCCATGTTCATGGTGAGCAGCGGCGAGGTCAGCGGCGAGGTGCCGGGGTTGCAGTCGGTGGCGATGGCGATGCGGGTGCCATGCTTGCGGAACAGCTCCACCGGTGGCAGCTTGGTTTCGCGAATGAAGTAGAAGGCGCCGGGCAGCAGCACGGCGACGGTGCCGACGACGGCCATGGCGGCGGCGCCAGCCTCGTCGGTATGTTCGAGATGATCGGCCGACAGCGCGCCGTGGCGGGCGGAGAGCGCCGCGCCGCCGAGATTGGACAGCTGGTCGGCGTGCAGCCTGACCTTGAGGCCGAGACGCCGGGCGGCGGAAAACAGGTCGTCCACCTCATCGGGCGAGAAGGCGATGGTCTCGCAGAAGGCGTCGACGCAGTCGGCCAGCCCTTCCGCCGCGATGGCCGGCAGCATCTCATCGCGGACGAGCGCCAGATAGCCGGCGCGGTCGTCCCTGAACTCGGGCGGCAAAGCGTGGGCGCCGAGGAAACTGGTGCTGACCGTAACCTTTCTTTCGCCCGCAAGGCGACGGGCGGCGCGCAACTGGGCGCACTCGCTGTCGAGGGTGAGACCGTAGCCCGACTTCACCTCGACGGTGGTGACGCCTTCGGCGATCAGGTGATCGAGCCGGGGCAGGGCGCCGGCCAGGAGACCATCCTCGCCGGCTGCCCGCGTGGCGGCGACGGTCGAGACGATGCCGCCGCCGGCGCGGGCGATCTCTTCGTAGCTGGCGCCGGCAAGTCGCAGTTCGAACTCGTGGGCGCGGTTGCCGCCGTGAACGAGATGGGTGTGGCAGTCGATCAGCCCTGGCGTGACCAGGCGCCCTTCGAGGTCGATCGCCTCGGCGTTCGGCGCGATCTTCGGCATATCCGCTTCCGGGCCGGCATAGGCGATGCGGCCGTCCACGGCGACGATCGCCGCCTTCTCCACCGGATCGATGCAGGCGGGGTCGGCCATCGTGACGAGGCGAACATTGCGGAACAGGCGGGTGGCCATCGCGATACCTGAGGTGGATGTTGCGTTCATATGTATAGACAACCTCGACTGCGATGCAAGCCGTTCGCAAGCCAGGCGGTCAAGTCGACCGGCAGCTTGCGCAAGACAGCTGCGCGAATTCCGAATGAGCCATCGAAATTCGGCATTACGTCTCTGGACATCATAGCCTGGAAATGGTGCATTGCCGGCCGCATTGTCCGCCCCTCTCCCTGAGAGGGTCGCCGCATCCCGATCACGCCGGAGTTCCCATGTCGCCGCTCGCTCTCTTCAATCTTGAAGGTCGCAAGGCGCTGGTGACTGGTGCGAGCCGCGGCATCGGCCAAGCCCTGGCCGCGGCGCTGGCCGGTGCCGGCGCCGATGTGGCCGTCACGGCCCGCGACACGGCCTCGCTCGGCGAGACCTCTGCCGCCATTGCGTCGCTGGGACGGCGTGTCGTGGCGCTCGCCCAGGATGTTCGCGACGTTGCCGGCAGCCGCGCCGTGGTGAAGCAGGCGGCGGACGAGCTCGGCGGGCTGGATATCCTGGTCAACAACGCCGGCTACGAGGAAGTGACGCCGTCTCTGGATATCGAGGAGGCGGTGTGGGACCGGGTGGTCGATACCAACCTCAAGGGCGCCTTCTTCATGGCGCAGGCGGCAGCGCGGCAGATGCAGGCCGCTGGCCGGGGTGGCTCGATCGTTAATCTCGCCTCGCTCACCAGCTATGTCGGCGTGCCGACTGCCGTGCCCTATGGTGCCTCGAAGGCCGGCATTCTCGGCATGACGACGGCGCTTGCCACCGAGTGGGCGGGCCTCGGCATTCGCGTCAATGCCGTGGCGCCGGGCTATTTCCGCACCGCGATGACCGATGTTTTCTATCGTGACGACGCCTGGCAGGCATCGATGCTGGCCAAGATCCCGCTCGGCCGGTTCGGGGCGCTGGGCGACCTTGCCGGCGCAGTGATTTTCCTTTCGTCCGATGCCTCGGCCTATGTCACGGGCCAGTGCATTCCGGTGGATGGAGGGTATCTTGCCTCAATTTGAGGCATGCACATAAGTGATGCGAAAAGCGGGTGACGGCCTGTCTAGGGATGTATATGGTACTGCGGCGCGTTCATGCGCCCGGGGGAGCGGAAACGCTGGGGTTGAAGGGGTCAGAGAGTAAGGGGATGACGGAAACGATAGCAGCCGATGCGCCGTTCGCGGTGTCGGTCCGCGACGTCAACATGGTGTTCGACGGCGTGCATGCGGTGCGCGACGCCACGTTCGATCTGGAAAAGGGGCGCTTTCTCACCATTCTCGGCCCGTCGGGCTCGGGCAAGACGACGCTGCTCCGGATGATCGCGGGCTTTGGCCGGCCGACGTCGGGCGAGGTGTTCATCAATGGCCTCGCCGTCGGCAGCGTGCCGCCGCACAAGCGCTCGATCGGCATGGTGTTCCAGAAGCTCGCCTTGTTTCCGCACATGACGGCGGCCGAGAACGTCGCCTTTCCGCTCCGGATGCGCCGGTTCGACGCGCGCACCATCCCCGACCGCGTGCATCGCTATCTCGATCTCGTCAAGCTCGGGAAGCTGGGCGATCGCCGCATTCACGAGCTTTCCGGTGGACAGCAGCAGCGCGTCGCCATCGCCCGCGCCCTCGTCTTCGAACCGGATCTCCTGCTGCTCGACGAGCCGCTTGCCGCGCTCGACCGCAAGCTTCGCGAGGAGATGCAGCTCGAGTTCCGTCGTATTCAGCGCGAGCTCGACGTCACCACCATCAACGTGACGCACGACCAGCGCGAAGCTCTGGTGGTGTCGGACGAGATCATCGTCATGGATCACGGCCGCATCCAGCAGAAGGCCCGGCCCGAAGCCACCTATCGCCAGCCGAAGAACGCCTTCGTCGCCAACTTCATCGGCGTCACCAACTTCATCGACGGCGTGGTGGCGAGCGTCGACGGCGACGTGATCGCCTTCGAGCGGTCCGGACTTGCCGGTCGGACCGGCAACGGCTTCCGTCCGGCGGCCGGCGTTGCGGCGCGCGGCGCGCTCCGGGCCGAGCAGATCCGGATCGGCGGTGGCCGCGAAGCGCTCGGGGATGTCGACACGGTGTTCGGCGGGACCGTCACCGATGCGATCTTCGAGGGCGAGCGCGTCGTCTACGAGGTGGCGGTGGCCGATCTCGGAGGAACGACGCTGCGCGTCTTCGACCACGACCCCGTGGCCCACAGCCAGCACGACGTCGGCTCGCCGGTCGCGCTGGGGTGGAACGTGCAGGATGTGCTGGTCTTCGGGGAATGAGCGGACCGGCCCCGAAGAGCCGGACCGAAGCTGAAGCCGCTCTTCGAAAACCCATGCAGTAACAAGAAACTGAGCCAGAGGAGAACGACAATGACTGGACCGTCCAAGCCCTTCCTCAATCTCGGCCGTCGCCGTTTCCTGCAGGGCGTCGGCCTTGCCGGTGCCGCCGGCCTCGTCGGCATGCCGTTCGGCCGAGCCTTCGCGGCCGAGCCGGAGAAGCCCAAGGAGATCATCGTCCGCGCCTGGGGCGGCTCCTGGGTCGACAGCCTCAAGAAGGGCGTCTCCGACCCCTTCACCAAGGCCACCGGCATCGCCGTCCGCCACGACCTGACCGAAGACAACGAGATCCAGCCCAAGGTCTGGGCCGCCGTGGCGCAGAAGCGCGTGCCGCCGATCCACATCAACTGGGACACGACGACCAACGCCACCAAGTCGGCGCTGCGCGGGGTGACGGAAGACCTTTCCGATCTGTCCAACCTCGCCAACGTGACCGAGCTTGCCAAGCCCGTCGGCCTCGATGGCTATCCGATCGTCAACACCTACGGCTACGTCTACGTTCTGGCCTACCGCCCGAGCGCCTTCCCGAACGGTGCGCCGAAGTCGTGGAAGGATCTGCTCGATCCGAAGTTCAAGGGGCGCATCGCCCTCTACAACGACGGCATCGGTTTCCACTTCCCGGCCCAGGTGGCCGGCGGCGGCAAGCTGGAAGACATTCCCGGCAACATGCAGCCGGCCTGGGACTTCATCGCCAAGGTGAAGGAGCAGTCGCCGCTGCTCGGCGAGGACCCCGACTTTACCGCCTGGTTCCAGAAGGGCGAGATCGACGTGGCCTGCACCATTTCCACCAACGCCCGCGAAGCCAAGGCGAACGGTGTCGACATCGCCTGGACGGTGCCGGAAGAGGGCGCCAAGTACGACACCGACGGCCTGTGGATCCCCAAGGGACTGCCGGAGAACGAGCTCTACTGGGCCAAGCAGTACATCAACTTCGCCATCACCAAGGATGCGCAGCAGGTGTGGCTCGACGGTCTCGGCCTGCCGGGCGTCGTGCCGGGCGTCAATCCGCCGGCCGATCTGGTTGGTGATCCGTCCTATCCGACCACCGAAGCCGACTTCAAGAAGCTGATCCGCATCTCCTCCAAGGTGCAGGTCGAGCACGAGAGCGAGTGGTTCGGCAAGTTCAAGGAAATCATGCAGGGCTGATCGCCGCCGTTACCGAACAGGTCCGCCGCCCGTCGGCGGCGGGCCTTCCTTTCAGAAAATCAGACAGACAATGCGTCCGAGCCGTACTTCCTATCCTCTCTCCTGGCGCCTGATGGACGCCCTCGAGGCGGTGGCAGCCGCCCTTTGGCCGCGCAGCCTCTCGGCGGCGGTGCCCTGGCTGATGCTGATGCCGGCCATCGTCCTGGTCGGTCTCCTCGTCCTCGGCCTGTGGGACATGGCCGACGGTTCGTTCCGGACGCTCGACACCGCGACCTTCCTGCCGTCCGACGACTATTCGCTCGCCAATTACGATCGCGCCTTCACCGAGAAGCTGTTCTTCACGGTGGCCAGTCGCAGCCTGATCGGTTCGCTGATCGTGACCGTCGTCACGCTCGTCTTCGCCTTCCCCTATTCCTACGTCATGGTCCGGACACGCTCGGCCGCCTTGCGCAAGTTCCTGCTGATCGCCCTGTTCCTGCCCTTCTTCATCGGCCAGGTGGTACGCGCCTATGGCTGGCTGATCATCCTGGGTTCGCAAGGCATGGTCAACGAGGCGCTCGGGCTCGTCGGCGTGGCGCCGATCCGCCTCCTCTACAACTATCCGGCCGTCCTGTTCGGCCTCGTGCAGTACATGCTGCCGTTCGCCGTTCTGATGCTGGCACCGGCGCTCACCGCCATTCCCGAAGAGATGGAATCGGCGGCCGGCTCGCTCGGCGCCAACTGGGTGCGCACCTTCATCCACGTGGTGCTGCCGCTTTCCAAGCCCGGCTTCATCGGTGCCGGTCTGGTGGTGTTGACGCTGTCGCTGACCGATTTCGCCATTCCGGCCATTCTTGGCGGTGGCTCGCAGGACTTCATCGCCAACGCCATCTACGACCAGTTCTTCCGCACCTCCGACCAAGGGATGGGCGCGACGCTGGCGCTGCTGCTGGTGGCCGTCGGTTCGATCATGGTCGGCGTGGTGTTCGCGTTGTTCGGGGCCGGCACCTTGGCCATGGGGAGGTCGAAATGAAGGGCGACCGTTCCAAGGCCGTGACGCTCTGGGCCTTCGTCATCGTCGCGCTGGTCATGCTGTCGGCGCCGACGCTCGTCGTGCTGGGCGCTTCGTTCACGGCCGGCAACATGCTCACCTTTCCGCCCGAGGGGCTGTCGCTCAAGTGGTATGCGCAGATCGCCGGCGCCACCGATCTCCGCGATGCCTTCCTGCGCTCGCTGATCGTCGCCTCCATCTGCACCGCGATCTCCATACCCACGGGAACGCTGGCCGGCATCGCCCTTGCCAAGTATCGCGTGCGCTTCGCCTGGGGTGTTCAGGTCTATTTGCTCCTGCCGTTCACCGTACCGCTGATCGGCTCGGGCATCGGCCTGATGCTGATCTTCGGCAAGTGGGGGCTGCTCGGCCAGCTCTGGCCGGTGGGCGTCGCCTGCGCGGTGATCAACCTGCCCTTCATGATCTGGGCGGTGACGGCAAGTGCCGCCAGCCTCGACCCCGATCTCGAACTCGCCGCCGCCAACTGCGGCGCGCCGCCGCTCTCCACCTTTCTCGCGGTGACCGTGCCGGCGGTGACGCCCGGCATCATCACCGGCGCGCTCCTGATGTTCATCCTGGCGCTCAACGAGTTCCTGGTGTCGCTGCTTCTGGTCGACGCGCGCATCGTCACGCTGCCGGTGCAGATCTACAACTCCATCCGCTCGATCATCACGCCCGACCTCGCTGCGATTTCCGTGGTGTTCATTGCCGTCGCGGCGATCGCCATCGCGCTGCTCGACTGGCTGGTCGGGCTGGATATCTTCCTGAAATCGAAATGAAGGCGTGAAAAACGCCCTGCCGTTCAAGGACTGCTGCCATGACCGACGTTTCCTTCCACGACTACGCCAAGCTTGACGCCGAAGGCCGCGCCGCCCTGCTCAAGCGCTCGGAAACCGACCTCACCTTCTTCCTCGACAAGGTCGGCCCGATCATCGAGGCGGTGAAGACGGAAGGCGATGCGGCGCTCCACCGCTTCGCCCGCGATCTCGACAAGGCCGAGGTTAAGCCCGGTGCGCTCAAGGCATCCGAGGCCGAGTTCGACGCCGCCTTCAAGGCTGTTGAGCCTGAAGTGGTGGAGGCGATCCGCTACGGCATCGAGAACATCCGCCGCTTCCACGAGGAGCAGAAGCCCGAGGCGATGTGGCTGAAGGAAATCCGCCCCGGCGCCTTCGCCGGCGACCGGGTGACGCCCATCAAGTCGGTGGCGCTCTACATTCCGCGCGGCAAGGGCGCCTTCCCGTCGGTGACCATGATGACGGCCGTGCCGGCCGTGGTTGCCGGCGTGCCGGATCTCGCCATCGTCACCCCGCCGACGCCGGATGGCTCGGTCGACGCGGCGACGCTGGTTGCAGCCCGCCTCGCCAGTGTTGAGACGGTCTACAAGGTTGGCGGCGCGCAGGCTGTCGCGGCCGTCGCCTTCGGCACGGAGACTGTGAAGCCGGCGCTGAAGATTGTCGGCCCCGGCAGCCCGTGGGTGGTGGCGGCCAAGCGACTGCTGTCCGGCGTCATCGACGCCGGCCTGCCCGCCGGTCCGTCGGAAGCGATCATCTTCGCCGACGATACCGTGCACGGCGGTCTTGCCGCGCTTGACGTGTTGATCGAGGCCGAGCATGGGCCGGATTCGTCGGCCTATATCGTCACCCACTCGCGCCGGGTTGCCGAGGAGGCATTGGCCGCGCTGCCCGAGCATTGGGCGCGCATGACGCCGCAACGGGTCGAGTTCTCCAAGAAGGTGCTCGGCGGTGCCTTTGGCGGCATCATCCTGACCTCCTCGGTCGAGGAGAGCCATGCCTTCGTCAACGCCTATGCGCCGGAGCACCTTGAGATCCTGTCCACCGACCCCTACGCCCATCTCGGCAAGATCACCGAGGCGGCGGAGATCCTGATGGGCCCGTATACGCCGGTGTCCATCGCCAACTTCGGTCTCGGCCCCAATGCCGTGCTGCCCACCAGCCGCTGGGCGCGCACCTGGGGACCGCTGTCGGTGTTCGACTTCGTCAAGCGTGCGTCGATCGGCTACGTGACGGCCGGGGCCTATCCGGAACTCGCCCACGCCGCCCGGGTGCTGGCGCGCTACGAGGGCTTCTCGTCGCACGAACAGGCGGTGTCGTCGGTGCGCGACGCCTATCTCAAGGGCTGAGCGATGACGGCATCGAGCCGCACCGCCGAGATCCGCCGCCTGGCCGCCAGTGACGAGAGCGCTGCAGAGGCGGCGCTCTCGGTGCTGTTCGCCGACCTGTTCGGCCTTACGGCCGAGGGCGTCGCCATCAACCGCGACCAGTACAGTCTCAACTCGCTGAACGGCTTCTTCTCGGCGGGCGGCGCCGACTATTTCTTCAAGTTCCATCAGGAGGACGGCGAGGAGGCGATGACCGGCGAGTATTATCGCGCCGACATTCTCGCCCGCGCCGGCCTGCCGGTGGACATGCCGGTGTTCGTGTCCAATCTGCCGGGCGAACAGGTGCTGGTCTATCGCCGCCGCTCCGATCCTCGCTTTTCGGATGTGCTCAGGGCACTCGACATCGCCACGCTCGATGGCCGCCGCGATCTTGCCGGTGAAGCGGACGCCGTCGCGGCCGAGCGTGGCCTCGATGCGGCGATCGCGCGGGTCTATCTCGACAGCTTGCATCCGGTCACCGCGAGAGAGGCCGCGGCCGAACCGATCCACCGACTGTTTCACGATCGGCTGGTCGACATGCCTGGCCGACGCTTTCCCGGGGGGCGCCTTTCGGGCTTCTATCTCGGCAAGACCGTGCGTCTGCCGGGCGTGGAACTCGGCTGGGACGATTTCGCGGCCCGGCGCCTTGTGGTCAACGGACGGGCCTACCGCCGGACGATCGGCGACCTGTTCGAAGCGGCCGGTCGGCGCTTGACCCCCGATAAACTGGCCGATGCCGGTGGCGTGGTGGCGCATGGCGATGCCCATAACGCCAATGTCTGGTACAGCCAGGGCACGGATGGGTCGATGCTCAGCTTCTACGACCCGGCCTTTGCCGGCGAGCACGTGCCGGCCTTGATCGCCGAAGCCAAGGCCACCTTCCACAATGTGTTCGCCCACCCGCTGTGGCTCTACGATCCGGCGGAAGCGACACGGCGGTTCTCGGCGGCGGTGCGGCTTGGCGACGGCATCCTGGCGATCGACACCGACTGGGCGTTGACGCCGGTGCGGCGGGCGCTGCTCTCGGCCAAGGCGGAGCTCGTCTGGAAGCCTCTGCTCCTCGATCTCAAGGCGCGCGGCCTGCTGCCGGCCGACTGGCGGGAGGTGATCCGCCTTGCGCTATTCCTCTGCCCGACGCTGGTCATGAACCTGAGGGCAGGGGCGGCGACGCACACGGAGACATCCTCGGCGATCGCCTTTGCCGTTGCCGCGATGGTGGGCGCCGAGCCCGAGGCCGGCGAGGACGAAATGTCCGCTTTCCTTGACGCCATCGATCCCGACAGGTAGGGCAAGGCCGGTTCGGCTTGGCTGGGTGAGTTCACTGCGCGGCCATCGCCCTCACCTCGTCGGCTCCGGTCGCTCGGAGAGCGGCGGCCGCGACTGCCTCGCACCTCGCCAAGGTCAGTGCCGACAGCGTTGCCTTGATCTCTGGAATGGCGGCCGGAGCGACCGAGAGTTCGCGCACGCCGAGCCCGACCAGGATCGGCGCCGAGACCGGATCGGACGCCGCGCCGCCGCAGACCGCCAGAAGGCGCCCGCGTCTCGTCGCCCCTTCGGCAGCGAGCTTTATCAGGCCGAGCACGCCGGGATGCAGGGCATCGATGCCGGGCGCGACCGTCGGATTGCCACGGTCCATGGCAAGCGCATACTGCGTGAGATCGTTGGTGCCGACCGAGAAGAAGTCGCAGACCTCGGCGAGCTGCGCCGCGGCGACGGCGGCGGCTGGAATCTCGATCATGGCGCCGATCTCGATCGCCTCGACGCGGCCAAGGGTGCGCCGTTCTTCGTCGACGATGGCGCGGACGGCGATCATTTCGGCCACCGAAGCCACCATCGGCACCATGATGCGGGCGACGCCATAGGGTTTCACGCGCAAGATGGCGCGCACTTGCGTGCGCAAGAGGTCCGGCTGGACGAGGGATACCCGTACGCCGCGCAGGCCAAGGAACGGGTTGTCCTCTCTCGGCAGCGGCAGGTAGGCCAGCGGTTTGTCGCCCCCGACGTCAAGGGTGCGGATGATCAGCGGCCGGCCGCCGAGCTCGTCGGCTACGGACTGATACTGGGCGAGCTGTTCGTCCTCGCTGGGCGCCGAGGAGCGCTTCTGGAACAGGAACTCGGTTCGCAGCAGGCCGCAGCCCTCGGCGCCCTCGCCGACGGCCAGTGCGCCTTCGCCCACTTCGCCAAGATTGGCGAAGATCTCGATGCGGGTGCCATCGGCCAAGTGACAGTCCGCATGGGCATTGGCGCGCTGGATGGCCCGGCTGTCGGCCCACTCGCCGATCCGCCTCGTGGCCACTTCCAGGGCCTGATCGCTTGGGAAGACCGTGATCTGGCCGAGGCCGGCGTCGACCACCACGGTGGCGCCATCGGGAACGCGGTCGGCGTCGGCACCCAATGCGACCACGGTGGGAATGCCGAGGCCGGCGGCGATGATCGCTGCGTGCGATGTCGGTCCACCGTTTCGCATTAGCAGGGCCGCGATGTGACCCACCGCAAGTCCGGTCATTTCCGACGGCAGTATCTCGTCGGCGAACACGATGGAGCCGGCTGGCAGCGCCGACAGGCCGGAGATGCCCGAACGGCCGGCCAGCGCGGCCAGTACTTGTGCCGCGATATCGCGCATGTCGGCGGCACGCTCGGCCATGCGGGCATCCGAAAGCGAGGCGAGCAACTCGGCCTGACCGACGCAGGCGGCGTTCCATGCCCATTCCGCCGAACGGCCGGCGGCGATGTCGGCTTCGGCCGCCTCGATCAGGCCGGGGTCGTCGAGCAGTTCTCGATGGGCGGCGGCAATGGCGCCGTGAGGGCCGTTGGCTTCGACGGCAAGGCGCGCTTTCACCATTGCCAGCGCGGCGGCGAGGCGCTGGCGTTCGGAGGTCGCACCGACGCCGTTGCGCGGCAGGTCGACTACATCGCGATTGCGCCGCGTCACCGGGCCGGCGGCGAGGCCGACCACGGCCGAGCGGCCACGGATGACGGTGTTGGCTCCGGGCTCGAAGTCGGGCTCTCTCTCCGCCCCGGACCGCTGGGCGCTGTCGGCGAGGTTCGAAACGGGAAGCGTCGTTTCGTCATCCGGTGCCGGCCTATCGGCGATGGGATCGCCGAGGCCGGACAGGACGAGATCGAGCAGATTGTCGGCCGTGGCCTCTGCGCCCGGTCCTTCTATCCGTATCTCCAGAAGGTCGCCGAAACGCGTGCCGAGGCCCATCAGGGCGACCACGCTCTTGGCGTTGGCGGTGTTGCCGCGGCAGGTGACGGTTACCGCGCCGCCGTGCGCCTTGGCAGCGTTGGCGAACACCGCCGCCGGGCGAGCGTGCAGGCCGTGGGCGATGGAGAGCGGCAGCGACAGTTCGGCCAACTGGCCATCGGACGCGGCGTCGGCCGACCGATTGTCCACCGGCTCGACCGTCATCACCGGTTCGCCAAAGGCGACGTCGCGGCCGGTTACCGTCGAAACGACGGAAAAGGCCTCGCCGTTGGCCACCACCATCATCGACACCATGGAGGTGACGTTCGGCTTGATGGTGGCGATGTCGAAGCTGACCAGTCGGTCGCCGGCCGACACTCTCTGCCCTTCGACGACATGCACCGTGAAGCCGGCGCCGCCGAGGTTGACGGTGTCGACGCCGAGATGGATCAGCACCTCGGCGCCACCGTCGGACCTGACCGTCACAGCGTGGCCCGACGCATGCGTCGCGGCCACGGTACCGTCGCACGGGGCCCTCAGCTCGCCCACTCTCGGATCGATCGCGATTCCCTTGCCGATCAGGCCGGCCGCGAACACCGGGTCGGGACTGTTGGCGAGCGGCATGCTGCGGCCGGCGAGCGGGGATAGCAACTGAAGAGCGGACACGGTGGGCCTCATCTGCTTGGGTCGGCTACTCGGGTGGTGGCGTCAATCGCCGAGGATCGAGACGCCGTTGCTGGCGATGACGGCCTTGTAGTGGTGGAAGCTCTTCTTGCGCCGCCGCTGGAGCGTGCCGTGGCCTTCGTTGTCGCGGTCGACATGGATGAAGCCGTAACGCTTCTTCATCTCGCCGGTGCCGGCACTGACGATGTCGATGGGTCCCCACCACGTGTAGCCGATCATCTCGCAGCCATCGGCGATGGCCTCGGCGATCTCGCGCAGGTGGCTGTCGAGGTAGGCAATGCGGTAGTCGTCCTCGATGCTGCCGTCGTCCTTGATGACATCGACGGCGCCAAGGCCGTTCTCGACGATGAACAGCGGCTTCTGATAGCGGTCCCATAGCTCGTTGCAGACATAGCGCAGGCCCTTGGGATCGATCGCCCACCCCCAGTCGGACTTGGTAAGATAGGGGTTGTCGATGCCGTCGATGCCGCCGGTATGTCCCATGACGGGCAGGTCGGCGGTGAAGGTGGTGGTTGAGTAGTAGCTGAAGCCGAAGAAGTCGGCGGTGTGGGCCTTGATGACGTCGAGGTCGCCGTCGGCGATTTCAAGCTGGATGCCGGCCTCGGCGAACAGGCGCCAGGCGAAACTGGGGTAGGCGCCGCGCAGCAGAACATCCGAATAGAGCAGGGTGCGGCGGCGCACCTGCATCGTGGCGAAGACGTCATCCGGCTTGCAGGTGGCGGGATAGATGCCGCCCATCTGCAGCATGCAGCCGAACCTGGCCGACGGCGCCAGTTCGTGGCAGGCCTTGGCGGCGAGTGCCGAGGCCACGAACATGTGGTGCGTCGCCTGGAAGATCATCGTCTGCCTGGCGGCTTCCGAAAGGCCCTCGGGGATTTCGATGGCGGCTGCGGCCAGCGGGATAACCGAGGCCATGTTGATCTCGTTGAAGCCCATGAAGTGGCTGATCTTGCCGCCGAAGCGCTTGAAGATGATGCGGACGTAGCGCTCGAAGAACGCGATCAGCTTGCGGCTCGTCCAGCCGCCGTAGGCACGGATCAGATGCACCGGCGTCTCGTAGTGCGATAGGGTGACGACGGGCTTTATGCCGTGTTTCAGCATTTCGTCGAAAAGGTTGTCGTAGAAGGCGAGGCCCGCCTCGTTCGGTTCCTGTTCGTCACCCTTCGGAAAGATTCGGCTCCAGGCGATCGAGGTTCTGAGGCACTTGAAGCCCATCTCGGCGAACAGGGCGATGTCCTGGGGATAGCGATGGTAGAAGTCGATCGCCTGGTGGGACGGATAGTAGGCGGCTGGGTCGACGGTCGCATCGATCTTGCCGTGCAGGAGGCCGCCTCGCGTCAGATCCGACAGAGACAGCCCCTTGCCGCCCTCGTTCCAGCCGCCTTCTGCTTGATTGGCAGCGATGGCGCCGCCCCAGAGGAAGTCTTGTGGGAAGCTCAGAGTCGTCATGATGGGAGTCCTTGTCTTGCGTTGCGTGTCGGGCGGGGGGAGGCCGGTACGGGAAGACTTGGGCGCAAAAAAACCCGAGCAGCCGGATCCCTCCGGCTGGCTCGGGTGTTGCCCGCGTAGCGGTCACAATCCCGTATCGGCGACAGGCGCCGCGTTATTTGTCTGAAGGCTAATGACGATGGAACGCAGCTGTCAAGGGAGGGTGTGGGGCGTCCGCAATTCGCCGGAGTGGCTGCTCTGGTTCGTCCCTCAGGCGACACCGGGTTTGTCGACGGCGGTCATGCGCTGGATGTGCAGAGCCAGATAGACCGTTTCATCGTCGCCGATTTGCCAGCCCATCTTGCTCGTCAGATGATCCGCGATGCGCGTGGCGCAGGTGAAGGCGCGCGGCTCCTCCCGACGATAGGACTTCGCCAATTCGGCGATCAGCGGCGCATGCTTGCTGCCGGCGAGGTGGCTCAGGAACAGATAGCGCAGGTGCGTCGCAAAGCGGGCTTCGCTGTAGGGAGGGCGCGCGGCGAAGGCGGGGCCGTACTCGTCGGCGATGATGGCGAGGATGTCGCGGATGAGCCGGGCGGTACGCACCGCTTCGCTCAGCACTTGGGCGCCGGCCTGGGCGTTGACGAAATGCAGTGCGAGCGGCACCGCTTCGCCTTGCGGCAGCTGGATGCCGGAATGCCGGTGGATCACGTCGAGCGCATGCAGGCCCAGGTTGACCTCGCGCAGGTAGAGGATGCGCACTTCCCATTCGAGCGGATTGTCAAGCATCTGACCGGCGACGGCTCGTCGGAGGGCAATGGAAATGTGGTCGGCGAGCGCAACGGTGGCCCTGCGGTCGAGCTCCAGGCCGAAATCGGGGCCGAGGGCCAGGATCTTCTCGGCAACGGCGATGAGTTCCGGTGGAATGTCGGCAATACGCTCGGCCAACTGTTCCGGCGTCCCGGTCGCTTCGGGCAGGAAGCGCCGTTCGACCAGCGTCTGGTCCAGGCGATCGCCGGGGCGGGCCTGGAACGCCAAGCCTCGCCCTTGAACCACCAGTTCATGGCCGGTGTCGTCCTTTACGAGGGCGACGTTGTTGTTGAATACCTTGACGATCCGCATGGAAGCCCCCCTCCCGCAGTGTCCGCGTTTCCCCGGACTGTCGCGCCAATCAGCCCAGCGACTGGCAAACACAAAAAAACCCGACTCCGCGCTCTCCCGGCACGGTGTCAGGTTTTGCCCGCCGAAGCGGTTACAATCCATTTTGCCAACATATCTTGCGGCGAAATCCAACGCAATCCCAACTGTGAGCGTCCGAAGGTTTCTCGCGAAAGGTCTTTGGTTGCAAAGAGGCGCGCTTTGTCTTGCGTCGACAGTACAGCCACCCCGAACTTGTGGTCTTTCAGAAGACCATGGACTCTACGAGGACAAATGCTTACTTGACGCTCCGGTAACCGCCAATTAGCCTTGATGCAAGCTGGCAGTGCGCCAGATGGATGTCGGGATTGTAACCGCGATCGCGGGCAAAACCTGGGTTCGACCGAATGTCGGTCGGCTCAGGTTTTTTTTTGCCCGTTTGGCAGTCAAAGCGGCTCCGCATCCGTCGAACGCTGTGCAGCGAGGAACCTGCAAGTCTCTTTGGGGGGATTACCGTGTCGAATGATCTGAATGGGATGGCAAAGGCCATCGTCGCCGCTGTCGGCGGCGAGGCCAACGTGAGCGCGCTGGTGCACTGCGCCACCCGGCTCCGCTTCACGTTGAAAGACGAGGCGAAGGCCGACAAGGCCGCCTTGCAGGCGATCAAGGGGGTCGTCGCCGTGGTGCAGAGCGGCGGCCAGTATCAGGTGGTGATCGGCAACACCGTCCCGGACGTGTTCGATGCCATCAGCAAGGTGACGAGCATCAATGCCGACGCGAAGCCGGCTCAGGTGCAGGCCACCGAAGCGGCCGTTCCGGGCGAAAAGGCAGGCGCAGGCAAGACACCCAAGCAGTGGCTCGACGTGGCGATCGCCACCATTTCCGGCATCTTCGCGCCGATGCTGACCGCGCTGTGCGGCGGCGGCATGCTGAAGGGCCTGATGATGATCGCTACCGCCGCCGGTTGGCTCGATCCGGCCTCAGGGACGCACGCCGTGCTCAACGCGGCGTCGGACAGCGTGTTCTACTTCCTGCCGATGTTGCTCGCCGTCACCTCGGCTCGCCGCTTCGAATGCAACCCCTATGTGGCCATGGTGATCGCCGGCGCGCTCATCTATCCCGACATCATCGCGCTGGCCAAGGCGGGCGGCTCGACCACGATGTTCGGGATTACGTTCGTTCCGATCAACTACACGTCGACGGTCATTCCGATCATCCTTGCCATCTACGTGATGTCGAAGCTCGAGAAGTTCAGCATCGGTATCCTGCACTCCGCCGTGCGGCCGTTCCTCGGTCCGATGATTTCCATCGGCCTGATCGTTCCGGCGACGCTGCTGGTCATCGGCCCGGCCGCGACCATGCTGAGCGGCGCCTTCGCTTCGGCCTATATCTGGCTGTTCGGCGTCAATCCGATCCTGGCCGGCGCCATTTTCGGCGGTCTTTGGCAGATCCTGGTGATTTTCGGCCTGCATTGGGGGCTCGTCCCGGTCATGCTCAACAACCTGACGGTGTTCAAGCAGGACGGCCTCGCCGCCTCGGTCACGCCCGCCATCTTCGCCCAGGCCGGCGCAACGCTCGGCGTGTTCCTGAAGACCAGGGATCCCCAGATGAAGGCGATCGCCGCCGCTGCCGCCGCCTCCGGCATCTTCGGCATCACCGAGCCGGCAATCTACGGCGTCAACCTGCGCTTCAAGCGTCCCTTCATCATCGGCATCGTCGCCGGCGTTCTGGGCGGCGCGGTGGTTGCGGTGGCGGGCGCCGCCTCCCATGCCATGGCTCCTCCGGGACTGCTGACCTTGCCGGTGTTCATGGGCGAGGGCTTCGTCACCTTCCTGATCACAGTCGCCGTAGCCTACTTCGGCGCCGCCATCGCCACCTATCTGTTCGGCTACAATGACCGCATGCTGGAGGCCGAGAAGAAGGGCTGAGCGACTCAGTTCGCATCAGACGGGAAGCGGCGCGGCTCCTTCGGCAGCCGCGTCGTGCCTTTTGATGAATGCTCCGGGCGTTTGGGGAGGATGGTTGCTCCGAGGAGATTGAAAGCGGTGCTGGAGGCCCGCCGACAAGGGAGGACCCATTCATGGAACTCCGGAAAGAAACAGTTGCGTCGCGGCTCGCTGCGACTCTGGTGGGCGCGCTGCTGCTCACCATCCCCCTTTGGGCGGAGCCGACCGCCGGAGCGCCGTCCCACCGTCAGGGGACCGTCCAGGATCTGGAGTCCGGCAAGGTTTCCGGAAGCGAAGTCAACGACGGCGCAACCCTGCTTTGGCTCGGCATTCCCTATGCTGAGCCGCCGGTCGGCGCCCTTCGGTTGAAGGCGCCTCAGCCGCTGGCAGCGTCATCGGGCAGCTTTGATGCGACCAGGGGCGACGCTCTCTGTCCGCAGCTTCAAGCCGGCAAGCTCGTGGGCAGGGAAGACTGCCTGACGCTCGACATCTACCGCCCCAACAGCCCGGAGACCGGATTGCCGGTGCTGGTCTACATCCACGGAGGCAACAATCAGGGCGGTACCAGCCAGGAGCTCGACGCTAAACACCTCGCTGTGACAGTCAACGCGGCGGTCGTCTCCGTCAACTCCCGGCTTGGATTGCCTGGGTTCAACGGCCTGCCGGCGCTCAAGACCGGCAGTGCCGAGGAAAACTCGGGCAACGTCTCGCTTCTCGACATCTCGCAGTTGGGGGAATCGGCGACAAGCGGTCCGTCGCTGCTCGTGGTCGACGCCAATGCGGAGAAGGCCGTCATCGAGATGACCGAGGAGCGGATGCGTTACGACGACGTCCTGGCACAGATGGAGGCCGACGGGTCGATCCCCGAGGTGGACAAGCGGGATCTGATCGAGAACGTGCTGAACGGCCGCTGGTTCAGCGGCGCCTCGACCGGCACTTCCACAATGGCTCGCCCTGGATCATCGAGTAACTAGGCAACTGGCGACCCCGCATCGTATCTTGCGGTGCGCTCTTCAAAAGAAAAGGGAGCGGCGCCGGTGGCTTCCGCTCCCCTCGATGTCGTGGGAAGGCGCCGGGGGCGCCTTCCGAAAAGCAGCCTCAGGCGGCAGCCTGCATGCAGGAGCCCGACGGGCAGACTTCGGCGCACTGCTGCGTGTCGAAGTGGCCTTCGCACTCGGTGCACTTCTTGGCGTTGATCGAGTAGACCTTGCCCTTGTGGCTGATCGCCTTGTTCGGGCATTCGTCTTCGCAGGCGCCGCAGGAGGTGCAGGTGGAGGTGTCAATCATAAAGGCCATGGGTGTCACTCCTCTTGGTTGTCCAACGGGGCGCGGTTGTCCGTTTTGTGTGCCGCCCCGATTTCTGTTTGCCGGGAGCAATCGGATTGCATCCTTGCTCTCGGCAGAGTTTTCGCGCTTTTGCGTGATCAGGAAAGTTGGCAACTTCCCTGATGACCGTCCTCAGCGTTCCGTGCAGGAAAGGCAGGGATCGATGCTGTTGACGATCATGGCGATGTCCGCGACCTTGGCGTCCTGCAGCATGAAGCGCAGGCTGTCCCAGTTCATGAACGTCGGAACGCGCCACTTGACGCGCTCTGGCTGGGGCGTGTCGTTGGTGCGGAGATAGTAGATCACCTCGCCGCGCGGCGCTTCGCTGCGGGTCACCGCCTGTCCGGGCGGGATGTCCGGGCGGTCGTTGATGTTGACCGGGCCGCCGGGCAGGTCGCGCAGGCAGACGCGCAACAGGTCGATCGAGGTCAGGATTTCCTCGAGGCGGACCATGGCGCGCGACCAGACGTCACCGTCGGTCAGCGAGTGCACCACCAGCGGCAGGCGATCGTAGGCGGCGTAGGGCGCTTCGCGGCGCACGTCGTAGTCGACGCCGGACGCGCGGGCCACCGGACCGACGACGCCGCAGGTGATGGCGTCGGCGTGGGTGAGTACGCCCACGCCCTTGGTGCGGCGAAGGATCGAGCCGTTGGTCTTGAAGGTCTTGATGATGTCCTTCGTCTCGGTCTCGATCTTGGCCAAGGCGCTGAGGATATAGGCGATCGACTTGTCGTCGAGGTCGTAGCGGACGCCACCGATGCACATGGCGCCGATGTCCTGGCGGTTGCCGAAGATCGACTCCAGCATGTCCTGGCCGATCTCGCGCACCTGCATCATGTGCATGAAGTAGGTTTCGTAGCCAACGAGGTGCACCAGGAGCGCCACGTTGAACAGATGCGAGGTGACGCGCTTCATCTCGTCGGCGACGGTGCGCAGGTAGATGCCGCGCTCGGGGACCTCGATGCCGGCGATCTTCTCGGCCGCCATGGCGAAGGTCTGCGGGTGGCTGTTGGAGCACAGCGAACAGATGCGCTCGGTCAGCACCACGTTCTGGTACATCGAGCGCTTGGTCGTCAGGTACTCGATGCCGCGGTGGGCATGGCCGGCGTTGATGTCGATGTGGCTGACGGTTTCGCCCTGCACATCGATCTTGAAGTACATCGGCTCCTCGAGGGCCACATGCAGCGGGCCGACGGGAATGCTGAAGGTCTCGGGTACGTTGTGCGTGCTCATGCTGCACCCTTCTTTCCGGCGATGAGGCGTTCCCACAGGCCCTTGGTGCTGGCGGCGTTGACCAGCGTGGAGAACGGAATCAGCCGCTCGAGAACGGCGCCGTCGACCGAGGCGTCGAGGAACAGGCGGCGCGGATCGGGATGGTCGGTCACCTTGACGGCGTAGAGTTCCATCATCTCGCGCTCGTGCCAGTCGGCATTGCGGAACAGCGGCGTCAGCGAGGCGATGGAGCCGCCCTGCGGCACGTAAGCGATGATCGTCAGCGCGTCGCCGGCGATGTCGAAGTGATAGTCGATCTCGTAGGAGGTGCCGTCGAGCGGGGTGCCACCGAAGGACTTCGGCGTCTCCTTGGGCTCGGCTTCGGCCTTCTCCTCGCCGTCCTCGTTATCCTCGTCCTCGTCTTCCTCCTCCTCTTCGGGGGCGGAAGGCTGGGTGCAGGTGATCATCGACAGGCGCGCGCCAATGTCCTTGAGCAGGGTGGCGACGGGCGACAGATCGGCAGCGCTGGCGAGACCCAACCAGGCGACGGTGACGCCATACTGGTCGGTTTCGGCCGAGTACTCGACGCCGGCCGGCGCCGCTGCGGTGAGGCGGGCTTCCAGGTCTTGCGGTAGGCGGCTCATGCTGGGACCTTCCGGTTCTTGAGATACTTGGCGCGGCACTTCGGGCAGCGCGCGCGCAGCTCAGTATATTCCTCTGTGCTCAGCGGCGGCTTGGCATTCTTCACCATCGGCGCGGTGTTCAGCGCGGTGGCGCCGCACTCGACACACTTCTGGTTCGGAATGAGGCCATGCTCGACCATGTCGAACTTGTCGGCATTGACGTGGGACAGGTCCCAGTCGTTGGTCTGGTGGATGGCATCCGTCGGGCAATAGAACTCGCAATTGCCGCAGAACACGCAGGTGTTGTGCCAGCAGTCGAAGGTCATGCCGTCGGGCGTCTTGGCGAAGCGGATGGCGTTGGCCGGGCAGACGCGCTCGCAGATGCGGCAGCCTTCGCAGCTCTCCGCCTTGAACTCGATGCGGCCACGCAGGCGCTCGGGCGTGAAGGCCGGCCCCAGGGGGAAGGCCTCGGTCTGAGGGCCCTGCTTCAGGTTGCGGGCGAAAATCGTCAGGAAGTTCATCTTGGGACCTTTCCTCAGAGACGCTCGCGCCAGATGGCAATGGCCTTGGCGACGCCGGCGATGATCGCCTGCGGCCGGGGCGGACAGCCGGGCACGTTGACGTCGATCGGAATGTACTGGTCGATCGGCGCAAGCACGGCGTAGCTTTCGCGGAAGATGCCGCCGGAGATCGGGCAGACGCCGACCGCCACCGTCACCTTCGGATCGGGAATCTCTTCGTACATGCGCAGCACCGCATCCTTGACGCGGACGGTGAGCGGACCGGAGATCAGCACGATGTCGGCGTGCTTGGGGCTGCCGCAGTACTGGCAGCCGAGACGCTCGATGTCGTAGCGGGGGATCAGCGCGGTGGTCGCCATCTCCACGTCGCAGCCGTTGCAGGAGCCGGCGTTGATCCGGTAGATCCAGGGCGAGCGCGTGGCGATCTTCTTGAAATCGGGTATCAGGCCCATCTAGCCCTCCTCAGACCACGACGACGACCGCAAGGCTCGCCACGGCGAGCAGCAGGGGCCACTTCAGGAAAAACACAAAGGCCTGGTCGATGCGCATGCGGCCCATGGACAGGCGGACCGCGGTGATGCCGACCAGCATCAGCACTGCCATCTTGACCAGCCACACCAGGAAGCCGCCGACGATGCCAGCCGGAGCCGCCGGGAAGAACAGGGCGATGCCGAGGCTCAGCACGACCACCTTCTTCAGCGCCGACATGATCTTGAACAGCGCCAGCACCGGGCCGGAGTACTCAAGCAGCGGGCCTTCCAGCACTTCGGTCTCGGCCTCCGGGATGTCGAAGGGAACGATGCCGAGGTTGGCCGGGTAGAAGAAGCAGAAGGCGGCAACCGCCGGCCACATCACCGGGTCGAACAGGAAGGAGCCATGGGTCTGCTGATAGGCGATGATGTCGTTCAGCGAGAAGGTGGCCCAGCCGCCCATGCCCATGCCGGTACGGATGGCGACGGCGGCGGCGATCAGCACCAGCGGGCCTTCGTAGGCGATCATCAGGGCCATCTCGCGGGAGAAGCCGATGGCGCCGTAGGGCGAACCAGAAGCCGAGCCGGCGATCATCAGCACGATGCCGGGGATCATCAGCAGGTAGAGCAGCACCAGCAGGTTGCCGATGGCGGCGTCCGGCGCATAGACCGAGGTGATCGGCACCAGCGCGGCGGCGAGCAGCATGGAGACGACGCCGACGAGCGGGGTGTAGAGGAACACCGTCTCATTGGCAGCGGCCGGCACCATGGTGCGCTTGAAGCCGAGCTTGATGATGTCGAAGAACGGCTGCAGGAGCGGCGGTCCCACGCGGCTCTGCAGGCGGGCGGCGACGCGGCGGTCGACACCCTTCATGGCAAGGCCGAAAGCGAGGGCGAAGACTCCACCTGGGAAGAGGAGCACCGCCAGCAAGATTGCGATCTGGTTGGACATTTTGAGTCTCTCCTCTCCCGTCAGTGCTGTTCTTTGGCCTTGGCGGGCTTGGCCGCCAGGAGGCTGCGGATGGCAGCGGTCGGGGACTCGAACAGGTTGACGGCGCCGACACGACCGCCGGCTTCCGGCAGGAAGTCATTGGGCGTGGCGCCGGCGAAGTGCAGGCCGCTCTTCTGGATGCCGCGGTGAGCCAGGCGCATCCAGGGGATGAAGGCCGCCGCGACGATCAGCACCAGGAGGCTGAGGGCGAGCGGGCTCCAGCCACCGGCACCCGGCAGCGGGCCGAAGATCGAGGCATCGATCGGGGTGAGGCCGAGTTCGGCCTGCATCTTGGCGATCGGCACCAGGGCAAGACCCGGGAAGAAGCCGAGCAGGACGCTGGCGCCCACGAGGATGCCCATCGGCACCAGCATGGACAGCGGCGCTTCCTCGGCCTCGAGGGCCTTCGCCGTCGGCGCGCCCATGAAGGCGGCGTGGGCGAACTTCAGCACGGCGGCGAGGGTGAACAGCGACGACACCATGGCACCGGTGGCAAGCGCCCAGTGGCCACTCTCGAAGGCAGCGGAGAAGATCATCCACTTCGAAGAGAAGCCGTTGAGCGGCGGCACGCCGGCCAGCGACAGGCCTGCGAACAGGAAGAAGCCGAAGGTGATGGGCATCTTCCGGCCGAGGCCGCCCAGTTCGTCGAGCTGGCTGGCATGGCTCTTCACCATGACGGCGCCGGCCACGAGGAACAGCGTGTCCTTCAGGAACATGTGGTTGACGAAGTGGAACAGGCCGCCGGCGACGCCGAGCGAGGTGCCGAGGCAGAGCGCCATCAGCACGTAACCGAGCTGGCTGACCGTGGAGTAGATCAGCAGCAGCTTGATGCCGTTCTGAACCACCGCCATGGCACCGGCATAGACGACGGTGATGCCGGCGATGATGGCGATGATGTCCATCAGGGCGGGAACGCCGCCGATCTCGCCGCCGAGGCGCAGGAACACCGCGCTGCCGCCGAACAGGCTGAACAGCTTCAGCACGCCCCACGGACCGGACTTCAGCAGAACGGCCGAGATGTAGCCGGAGACCGGCGTCGGGGCCGCCGCAGGATGCATCTGCACGTCGATGCGGACGGGCAGCATGGCAGCCTTCATGACGAGGCCGATGAACACCGGGACGATGCCGATGGCCAGCGTGGCGAGCGGCATGTCGAGCGCCTTCTGGCCGATCTCGACGAGATCGAAGGTGCCGGCATGGGCCGCGAGCGCCGCGACGCCCAGGAACATGAAGGAGGCGCCGACGGTGTTGAAGAAGAAGTACTTGAAGCCCTCCTTCCGCGCGACGTCGGATTCCTCATGGATGATGGCCGCCCAGAGCGCCCAGCTCGACATCAGCTCCCAGAAACCGAAGAAGGTGAAGATGTCTTTCGCCGCCGTCATGCCCAGGAGGCCGGCGATCATGATGCCGAAGGCGGCAAAGAAGCGCGGCTGGGCGTGGTTGTGGGCGAGATAGGCGGTGGCGTGCAGCATGTTGAGCGCGCCGACGCCGGCGATCAGCACCGCGAACCAGAAGGACAGCGTGTCGTAGGCCGGGGCGGTGAAGATAACCGCCAGGAAGGCCACGACCAGCACCGCCACGGCAAGCCAACCGGCCTGCTGCACCGACTTGCGGCCGACGAGCCACACCGCCACGGCGCCGAGGAAGGCGATGGTGGCAGGCAGCGTCCAGGTCATGACGAGGCTCGGCAGCGCCGCCGCGGCAAGACCGCTGCGGGCAGCCACTTCGGCACCAACGGCACCGACGAGGTCGAGCTGGAATGAGGGCACGAAGCCGCCGAAGATGATCGCGGCGGCGAGAACGCCGACGGCGACCAGCATCGGAAGCGGTGCTTCCTTGACGCCGGCTTCGCCCTTCCAGGGACGGAAGAACAGCATGCCGACGACGCGGAGATAGTAGACCACGGCGATGATGCCGCCGACCAGGAGGCCGATGGCCACCTCGTAGTGGCCGGCTTCAGCCGCCGCGTAGACCATCAGGAACTTCGAGACGAAGCCCGAGAAGGGCGGCAGGCCCATGATCGACACGGTGGCGAGCGCGTAGCAGCCGGCCGTGAAGGGCATGACGCGGCCGACACCGGCGAGGTCGGCGATGTTGCGCCGGCCGGTCTGCATGATGAAGGCGCCGGCTGCGAAGAACAGCAGGGTCTTCATGACCGCGTGGTTGGTGACGTGCAGCAGGCTGGCGTCGGTGGCGAGCGCCGTGCCGATGCCGAGAACCGCGACGATCTCGCCGACCTGGGCAAGCGTCGAGAAGGCCAGCATCCGCTTGATCTCGGTTTCGAGAAGAGCCCGGATTTCGCCGTAGAGCAGCGTGATCAGGCCAAGGCCGATCAGCACCACCTCGAGGCTGAGGCCCCAACCGGTGAAGGTGGAGAGCGCCGGCACGCCGATGACGATGAACAGCACCTTGACGAGGCCGAACACGCCGGCCTTGGTGAGGATACCGGACAGTGGACCGGAGATGGACGACGGCGCGGCCGGGTGGGCGATCGGCAGCCAGCTATGGACCGGCCACACGCCCGCCTTCACCGCGAAGCCGGCGAAGAAGCACAGCGCGATGACGAGGCCGGACAGCGGCGAGATCGTGCCCACCTTCTCGGCCAGCGCCGCGAACTCGAACGAGCCGATCTCGGCGTGCGTCAGCAGGATGCCGAAGTGCATCAGATAGGCGCCGGAAGCGCACATCATGAAATAGATGAGGCCGGCGCGGAGCGACTTCTGGTTCTGCTCGTGAATGACCAGGAAGTAGGAAGTCCAGGTCATCAGCTCCCAGTAGACGTAGAAGTTGCCCATCTCGTGCGCGGTGGTGAGGCCGAGCAGCGAGCCGATCATCAGGAAGGCGAAGAAGTAGTAGCGGTTGGTCCACTCGGCGCGAGCCATGTAGCCGATCGAGTAGACGATCATCACGGCGGTGATGCCGGCGAAGACCAGCGCGAAGACGCGCGAGGCCGGATCGAGGCTGGTGTCGAACACTACGAGGGCCAGCGTCGCGACGGCGAGGATCACGGCACCGATATCGCGGGCGCGGGTCGAGACATGGCCGAGACCATAGACCACGAAGCCGCCGATATAGGGAACGAGGACCAGCAGCGACCAGGGCGACTCGAACTCGGGAACCCCGCCAACAGCGCCGGCCAGTACTTCGGCGGCATGCTGGAAGGGCAGCGGGAACACCGAGATCAGCGCGGTGACGGCCGCAAGCGCCCAGGCGATCGGCAGGGCGAGAGCCGGGGCGCTGTTGAGCTCGACGCGGCGCGCCGGATGCTCGAGGCAGACGCGCTGGATCACCACCAGATAGTAGTAGGCGGCGACGATCGAGGCGGCCGTGCCGATGAGCGCGATGGCCCAGTGGCCCTGCTCGATGGCGGCATAGAGCACCAGGAACTTGGAGAAGGATCCCTTGAACGGCGACAGCCCCATCACGGAGAACATGCCGAAGCCGAACAACGTGGCCGCCACCGGCATGCGGTGACCCGAGCCGGCGAGGTCTTCGAGGCGCGAGGAGCCGGTGCGGCGGATGATGTACCAACCGGCGGCGATCACGAGGCCACGCATGATGACCTGATAGCCAAAGTGCATGTAGGCACCGGTCAGGCCGGCTTCGCCACCGAGGCCGATGCCGATCAGGATGTAGCCGATCTCGGCAACGGTCGACCAAATGACGACGCGTACCAGGCTCGGCAGGCTCATGAGGGCGGCGACTTCACCGAAGAACAGGAAGATCGCGCCCATCCAGGCCAGCGCCATCGGGTCGATCTGAGTGAGGGAGAGCATGAGAGGAGATCCTTCCGCAGACATGCATCTTGGCTGTCATGGATGACGTTAATCACAGCATCCACTAGGGTATGTCGGCTAGCCGACATATACGCATTCCCACGACGCCAATGCTTTGCTGCCGGAAGTAAAAATGATATTTACATTCATATTATTGTCGGAATATAAACGGCAATAAAATCAGCTGTTTGGTTCGTTATCTGCCGTTCGGGTCCGTCTCGAATCGCGCGCTTCAAAAGGATTTAAGTGGCGATTTGAAGGCGTTTTCTAAGTAGTATGTCCGATACAGCTTTGTGCATTCCCGCCATGCAGAATCCAAGGGATTCCCTTTTGTTGCGAGTGGCTTGCAACAAAAGGCCGGAAAATTCGTCATTTCACGAACAAGTATTCCCACCGAGGCATCGATTGGGATAGATGAACCGACAGACTAGAGAGGACGTGTCGATGCATGAAACCGCGGTCGTCGAAGGGCTGATGCGCATCCTGACCGATCACGCCAAGCAAAATGGCGTCGATCGGGTGGTTGCCGTTCGACTGAAGATCGGCAAGCTGCGCGGCATCGACAGCCGGCAGATCCGGCTGGCTTTCGAGATCTTCGCGGAAGGCACCCTGGCGGAGGGCGCGCGGCTCGACATCGACGAGGTCGGCGTGACGGCGAAGTGCCGCACCTGCGGCACCGTGTTCGCGGTGGAGAAGTACCAGTTCGTCTGCTCGGGCTGCGGCGGCTCGGACGCGGACGTGCTGACCGGGCGCGAGCTCTATATCGAGAGCTTCGAGGCCGCGAAGGGTTAACGGGGTGGTGTTTCACTTGTCCGCAAGGTCGATCTTCACTATATTGCTAGCATGAATAGCAAGCACAAGAAGGCTCTGGTCTCGGTTTTCGCCGAACCGGTCTCGGGCACGATCGCTTGGGCCGATATTGAGGGGCTTCTTGTTGCCGTGGGTTGTCGTGTGATCGAGGGTGCCGGCTCACGGGTCAGGTTCGAAAGGGATGGCGTCATCGCCAGCTTTCATCGGCCTCACCCGGAGAAGGAGGCCAAGAGATACCAAGTGCGGGATGCCCGCGAGTTTCTGTCGAAGCTGGGAGTGGAGCCATGAGCGGCATGACCTACAAGGGCTATCATGCCCGTGTCGAATTCGACGCCGCCGATGAGATCTTCGTGGGTCGCGTTGCGGGACTCAGCGATGTCGTCGGGTTCCACGCGGAAACGGTTGAAGACCTCAAGGCAGCGTTCCGAGACGCGGTCGACGACTATCTCGAAACCTGTCGGACGATCGGTAAGGCGCCGCAGAAACCTTATTCCGGTCGGGTAATGTTCCGCATCTCTCCGGAAGTTCATGCCAAGGCGGCCACCGCCGCCGAGCTCTCGGGCAAGAGCCTCAACGAGTGGGCGGAAGCTGCTCTTGCGGAGGCGGCGGCAAAGCTGGTCGCGTGACCGAAACGGAGACTCGCTCAGGAGCGCCCCATCGCCTGCCGCCGTTCGGCAAGGCGATCGAAGATCCATTGCGTCCAGGCATCGAGGCCGGCGCCCTTCTTGGCGGAGACTTCCAGCACCGGGCCGGGGCCATGGACGCGGCCGATGGCGGCGCGGGCGCGCTCCGTCGAGAACTCCTCGATGGCCGGAAGCAGGTCGGTCTTGGTGAGTAGCACCAGGTCGGCCTTGCGGAAGATCACCGGATACTTGTCTGGCTTGTCGTCGCCCTCGGTGACCGACAGCAGCACGACGTCGTGGTGCTGGCCGACGTCGAAGTCGGCGGGGCAGACGAGGTTGCCGACGTTCTCGACGAACAGTACGTCGATGTCGTCGAGGTCGAGGACGTGCAAGGCGTCGTGGATCATCACCGCGTCGAGATGACAGGTGACGCCCGTGGTGATCTGCACCGCCGGCACGCCATGGCGACGGATGCGGTCGGCGTCGTTCTCGGTTTCGAGGTCGCCTTCGACGACGGCGACGCGAATGCCCTTGGGCAGCGCGGCTATCGTCGCCTCGAGGAGCTGGGTCTTGCCCGAACCGGGTGACGACATCAGGTTGATCGACAGCACGCCATGGGCATCAAGGTGCTCCCGGATATGAGCGGCAATCCGGTCGTTTTCCGACAGAAGGTTCTCGACGACGGGAATGGTGGTCGTGGCGGCCTTGTTGCCGCAGCCGCAATCGCTGCACATGGTCGGAAACTCCTGAAATTGCTCTAGCGGACGTCGGCGAGCTCGCGGCGCAGACGGCCGAGATCGGAGATCACCATCGAGCCGCCGCCGAAGCGGTAGAGGATGCCCGAGCGGACCAGCTCGGCGATGACGGTTGAGACCGACTGCCGCGTGGCGCCGATCTGCATGGCAAAATCCTCGGCGTTGGGCAGGTGATCGATGACGATGCCTTCCTCGGCCGGGCGGCCGATCCGGTCGGCGGTGTCGCACAGCACGCGGATGAGGCGATGCTTGACGCCATGAAAGGCGATGTCCTCGATCATGCGGATCGACTTCTGCGCCAGACGGTCGACGGCGGGAAGCACGGCCAGCGCGAGCTCCGGCTCGGCGAGCGCAAGCTGACGGAAGACGGCCGGCGAGGCGAGCAGGACATCGGCGGCGTTGCGCACCTCCAGCATGGCGCCGCCATGCAGATAGATGGCATCGCCCGCTTCCAGCATATAGAGCGTCAGCTCCTTGCCCTCGAAGGACGTGAAGCAGCGCAGCCGGCCGGAGCGTACGATCAGGAGATCGCCGTCGGTGCTCTCGTCGCCGCCGTAGACGATCTGCCCGGCGCGCAGCGACCGCAGGCTGAACAGACGGCCATAGCCATCCTTCAGGAGCCGTTCGACGATTGCGCTGAGTGGATTGTCGGTCTGCATCGGGGTCCCAGTGGCCGCGCCGAAGGCGCTTCCGGTCAATGTTGCCTGCGAGAAGCTACGTTTTTCCTGTCTCCGAGAATAGGCCAAAGAGGGTCAACTTTTCAAGTTTGGCTATATCCTTCAAGACGTTGGTTTTTTATGGTCTGGGTTGCCTTATTTGCATGGTAAGTGTTTCAACGCCTTTATAAGTTCGTTTGGCTTATACTTTGGTCGCTGGCGTCGGCCAGATCGCACCGCGCAGCGTGAACAGACCGTATCCCAGGAAGGCTATCGCCCAGCTCCAGCGGGCAAGCGGGATCAGCGTATCGTAAAGCTCGACGTCGATGGCGGCCCCGACGCGGGCGATGGCGGCGCCGGCAATCGCCACGTAAATGACATCGGCCAACAGAGAGGGCATTAGCGACCGCTTGTCTTTCTTGCGGACGATGGAGGTGGCAATGCCGATCGCCAGCGTCGCAAGGCCGCCCACGGCGAAGGCGTGGATGACGGCGAAGGGCGAGATGTCGGCAATGCCGAGATCCATCAGCGCCAGCATCAGAAAGGCCAGCCTCTTCCAGACGAGACCGACCGCCAGGATGACGCATCCGGCATAAGGCTTGATGCGCCAGGGCTCGATGTGAATGAGCCAGGCCATGCCGAACAGGAAAGCGGCCAATGCCGGCCAGCCGGCGTGCCAGCCAAGCCCCCACAAGGCGAGCGCCAGGATGGTGAAGACGCGCTGCGGCAGGGCGATGATGGCCGGAACGGGCTTGAGTTTGGGATAGCCCGCCCGCTCGCGCGCCACCGCCAGCACGGCGATGCCGATGCGGTTCGACACTTCGATGCAGATCAGCACGATGACCGCGAGGCCGGCCATGGTGGCCTCGGGCCACCCGTACAGGAAGGCCGGGATGGCGATGAGGCCATGCAGGGCGGCAAGGCCGAGGATCGGCAATGTTTCCGCCGTCTTGCCGGGCGGCGTGACCGACAGCAGGAGAATGACGCCGCACAGCGTCACCAACGCCCGCAGCAAGCCGGCCAGTTCCGGATCGAAGCAGCCCCAGAGAAATGTGGCCGCGTGGGCGACGAGAACGGCCCAGAGCATGGGAGCCGGCGTGATCGGCCGGCCGATCCAGCGTGGCAGCGCGACGGTGAGGAAGCCGAACAGTTGGATGCCGAAGAAGCCGAAGATCAGTTCGTTCGGGTGGGTGGCGATGTCGCCGATCCCAGGAGCTATATCTGGGCCGATGGCCCTGAGCGCCGTCAGCGCCGCCAGGACGAAGGCGACGCGAAACGGATCCGGCTTCGTCATGCCATCTCCACGCGGGCGCTCCCGGGCTGGCCGCGTGTGAAACCGTCGACGAGTTCGCCGGGAAGGTTCAGCTCCTTCAGCGCGGCGAGCGTTTCAGCCCGGCTGGCGCGGCCGTCGAGCAGCGCACGGTAGAGGCGGCTGACCGCCACCATGTCGACGGTGTGAGGGGAGAGCCGCAGGCGGCGGACGCCGAGCTTGCCAAGTTCGTCCGGCGTCGGGCAGAAGGCCTCGACGCCGTTCGACAGCGTCTGGATGCCGTTGATGGCGAGAAACTGCTGACCATCCAGCGTGTCGACGGGCAGGCCGTCCGGATCGCGGTCGCAGACGAACTGGCAGCCATCCTTGTGCAGTCCGTGCAGGCGGGCGTGGTAGCAACGGCCTGACAGCGCCAGCGGCAGGCGACCGAAGGCGAAGAGCTCGAACTCCACCTCGGGCAGCTCGCCGGCGATGATGGCGACCGAAGCGATCGGCAGCTCCACTGGCAGGCAGATGCCGGTGGCGCCGCGTCCGGCCAGGAAGCGGGCGGCGCCCTCGTTGTAGACGTTGACGAAGGGACCGACGATGAAGGGCTTGCCGGCGACGCTCGGCAGGGCCGTGAGATCGTTGATCTCGACGATCTCGCCCACCTCGCAGAAGTCGGTGACGGCTTTGCGTTCGCGCGGGTTATAGGGCAGGGCGAGCGTCGAGAGGACGACTTGCTTGCCGGCCGCCTGCAGGCGCTCGATCAGTTCCGGCCAGAGACCGTCGGTGAAAGGCTGACGCTTGCCGCAGATCACCTCGCCAAGGTGGACGCGGTCGACCTCCGCCTCATCGGCGATGCGGGCGTAGAAATCGCGCAGGCGGTCAGGCGACCAGTTGAAAAGGACGGGGCCGAGTGTGAGGCCGGTCTTGGTCATTTTGCTCGACTTTTCCACTTCTGGCATCAACGCCACGTCTTCTTGTAGGCGCCCGAGGTCTGGCGACCGCCCTCGACGAGGCCGGCGAGCAGGCGCCCGACCTCGACCTCGGTGCCGCCGGCGTCGATCGCATCGACTGCGGCTCGGAAGGTGCGCACCACTTCGGTCACGTAGCCCTTGCCGCGTTGGCGTCCCTCGATCTTCAGCGCCGTGATGCCGGCCTTGGCGAACGCGGCGATGAGACTCGCCGCGTTGAGGCTGACCGGGTCCTCGAAGAGATAGGAGGTCTTTCCACCGGCCACGAAGCGTCCCTTGCAAAGCGTCGGGTAGCCCGCCTGCTCGCCGGCGCCGAAGCGGTCGATGGTGAAGCCGTTGAGGCGCGTTGCCGTGCCGTTCCTGTCCTCGGAGTAGGCGACGTGCTCCGGCGGCGAACAGACGCCGGTGAGGTTGGGCGACTTGCCGGTGGCATAGGACGACAGCGAACAGCGCCCCTCGGTCATCGGGCAGAGGCCGCCGAACACGAAGGCTTCAGTCTCCACGTTGATCGCCGCGTTGAGCTTGGCGATTTCCTCGACGGAGAGGACGCGCGGCATGACGACGCGCTTGACGCCGAAGGTGTCGGCGTAGAAGGCGATCGCTTCCGGCGTCGCCGCGGCGGCCTGGACGGAGAGGTGCAGGCGCAGGTTGGGATGGTGCGTGGCGGCGTAGTCGAGCACCGCGAGGTCGGCCAGAATCACCGCGTCGGCGCCGGCTTTCTCGGCATTGGCGAGCGCTGCCTTCCAAGCGTCCATGGAGCCGGCCTTGGCGAAGGTGTTGATGGCCACCAGCACCTTGGCGCCATGCGCGTGGGCGAAGCGGACGCCCTCGATCATCTCGTCGGGCGAGAAGTTGAGGCCGGGGAAGTTGCGGGCGTTGGTCTCGTCGCGGAAGCCGCAATAGACCGAGTGGGCACCCGCCTCGACGGCGGCGCGCAAGGCCGACGGCGTGCCGGCGGGGCAGACCAGTTCGAGACTCATGACGGCTCTCCGGGAATCGGCGAACCGGTGAAGCGGCGGGCAAGGCCGAGGCCGCCGATCACCGAGCGGTCGACCAGCTTGCCAAGGCCGCCGGTGGCACCGACGAAATCGGCCGGCGTCAGCTCGGCGTCCTCAATGGCGTTGCGCAGCGCGACGAGGGCGTCGGTGCGTCCGGAGACCGAGATTGCCCGGTTAAAGAACATGGCGTCGCCGTCGAGGGTGCCATCGAGCAGGCCGAGCAGCACGAGGAGGGGCGCCCGCACCGTCACGTCCGCCGGTTGGGTGGCCCGGCGGCGCATGCATTTCACTTCGGCGCGCACGCCATCCGGAACCATCAGGAAGCTGAAATCCAGATCGGACGGCTCGATCAGGAACGAGCATTTGCCGTAGTCGCCCAGACGGTCGAAGACCGCCGGCTTGCGGCGCGCGAATCGGCGGACAGCCAGCGTCAGCGCCGGCCCCAGCGGCAGAAAACCGGCCGGCATCGCCAGAATGCGGAGAAGTCTGGGCAGTTCGCCCCGGAAATGTTCGGCCATCACGTTATCCATTTCGAAGACGGTCAGCTTAGGACAGACCGCTGCTCATGTTTTTGTCATAGCTCAAAGACGTACCGGTTTTTCCTGTGCCAATCTGCCCGATTGGCAAAAGGGTGTTATGTGTCGGCGCTGCCCGGTGCCGATGAGGAAAGACCGAAGGTCCCCGGGCAATGCGAACGAGAGGTCGGGAAATTCGAATGTTCAGCCGCAGCCTGCCGCGCTTTCCCGATCTCACGAGCTTTCTCGATTTCCTGGACAAGCGGGGCGATGTCCGCGATGTGGCGGCGCCGGTCGACATGCGGCTGGAGGTCACGGAAATTCATCGGCGGGTGATCGAGGCAGGCGGACCGGTTCTCCGGTTTTCCGCGCCCACCGTCGGCGGCAAACCGTCGACGATGCCGGTCGTCGCCAACCTGTTCGGCACCCGCGCCCGCGTTGCGGCCGGCCTCGGCACCGATGAGGCGGGGCTCGCCCGGCTCGGCCGCATGATGGCCTTCCTGCGCTCGCCGAAGCCGCCGCGTTCGCTGGGCGAGGCGACCGGCCTCTGGCCGGTGGCGCGGGCGGCGCTCAACGCACGGCCGAAGATCGTCGGCGATCGCGGGCGCTGGCGCGACCTGCCCGTCGACCTTTCGGCGCTGCCCATCCAAACGTGTTGGCCGGGCGACGCCGGCCCGCTGATCACCTGGCCGCTGGTGGTCACCCGCGCCCCCGGCGCCGACGATCTCAGCAGCTACAATCTTGGCGCCTACCGCATGCAGGTACTCGACAAGACGAGCGCGATCATGCGCTGGCTGCCGATGCGCGGCGGTGCGCAGCATCATCGGCAATGGCTGAAGGCCGGCGAAACCATGCCGGTGGCCGTGGTCATTGGCGCCGACCCTGCCACCATTCTCGCCACCGTCATGCCGGCGCCGGAGGGGGTGACGGAACTGTCGCTCGCCGGCCTCATTGCCGGGGCACGTCTTGCCATGACGCCTTGCCGCACCATTCCGCTGCATGTGCCGGCCTCGGCCGAGATCATTCTAGAGGGCACGATCACCGCCGGGGACACGGCGATGGAGGGGCCGTTCGGCGACCACACCGGATACTACAATCCGCCGGAGCGGCATGTGGTGTTCCGCCTCACCGCGATGCGCATACGCGAAGGCGCGCCCTATCTCACCACCTTCACCGGGCGGGCGCCGGACGAGCCGGCCGTGATGGGCGACGCGCTGGCCGACGTGTTCAAGCCGCTGCTGATGGAGGCGATACCGGAAATCCGTGACCTCTGGCTGCCGCCGGAGACCTGTTCCTACCGCGTCGCCGTCATCGCCATCGACAAGCGCTTTGCCGGTCAGGCTCGGCGGGTGATGATGGGCTTCTGGTCGTTGTTGCCGCAGTTCACCATGACCAAGATGGTGATCGTCGTCGACGACGACATCGACGTGCGCTCGTGGTCCGACGTGATGTGGGCGGTGGCGACGCGCGCCGATCCGGCCCGCGACACGCTGGTGCTGAACCGCACGCCCATGGACCATCTCGATTTCGCCTCGCCGCTCGAAGGCCTCGGTGGCAAGATGGGCATCGACGCCACCAACAAGATCGGCGCCGAAACCAGCCGCGAGTGGGGACGGGTGATGACGATGGACGAGGCAGTGAAGGCGTCTGTCGACGCTCGGTGGGCGGAGCTGTTCGGAGCGGCGCCATGAAGATTGTCGTCGGCATCAGCGGCGCTTCCGGTGCGGCGCTTGGTCGCGAGGTGCTGCGCCAGCTCGGCGCGGCCGGCGTCGAGACGCATCTGGTGATTACGCCCGGTGGCGAGCGAACCATCGCCCATGAGCTCGGGCCGGCGGGCCTAGAGGAGCTGCGGCGGCTTGCCGCCGTCGTGCACGACATCGACAACCTCGGCGCTTCGATCGCCTCCGGCTCGTTCGGCGCCGAGGCCATGGCCGTCGTTCCCTGCTCCATGCGGACGCTTTCGGCGCTCGCCCATGGCTTCGGAGACAACCTCCTGACGCGGGCCGGCGACGTGATGCTGAAGGAAAGACGCCGGCTGGTGGTCCTGCCGCGCGAGGCGCCGCTGACCGAGGCGCATCTCAACTCGATGCTGATGCTGACCCGCATGGGCGCCATGGTGGCGCCGCCGGTGCCGCCGTTTTACAGCAAGCCGCAGACCATCGACGACATGGTTCGCGAGATGGCGGCGCGCGTTCTTTCTTGGCTGGGTGTCGATCCCGGCGCCGCTTTGACGCGTTGGCAGGGTATGTGAGCCCTTGTCAGGTCGCATTTCTACGGGTATAGCCCTTTCTATGACCACGACGCACGACATCTCGCGCCACATCTCCGCCGAGGGCACCGCCCCCGGGGACCGCGCACGGATGCTCGGCTCGCTTCTTCGTCTCGGCCTTATCAGCGGTTGCCGGGTCCATTGAGGGAGCGCCCGGCGGCCGATAGCCCGCCGCTGGCCATGAGCTCTCTCGTTCTCAACCCAACGTGTGACCAATTGCGCCCTGTGCCGTCTGTCGGCGTCTATGGAATGACGCGACCGGCCTGTGGCGCCAGCCAGAGACGAGTGACGCCACCATGACCAATGCATTTCAGAACGGGACGAGCCGCGACAGGGCGGGCATGCCCATCGCTTCCACCAAGTATCGCCCCTTCACCCCCATCAATCTCAGCGATCGCACCTGGCCCGGCAAGGTGATCGACAAGGCGCCGATCTGGTGCTCGGTCGACCTGCGCGACGGCAATCAGGCGCTGGTCGATCCCATGGGGCACGACCGCAAGGCCCACATGTTCCGCCTGCTGTTGGAGATGGGCTTCAAGGAAATCGAGATCGGCTTTCCCTCGGCCTCGCAGACCGACTTCGACTTTGCCCGCTGGTGCGTGGAGGAGGGCGGTGCGCCCGACGACGTATCGCTGCAGGTCCTGGTCCAGTGCCGGCCGGAACTGATCGTTCGCACCTTCGAGGCCTTGCAGGGCGCCAAGCGGCCGATCGTCCATTTCTACAACTCGACCAGCAGCCTGCAGCGCCGCGTGGTGTTCGGCAAGGATGTGTCGGGCATCAAGCAGATCGCCGTCGACGGCGCCAAGCTGATCGCCGACATGGCGGCCAAGGCCGGCGGCGGCTTCCGGTTCGAGTATTCGCCGGAGAGCTTCACCGGCACCGAGCTGGACGTGGCCCTGGAAATCTCCAACGCGGTGATCGAGATCATCGATCCGACGCCCGAGAACAAGCTGATCCTCAACCTGCCGTCCACCGTCGAGATGGCGACGCCGAACGTCTACGCCGACCAGATCGAGTGGATGAGCCGCAACATCGACCGGCGCGACTCGGTGCTGATTTCGCTGCATCCGCATAATGATCGCGGTACGGGTGTTGCCGCCGCCGAGCTGGCGCTGATGGCCGGCGCCGATCGCGTCGAGGGCACCCTGTTCGGCAATGGCGAGCGCACCGGCAACGTCGACGTCGTCACCATGGCGCTCAACATGTTCACGCAAGGGGTCGATCCCGGCCTCGATTGCTCGAACATCGAGCGCATCCGCGACGTGTTCGAGTATTCCAACCAGATGAAGGTGCCCGAGCGCCATCCTTATGTGGGCGAACTCGTCTACACCGCCTTCTCCGGCTCGCATCAGGACGCCATCAACAAGGGCCTCAAGGCCATGAAGGCGTCGAACACCGGCATCTGGGAAGTGCCCTACCTGCCGATCGATCCGCAGGACGTCGGCCGCTCCTACGAGGCGATCATCCGCATCAACTCGCAGTCGGGCAAGGGCGGCATCGCCTATCTCATGCAGAACGACCACGGCATCAACCTGCCGCGCACCCTGCAGGTAGAGTTCCGCGAGGACATTCAGGCGATCACCGACCGTGAGGGCCGCGAGCTCAGCTCGCAGCGCATCTATGAGCGCTTCATGCAGCTCTACGTCGACCAGCCGGACGGGCGGCTCAAGTTCGTCGACCACCACACCTACCCCGACCCGGAGGTGAAGGGACGGCGCATCTGTGTCGCCGAGATCGTCGACGGCGGCGTTTCGCGGACCATCGAGGGGCATGGCAACGGTCCGATCGACGGTTTCGTGCATGCGCTGTCGGTCTACATCGGCATCCCCGTGTCGGTGGCCGACTACTCCGAGCACTCGCTCCAGCAGGGCTCCGATGCCTCGGCCATCGCCTATGTCGAGCTGAAGCATCCCGGCGGCAAGCTGCATGGCGTCGGCATCAACACCAACATCGTCACCGCGTCGCTGTCCGCCGTGGTGTCGGCGGTCAACCGGGTGCTGGCGCTCAACGCTGGCTGACCCGATCTTTCCGTGACGAAGACAGCCCCCGATCTCGCGGTCGGGGGCTTTTTTGCACCTGCCGGTGCCGCTTGACTTTGGCCGCGCGGGGCGTGCAAGCATGGCCCATGTCTCTGCCCGACGATCTCGCCAATTGCCTCGTGCTCAACACCGTTGCGGCGGCGCGCGCGCTGGTTCGGCGCTACGACGCCGAACTGAAGCCGTTCGGTGTCACCGTGCAGCAGTTCTCGCTGCTCGCCGCCATCCGCTACAACCCCGGCGCCACGGTGGGCGTGTTGTCGTCCCGCATCCATCTCGATCGCACCAGTCTGATCCGCAACCTCGATCGGCTCGAAGCAAAGGGTTTGGTGCGGCGACTGGATAGCCCTGGCGGCAATACGCGGGTGAGTGAACTGACCGAGGAAGGGCAGGTTCTGCTCGATCGTCTGATCGTCGAGTGGCAGGCGGCGCAGGCAGCTCTCAAGGGGAGCAGCTCACCGGAAGAGACCGAGACCTACCTCAAGATCAGCAAGCGGTTCTCGCGCTGACGGTCACGCGGCTTGTCTCATACTTCGATAGTGTATATGCACGGTGCTTCTACACATGGAGGCGGACATGCAAGAGCCAATCGTTGTGACGGGTATGGGTGCGGTGTCGCCGCTGGGCGCCGGTGTCGAGACCATCTGGAAACGCCTGATCGCCGGTGACAGCGGCATCCGGCGAAACGACCGGTTCGATACCGATGGCTGGAAGTGCCGCATTGCCGGTCTCGTTCCCGGACGTGACGAGCCCGGCGGCTTCGATCCGGAATCCGCCATGGACCCGCGGGAGCTGCGACGTACCGATCTGTTCATCCATTACGCCATGGCGGCAGCGTCCGAAGCGCTCGCCCAGGCGGGTTGGCATCCCGAAAGCGAAGCCGAGCGGATGCGCACCGCAACGGTGATTGCCACCGGCGTCGGTGGCGTGCCGGCGATCACCGGGGCCAGCGAGACCTTGCGGACAGATGGCGTTCGTCGGCTGTCGCCCTTCGTCGTTCCGTCCTTCCTGCCCAACCTTGCCTCCGGTCAGGCATCGATCCGCTTCGGCTTTCGTGGCCCTTCGGGCGCGCCGGTTACCGCTTGCGCGGCGTCGGCTCAGGCCATCGGCGACGCCATGCGCATGATCCGAAGCGGCGAGGCGGACATCGCGCTCTGCGGCGGGACCGAAGGCTGCGTCGATCCCGTGGCGATCGGCGGTTTCACGGCGGCCAAGGCGCTGTCCTTCAATTTCAACGATGAGCCGACCAAGGCGTCGCGGCCGTTCGATGCCGATCATGACGGCTTCGTGTTGTCCGAAGGCGCGGCGGCGCTGGTGATCGAGAGGCTGTCGCATGCCGAGGCACGGGGAGCGACCCCGCTCGCCATCGTGTCGGGCTATGGCACGACCACCGATGCCCATCACGTCACCGCCGGTTGGCCGGACGGGCGCGAGGCGGCACGAGCCATGCGGCTGGCCCTCGGCATGGCCGGTCTGGGGCTCGAAGCCATCGGTTACGTCAACGCCCATGCGACCTCGACGCCGGTCGGCGATGCGGCGGAGCTTGCCGCCCTCACATCGGTGTTCGGTGCGGCTGGCGGCGGCGTGCCGGTGAGCTCTACCAAGTCGGCGACCGGTCACATGCTGGGCGCTGCCGGCGCCATCGAGGCGATCTTCTCGATCCTGACGCTACGCCACCAGACACTGCCCGCCGGCCTCAATATCGAGCGTCCGATGGCCGAGGCGGAGGGGTTCGATCTGGTCGCCGGCGCGGCCCGCGCGGCGGCCGTCGATCACGTGCTGTCCAACGCCTTCGGCTTCGGCGGCGTCAACGCGGCCCTGGTGTTCTCGCGGTTTGCTTGAAACCCAGCAAAAAAACCGGGCGGCAGGTTGGCCCGCCGCCCGGTCTCGATTGTCTCAGAACGCCCGATCTCAGTAGATCATGGTGCTCATCTTGATCTCGCCCCAGATTTCCTTGACCGTCAGTTCCAGCTCGGCCTTGCGGTCGTTGTAGAACGTGTGGAGGAGGTGATGCGCCTTCTCGGAGTTCGGCGAACCCAGGAAGTCGCGGTAGAGGGCCTTGACCTGCTCGTTGTTGTGCGACTGACGCACCTTGGCCTTGCGGTCGATGTTGAACATCGTCTCGCGCCGCTTCAGGGCGTAGGGCAGGTACTGCTTCTTGGAGCGGAGCGTGCCGCCGCCGTCGACGCAGCCACCCGGGCAGGCCATGATCTCGATGAAGTCGAAATCGGCTTCGCCGGCCTTGATCGCTTCCATCAGGGCGCGCGTCTCGCCGAGGCCATGGGCCATGGCAATCTTCACTTCGCCGATGTTGCCGCCGAGATCGACGGTGGCGGAGCGAACGCCTTCGAAGCCGCGCAGCTGGGTCAGCTCGATCTTGTCGAGTTCCTTGCCGTTGACGACCTTGTAGACGGTGCGAAGCGCCGCTTCCATGACGCCGCCGGTGGTGCCGAAGATGACGCCGGCGCCGGTGTACTCGCTCATGTAGGGGTTGTCGAAGGTCGACGGCTCGATCGTGTTGAGATCGAGGCCTTCGCGCTTCAGAAGGCGCGCGAACTCGCGCGTCGTCAGCACGACGTCGACGTTCGGCATGTCATCGTCGGCGAGCTGCGGCCGGACGATCTCGTCCTTCTTGGCCGTGCAGGGCATGATGGAGATGACGCGGATCTTCTTGGGATCCAGGCCCATCTTGACCGGCAGATAGCTCTTGGCGATGGCGCCGACCACCGCCTGCGGCGAGCGGGTGGAGGAGAGCAGCGGCAGCAGTTCGGGGTAATGGACCTCGGCGAAGTTGATCCAGGCCGGGCAGCAGGAGGTGATGGTCGGGCGCTTGCGCTCGCTGAGGCGATGCAGCAGTTCGGTGCCTTCCTCCATGATCACCACGTCGGCGCCGAAGTTGGTATCGAGCACGATGTCGATGCCGAGCTTGCGGGAAGCGGCGATGATCTGACCTTCGACGTTGGTGCCCGGCGCCATGCCGAACTCCTCGCCGAAGCCGACGCGGATGGCCGGCGCGAACTGGAGAACGGTGGTGATCTCCGGATCGTAGATGTAGTCGAGGACGCGATCGGTCTCGTCCTTCTCGG